>Ga0163217_1015733_pt1 | contig 17967 bp, 21 predicted proteins | sample SynspAceP_FD_185933 | JGI IMG/M metagenome (GOLD analysis project Ga0163217, IMG submission 185933) | Saline lake microbial communities from Ace Lake in Antarctica - Synechococcus sp. Ace-P (PacBio error correction) | ecosystem: Environmental > Aquatic > Non-marine Saline and Alkaline > Saline ...
AAAAAGAGAGAGATAGGTTTGGGCCCTGTGGGGCCGGGGGGGGCGGCCCCCCCCCAACCCCCCGGAAAACCCAAAAAAAAAAGCGGGGGCCCCTTTTGCCCCTGGCAAAAAGAGGGCCGAGGGAAAAAAGGGACCCCAGGGGGTTTTTTTTTTTTTGCCGCCTGCCTTGCGCCCCTGCCTGCCAAAAAGAAAGGGCGAAGCCCAAACCAGCTCAAAAATGGACGCCACCCGCCGCGAACATACATGCGCCTTCGACCATCAGCCGGCCGCCGCGTCGCGGTCCAACCGCTGGCAGGCCAGGCGCTGAAACAGACCACCCACCACGGGTTTATCAGGGAACAGCCTGGGCGTTTGTAAGCGGGCAAAATGCAGCAGGCGGCGCGGGGGTTTTTGGCGCCAGCAACCAAATCGATCAGGTGCTCTCAGGTCGGATCAAACCAAGCCCCGGGGTCCAATGGCAGCCGGCTGCGTAGACCCTGGGCAAACTGCCCAAACCCCGTCCACTAACCGAGGGTAAACGATCAGCCGGTCCAATGGTGGGCAGCCGCAACCGTGACTGACGGCCAATCAAGGCTCGGCGCCAACGGAGTAGAGCGACCTGCGCAAACCTCGATCGTGGCTTGGTGCTACGCACACGCAACAGTCAGCAGCCTCGTAATCTGCCGAAATCGGAAGGCAGGCAAGGTGCCCCAGGAACCTCGAACTCCTGCTCATAAGCGCCGCTGCCGGGGCATTGAGGGCAAACTGGAACACCTCGGAGAGCAAGCTCGCCCCGTATTCGGCCGCTTCGTCGAAGATCAAACAAGCTGCCGCGCAGCAGCAGCTTCTGCTCCAGACGCCGTTTGGACAGGCCATGGGGCCCGCCTCACGATGCCGTTTCATTGGGCACTGCCGCGTTGTTGCGGCTGGGAGCAAGGTGGTAGTTTTGGGCGCAGAAGGGCTTCGGTAGCGGGGGCGTGATGTCGATGGCGTTGAACGCCATCACCGATTGCGACTGGCAGCCGAAAGCCGATCCGTGCGCAGGCTCTCTGGGCACACCCAACGGCAGGCGCCAGGGCGTTCTTGCAACCCTTCTGAGAAGCCACAAAGCTTTCGCCGCCGTGCAACACCCTGGCCGTAGGCCCGAGGCCGCTCCAGGCCAGGCGTAATGTGGGAACAGCAGGTGCGAAGGGCCGCCCCGCAACTGTGATCTCCACCGCTTGACCTTGTGAAATCGCAAAAGCCGATCTCTGCCGGGCCTGATAGGCCAGGGGGAACATCATCCTCCGGCGGTGGGCCCTGCAACGCCTCCACTGCTGCAACACGACGCTGCAGGGTGCGTTTGACAGGAATCCTCCTGGTCCTGGCTTTTTTCTCCTGCAGAGTGCTCCAACAACGTGGTGGGCGTCAGAGCTGGATGCGCTTCCAAATAACGGCACTCAACAGGGGGCCTCCCAAACCTCAACCAACGGGTCAGGTCGGCGTCTGCTGGGGCTTGCGGCCTTTGGGTGGAGCGCGGCCTGAATCGATCCCGGTGAGCACTACTCACCGAGATACCGCCGCTGCAGCAGCCACCTCCCTGGCGGCTGCTGACTCGTCGTTTGGACAGACAGCGCAATCTGCTTGAGCGGTAACGCACGCTGGCATGGGCCCGGATGCCTGCCGCATGGCAACTGGATTTCAGCTCAGCCCCTCAAGGCGGTCAACCTGTTTGGCGCGACCCCTCAAACCAGATTGTCGCCGGATGCAAGAGCTGATGTGGGCCGGTGAACCTGGTGATCTGAGCATCCCCCATACGGGCCGAGGCGGTGTTGCCACAGCGCAACTTCGGTGCTACCGAGCTGATGGCGATTCCTGCCGGCAGAAGGCCGGCGCTCGAATCAGATCCGCAGCTACCTCAAAACGGATCTCTACATCGCAGAACACTGGGGCGACGACGAGACGTTGAACGCGATCCCTCAGCGTCAGGGCCCGGCCAGAAACACAGCCGCCGCCAGGAGATCAAACCTGCAAGCGGCCGCCCTGTGGCGCAATGGCCGACTGCGTGGTGGTCCTGTGTCGCGCCGACACCACACTGTGTGAGATTCCTGCAGCGGAGATCCAAGGTGCTGGGGTGGGTCTGCCGGGGGACACGTGATCGCAGCGGCATTCGTGCGCGGTGATGGCCGAGAGGTGGGCGTGGCTCCAAATCTGATTCGAGAGCGATCCTGACTTCGATTCGAAGCCACAAATCCAGTCGATCTGAAAGAATCGATACTCCTGGCCGATCCATCGTTCTGAGCTGGGCGGGAAACAGCTGAATCGCTACAGTCCATTTCTGTGCTGATGGATGTCGCTTAACACGAAAGCTAACCCCGCCGCCGGATCTTGCTTCGACTGGGCTTCGTCCGCCTGCTGATCACTGGATGTGCTGCCATGGCAGCTTGGAAGCCTGTCGGCTGTTCGATTGGTCCGGATTGCACGAGGTGAAGCAGGATGACTGGTCGGTTGAGAAGAGCTGTGGCGATGATTCTTGGAGGCCGGTTTGCAGCCGATCCGGGGTGGACCTTCGCTATGTCCCGAGAGGTCCATGCCGCCATCCCCGCTTTCGCTCAAGGATGCCCGCTCCGGGTGATCCGTGCTGGTTCAAATGCCCTCAATGTCCATACGGCCAACTTTGTATACCTGGCAGTGGTCCAGTCGGAATCTATGGGTCCGGTCCCGAAGTAGTGGAGCCTGAGTCGTGGCGCTCCCTCATGCCGATCGGTCCTCAGCGATCAGGACCACGAGGCCCCCCAAAAGGGAAAAAAAACCCTTTTCCCCCCCCTTCTTTCCCTTTTTTCCTTTTTTCCCCGTTTCTCGACCCAGTTTCCGGGTCTATCAGGGCATGGGCTACGGGAATCCGTCAGCCTTTCCTTGAAGGCCGAAATCGGGATCCTTCGTGACAGGCCCACAGCAGCAGGCAAGGTCAGGGAACTTTCCTCTCCAGGGTCGTGGAGCCTGATGCACTCCATGGCGATGGGGCAAGAGTCCCCGTCCTGGATCCCTCGATGGGATTCTGATGACCATCTCGAGAATCCGCGCCTGGCGATCTTCCTGTGTTCGGACCCTATATCGTGTCCTGCAAGGATCGAGGGGAGGGATGTCCCCTTGGAGGCGCACGTCTTTTCCTTCCTACTCGTTTCCACGGCTTCGGTGGACACAGTAGGCTTCAAAACTCCACTGCGCTGGCTGAATTCCCTGACAATGCCTTACCGCCAATCTCCTGCTGCCGTGAACAATATCGCCTGGAGGAGATTCAACCACTGGAGAGGGATCAGTTGATCAGACAACTGAGTGCCTTTGGCCCTGAAGGGGACGCAAGCAACTTCTATTTTGTCAGGCGGCCCATGACTGGCCCTACCCGGTAATTCGGATCGACAGATATTCATGGCCATTGGCCACGGTGCTTCAACACGCTTGGATCGACAGTTCTCTGACGGATTCAGACTCCTGCATGTCGTGCTTCTGGCGAAAGTGAGGCGCGACAAAAGCCTGCTTTCCTAAGCAGCATGGGCTGCCTGGGCCCACCCATCAAAATCTGCCGTTCAGAAGAAAGAGGCATCCGGCTGGCAGGTGAACTGGGGCTATCCCGTGGTGATCAAGCACGGACCAAGAGCAGGGCCGCGGGGTTTTGCTGGTTTGAGGGCATTGAGCATGTCTGTCGGGATGGCCCTATCGAGAAGGCTGGCAAAGTTATCGTGGGAGGATTCTCGTCGAGAAGTTCATGCTGGAGAGGACTCATCGATTCACATCGCTATGGTCAAAATCGTCCAGATCCATGCACAGATTCCCCGGCAAGAGTTTGTTGGCGCGGCAGGACAACTGTTGCTGGTCTCGTGCTCAGGGAGCAGTCCCTCGAGCTGCAATCCAGAGGATCTGGGCGAAGTTGAACTGGCAAGATGCGACTCGCAACGTCGATCCAGAGCCACATGCTTCTGCTACCAAAAGGGCTAAGATTCTCTTCTCAATTCCTAAGGAGGGCAACTGTTGTGAGGCTTTCCGCGGCAAGCGAAACATCTCAGCAGGTGGAACCAGAACGTGATCGACCAAAAGACCAAGTAACATCCTGAGAATCTAGACGGGCTTGCACTTCATGTTGCGCGAACCTTCCGGTATCTGGACAATCGCCCGGAATCCGAACCTGATCATACTGACGTTAGATGTGTCGTGGAAGGATGGCGGAGCAATTGTCTGCCGAGGTGAACGCCAGCCTCAGATCGTACGTTTGATTACTCCCCTTGGTTTACCATGGAGATTCTTGCTAATTGCTTACATTGCAGAGCCTGTCCTGGTTCACCTTTGAGTAGTTTCTGATTGGCATGAAGCCTGGGGTTTCTGCCCATGCGCTGGCCCATGAATTGGCCGGCAATTGCAACTGTAAGTGGCTAGTCCCTTGCTGACGAGGCCTGGATTGATGGAAGCCATTTGGCGGTAAAGACTCCCAATGGCTTCTTCTCGCGCTGCTCAGAGTCCGATATCAGGACGCACGCCTGAGATCAGCTCTGATCACGTTGAGAACCAACGAGGATTCTTCAGAGGGGGCTTTCCTGCTCTCATTTGGCACAATGCACTTTTTTGCTTAGCGATGCTGCCGCAAGACCACTCCAGACTCCGAGCGCTTGCTGCAGCTGATCAAGCCCACACGTCAGCAAACTGCGAGTGGTTGATTCGCAGTAAAGACCTCGATTCAGACTCCCTTCTTACTCCGTGAATAACCCATGACTGATAGTGTCAAATGTGTTATTGGCGCTTGATCGATGCTCCTAATTTACTGAGCTCCTTAATGGACGCATGGATTCTGGGGAGCTTCCGATTTTTGGCTTGATGCGCTCGAATGGGTGGCGACAGGTAAAACTATTCTTACACTAAAGCTTTTCCTGACCGAATCCTGTTGGGAATGTTTTCTCACGGGAACGAGGCTACAAACGCATCAGGATGCTGCTTTGATGCACAGAAAATATCTCTATGCTGTTCTGGACCATTCACAGAGACTCGGCCCGCTGCACTGTTCTATTCCGGCCATGCTTCTCAGCGAATCTGTGTGTTCGGATATGGTGGCGCCCTATGTCTTCTGATCTCACGGCCTCCAAGTAGCAGGTTGGGGAGCGAGACCAATACATTTGCTCCCCTGTGAGTCAGCCAGAATGGGTTTATTGGCCATAATCTTTGAAGAGTGTTCATGGGCTTCTATCCGCCAATCGAAGATGGCCTGAAGTTAATGATTGATCCGATCTCAGGCAAGCCTGAAGCGCTCTGTTTCCCTTCCCATCTGTTATATCAAGAGGACTTGCTAAACTTCAGAGACAATTGTTGTGAATCTTCCGCCGTCGAAACGGCTAATCTGCGCTGAGCTCTGCAAGCAGAAGACTGATCTCTTTCTTTCTCTTTATTCAGAAAGCCATACAACGAATCACATGCTTTGCATTTAGGGGAAGGAGCTCCTGCCCTCGCAGCTGATGAATCTCGCCTGAGGAGAATTCGCCCGCTCATTGAGTCTATCGCGAATTGGACCGATCACGTGGGCGGCCAGGCTGTACACACTTGCGCGTCACGATACTCATTTATTGGTCTACACCAATTGACCAAGGTATCGGCCAACCATATGGATGTGCCCAGTAGGCGCTTCTTCCAAGCTTGATGTATCGCTGGGCCTTTCCAGGTGAGACCGCTATTGGCTCAACTTTCTGAGGTTGGATCCCAGTGCCTTCCTAGGCGCTACGAACTATGGAGAGCACTGGAAGGCTGAGTCTGGAAGACCGTGGGGAGGCGGCGCAGGCTCTGATTTTCCACCGTAGCCTTTGAGCAGGAGGCTTCGGGAGATCCACTCAGTGGAATCCGGCCAACTGGTTTCCGGAAACTTATGGCCCCGCAATGCGGGCTTTCGCTTCTCCCCAGTGTGCAGATGGTATGTGCGTCTGGAACGTCCGTGGGCGTGGGTGGAAGGGCCTGGTCGATGCGGCGGAGTTCCTCCGCCACTCTTATGAGCTACGTGACTTGCTCCTGCGATGCGTGATCCCCGTACCGGGAAATTCTTGCACATGATGTGTTGATCATGACGAGAAACGCCTTTGAAAGTTCCTCACCTGCCCCTGACTTATGCGTGCGCTGGGGTGATTCCTGGCCTCCAGCTGATGTATGGATAGCCGAGGAGGTTTGGTCGAATGGCCTCTTCCCCTTCTTCTGTTCTGGAGGGCAAATGGTGATGGCATGGACCGAGGTCAGTAACCTGCTTCTCGCTGTTTGGTCCAGGAAATCAGCCAGGTTGAAAAGCTTGCGTCATGGTCGACTGGAGGACCTGCGGCCACCATCCTTGCCTCTTGCAGGCCTCCAATGCACTAGCCTTTGAGGGGACGAGGCCCTGATCTGATAGACAATTTCGAGTTACCTTCATGACTACAGGACCGATCCAGCGTTTGCCCCAGCGTGATGGCGTAGAATTTGCCCACAAACATGACTTGGCGTTCGAAGCATCGGTCAGGGCCTGCTTTAAAACGTGAACACTTCCATGAATTTTAATCGGCCTGTGCTTTCTGAATGACTCTTGTACGGCAAGTCGAGAATGTTGGGCCAATGCCGACTGTGTAGTGAGCAAAAATGTAGGTCCTCATGCGCATTATTATTTCTATCTCCGAGAACACCTTCGACTTTTCCTTATCGAATCGTCCGGATGTGCATACTGCTCTCCTGGAGCGGCTATCTATTTCAAGGTTTCTTTGCATCCTTTTCTTCGGTACGACGACACGCTCTTGTTGCCCAGCGCTACGCTCGGGGCGTAATTTTGAAAGCAATCTTTTTTCCAGGGCTAAGCATTTTTCCTTCATTCTTTCTCATGCCACTTTGCTGTGTGCTTTCCCGGAGCCGTGAGCGGAATTTTGGTCCCACTAAGCGCTCTCCGGAACACTGACGCGGATTGATTCTTGTTATTCTAGGGCGCATCTCGGAGACAAGAACTTTCGCAGATCTCGTGCGTTTGTGTTAATTTGAGCTGAATCAAGAGACTAAAAGTTTGTCATCCGTCGCTACAGGTTGTTCGCCTGCGGGGCACAACCATTCCTCCAGCTGTGGGAGCCGCATTTTAGTTGACCAGTATGTTGGTACAGGCGCTCCGGCATCATCGATTGTCTATAGCTATTTCCCCTGCAATCGCTCGAGTGCACGAGATCTGGAACTTTCCTTGCCCAGGATCGATGTGCTGTTGTTTCCTAACAACCTTTCTAATCGGAGACCTTGGACGATGTTCTCATGAATGCCAGTTATGCGGACTTGCCCCGGTGATCTGTAGCGATCATGCTGCGGCGTCGGAGTTATTGAGCCGGAGTAATTCTGCCCGTCAAGTTCGGCCCGGGGGCCTCGTCTACAGCTGGCACCAGCGATCCAACTTCGCTTGGGTAGTGTGGATCTTGAGTTGAATGAAGCGATGTCTTCTTGAGCGAGAGCTTAAGCGACCAACTTGTTATGAGTCCTTATCTTTGTCAACCCGATCGCCTATTGATGCTTTGAGTCAACTGGATCGAGCTTCCGGACGACCTTGTGAGCCCCTGGTCTTGCCGACAGAGCATGGCATTTATTCGTTCGAATCGGCTACTCATGCCATCCCCCTTTTCTTTTCCCCCCCGCGCCCCAAAAATCGTCCCCCTCTGAATCTCTGGCCTCATAGTCCTCATGAATTCCCTGGTTCCTTGTGGCTTGCAAGGGTCCTTTGTCCCGCCGTGTCCCCGTATAAAAACTGATTCAGCGGGCCTCGTCGGACTGACGGCCCACACCAGTCAGAACTGGCTCGATTCATCGAGCGAACCAGGAAACCCGCCAGGATTTTACGATGTTGGGGCGACGATATTGAGCTATGCAACGTGGCGAAACTTTCTGCCGACCTTTCCCTTGGATTGATCGGCTGCCGTTGGCACCACATGAACAGGACGGCCACACAGCCCCTTGGGATCTGAGGGGGTGGCTTTTATTGGCCAGTCGGCCCTGAACAACAATCGTAAACCCGGGCGGGAAGAACCAGGGTTGGAATCTGACTGTAGACCTCATATGGGGGTTTTTGCCGCCCAATGAGCTATGTGGTCCTTACATGGCAGTACTCCAAAGGAATGCGGGCCAAAGCTGATTTCGCTTCCCAGCCCATCGTGTAGGCACGGAGATACCACCTCTCAATATTTGAACTGTTCTCCAGTAATGCCCTCTTCCACCAAAGGATGTTGTCCGTAACAGGCGCCTCCGTCCCCGACGCAGCTGACTTGATCTCCTCTGCCTTGAGCCTTGCCACGAAAGCACCGGAGGTGAACTGGGTGGATTCCACCGGCGTCGCAAACACCGGGTTGAAAAGGAGCCATAAGGGCTTGTAGATACGGGTTCTTCTCAGCTTTTGCATCATTTTTAAAATTTCTTTTTCCGATCAGTTAGTACACGAGCAGCAGCGGCCTAGGGCCCGCCGCTTGCGCGGCGGTTCCACCTCGTCCGGCATCGTGGCTGGACGCCCCGCTTGCCGCAAAGGCGGTTTTGTTCAGAGGAAAAAATGGATCACCGGCTCACTTGATGATCGTTTCAACAGACGTGCCTATGGATCCAAAGCCAGTATGCACAGTGGTTTTTCAGGGGAACAGAATGCCAGATCTGTCCGCTTAGGTCCGATGGCAAGCGATGCGCGAGAAACACCGTCGCGAATTAGAAAGGGATTTCACAAAGCCCAGATGATTGTCAGGGCCTCAGCAGGGGTCCTCCATCCGAGGGTTTTGCGTGGGCGTGGTATTGAGTGCCAGGGCGACGGGCATCAAAGCTCGTTACGGGAGTGTCGGGACAAATCAGTACCTTTTGGGAAGTATGCGCCGCAGCAGCCCGCTTGGTGTTTTCATTCTGACCCGCGTGCCAGGGCTTGCGGGTTCCGGCAAAGAAGAAGATCCTCAGGCCTGTGTCGATGCGGAGTTGAGCGTGTTGTGCCATCTCAGCTCCCTGGTCCCAGGTCCAGGGATCCTGCGCAGCTGAGGCAGGAAGCGGTCGAGCGTTGCAGCGATCGCATCGCGAACCGCCTCTTGCAACAGTCCGTCAGTGGGGGCCGTTTCTTTGATCCGTGGCTGTTCTCCCCAGGCCACTGCATGCGGGGCAGTGCAGCAGCAGGGTGAATCGGGTTGGTGCGCTCCCACGAGGCGTTCCAAATCGCTGAACTCTTGAGCCACCACGATGAGGTCGCCTTCCAATGCCCGCGGAATGGCGCGAATCCGTCAACCTCGGGCGGTCCGCTGGAAATCATCGACTCCCCGGGGTGAGGAAGTTCTCTTGCGCTTGCTGGCCGCCTTGCGCGAGGAACACGTAGGGCACGCCCAGTGCGCAGGCACGCGACAAGTTCCCGTTTTCAACGCTCCACGGCCCTGAACATAGAGAGCCGATAGATGCCTCATGAAGAGATCCGCATCGAACGCAAATCAATCAGGAAAATCGATACGGAGCCGGTTCGAGATCTGCTCCGGGTCCAGGAGGTCGCCCAAAAGCCGGTCCTGACGACGACCATGGTCTGCGGCGACCAGCTTGTAACAAGGACCACGGCACGACATCACGGTTCGGGGGGTGATTGGCCAGAAAGCCGTTTCCTGGACATACTTACGCAGGTGGGGCGCGGTTCCGCGAGCCTGGCAACTTTGGGACGTCTGGCGCCGACGTTCAAGCATGCCCACTGTGCCGTTGGTGGCCTCGATAGGCCAACGCATTGCTTGGCTGTTGAGAATTACGGCGCAAACTCTCCGGCAGAATGGTCGAGGCGGAGCCGACCCAGCTCAGGGGCAATGGCGCGGAACACTTCACCAATCCTCGCCTCAGAAGGATGGCTATCTCCTCCCGCTCAGAAAAGGACAGGAAACGGCCGCGAGGCGGGTTCAGATCGATCGGAGGCATCCCCGCCAGTTGCGGAAACCAACGCGTTCAATCGCTTGAGGGAATGCCGCCCTCGGATTTGCGCTACTTCTCGCTCGCATAACCCTGAGCGGATCGCCATCCAGAAAAGAACTCTGATGCTTGTGCCCTGAGCTGTCGAGGACGGCCAGGAGAGGGATTTTTCCCCTCATGATGCGAACGCCATCTGCCGCTGATTGCTTGCTCGTATCCCAAAATCCCTCAGTGAATGAGGTGTTGCGACGACCACTTGAAACCGCGCTGAACACCCTGATCGAGTGAAGTCTGTTGGCTTTCTCCCCACGCAGCAAGAGCCAATCTCCAAGGCCTCCAGCAGAATTCCGTGTCAAGGCTGCCGTGAGTATCCAACTGAGTACATGCCGGGAAAAACAGATCCACACACAGCCACGAGGTAGAGGAAAGCCTTCGCAGCGCGATATAGGTGACTATCCCGTTGCCCAAATCCCCCCCTGATCCACTCCTTGACCTCCTTGAGTCCCACCAGGCAGGGAAAGCGACTTCCGATGGATCAACTGGCACTGGTGGTGCGTGGCTTCTGGTAGATGGCCGTAGACCCATGCGCCGCATGAGGTTTCGCACGCGCTCACGGTGATCGGGTTCCCTTCTCCTGGCCAGGTAGTCCCACCATCGGCGGCTGGCCGGCTGCAGGGAATCCTCCAGATGAGAGCATCGATCCTGGCCATGATCCGCAAGCGTCGGATTCACGCATCGGTGGTGGGCCGGTAGTAGAGCGTGATCGTGGCAGCCCCCAAGCAGCTCACACTGCGGGTGAATGCCTGATCTCAGGGTGATCGTGGTCGACCAAGCTTGCGCAGTTCACGGCAATCAAGCAGCTGTAGACTTTTTTTTTTAAGCACTCCAGCCCATCTGGAGACGCCGATCTGCTGGAACAGCCTCCGCGCTCCTTGGCCTGTACTCCTCCTTGGCGTTGCTGCTCTTGCCTCGGCCTAACAGCTTCGGCTGGCGCCCTCCAGCAAATCTGCTTCTTTTCCACTGGCTTTCACCTGGATTGGGTGGATCGCGTGATCAGCGGCAAATCTCCGGGCGTCCTTGCGGCCACTGATCGCCTCCCATGGCGACCCTGGCCTTGAACTCAGGGCTGTGGTACGGCGTTTGCTCAACCCTCGGAGAAGGTTCCGCAACGGCTAAGAGCCCCTTTCAGGGGCGGTGCCCGCCTCAACGGTTAACGATGGGCTTGTCGAGAAAACCCAGACAAACTTTAGTCCGTTGCATCAGTCCCATGCGTCCGAAACGGATCCGCGAAAATTGGGTTTTATTGCTTTAACTCGTGCCTTCACCCCGCCAGTAAGTTCAGCTTGGCAATAGTGTTCAGTTATTGCTATTGCCATTAATCAACTTACTTAACCACTGTGACTGTCTTTTGAGCTTACCTCGTTTTTCCGATAATGATAAAATTGTTTTGTTCCCTGCAATCAAATCAGTCATAGACCAAGGAGCCAGGTTTATCCCTACAAGTACTTAATATAAAAACACTGATTGGAATCACGTGGTGGCTTGCTGGCGGAGTATATCAAGCCCATGCCTGCTAACTTTTAACAATCTTGAGTTCCCTCTTCCTGATTCGACACCAGCAGTGAAGTGCTCCAACCTAAGCAGTCCAGGTCAGGTACTCAGTGGAGAAACACACCCTTCAGCTACAACACCAATCAATGACCTCACCGGCGCCAAACTGGTTAGCAGCAATGGCGATCATCAATGACTCACCCTTTCTGCAAATAGTGCAATTGGCTTCGCGGATATGGACGTTGTTGGCTACTGGGAGCTATATGGGTCGCGTCTCCATTCCTGGCGGTAAACTTCCGGAAGGGTAGGAAGCCCAGCATGCCTAGCAACACCGGTGTTTATCAGCAACAATCCCAGGCACGATAACGGCGAATAGTTTCGAGTTACGCTTCAATGCCAACTTGGGCGTACTGGGCGTCCTTCGATTTTGCTAGTCTCAATACCGCGGTAAACTGGAAATATTCGGTGATCCAGTTCCTCGATTCACAGGGGAATCCAATTCAGCTCTTTGATCAACCACTGCGGCTCACTCAACTCCCGGGCTGACACTCTCAAACGTTGCGGCCGGTGGCCGGCTTACTGCCCAGGCGGCTTAGCAACTATGTCAGCCGGCTTCAACCTCAACAGTGATGCGCGTAGGGCCCGCAAACAGCACTCAAACGGGATGACGGCACAACCAACATATCCCCCAAACTTAAGCTACATCGATGTCCGGCTTTCAACTGGCAACCCAGATCGTGGAATCCGATGGACGCCTACTTAAGAGGATGTGCGCGGACCGGCAACAGTATACCAACCTCAACTTCGCCTGGAGCCTTTTACCATTACGGGTACCGTCACGCCTGTCCCAGGTCCATCACTACAGACTGGGGTCGTAGTCATGTTCGCTACAGTACGGAAGCTACGTAAAACGCCTGTGTAAGATCACTCACCTTCCCTTCATCGCCCCCCCTAACCGGCAAGGCTAACTCGAATAGTCGATGTCAACATTTTAGTCTCGCTAACCGCTCTCCATTTTATAGCGCTGGTCCCCCTCTGCCTGACAAGATGAGCATCACCCATCCCGACCACTTTTTCCACCAGGGGCTTGATGGAGCGTTCATGCAGGATAACGCGAGGTCCGTCAAGGCTGATGTGAAAAAGGCGGATGAGCCCGCCCGCAACGGCAGAACGTGACCCGGATTTCAGAAGAGCTGGGCCATTCACGTGATCACCCTCTTCAAAAATGGAGGAGACCTGGCGTTACAGGGGAAGGAGCAGTTCAAGACACGTTTTTCCAATCAGAATGACGTAGTCGACAATAATATGCTGGTTCACCAACGTCGTCAAATGCATCGTCAGGTTTCTGGCAGAACTGGCGTAGCTTACCCATGTGAACTTCTCAGGGAATGTCCCCTCCGCATCGGAACAGCTGTTGGGCTGTAAGCCCAGGCGGTGGACCGTCCGGCTGAAATACCTGTGCCTGGAGGAGTAGGGGGTGAGCTGCTGCTTGTCCCGATCAGCCTAGGCGCAATTGAACCCGACATCGGCAGGCGACGGCAAGTTTCGAAATTCCACTGCAATGCATTGTCAGAAGGACATCCCCACGTGTCCGTGGCACTCAGGTATCCGACCAGGGCCCTTAGATGTGCCCTTTCTCACCCGGTCATTCAGCGATCAGCAGCCGCTGGAGCTTGCTGAGGATGAGGCCACCGAGAGCCATGTGGCACCTGCTGCCGTTATAGATCCCCAGATAGCGGGGTAGCCAGCGTTTGGCGTTCATGTCCGATGTTTTGGTAGGCGATCACGTAGCCCATTCCGCCAGGATGGTTTTGATGAAACCGTCGGCCTTCCCGTTGGTCTGCGGCGTGTAGGCTTGGTGCGGATGGGCTGAGATCCAAAGGCGGCGACAGGCTTTTTCGCCAGTCACTCCAGAGCGGTAGGAGGGGCCGTTGTCTGAGAGGATCCGCCGACAGCGTGATCCCCTGCTCAATGAAACAGCCGACGGCACGGGCCAGGATCCAACCGGTCCGTCTCCTTCTGCTCAATCCAGCCAGCACTTCGACCCGTAGGCCAGCGGGTGGCGTCGTCGATCGCGACGTGCACCTTTTTCCGTAGCCGGCCACCTCGAGGAGCCTTGGACGACGGTCGCCGGTTGATGCGGTGGCCCCGACCCGCTCCAACCTGCAGACTGTTTGAATGTCGAATGGATCAATGTCCCCGGGCGCTCCCACTGGAGCCGACGAACAAGACGTTTGGGGGTCAAGGTTCTTCAGTCGTTCCAGACCTCAGGCCTTCATGAGCCGAACCAACGGTGGAGAGGGGCGGACAGAGAGCCCCTGCGATGCGGCGGAGCGGTGCAGCGCTGGTGGCCGAGGTTACAGCCTGCTGGGAGTTGCCTGCGGATCGAGCTACGCCGCTGGTGCGGCGGAACACTCCGTCGATCCGCCAGTGCCGCTACGCCGCCTGCCCTCGAAAACCTGGAGAGCCACTGTAGGCCGTACGCAGGCTGATCCCGGCTTGTGCAGCAAGGGCTTTGAGTGGCAGGCGGCCTTCATCGAGATGCCGGCGGATGAGCCGCGTTCCCGACTGATGGTGTCGTCGGGCCAGAGGGTGCTATGCATGGTGTGTGAGGTCTTGGACGGTGGTGGACACTCGACCCTGGAAGACCTCACACCCCTTGTCAAGCTGAACAACGTGGTGGGACTACAAATCTAGATGGCTGCATCCAAACGAACTGGCCTGCGTTGGTGCAGCGCCCAGGTTCAACCTCGGCGGCGGTGATTGCTGGCCGTTGAGACGATCGATGCTGAACAGCAGTACAACCGCTTCCGGGCTGCCCAGGATTGAATCTTCCAGCTGGCAACTTGAAGCGAGCACCGGTCGTACGCTGCCCCGCTGGTCGCCAGAACGCAAACCTCTACCCGAGCCTCGCTGAGGCTGAAGTCAACGAGGGCTTCCTAGGGCCCCCGACGGAGGCGGGGGCGGGTAAGAGCAGATTGTGAATGGGGCCGCCAGGGCCGGTAAGGCCAAGAGAAGCGGCAATCCATATCAAGCGAGAAGGGCGCTTGAGCTCGGCCGGAAGCCGGCGGCATCATAAACCGGGGCTCGACGGTTGGCGAGGTTTGGCGGGTGCCATGGGCTAGGGGCAAATTTGTGGTGAGGATGACGATGCACCTGCCACACCGGTGATGAAGGAGAAGGTGAGAACGTACTTTCACTGAAGATGAGGTGAAACAACAGTAAGACTGTCAGTGCCGACAGCGAAAAAGGACCTCGTCCTGCTGTTTCTCGATCGGGCATAGAGCAGGGTGGAGGGACGGATGAAGTGCTGTCTTTACTTCACCTTCTGCTCCAAGGTGTGTTTCCTTGCGCCCAATGGCGCCAGCTCCACCACGCTTGGCAAGCATCGGGCTCACGACGGCGAGAATACAGCCGTAAACTATTCTCTTCTTCATGGACGCGCTGCTCAGCAGCCCAATGGCCGCAATGTCCCCTTTCGCTTCCAGCGTAATCCCTGCGCTCGCTACAGGCCTACGTGTTCATCGATCGAGGGAGCCGATTTCCGGTCAGCCAGCCCTGCTGAACGCGGCGAAGAGAGGCTCTCCGGAAGTGGGCGTCGAGCAGGTCGCAGAAGTTTACTGAAGGCGGGCTGGAGCAGGGTGGAGCCACAGTGGTAGTTCAAGATCAAACTCCCAACGGGCTGATGGCATCCGGCACCGCAACAACAGATCCAGCACCTGTCGCACTGCAGGCTCACGGTCAGGGTCTGTGCACCGCCGTGAAGCACCCCGGCCGTAAATGCGGGCCTCGATCTCTTGAAGGCTGACCGTGCTGTCATCCAGAGCTGGATGGAAGACTATCAGAGGTGGTAGAGGGCAATCGGTCAGGGGTAAGCTGGGACAGTGTTCCCACTTTTCTGGGTTGGGACCCTGAGATGAGCGTGGTGGCCCTGACTCAATGACCACCCAGAAAGGAGACCGAACCTACGGGTTTTCCCTTCCCCGCCATAATTCGTAGTGCTAAGGGGCGCGCTGGCAGTATGGCAACACTCCTAGGTACAGCGATCTGCCCCCAGAGGTAGAACGATCTTCCTTGTTGATGGGTAAACCGCAACGGTCTTGAACTAGATTAGAAATCGTGGGGCCTACTGCCACTCCAACCCCAATTCCCACAACTAAAAGACGACGCTTCCCAATGCTGGAGGCAGAAGGGAATGAGTTTTGCTCTACATACTTCTGGCGAGCTGTTGGGCTACTGGTGGGGCTTTGATGGCGTTGTGGTGCTTCTGAGTAGCCTTGCTGGCCCTTCGTGGATCGCACTGCGTATTCAGGTTGAAGACTATTCGCTCTGCCTCACTGAAGATGGCGAGGAGGCAGCGGGACTTTCCTGATAGTGGGTGAATTATATTTGCACATTCGTAAATCTCCGCCTAGAGTTTGTTGCCGATAAAGCAGGGCCCGCCGGTACGCAAACTCGGCCCTGAGTCGAAGCGATTGAGGCCCCCTTCTTTCGTTTCTAGGGTCTTCGATTTGTGTTTGAGCCAATCTGAGTGCCATCGCCAGGGTTGGCATGCCCCTCATCCGTTGCCTGCCACCAGCGCTGTTGCTGTGATCGCCTGAACCTGAACAACTTCCACAGGTTGTGGTGGCGGCGATCGGTCCATCGCCGCTCACCTTCTCACATGCCTTCAACAAAAGCGCGTAGACCGCGGGCTCCCTTGATCTGCCCGTCACCGTTCCACGATCGCCTTGCGCTGGGCGGTAGATCCTTGGCGCCCCTTCTTTGCTTCCGATTTGCGGGCCATGCGGGCTGGCAAATCCGGCGTTCCTGGGTCAGCGGTCCGCATTTTCGGCGGGGGGGCTGGCCGTGGGCAGCCGGCCAGTGGCGATGTAGGCATCAATGCCCTGATCAGCGCATGCGTTGGCGTTGTTTTCGCCTCCAGTAGCGCTCGCAATATCATCGGTCATCACCCAGGTCGGAGCAGGGCACCGTGTATGAGCTAACCATGAAATACGTGGGCGGTCGGGGTGAGCAGAGTCGACGCCGAGCTGCTTGATTGTCGAGCATCTGGCCCATCGCTGGTACGCATCGCCAGCGTAGCGCTCAGTAGCCTGCCACGGTATATGATCTAAGCTCGGCTTACATGGAGGGATGAGAGCGTCCTAGAACTGCGCATGCGCTGATCAAGGGCATAATTGATGCCTACATCGCCACCTGGGGCCGGCTGCCCACGGTCACTGGCCAGGCCGCCCGCCGAACAGGAGAAGAGCGGAAAGCTCTGCGGACCGCTGCCCAGGAAGGCGAGTGTCACCGCGCTCACACACACACACACACACGCCCGAAGGAATTCTTAGAAGCACAAGCAGCAGCCAGGGCGGAATCAAGATCTACCCCGGAGACAACCAAAAGGCGATCGTAGGATAGAGCGCAGGGTGACGGGCAGATCGAGTAGGAAGAGCGGCCTGCGGTCTAAATGGGACTGTCGCCCGCTTTCTGTTATATAGGGTGCCAATATGGTATATGAGGTGAAGCGGCGAATGGGCCCTGCGTGGAATCGCCGCCACCCAACAACCTTTGAAGTTGTTAGTGTCAGCGGATTCAACAGCAACAGGCCCGCTGGTGCGGCAACGGATGAGGGCATGCCAATCCCTGGCGATGGCACCAGGATTGCTCGAAACACCAATCGAAAGACGCCTAGAACGAAAAGAAAGGGGCCTACAATCGCTTCGACTCAGGGCCGAGTTTAGCCAGTGACCCGGCGGCCCTGTTTATCGGCAACAAACTCCTAGCGGAAGATTACAGAAATGTGCAAATATATTCACCACTATCGGAAAAGATCCCGCTGACCTCCTCGCCCATTGTCAGTGAAGGGCAGAGAGCGAATAGTCTTCAAGCGCTGAGATACGGCCGGTGGTCATGCAGGAAGGCAGCAAGGCTACTCAGAAGGCACACAACGCCCAATCAGCCTCCAAAATCAAACCAGTGAGCCCACAGCTCGCCAAGGAAAGTATGCGTAGACGCAACTACCATTCCGCTTCTGCTCCCGCATTCGGAGCGTCGTTTTTAGCTGTGGGAATTGGTGAGTTGGGTCGGGTCAGTAGGCCACGATTCTAATCTAGTTCAAGAACCGTTGCCGGTTTACCATCACAGAAGATCGTTTCCTATTCCTTCTGGGCGCGAGATCGGCTGTACCTAGGCAGTGTTGCCAATGACTGCAAGCGCGCCCCTTAGCACTACGAATTATGGCTGAGGGAACCCATAGGTTCTGGTTCTCCTTCTGGGTGGGTCAATTGAGTCAGTGGCCACCACGCTCATCTCAAGGGTCCAACCCAAGAAAAGTGGGAACACTGTAAAACGCAGCTTACCCTGACCGATGCCTCTCACCACCTCTGATACCTCCATCCAGCTCTTGATGGACAGCACGGTCACCTCAAGATCGAGCCCCCGCCATCTGGACGGCGGGGTCTTCACGGCGGGTGACAACCCTGATCCTACGCTGAGCGCGCGAGGTGCGACAGGTGCTGGATCTGTTGCTTGCGGTGCCGGATGCGCATC
>Ga0163217_1090860_pt1 | contig 17966 bp, 19 predicted proteins | sample SynspAceP_FD_185933 | JGI IMG/M metagenome (GOLD analysis project Ga0163217, IMG submission 185933) | Saline lake microbial communities from Ace Lake in Antarctica - Synechococcus sp. Ace-P (PacBio error correction) | ecosystem: Environmental > Aquatic > Non-marine Saline and Alkaline > Saline ...
AAAAAAACAGGGGAAGGGGGAGGGGGAAAATTTAAAAAAAAAATAAAAAAAAAACGCCTTGGCCCCTTTTTTCCCCCCCGGTTCAAAGTAACTCCCCCTTCCTTTAAATGCTCCGAAAGGTCGGGAATTTTCTGTTTTCACAAACCAACAAAGGCTTGCCCTGAATTTTTTCCCCGGGCTTCAAAAAGGCCTGGGAATTCGATCCCAATGATTTTTGGAAATCCTGGGCGGAAATTTCCTTTCTATTTCAGAGGGATTTTTAATGGAGGTGGCAAATTTTCCTGAAAAACAGTTTTGTAAAATAAAGTCACAAAATGTTTTTTCTGCTTTTTATGCGCTTGCCTCATTTTTTTTCCCATTGGACTGTCCCCCTCGGCGGCGGAGGCTTGGCCCTTTGCTGCCGTAGTGGTTTGCCGATCCCGGTAAATCACTGGCTTCTGGTGATGGCCCTTGGTCTCGCCGTCATCGCCTTTTACGCTTGTCCCTGGGCCAGGTTATCTAGCGGCTCTGATGAGGGCTCGTCCCGGCAGCAAAAAAATGGCCTGGGTGGGCGGAAGGTGTAGCCCCTTTCTCGTCGCAAATTCCGCTTTCTGAGCCGGTAATGGGGGAATTGGCTTTGGAACAACTTCCGAATGGCTTCCTGGCAATCCTTCTATTGGTTTGTTCTGTCGGCCATCATTCGGTGGCCTAAAAAGCCCAGCATGCGTTCGTGGCCAGAAGGTCCCTCTACAGTTTTTCTGCTTTTTTTCTGCTCCTCAGTTGTGGCGGTTTTCGGTATTTTGCTCGCTTTTGTGCTGGTCCGCTGGTGAAGCTTGATGGCTCCTCTCCTGCGCCCAACGGTCATCGCCGCCTCCCTGCGCCGTCCATTCCCTTTAGAATGGCCCAATTATCGCTGGCATCTCTTCCTTGCCGCGTCTCACTAATCAGGGTTTTTGGGCGTTATGAAACTTTGGTTTTGGCTTCTCCTTCTTGGCAGTGATGCATTGCTGAAGGATGGGGCTCAACCCACTGGTACAAGGGAGCTGGGACAGCAGAATATCGACTACCGACACCCCTGAGTGCCTTTTACTTTCCTGTGGCGACAAGTCCGGAGAAATGCTATCGGGGAACTTCCTGCCCTGGAATGAATTACCTATCCATTCTCGTTTGGTGTTGCAGCCCGCTGGTATTTGCTCTCGTGGTTGCCTCCGGGCTCTTCTATCTCTGTGTCGCTGTCCCTTTTTCTGGAGGGTGTTTCTGCTTGTGCCGCTCTGCTGGTCGTGCTTACTGAATCAATCTGCTGCGGAGCATCCCCGATCTTGTGGCCATGCCTTTGGTTGCCGGTTTACGTTCCTCGGCTGGTTCGCTTTTCTTGGCCCGGGTTTGTTCCGCTTTGTCCTGTCATCGAATGGAGGCGCATCAGCGGCAACTATGGTGTGTGGCTGCAATTCGTACTTACTATTCCTGTGGCAAGTTCCCAGTATTTCCTCAGGGCCTTCCCAAGTTTTCACTGATTGGAGGGTTGAGTAAGCCCTTTTTTTAGAGCAAATGGGTTGGAGTACACCAGTCGGCGGTTCTGGCCTGCAGGGGCGGGAGCTGGGCGGGCGAGCCCGATCCAGGGATGACTGCCGCTGAGACCACTTGCCGTCCCGTAACGGAATCGCGCTCGATTTGGGAGGGATCGGAAGCGCATGCGGTACCGCGAGAGGATGTGGACCTCCGCTTCGATCGTTTGAGCCGGGCTGAGCATCGTCGGCTCATAGTCGAAGCTTCGGCCAAGCTGCAAGCTTGCGCAGCGCCGCCTCCGGAGCCAGGGCCAGCTTCCTCGTAGCCGAGCTTGGAACACGGGCTGGCCGGAAGCCCGCGCAGCACCTCGGCCACCTGCGGCGTTGGTGCGGGCCCAGCGGGCCAGCGATTCGCCAGGCGGCCCCAGGGGCAGAGCGCGAAGCCACCGGCGCGTGGAGTGGCACCCAGGAAGCCGAACGTCGCGTACCCAGAATGATCATCCGCAACCTCCACCCCTGGCAACGGCCAGCAGGGGGACCCTCCAGATCGGACCCTGGATAAGGAGTCAAACCGCCAGCTGTCGCTGGGCGTGGGGCTCAGCCCTGCCCTGCAGCCAGCAAGCCGCTTGCAGTTTTGTCGCCGATCGGGGCGCTCGTCATGGCCCCGGCAGCCAAAATCCAGCAGCGGGCCCCCCAGAATGCGGCACTGCGCCGCGTTGCCCGCCAGGTGCAAGCGGCCGCGTGTGGCGGAGCTCCAGGCGAGCTTGGGCTGGTCCCTCGTTGCTCGTCGCCAAGGGCGGATCGGCTCAAGGAAAATTCCGCACGGCTCTCGCTCCGTCCCGAGTCATGCCGCGAGTTGGCTGCCGAGGGATGAGATCGAGAATGGTGGTGCCGCTTGTGGCCTTCTAGGCCTCCGGATCAGTCAGCAGTTCCGGGGCCTGGGCCACAGCGGGAAGGCGGGTCCGACAAGGGGCTGACCTTAACGGTCGCCCGCCGGAAGGCGGAGGGGGGCGTCAGCACGGACGCGCTCGATCAGGTCCAATGAGCTGCTACGATGTGATGGCTCACCGTGAACTGGGCTGAGCAGCGGGCGCGGACCGGCGAGCCCCAGCCCTGCTTCGCGCCAGCGCCGGGTCCGTCGGCTCAGGCGGCCGATCGGCAGCGGCCATGCCGTCGCGATCGCCTTCCTTCCACCAGAAGGCCCGTTTCCCCCTCCAGCACCAACCTCCGGAATCCCGGCATGGCCGCGTGGCCACCAGGGCAGGCCGCTGAGCTGGGCTTCCATCACCGCCCGGTGAGCCATCCTGGTCCCGCCGTCTGGTCCGGTCAGCGAGTGCTGCAGGAAGGCACGCTGCGGCGCAATCCAGTCGGCGATCTGCTCCGGTGTCTGGCAGCCGCGGGAACTGCACCTGCGCCTCCCACCCCAGGGCCAGCGCCAGCTGCCGGGCCCCGCCTCCAGCAGCGGCCCGCGCGCCCACCATCCCCAAGCCGCAGCCCGGCGGGACGCCCTGGCTGCTTGGGCGAAGGCCTCCAGGGTGATCCAGCGGGACCTTTCTTGCCCACGAAGCCGTCCTACCGCCAGGAATCAGGGGCGCTGCCGCCGCCGGATCGCCCCGCTGAAGCGATCGGGATCGGCGCCCGATGGACTGACTCAGCACGGGCAGTGGGCGTGCCCGCTCGCTCGCCAGGCCGCGCAGGGTGCCTCGCCAATTGGCTGTGATTTCACGCACCACGGCGCTGGCAGAGCTGCAACAGACGCCGGTAGCGCGGCTTCAGCCGCTGCAGGTAGCGGCTTGAGGAGGCATCGGCCCCGCGGAAAGTGGGACGAATCAGCGGCAGCCCGGTGGCGGCACCAGCCCCTCCATGACCCGCACGGCGTGGAAGCCGAATTCGGGGCCAGCACCACATCGGGACGCTCGCGGCGGCAGATGGCGATCCGCCAACCTGCGCGGGAATCCAGCTGGCCAGCCGCTGGCAGCCAAGCCGATCCAGCACTTGCTGCCCAGGATCGCCAGGGCCAATAAGCCAGCCGCAGCGGCGGCCCACACCAGGAGCCGCTCATCACCGCAGTAGACGGTGGTGGCGCAGGGCAGGGCGCGCAGGTTTGGCCCGGATGAACGTTTCCGAGGGGGCGCGGCCGGCTCGGGGCGAACATCGCAACAGCTTGAGCAGGACCGTGATGTTCCTTGCTGCCGTACGAGAGCTCATCTCGTGCTCCCGACCCCCACTCCGCCTTAAAAACGGCTGGGCAGCTCCAGGGAACTGTCCTGGATCCGCTCGGGGCAAAGCGCTCCCCTCACCTCCGGGCCCTCTTTCGCCCAGGGCACCACGACGCTGTGGATCACCCATCAGCGGGGAGGGCAGCGGCGAAGCTGGGTCCCGCCTCGGCGTCAAGCCGGCAGCAAAGCAGCCGTTGCGCCGTTCTCGAGAAATCTCCGCCGGCCCGGTCGGGCAGTCGAGAGCCAAGGCAGGGACAGCGCAGCCAATCGCTTTCGAGCAGGCACGTGGGGAAAAGCCCCTCGTAGCGGGAGCTCAGGCAACGAACAGGTTCGGGCTCGGGCGTACCAGTCGGCCACGTTGCCGGCTTTGCCGGGGAAGCACCAGCCGCTTGCTGCAGCTCGGCCCCACACGCAAGCAGTCCGCGCAGGGCGGCCACTGGTCGACACCGTGATAAACGCGCCGGCGTCGAGCCCCAGGAATCCAGCGCCAGCTGGGGTTGGTCGGGCCGCGATCCCGACGCCCAAAAAGGCGTCCCACCAGCCGGTCCGAAGCCGCTTTGATGGGATTGGTTTCCCACCGCCAGCAACACCGGCCAGGCGGGATCGAGCCAGTTCGGCGGGTCCGAGGCGGGGCTCGAAGCCCGCCAAGCGGCCAGCCCACCGCATTGGGCAGGCAGGCCGTCTTGGCGGGCCCAGCCCCCTGCCGCTCAGCCAGGTGGCGATCGCCTCGGTCCTGAAACCAGTGCAAGGGCCGCTTTGGGGTTAGACGAGCGCCGCAACAGCCCGCCCAGGGGCTGCGGGGGGTTTGCGGCGGATAGTTTTTCCGCTCCGACACCAACCACGGGCAGGCCCAAGGCCGCCAGCTGGCCAACAGCAGCTTGATTCCGCCGGCAGGGTTGGTCATGCCGATGGCCCAGCTCGATCCTCAGCTGCCGTAATTGCTGCCGCAGGGCAGCAGGCGCCAGGGAAAGCCGAGCGAACGCAAGGCCGCGGGCGGCGTCGCGCTCGGAACGACCGCCGCCGCAGATCGGCGCCGACCGGAGTAGAAAATCCCAGGCGGGCCCCTTGGCGGGTGAGCACGTCACCTCATGGCCCGCCCTGGCTCAGCCAGCCCCGGCGAACCTGAAGCGTGACCCCGTTTTCGGCGCCAAACCCGGCCTGAGCGAATCGATGTAAGAGCAGGACCGCACAGGCGCTCAGGAACATCCGTCAGCCGCTGCTCAGTCCGGTGTGGCCACGTTGAGGAGGCGTTCCGGTTCGGATCGGTTCCGGCGTGGCATCGGCCCCGAACTGGCCGCTGCCCAAGCCCGTGCATACGACTCCAACAGTACCCGGCCACGAAGCGCCGGGGTTTTCCTGGGGACGCCGCCTGCCACCGTGCGTGGGCTGAGGTTTCAAGCCGAACGGCCTCAAAGGCGGCGAGCGCCCGCCGCTGGCCCGCGCCGTCGCCTCGGCGCCCAGGCGTCGAGAATAGCCGCTGCACAGGCTGCGCGCGAAGTTGGAGGTGAAGGCGATAGGCCCCACGGTCGGCGGCAGCTGCCCGTAGTCGATCCGCCCGGCAGGGCCAGCGCCCGCTCAGCCGAGGCCCGCCACCGCGTCTGGTTTGGCCCGATCAGTCAGAATACATGGTGGAGCAGGGTTGCGTGGAGTGAGAATCAGCAGCTTTGGAGCGTGCGGCGGTTGTTGCTGGCCGCAGGCCAGGGTGGCGGGGTCGTTCTCCCAGGCGCCGGTGGCCAATGGCTCGATCGGGGGGATCAGCAGCTGCCGCCTGGGCGTGATACCCCATGCCTTGAGGCTGCCGGTAAAGACAGCCCCGATCCAAGGGCGTAGGGCGGTGGCGACTCCTGGAACAACCGGATGCGCCGGCCACCCCCCAGAGCAGCCGGCGCTGGCTTGGCGGGGTCCTTGGGCCGGAAGCCGCGCGGGAACAGCAACCGATGCACCAGGTCCGTGCCGGCCGTGGCCTTCAGGCCAGTTTGTGGGGTCGGCAGGGCGCATGGCGTCCGTCATTGCGGCCGACGGCCCGTGCAACCCGGGCACCTAGCAAGCAGGCTGCGCAGCGGGTGCGGGCAGCCTGCCCGATCGGGAGCGGGCAGCAACGCCAGCTCGCCAGCGCCCCCGTCTGCGCCGCTCCAGCATCAATCGCAAGGGGCGGCTCGCCGACTCACCCAATCCTCCGCGTCGTTTTGCAGGGAGCCACGCAGGCCGGCCAGGGCATTCACCGGCAGTTCAATGGCCGCCGGAAATCGGTGCCAGTAAGCCGCGATGCCACCAGGTGATCGCTGGGCCCTGGTGCGGCACCGGCCGTAACAGTTTTTTTCGGGCAGCGCGCTTCACACGCAGATCTCCCGAATGGCCAGGAAGGGCTCCAGCAACCACCCGCGCGCAGGCGGTTCAGCTTCCTTGGCCAACACCGCGCGGGCGGCTTGCGGCAGGGAGCCGGCTCAGCCAGCCAGTTCGCCGGCGCTGGTCTGGCTATAGCGGCTGGGGGTGGCGCCGGCGTGCCAGGGCAAGTGGGCCCGCCCCACCCGGTTGGCCAGTGATGTGGCCGACCTTCAGGGGCCTGGCTGCGGGCGCAGCTCGAGGCCGGGCGTCTCGCGCCTGTGACTCCCTGCCATCGCGGTGAGCGGCCCGGTAGTGGATCGAGTGCTGGATGATTCCCGATGGCGGCGCTCCGGCAGTTCCTCAAGCGCAGGGGCAGCAGGCCAGCCCAAGCGGTGCCTTCAGGTCCCTTGTCATCGAAGCGTAGCCCCAGAGGCAGTTCCGTTTGAAGCCGCCACACCGCCTACGATCAGAGTCCGGTCCATGATCCACTGCCCAGCCCTGCCGTGGGGCCCGCTGCCCGAAGCGGCAGAGCGTTCGCCCATGTCTGTCCTGTGGCCGCGCCTTCAGGGTGATCGAAGCTGTCGGCCAGCAGTAGGCATCGAGCTTGAACAGGCAGGAGCCGCGGCGCGCCCAAGGGCGAAGTTGTAGGCGCGGCAGGGTTCCAGTGCCTTCGCCTTCACTCCGCAGCAGGCGGATGCGCGGAATCAGCGGGCAGATCAACTGCCCGCTAGGGGGATCGCGCCTGCTCCAGTTTCGACGAATCAGATGCTCCTGGTGGTTGAGGCCAGGCCCGCGACCCCGCCTCCGCGACTCCAGCAGTGGGCCTGGCGGTTCATGCCAGGCCGTCACGAATTGCTGTCGAATCTCGGCATGGGCCCCGCTTCAACTCATCGTGCTCAGATCCCTGCAGGCATCGGGCTTCGGTGGCGGCCCCGTAGGTGTGGGCCGCGGCTCCGGGCAAGCGCTTCGGCTAGGGCCGGCCCTTCACCCCGCAGGGCTGCGGCGAATGGCTGTGGCGAAGGGCTTTGCGTGGGTGGAGCGCAGCAAGGGCCAGGCTGGCGAACGGCTGCAGGGCGTCGATGGCCGTGGCCAACCACGGGCAGGCCCGCCGCCAGATACTCGAAAGAAATTTCATCGGAAACATCGCTGGGTGTAAGGGGTCAGGCGCAGGGCAACAGCCCAGATCAAGGCCCTCAGGTAGGCGGCAGCGTTTTACGGCCTGGTGCCAGCAGGTGCACGTTGCCAGGGCCGCAGTGCCGCCACATCCGTGGAGGGATCCCCTTCCGCCCACCGGACCGATCAGCACCAAACGACGCAGTGGGGATGGGCCGCCGCGCCAGGGTCTCCAGCGCGTCAGAATCCAGCTGTAAGGCGCTGATGGCACCGACGAAGCCGATCCGTGGCGCCTGGGCAGGGCGGCCAGTTCGGCGCGGCACGGCCAGGGCTGGATCCCATGGCCCGGGCGAAGTGGCGCCATCGGCCACATTCGGTTAGTGGACACGGGTGGCTGGATTGAGGGGCCCGCAGGTCGGCCAGCAGCTGGGGCCGAGGTGGACGAAACACCGCATCGGCCCTCGCGCAGGGCCGCGCTTTCAGCCCAGGTCGATGGCGGCCCCGCCCGGCATGTCCGTTGGGCCTGGATCGCGTCGACGCCGTGATAGACGAGCCGTGGAGTAGGGCGGGCCATCGAGCACCTCCAGGGGTGCGGGGGTTGTAGGTCCAGAGCCAGTCGCGCCGGCAGCCCCAGCCAGGCGGCGGCCAAACCGGGCCGCGGCCCAGCCCGCAGCACCTGGCGATTCAGCAGGCGGGCTACGGCCGACGCTGGCCCCACGGCAGCACCCAAAGCGGCGACGCAGACCCAGAGCCGCTCGCGCAACCTGCCGCGTGGAGCGCAGGCCGTGGCGCAAGCCGCTGCAGCACCCGTACTCCAGTCGGAGCACCGGCGCGCAAGCGCGCGCAAGGCCCAGCGACTCCACATACCAGCACCCCGTGGCCCAGCTCGGCGAGGCTGCAAGGCCACATGCTTTGCTTGTTTGGTCCAGAGCGGATGGTCCCAATCGGCCGTGGCCAGGAGCGTGACATCGGCCGGCTCGCCGGGCGCCTCGCTCTCGGGCAGATCCTGACGGTCTCCATCCGACCCTTACCCTCTATCCCTGAGGCAGCCCGTCCCCCATCTTCATCGTTTACGACCCCGCGGAACGGGTTCGCCAACCAACGTGCTGATTGACAGCCTGTATCAAACAACAGCAAGCTGCCCGTTAGCGATCACCCCGGAATCGTGGCCGAACAGCTGGGCCGAACACCACACCCGTGCCCGCGTCCAAAGCAGAGCACGGCCTTCTCCTTCACCCGCTTCCCTGGTGCCCCGCCACTGATGGGTTCGAGGCCTGGGCGCATCTTCATGAAACTGCGACGATATGCTCTGCCGCACGGACATCGCCGCCTCCTGGGCGTTGCGCGACATCGTTTCGCCCGTTCAGTGCGTGCAGCACGACCACGTTTCCGACGGAAACCGCGAAGTTTCTGGGGGAAGTGCAGAAGGGCGCCTATCCAAAAAAGAACTGGAAGCCTCGCTGATGTTGCTCAACTGCGCCCGCCTTTGGCACCGCCCTCACAACCCGCCTACCGTCGAAAACCGCCAAGCGGCCTGGAACTGCATCGCTTCCACTGGCTGGCAGGCGACCCATGAGAATCGGTTGGCGCTCCCACCGCCTGGGAACCATCTGGTGGCCGTGCAGGGCCGGGCCGGAAGCTGGGAAAGGATCTGAGCAAGAACCGGGTCCCATCTGTTGCCATTGGACCCTCGCGGCCCCTGGTTCCGCAGGACCGCGCCATGGGCGGTCCACTGGCGCCCGAATGGTTCGGAGCCCGCGACGGCCGAACCGCCATGGCCCTGTGGGGACTGAGCGGAGTGCTCCGGCAGCGAACGCGCGGTGGCTGGTCTTGCAACTGCGGGGTCTGCGAGATCCAGGCGAGCTTTGAGCCCGCTGCGATTCGTTGCTTTAGCTGCGGCGGCGGGCCCCTGTTGCTGCGGGCACCAACCCCATCCCCAGTCCGCTGGTGGGCTAGCTCCCTGCTGGATACCCGCCGGCACGTGCCCAGGCCCAGACGCTTTTGATGAAGGCGGAAGCCGCCGCATTCGGCCGATTGCCTGCGGCGCTGCAGCGCGCTGGTGAAGGAGGCTGCTGGCTGTGACGGGTTTATGCCAATCGCTTTCGGGGGGGGCGGCAGTCAATTTTCACCTGCACCTGATCCCCCGCCATGGCGCTGATCAGGCAGCCGAGAGCTGGCGGGTGGCTGATCTCTCCGGGCCGTGGTGCTGGACGAACAGCTCCCGGCTGATCCGGTCGCCGTAGCTCGTTCTTGTGCAGGCCGGCCCGTTGTGCCTGCTGGTGAAGGCGGCCGCACCCGGCCCTCCGGATGATGGCAACTCACTGCCCACTGGTCGCTCGACGCCGTGGAGATCCCGGCATTCCCCGCTTCCCTCTGGCCGCTTGCTGCAGCGAGCGGCCGCTGGAGAATCGCCTGGCGCTGGTGGAGGCGCGTGGCGGGATCTGCTGCTGCATACCGTGCAACCGCGCCCCTGGCGGGGCGTCACCGATCTGGACCTGGTTGGTGGATGGCTGCGAGGGGGCGCTCCCCGAAATGCTGAAGGTTGTGACCCGCAGGCCCCCGCCCAAGCGGCTGGGCAGGCCCTTGGGGCAGGCACGCTCGGGCCGGCCCTTCGCTGAAGCTTCAGGAACACGGGGCCTACGGCACGGTCGAAATGAGCTGCAGCTGCGGGGGCCCACTGCTGATCGAATCTGGCACCGGCCCGCCTTGGAAGCGCTACCCGTGGCGGCGGAGAACCGCCGCGGTGCAGGCCGGCCGGCTGAAGACGATCTGGCCCCGCCGCGACTTCAAGCATCAAACCGAGCCCATGGCCCTGGTGCTGACCCCCCAATCCCGCTGAAAGAGTTTCAGGAGCGATTCCAGCGGCGAAAAAACAAAATTGCGGCGGGGCAGATCTTCTGGCTGGCCCGTCGCTGTCCTGCTCGAATCCCCATGCGGCAGGCCGAACCTGGCCAACCGCAGCTGCGCTTCCTGCACGCCGGCAGCGTGCGCGACGACCCGACCGCGCCCTGAATCCGGGCGGCCCGCTATGCCGCGCGTCTCGGTTCCGCCTCGCGGCGGAAGAGCCGGAGCCAGCCGCAAGTCACCCGGTGGCTGGCCTGGTCGGTGGCAGGGCCAGGATCCCGCCTGGCACCGGCGGCGCTGCACCCCGCCTGCGCCGGGAGCTGGAGTTGCTGCTGGAGCGGGAGCCGTGCAAGGCCGCCCTGGCGGCGTTGCAGGATTGGGGCGCCCTGGCCCTGCTCGATGGCGGGCTCCCAGGCCGACCGCCACTGGGCGGCGGCGCTTGCGCTGGCAGCTCGGCTTCGGCCTTCCCACCGCTCGTGGCTCTGTTGGCCGGGCAACGATCCGCTGGCGTTGGCCCTAAGAACGAGCGGCTGCAGCTTCCCAGCGCCAACAGCAACCTGCTGGCCCAGTGGTTGTTGCTGGTGGAGCGCTGGAGCAGGCCAGCTGGCCGGGTTCCACCGGCGCCTGGTCCGCCATCGCGCTGGTCGGCGCTGCTCGAGGGTGGGGGGGGGCACCCCAGCGGCGGTGGTCCACTGGCCATGGCCGGCCGGCAGCGGCCCCCGCCGACCCCTGCTGCGCTGGTGGCTGCGCCTGGCGCCATCTGCGCGGGGGACGCCTGCGGCGGCGGGATCTGCCGCCGCATGGGGGGGGATCGCGCCTGGCCCGGAGCTGGGGGAGCGGCTGCGCCACGCCGGGCGGAAGCGGCTCGGAATCGGCGAAACGGCTTTAGGGCTCACGCGCGGCGATAAGCTCCGCAGCAGCAACGGGGCCAGCGGTGAACGAAGGCGGACCTGCAGCAGGAGCCGTGTCTCCTTGGGCGCTGCCTGGTGGCGGTGCCGAGCCCGGCTGGAGTTCGTCCGCGGCCTCCGAACAAAGGTGATGGCCGACAATCGGCGGCCAGCGAATGCTGCGGCGGGTGTTGGAAGCGCTGCCGCCATCCCGACGGGCGGCAGCGGTGGTGCTCTGCACCCGACAGCGACCTGGTTGCGGCACAGGAGGCTGAGGCCTGGGGAATTCCCCGTTCCTGAGAACAAGCGGCCTCCCCTGCGCTCCGGCAGCGAACCGCCTCGCGTCTGTGGTGGAGGCGCTCATGCCCTGGCCCGCAAGAAGCCAACCGCCGGGCCGCAGTCGGGCCCGCCGATCCGCCCGCAACGTGAATCATCAAACGTCCAGGGAGATCAGCCCTTCCCTTGATTCCGGCGGTGATCGATGCGATGGCGGGAGGCCTTCAGCGCCACCAACAACCACCCCTGCCCGTGCTCAACCCCGGTGTACCGGATGGCCGGCCGAGAAAGGTGCCAACCCCGAATGTGGTGAAAACCCTGTTGGCAGCAGACGGCCGCGGCCTCTACTTCTCGCGCTCGGCGATCCCCGCACGTGCGCGGTATCGAGCCAGCCCGATGGCCCCAGCACCGCCCCCTAAACTGGGGCCATGTGGGCATCTACGGCTTATCGGGCACGATGTGCTGGCGCGCTGGGCTGGCTGCCCGCCTCGCCGCTGGAGCAGATCGAAGAAGCTTGGAAAGCAGCTGCGTCCTGATCGAAGGCCTGGCACCCCGTGGGCACCTTTCCCGTTGACGGCGATTTCCTCTCGGTGGAACACCGCCGAGCAGCTGGAGCAGGCCCGGGCCCTGCCCCAGCGCGCCGTTGGGCTGGCCCCGCCTGCACCAGAATCATGCAGCCGCAACAGCCCACCACCATGCCCTCCTGCCCTAAAACCGGCAACACGCCGATCGTTTGCGGCGTGCGCTCCCATGCGCTCCAGGGCGTAACGCCAAGCAGATCCGCCGTCACGGTGATCGGCGTCGGCGTCAATCAGTGCGGTGGCCTGCAGCTCGGCCCAGGCGCGTGGCCGGATGCTGCTCCAAGGCCCGCGCGAATCGCCGCCGGTGATCAGGCCGGCCACCGTTCGCGCCGGCCCGCTCTGCGCACCCAGCCAGGCCCCGGCGCCATCGCGGGTGAGCAGGGCGATCAAGCGGCCTGGAGGCTGGGCCGATTCGCCACGGGGTTGGAGGCCGCTCCGGCCGCACCATCAGATCACCCACCGTGAGGGTGAGCTGCTTGCCGAGCGGCACCGGCTGGTGGTTCATGGCGAAAGTCGGCGGGTGAGATCCCTCGCCGCTTCCATCCAAACCGCCGCAGGGCGTCACCAATCGCCCATGGCCACGGCCGTGCTGGCGGTGGGGCCAGGTTCAGTGGCAAGAAACCTCACGATCGAACGCCGCCATCGAGCACCACTTCATCAGCCGCGGGCCAGGCTATTGAGTTCCAACCGGCCCACCAGGGCGATCCGGCCGGTGCCCGCCGGCGCAGGTGGGCAGGATCTCGATCAGCTCCTGGTTTCGCCGCTGTTGGAGAAGGCAGCAGAAGCCACTCTTCGGGGGCGACGACGCCCAGGTTCACCGTGCAGGGCAAATCGAGCGGGGGGTTGAAGGTAGAGCGCCCATCAAGCCCGATCGAGGAGAAGGGTGGCGGCGATCATTGGCGCGCCAAACGATCCGCTTTTGCCCACAGCCGGTGATCAACCAATTGGCCCGCTGGTCGCACAGCGCTCAGCAGATCCAGGGCGCATCCCCTGGCTGCCTCCAGCCGCGGTGCCGCGCCGCGGATCGCCGCGGCTTCCTCGTCAGCAGCGCGTCAGTGCAGACATCCAGGCCCCACCTCCTCTGCCGCGACCTGTATGGCTAAAGCGGGATGGCCAGAGCCGGAGGCTAAGCCTGGCATGGCTGAGCGCACTTCCCGTCGGCCAATCCTTGCGGCGCTCGTCACTGGCGGCTTGTCGTGCAGCTTGCGGCCTTGGCCAGCCCCGAATGGTGAGCTTGATCCACGATGCCCTTGAGGTGGAGGTTGAGCGGGATCAAGGTGAGCCCCTTCTGTCGAGGGCGATTGCGCAGCTTGTCGAATCCTCGCGGCGGTGGGCCAGCAACTTGCGGGTGCGGCAGCGGCTGCGTGGTTGTAGTAGGCGCTGGCGGTGGCTGTGGGGGAGATGTGACCGTTGTTGCACTGCAGCTTCGCCGCTGCGGATCAGGCAGAAAGCCCACGGCAGGTTGGCCTTGCCGGACCGTTATTGATTTCCACCTCCGTTCCACCAGCTCAAGGCCGTTTCGGATGGTTTCGAGGATTTCGTACTGAGGCGGGCGAAGCGCGTTTGTCGGCCCAGCAGGCGGTTTGGCGGCATCCCGGGCCGCCTTGGGGACGGCTTGGTCTTCGCCTCCTCCCTTGGGCAGCTTCGCTCTCTACATGGAGCCGCCATGCCCGCGACACCGAAACGAGGATCCCTCGCGAGCCATGCCTACCTTGGTCCCGCGGCGCTGCATCGGGCCGAGCGGTTTCCGTGCGGGCCGCGAGGGCCGGGCGCGGTGGAAGGTTTCAGCCATGCACCTGTGCCGCCCTGGCGCGCGAAGACAAGCGGCGGGCGCAGCCTTTCGCGCTCGGACCTTCCAAGCGGAACGGGCCAGCCGCTTCCAGGAAGGGGAAGCCCGAGGGCGCCGCTGCCCAACCGGGAAGACAGTCTGCGGCCGCGCGGCTGGCTGATTACATCGCCAGCGAACTCAAAAGAAGTGCTCGCATCGCCGTGAAGCCACCCGCACCGCGGGCGAGGCCCTCGACCACGTGCTGCTCTACGGGCCCCCTGGCCTCGGCAAAACCACCATGGCTCCTGGTGATCGCCGAGGAGCTGGGGTTGCGCTGCCGCATCACCAAGTGCGCCGGCCCTGAGCGCCCCCGCGACATCGGTCGCCTGCTGACAACCTGCAGCCCCACGAGCTTGCTGTTCATCGATGAGATCCCACCGCTCACGGTGGCCGGGACTGCTCTATCCCAGGCCATGGAGACTACCGCTTGATCTCACCGATTGGCCGCGGCAGCACCGCCCGCACCCGCTCGGTGCTGTGGCGCCGTTCACCCTGGTTGGGAGCCACAACCAGGCCGGCGCCTTGAGCTCACGCGCTGACCGCTTCGGCTGACCAGCGCCTGGAGTTCTATGGTCTCGCCGAATCTCCAGGCGATCGTGGAGCGGGCCGCCGGCCTGCTCAATCCTGGAGCTGGGACGCCGAGCCGCCGCGAGGTGGCCCGCCGTTGCCGCGGCACGCGCGTAATCGCCAATCCCTGTTGCGCCGGTGCGCGATGTGGCCAGCGGTGCGCGCCAACCCCGCATCGGGCCGCCTTGGTGGCCGAAGCGCTCAGCCTGCATCGGGTCGACGACCGGGGCCTTGATGCCAGCGACCGCGCCCTGCTGGAGCCTGCTGGCTCACGGGCTATGGCGCGGGCCGGTGGGCCTCGACACCTGGCTGCCGGGCTTGGCGAGGATCGATCACCTGGAAACGGTGTGGAACCCTATTTGTTGCACTGGGCTTTCTGCTGCGCACCCCCCGTGGTCGGTGTGGCCACGCCACGGCCGGCGCGCCAGCAATCTCGCTGGCCGGAGGCGGCCTGATGGCTGGCTTGCTGGCCTTGGCTGCTCACCACGCCAGCTGGCCTTTCCCCAGCTTGTTCGATCAGGCCCTGACGCCAAGCCGCGAGGGCCCGCTTCGGCGACGCACTGCGCTCTGGACGGTGCTGAAAGCAGGCCCCCAACGACGCTTCGGCTGGAGAACCGCGGCAACGTGCATTGGCGCTTGGCCGCCCTGAAGCGGCTATCGCCGATCAGGCCAAAGCGATGGAGCTGGAGCCAAGGCAGCTCGATCCCATCTCAACCGCGGCAAATCGCCGAGGAGGCCCTCGGCCAGTGGGAGCGGCGGAAGCCGAAATTACCCGCTGGTCCTGGCCCGTGATCCGCTGAGGCCTCCGCCCTCTAACAACCTGGGCAATGTGCAGGATCGCTGCAGCAAGTGGAAGAGGCCCGGCCGTTGCTTTGAGGCGGCCGCCGCCCCGCCCGGCCCGGGTTCCGATGGCCCCGCTCCAGCGCCGCGCTGGCGGCCTTCCAGCAAGGGTGATCCTGGCCGGGGCGGAAAAGCGGAGTTTTCCGCAAGCTGATCCGTCGCTACCGCCTGTTTTGCCGATGCCCGGGCAGGGCTTAAAACTGCTGCTCTGGTTGCGCCGGGGCCTCAGGGAGGCGAAAGCAACTGGGGGCCGCGGCCCTCGGCCTCGACCCGCGCACGCGCCAAGCCAGATGGTTAGCCGGCTATTCGCGCTGGCCTCCGAACCCGTGAGCGCCCTTGAAGATTTCTGAACCTGGCGAGCCCGATGAATTCCCGCTGCCACGTTCCTGCTGCCTTCCCGCTTCTTCTGCCTCGCCAGGCTCCGCGGCGGGCCCGCCCTGCGGCCGGCGGAGATTTCGAGCGCTTTGGCCTGGAGCAGGCCCTGGAGCAGGCCCTGCCCGGGACCTGATTGGTTTGCGCCGCCATCTCCATGCCCACCCGGAGCCTGAGCCGGGCTGATATCAGACGGCGGCCCTGGTGGCCGGGGAGTTGCGGCAGCTCGGCTGGCGGTGCGTGACGGTGGTGGGCCGGACCGGCGATGGTGGCCCGTTTTAGCTGCCCCGTGGGGGCGCCGCTGGTGGCCTTGCGCGTGGATTTATGATGCCCTGCGGTGGAAAGAGCGCCCGGGTCTGGCCTTTGCCTCCTGCCACAGGGTCCTGATGCCACGCCTGCCGGCCATGCCCTAACAACACCAGCGCTGGGGCTCGGGGTGCCCCGGCTGCTGGCTCCTTTGCCGGAGAGCTCAAGGCCCGGGTGCGGCTGTTTGTTTTCAGCCCGCGGGATCCGCAAGGAGCCGCTGGTGCTGGCCGATGGCGCAATGGGGGGGGCAGCCTGTTCGGCCTGCATGTGTTTCCAAGCTGGAGGTGGGCAGCATCGGGTGCGCAGCGGCAGCCTCAACGGCCGCAGCTGGCGGCTGGAGTGGGAGGTGCTGGGCGAAGGCGGCCATGGCGCCAGACCCCACCAGTCGATCGATGCGATCTGGATTGCGCGCGGGTGGTGAGCGGCCTCAGGAGGCCGATCAGCCCGCCGCCTCGACGCCTTCAGCCGGTGGTGTCGCTTCGGCCGGATCGAGGGGGGCAAGGCCTTCAATGTGTCGCCGACCACGTGCGCCTGCTCGGACCGTTCGCTGTCTGCGGACCACGTGCACGCCCAGCTGCCGCGCTTGGATCGAGACACCGTCCAGGCCCTCGCCGCGGCTAACGGCGTGAGGCCAGGTGGCGCTACCGCTGCTTGCCCCGTTCCACACGACCCCGCCCATCCGGGCCTGGTGAAAGAGGCGGCCGTGACGCTGCTTGGAGCCGAGCAGGTGTCCGGTGAGCAGCCCTCCCTGGGGGCGGAGGATTTTAGCGATGCCTTCCGGGCCGCTCCCGCACGATGTTCCGTCTGGGGTGGCCGGAGCGCTCAGGGATGCGCCCGCTCCACAAACGGCAGCTTCAAATCCCGATGAAACGCTCGCGCGGTGGGGGTGAAGGTGCTCCGCCCTCAGCCTGTGCTTGGATGGAGCGCGGCAGGGTTGAGAATCCCCTCTGCCGGCGATTCGTCCCCGCTGCCCTGGCGGCGCCCCTGTTTGATCCCCTGTTGGCGATGAATCAGTCTGTTTGGCGCGCCCCGCAGCCAGCGTCTCCAGCTGTTCCCGCCCTGGTGATCGGTTTCTGGCCTGATGTCACCAGTCTCTGCGAGGTCTCGCCGGCGCCGCAGCCTGGTGGAGGGCCCCTCCGTGGCCAGCGTTGGCGTCGCCATCCGCCGGCACCCCATCCACCCGTTTTCCATGGAGGGTGAAGGCAATGGTTCAACCTCGATCGGATTCTGAATCTCCCAGGCGATCTGGAGGCCCTGCGCCAGCGATCCTCTCCGGCGACCCCGGTTTCGGGCCCATGCCGCCCTGGTGGAACCTGCGGCGATTGAGCTGAGCAGGCCGTTCCCTACTCCTGCTCGGCCTGGAGGCAGGACCGCTTCATCCGTGCGTTTCGAATGGTTGTGCTGGCCTGGGTAATCAAGCGCAACGAAGAAGCCCTGGCAGGTTCGATCACGGCCCTCAGTGAGGATCAGGACGCGAACGTGGCGGGCCGAAGCGCCATGCCCTGGCCCAGTTTTACGGCGTCCGAGCGGGCTGGCCTTGCCTGGCGCGATGCTTCGCCCGTGATGGCGGAGTGGGGTTTGGGTGCGCTGCAGCATCCTCTCCGCCCTGGCTGAGCAAACCGCAGATTGATCCGGGGCTCTGTTGGAAGCCTCTCGGAGATGGCGACGCCGATGCGACGGCACCGTCGCGGGTGGGCGGCGCTGAAATCCTCTCTCGACTGGTGCGCACTCAGCCGCGCAGGCCGCGCCGGCATAGCCGGCCTGGGCAGAAAGCGGCCCGCGCGTTGTTGCGGGGTCCTGCAGCAGGACGGAGACCACCGGGTGGTGGCCGCGGCCCTGACGGACTGCAATCCTGAAATCCTTGCTAGGTTTGGCCAGTCACTAGGGGTGGCCGGGCCCGAGCACACTTCCCACAAAAAGAAGAGCGCTTCACGCCCACGGCTGAGAATCACACCCTCCGAACCTATCCGGGTCATGCCGGCGCAAGGAAGTGTCCCGAATGCAACCGCAGGCCGACGGCCCGGTGCGTCCGATCCGGAGTTGTGCCCTACGCCTCCCAGCGGCCCCCGGTCCGAACGCCCCCTTTTTTCGAGTCCGATCCAATGCGCAAGCGCCTGATTGAGAAGCGTCGTGTTGAGCCAACGTTCGCAAGATGCCATTACGCCCGTCAGGGCTGGTGACCGAACGAGATGGCCTTCGTGGCAAGCCGGAGAACCTACCCGAATCACTGGTGAATGGAGGAGGTGGCCCGGGGCCGCATGATCATCCGGCCAATATATCACCCCACCTGGAGCCGATGGCGATCGCATCGCGTCGAGGTGCAA
>Ga0163217_1092816_pt1 | contig 17964 bp, 21 predicted proteins | sample SynspAceP_FD_185933 | JGI IMG/M metagenome (GOLD analysis project Ga0163217, IMG submission 185933) | Saline lake microbial communities from Ace Lake in Antarctica - Synechococcus sp. Ace-P (PacBio error correction) | ecosystem: Environmental > Aquatic > Non-marine Saline and Alkaline > Saline ...
GGAAAAATCAGTCCCACGTAATCCTTCACAAGTAAGTTCCCCGTCCTAAGTCAGCGTTTCAGTCAGGTTACAGGGGGTTGCGGCACGGCAGAAAATACCTCGGCAGTTCGCATAAGCGCTTGCCCTGGGCGCAGGAACAGAACAGGGCTGGAGCGCATTGCGCGGGGCCCAACCACTTCTGTCCCTTCGGTTATCCCACGCAGCAACCATTTGCCCGCTTTCATCAGAGAGCCGCTAAATGTGCCGCCCTCACGCACCCCAGCGATCCAGAGTGTCAGCATGCCCAGCCAGTTTGGCCGCAGGCTGTGGCCATCGGCAGCGACTCTGCTCCAGCTTGAGCCCCAGCGGCCATCATGCTGACCATCGCCGATACCAGGCCCTGAAGCCGTGATGAGCCCTTGAGGGGATGTTCCTCATCGGGTGCTCATCCTCCTCGGGTACGCCCGCCGGGGCTTTGACGCGCGGTGTTTGTAGCCGTGCGCATAATCGGCGCCCAGGGTGTCAGGCAGCAGCCGCTTGAGCACCATTGCGGCCCATTTGTGTAACTGAAGTGCGACCGTGCCCCCAATCAACTTTGAGCCGCGGGGCCAGGGCTTCACAACCAAAAGGGGTGGATCTCGCCATTGAGTGGAAAAACACTCGCCCGGTGCCGACTGAAGGGATGCGCCAGCACGTCACCGGGCTTGAGCAGATCCAGTAACCAAGCTGGGAAGATGCCACCGGATCAACCTGGCGGCCCGCCGGGTGGCTCTGGCCAGAGACTGGCCAAAATGGAAATATGCAGCGGCAGGCCCGGTTCTGCCTCGCCCACCTGGGCGGCCTTCCATCACATCCAGCCCCAGCGGGCGAAGCCCGCCCAGTTCGGCACTGACGCCGTGATGCCCGTGACCAATTCATTGTTGGCCAGGGCAGATTTCACCGTGGCCGTCCACGTCGAGCATTCCGGGCGGTAGAGTTGCGGGGATAGAAGTCCTTCCAGACGCCAACCAGGTAGGCGGAAATAAACGAAATCGACCGCGCTATGCCGAGAATACTAAGAATAATCGGGCTAGATTACTGAATAAGCTCACGGAGAGATGGGAGTGTATTGAGGGCATATCTAGTACAACAGGTGGAGAAAGTATAAGACGGACAGAGGTCATCCGCGTTGGTAATGCCGGAATACACACGCACATGAATCCCGCTTCATACACCAAACTCAAACCTGCCGTCACGAGGTAGGTAGACTATGGCCGTGGTATCGCTACACCCGGCAATCCAGCCGGCCATGTAGCAGTCGATCAGCTCCGCACCGGCATCATTTTGCGAAGTGGATATCATGGGCTATCCGTCCACGTACCAGCACTCTGGAGATTGCGGACCGAATTGGCTCGGATCTATTGAACGCCCTTTAGAAAGCGTGGACCACGAACTACAGAAGAGTCGTTTTCAATACAGTGTTCCACCTTTAATCCGCGTTTAATCAGTTTCTAATACGTCAGTAAGCGCAAAGGCAAAATAGTAGGGATTAAAGTATGGATACACAACTTATTGGCAGGCCAGGCAGAGCTGAAGCTGGCAGATACCCATGAAAGAGAAACGCCTAACGAACGTCAGTTCTTAAATAAGTCCAGTATCAATACATGCGTAGAAGAAGCGGCGCTGAAGCGCAGATCATCATGGCCTGTCTTATTGGCGGATTGCAGACACGTGGCATGTTTGATAGGATATAGTAACAGAGGTCAAACTCGAATAGACGGTGTCGCCATGCGCCGGCTCACCTTCCCGCAGTTGACTTCGCAAGGCACGCAACGCCTCTCACAGGAATAGAGCAGTCTCACGCGCTCCAGCACAACGTGAAGGATGGTTCTTTCCGGCGGGGAAAGGTCTCCACGGGCCCGAGGCGCGACCAGCAACCGACAGGAAAGAGCCTCAGCCCCGCTCACGGCCGGCCGAGCAACCGCCTCCCCACATCCGCAAGCGCCTCGCCGAAAGCCCTGCCGGATCTCCAGCTGATCAAAGCATCGAAGCCGGTCCCAGCGCGCTCAATCTCGCTCTCACGCACGCGCTTGAGCAGATCAAGCAGCTCCGTGCGCGCTCCTGGCCTGAGGTGAAAATCAAGCGGTGCGTCCGGGTTCGAGCGCTAGCTCAGGCCAACAGCCGCATGCCTCGGGCGAGCGGCTCCAGTAATGCAGATGCACCGGCCGCCTGCCTCTGCAAGCCTTGAACATGGAGTAGATTGGCGTGATGCGAATACGCCGGCATCAGGCACATACAGAATGCTGGGTAGTGGCGACCGGAGCCAGATACGATTGCGACAAGCGGAAATGAATTGCGGGCAGCTGACTTCAGCGTTCTGGCCAAAATCGCGGAGCCTGATCATGCAGTCCGCGCGAATCCACAACTGGGCCCCCCCCCATCGCATCCGAGCTTTGACGCCAACCAATATGCGCTCGGCGCTCCAGAGTGAGGTGAATCAGCGAGTACTGCCGGATAAAAGTCGCCCGGCAAATGCAGATGCCAGATGCCGCACGCCGCGCTCAGCCCGGTGGCAACTTGAGCTGCGTCCAGGGGCGTCCAGCTCATTAGAGCCTGAATATCCTGGGCGCCGGGTAGCGCATGGCCCGTCAGCCGCAAGTTTCATGCCTGGTGCGTCAGAAAAGCTCACACCGCATCAATTGCGGAGCCACATGCGGTACTCCTGACCCAGCAAGGTTCGTGCGGTGATGCAGCTCACCATAGACGGCAGATCGACCGAATGGCGCCTCCGGGCGCTGGGTATTCACAATCGCGCTGTCCTCGGCATAGACAGATCTGGCCGGCGACGACACATCGGCATCGTAGGCTGCGGCGAGAAATTCATCGCACAGCAGATACGCACAGATACTGCGGTTTCATCCACCTGCTGAGAGCAGTGAAAAAAAGTTGCAGAAGCGGTCTTCATCGCTACCCTCGGGAGGCGCGCTCTGGGGTCGGTAATCACCAACCCGCTTCTGAAATAGGCAAATGCGGGCGCAGGCACTGGTAAGCATATAAAAGCCATGACGGCACTCTCAACGCGGATCGCCATTTGGGCTGAGTAACTCTGTACTTCAGAGTAGCCAGGCGCCCGTTTTCATCGAACACGTCATAGGCCCTATAGGAATCGAGCCTGATCCATGATGCCGTTGACTCCCGGCATGCACATACACGGGAAGTGGGGTCGGGTCGATAAATGTTTCAGTGCGCGGTGAACCGGAATTTGGAACTCAGTAATGGCCCATACGCACATTTCTTGTAACTGGCGATCGTACCCATCACTACGGGAAGACGACACGGATATCATATTGCAAATAGGTACTCGCACAGTTGCAGGCCCCAGATTAAAATGCATAGGCTCCTCCCTTGCAGTGGATGCGGGATGGCTTGGCCTTCTTCAGTCGGCGTTCTCATTCGGCCGCGAGGACATGGATCACACAGCGGCAAGTCGGCTGCAGTCGTACATTCTCTTAGCCGTGATAGGGCAAACAACAAGCGATCGCTTCTGAATAAAGCCCTTTGGACAAACCGGGCGCCGACGGTGATATGCACAGGTGCTTATTCCCCACACATAGGCGTGCCGCTGTAATCACGTCTCAGGCCACCAGCTTACGGGACCCAAAACAGCATGGTGGGTACAACTGCCGGGTACGACTTCCTTCCCGAGGTCGCTAACACGTGCGCAATCATACGATAGACAACGCGTCTTCAAGGGGAACGTAGTCTGCTGAGAGTATCACCTTCTTCTGCAATTCATACAGATGATTCACTTCTTTTCGCTGAAGTTTTGAGATCGCGCAGCGAGCCAACTCTGCCTCATCTGACGCTTGGCGGCGCTGGCCATAAAGGCATGGGGCGCTTGAGCTTGGAGTATTAAAAAGCAATTAGCATGCCACCACTACGAGAGCAAACACCAGGTAAAACTCACCTTTATTGCTGAAATTGGCCTTAGATGCGGGCTTTGTAAATAGCATGGGAAACTCGACAGGGCCGTAATGGGGAATCGCGGACGAGTTAATGCAACCAATGAGGCAATAATAAGAGGCATGCACTCTTATCCCCGGGACGATCAGGGAGAATTTTCATGTGTGGAAGGCCCTGGCACGTGAGCGGCATGCAAAGTCTTGCTATATTCTTGGGCAAATGCCCATTACTGGAGCGACCAATGCCCCATGGCCACTTTCGCCAGGAAACCGTGAAGGCTCCGCGCTATGCATTTATCAATCAGCCACCAACAAGGGCATACCGTTTAGTTGGGCCCGCTGCTGCGCAACTAGACCAGGTGTGTTACCCCAGGCGGCTACCGCCCACCAGACGATAAATGACGATTTGAATCCATTGAAAAAACGTGAAGAAGAACAGTAAAAGCCCTGAATCGATTCCGCGCTACAGCGCTCCGCCACTGCTGGGGCCCCCGGGCCTGATCGCGCCGTGTTGCGCCACGCAAGATTCATGCTGTGGATAGGCCTGTTCTGAGGATGAGAACGCCTAGGGCACACGCATAGTCACACCGGCGCAAGTTTTCCGTTCAATACAGCCCTGCTGATGACCTGTGAATGCTCGGCGAAACGACTAGATGCACCTCTACGCCAACGAAATTGGTCTGGCGCACCAAAAGCGGTTTGCAAGAGGTTATTGCCCGCTGATAAAGAAAGGCCTGCTGCTTTGCGCAACAGAGCACGGCTGACCGCCTGCGTCAGAGCTGGTCAAAACCTAAGCGTTAAGGGCCAAAATCCAGTGCTGACAGAACTGGAAGACAAGGTGCAAAAAGCCCATGAACGCACAGTGGAAGCCCTGCCAAGGACGAGCGCGCATGTTCATATTGGCAGTTTGATTGCGCCTGGTAGAGGCCCAACATGATAAGTCGGCAGCGCACCCTTCAACTTGGTCTGACCAAGTGAGTTTCCCAGCCCAAGGGAACAACGCGATAAGCCGTTTGCGTTCAGCCGCGCTGGTGAAAGCGTGGTAAGGAACTGGCTGCGCTTGACTTTGCGGGGCACGCATAAAAAACTGCCGCCAGGGTGGCCGGTCTCGACCACTTCGCACCCTGTCCAATACAGAACCGGCTGGCCACCTGCCGGGCAACTCATTTCGTGCGTTAACGATGGCGCGCCTATCGTCAGCCAGCCGCGGCGCATGACAGGCGGCAGCACTCACCCCCAGACATCGGATCAAGCGCGCTGGTCGCTCGTCGAACAACAAGAATATCCGGCTTCATCGCCAGGGCTCTGGCAATTACCTACCGCCTGCTTCTGCCCACCGGACAGGCTGGCAGGAATACATATCGCCTGTCCCTGCAGCCGACTGACCAGCCCAGTGCCATGGCCTCCTCGTGGCACCTCCTTCTTGTGGGCGCTTCTGCAACGCTGAATCGAGGCTTTCGGTAATATTGCCAATTACGCCCTCAGATGCGGCAGTAGCGCGAGAATGCTGCAAATTACCGATGACGTATTTTCGCACGCGCATCAGTGGCGGGCCAAGATCCGAGTCGCCCTCTTTGGCGCGCCTTGGTGAATAGCCAAAGGAGTAATGGAGTTCAGCCTATGGAGGCCGGCGTCTGGCGTTTCAGCAGTTGAAGATGCAGGCGCAACAACGCTCGACTTCCCACAACCTGACGGGCCAGCAAGCAAAGCACACCATCGCCCTTAGCTCAAATCCAGTGACACGTCCCCGAAGTCAACCTGATTTGCTGCAAAGAGATTTTGGATACGCCCTGGCCACATGCAATTCCCTTGGCCGCGGTATTTATCTGCAAGCAATCATGGCGTCTTTTCAAATGGCTCTGCGACTCGGCATAACGGGTTAAAGATCAGGGTGAAGATTGATAACCAAGAACAGGATCATCCAGTACAGCAGTAACCGCTCGACAGGAAACTGGCGAAGGTATGAAGTGGGTGGCTTTGAAATGGCGTTCCATTCACCCGCGGTGATTTTTCTGAGATACCGCAATAATGCCCAGGAAAGGCGCCTGTCTTGCAGGATCTGACGTCATCTGGTTGCCGATCATGGGTGTGGGCCCGCATCGTATCAGCGGCATGAATGATGCCGCCTCGAGCAGCACCAGATTTTGCATCAACCGAAGGCCTTGCCCGCCTTCGATTGTCTCGTGGGTATGTCCTGCCAGGATTGCTCTGAGAATGATCGCATACATAGGCTGAGTTATAAAATTAACAGCGGGCGATAAAGCGGTTTACCATTGATCAGCTGAACTGCGGAAGGACGGTAGACCCAAAGTTGATCAGATAAACCAGCAACAGGAAGGGCACACTAGCGCATTGCCTACAGTAACACCTAGCTGCGGTAATCACCGCCCGTTTCGCCCATCCGACATGGGGCGTCAGCACGATACGACACCAGCGAGCGCGGCCGCCCGTACAATACAGCAGCGTCACCGTATTGAGAATAGCCCGCCCAAGATATCGCAAGGATACTGGCTGCCAGACGATAAAAAACTGCGTGAGATTCCATACCCTGCAGCTCGCGCCCTTGGCATTTTCGCTCCAGAACGCCGAGCCCTGACCAGCCAAAGATTGATCACTCAGGTACAGACAAGGCCAAACATGAGGTGGCGCATGGGATCATAAGTGCGGGCCTCGTGACGCGCCTGGCGCAGCGCGGTGATATTCTTCACCTGCTGATCACCGGCAATCGCTGGGCTGGATTTGATCAACATGGTCATGTTCGTTCACACAGACCGGCAAACTGCCTGCCCACGCCTGCGCAGCAGATGCGGCCAGACTCGTAACCATTCGGCATCCCGAAAGGCCAAGTGCTGCGTCATACTGCGCGGTCAAAGGCAATCAGACACATGCGAGAGGCACGCCAGATCACACTGACGCCCGCGGGGTCTCGCGACAGCGCATCGCCAGCAAACAGGGGAGTTGAGCCGACACACCAACCTGCGAAAGACCAAAAGTAAGATTCAAGCAAGGATGAGCGTGACCGCAGGGCAGGACCGGAAATGACTGACGTACAGATAACACAACCTGCAATCACCACGGGATCCGAGCCACAGCGGCAGCAGCGCCAGGCCAAAGCCCAGGGGACCGAGGAGCCCGGTCAGGGGATACTCCTAGGTGGCAAACGAGCCCCTGTACGATGCTCCAGTAATCGTATGCAGTTCCATTCAGTGCCATCCAGTTTTACGTCGAGGGGCATATCTTCCCAAAGCTGGCGCCAAGCACTTCTCCTGAAGGCGGACTACAGTCTCACCGGTCTTTCACGAATTCAGAGCGCACGTCATTAGAGAACCTTGGTTGCACGGTCGGCCAAATTGCCCTTCTTTCACAGCCCAGGCCTTGTAGCCGCCGCCGTGGCTGCCGCAACACAAACATCTCGCCACGTTCCTTGACACAGCGCTCTGAGAGTAGATCGGTCGTGACCACCGCTCGATTCGGCAAACGCAGATCCTGATAGGCTCAGGGTAACACCGTGGTACTCAAACGATTTGCGCCACGCCCTTGCCCGTGCTCACTTTCGAACTTCTCGTCAATTATCCTCAGTTCCGCCAGAAGGCAATTTGCTGCCCGTTTCGCACCATCCACTTTGGCTGATAAGATCCTCAGGCTTCTCGATATCAGAAGCCATTTCTTCATCCCGTATAGGTGGTTGAGCCGCCATCGGTGTGGCGGTAAGTCGAAGCTTTTTTTCTTGCGCTCTCAGTCAACCATCACCGCCGAAAAGAGCCATATCTAACTTGCCACTGGCGTCACGACGCGGGCGAATCCAGCCCAGGGCCGGATTTCCTGACGCAGCTCAATCGGTCTCGTTCTAGACAAGGTCTTTCAGCTGTTGTCATAACCGGTGGACTTGCCGTTCTCACATAAACGGGCATTCTACAGTAGCAAGGTGATGTACGCCGCGCGTGACTGAATTCATCAGGCGTCAGTGCTTGAGCGGAGGGAAAACTTACGCCAGCCACCTGTGGTTATCAGCTGCCCAGCGCCAAGCTTTGAGCGGTCTCCATGAAGCCCCGCTTTCTTGTGGCAGGATGAAAGAAATTGAGGTATTTACAGATAGTCGGCATGGTGGAATTCCTTTACGATAATGGGAAACACGCAGCTTCTACAACACGAGGGACTGCCAAATACATCAAGGGAGCAAGTGCTAAATGCTCAAAATTTTATTTTGTTAGCTTAATCAGGGGTGGTTTTTATGCAGGCTGTGGAATAGGTAATGGATGGTGTGGGAGCGCTCACAACAAGGAACAATATAAAGAGGGGTTATGCCTCTTAATGACGCAGGTTGGTGAGGTTAGGTGGCGTGTTAAAGTAGGTTATACGTCGGCTGCGGAGGGCTGATTGCACCGGCAGTCCGTGTTCCGAGGCGAGGGCGCGGTCTCCGAATGTCACCTGATCGCCGCATTCTGGCGGGTCTCAGACCACTCCGTCAGACTGCTATGAGGTACCGATGCACTCAAGTTTGCTGCCGCCTACTATGGCTCGCCTGTGCTTGCCTTGGCTTTTATCCCGCGTTGTATACGCGCACGCCCTGGGATTCAAGGCTCCAAAACAACGGTTGGCGCACCCTCGCCCTATCGCCTGATGATGGCTCCTCGAGCAATCTGGCCGCCAGTCTGTCAGCAGTACGGGCCAACCGGCAACTGAAAACGAGCGCTGCTGAGCACGACCCTGGGACGGGAACTCCATTGACCGTACTGGCGCAGCGCACGTACGGCACCGGCTTTGGCCTCTCGTGCCTGGCCAGTTAGCGGATATCTGGGGCCGTCGCGTCCGCGTCAAGCCAGGCGAAATGCGTGTGCCAAGTGGCCGATTGTAAGAGATGCACATGTGATTGCATCGCACTCACGATCATGATCCATGCTAGCTATCCGGATAAGCAGCTGCTAGCAATAGAAGCCGCTGGCGAAGATCTGTTTTGCCGAGCGAACAATAGACACTGGACTTTCAGCCACGGTATGGCGGATACGAGATCTGCGATCGGTGTCAGCCAGAAGTACCACTATAGGTACTTCCTGAGTAAGAAAGCGATCGCCGGCACTTCCTGGGATACCTTTCAAGGAGCTGGTACTGGCGGACCAAATACGCACATATACACTACAACCATCAGGATGCCCTGCGTTATGAAAGTCCAACACCATCGGAATGATGTCAGCCGCATAGGCCACAAGCCGGCAATCGGCTTTTGACAGGTCTTCGCCTGCGGTGCGCGCGCAAACTGCTAGCACACATCGCGGACGGCACTGCCCCAGCGCTCTCAGAGCCCAGCGACCTGTCGTAGCAACTCCGAAAGACCTACCCCTGTCTCACGCCGGCTGTACTTACGCCAGGCACCACCTAACGCCAACCCCTGGCTCGAGGACTTTAAATCAATTAAGCGTGCCTCAGAGCCGGCCGGCCCAAACATCGAGTGGCCCAGTCCGAGCTTTTCTCGGCAAATAACCCTTGCCCGTTGATCCCGTGGGCAGACCCAGAGCGTCCCCGGAACACCTTTCAAGCGCCTGACCGAACGCCATCAAAGGCCCTGTCCCGTCTACCAGGTGCGTTTCGCCAGGCAAACAGCACAATGGGACAAAAAGCCAGCAGGACTGCTACGCATTCAAGCATGTACCTAAATAGATGCCGGCAAAAAACCGGAAAAGACCTGAGATTGCTGATGTGGCTTTCCTGCGACGCACAAAACGACGAACCTTGCGCGCTCAGATGATATCCAGGCCTGCATGCACTGTAGCCCACATTGCCTGCGTGCATAGCATTCAGGTGAGTGGGGCATACCGGGTGGGCGAACTAAATGCCGGTGGGCGCCGGTGGGTGTGGGGGCTCAGGCGGAATGGACGGGTTGAGGTGTGGGTTTCGACGGTGAGGGGCGCCTCGAACCACTAAGGATGCCAGCAGCTCGTCCAGCCGTGTGGGTTTTCGGCAGTCCCAAGCGCCCCGCATAATCATTCCTCTCGCCAGACTGACATAAACGAGCAGCATGCGGCAGTGGGCGAACCTTCATCCTGAACCCCAGTTTGCCATCGGTGGCTGCGAACACAGCAAACTAGCTGGCCATGCTCGACGATACGGCCCTGAGTCCGCTCAAGCCCAGCGAACTGTCCGTGGAACCAGAAGACTACCACACCCTGTTCCCGCCGGCTGTAGAACTTGTAATGACCCCAGGCAAGAGACCGGTAACACGCACGCCTGGTAGGGACTTTCATACATATAAAGATAGCCCCGGAGCGGCGAACGCCGGCAAGAAGATAGCTGGCCTGCCAGTGGCCGGCTTTTTTCTCGCAAAACCATTTGAGTGGATCCGTCAGTGGTAGCGGAAAAAGAGCAGCGGTCCCGGCCACGATTCACGCCTGATTTGTGATTCTCAGCGTTGTTTGTTTACTATCACGTATGATGGGACTGCCGTGAGAAGGACCAACACAAACTGCAAAGAGCGCCAAGCAGCGGATTCTTGCCTAGGCCTTAGACGCGAGCATTACTCTTAAAAGATGCCGGGTCAAAAACCGGAAAGACATGATGGCTGAATTGGCTTACCGGCGACACAACAAAACGACGAACTCCGCGCCCAGATGATTCGACTGCGTGCCAAGATCAGCATTGCGCTGCGATGACATAGGCTGTATTCAGGTGAGGCGGCATACACGGGTAATGGGCCCTATTGTCTCTGCGGTGATGGGTTGTTTCGAGCGAAGTGAGACTTGAGATTGAGTTGAAGCTATTAATGAGCGAGAGAGAAGTAGAGAGAGGAGGTTATGATTGGGTTTGGAGTATGTATGGTCGGCAGGTGAGGGAGAGCGACCATAAGCATACAAACTACGAGAAGGACACACCTCGCGATAAGGCTTGATACGAAGAAGTGAGAGTAGGGAGAAATACAGCGTCTACGTCTCTCATGACAAGTCAATTCCTGCGCAGAAACGAAACATAGGCAGCAAAAGCCAGCAACATTGAGATAGCGACAGTCCATAATACAATAGAACCTTCCAGGGTTGTTTCTCTACCCAGGAGAAAGGACTTGCGCTGGTCTCGTCAAGCTATATATTCAGGCACCACGCTCCTGGTGCTCTCCGCGAGCGTGAATCGGTGTTAGTATTAAGACCTTGCTTCGACCGTCAGAAAACTAGCTGGTCCACCTACAGAAAGGCGTCGAACAGGAATTTAACGTGTTGAGTGCGTTTTAGGAGCGCTCTCCGAATCGACACTGCTATCCCCCTCAGACCCGGAGGACGCATTACTCGGAGGCGTAAAATCAACAGATCGGATGAAATACCAAGCGAAAAGTACATCCACGCCGGGCTTTTATTGTTGAAAAGCATCGCATCGCAATCAGACCCGCCATCAGGACAATGTCTGGGTGGCGTTAGGAATTACCTTCGAGCAGCGTCGAGAGATCTGTATAAGAAGGTCGGCTGTAATTCGGCGTTGTGCAAGAACCTGTTTCCCCACGAATCGACGTGGCGGTCTATTCCAGTTCCATAGGCACGGGCGAATGATACTGGACCATAAGGATGCCGAGTTTCGGCGAGCACATCGCCAATCATGCGACTCGGTGCGGTATGATCCGCATCGATGACTTTGGCGGACATAAATTTGCGAATAGATCATTCATACAACTTACCTGTGGCTTCTAGCCACATATCAAGCTCCCTTTTGCCATCAATCTTATAAACAAGTTTCGAGCTGCCACGATTCATGGCGCGTAACCGTCTTTACAGCTCAACTCATAAGGCGCTTGGATCAACCTCATAAGCGGATCAGCAACAGGTCTTGCACAGCGGCCGAAGACACCTCTGCGGACACACCCGAGGACGAGAGGAATTGTTGACTGGCCTAAGGTTGTAGATCTCAGGTATCGTACCCCCCAAGTCGCAATCGATGTGGCACGATGCTTCAACTAGCCTTTTAAGACCAACCGGATGGGAAGCGAAATCATGCAACAAACTTACCTCGACACTACAGAAATTCACAACGGAACTTCGCTGAGAGTAGAATCAATATACATACAAATTGATCAGTCTTGCTTGGTTTGGGTCCCCCCGGGCCTGAGTTAATATGTCGAGCTTTACCACTCATGGAACAGAGCGGACTGGTTCCGCTTTGTTTCTTGAATCGTGTCGCCGCGGCTAGAGCACTGGGAACCTATGGCGCAACTACTGAGCAGGGCCCGAACCGAGCTGCTGGTTTTCTTGGGGCGCTAGGCCCTGTCGAAGATTAATCAGTGCGCCCCGCAATTGGGACTGCCGCTAACTTAGGTGGTGCGGGCTCGCGCAGGTACCGAAGCGGGCCTGACCCGAAACTGTGACTGCAAGGAGACATCAGGAGCGAAGTTGCGCGGAGGTTGCTTACTGTGGCGCAGCACCCCGCATCATGCCGCTCGATGAATGCACCGCCTGCTGGCTGACCTGTCGAAACGCCTCCGGCCAATCGATGCCGGAAGAAATTCACGAAATACCGCGTACCTATGAGCAAGCGCCCGCCCTAGATTACAAATGTTGTAATAGAAGGGCAATTTTCCTGACAGGCGTTACAGGGTAATGTTGATCACTGCCACGCCATGCCAGAAATCCTGTTCAGGAAGAGAAAATAATGAAATGCGATATTAAACGATGTTTGTACAGACTGGTATTTGGCTAGCAGCGCTTGTTGCTGGTGCTTATTTGGGTTTCCTAGCGGCCCGCGGATGCTTTAGGAAGAAGTCTTTCTATCTGCTGCTGATTGGTCGTTCGATGAATGATTTTCATTGATGAAAAGCATGCAATCGTGCCAATGCGGACAACATAACAGGATAACGTACATTTTATTTGATCCTATTAAGGATGACAGCGAAGCGTTAGACGATGATAAAACATTTGATGGGTAACGTGCCAACTCAACTCCGAGCTGACCTTACGCCGCTCGTCATGCTATCAGGTTTTTTTTGTTCGAGTTGTGAAGTGAAAACTTCACGCATTATTTTGTTCACTCATGGCACTGGCTGTGCATACCACCTCAGTTCTGAATACACCCGGGTTTAGTGGAGGCCTCAATCTTGAGAGAATGAGATGAAGCAATCAATAGCTACTCCCTGAAGTCCGTGAACGTGCTGTGCGCTGGTTCTTGGAGAACCTTGAAAGGACTCACCCGATCCGAGTGGGCGCCATCGAATCCATTGCCCCAAGTATTGGCTTTGTGGTCCCGAGGTACGCTGCAATGGCTTGTGGTGCGTAAACATCAGACTAATAGTGGGCCAACGACCTGGTCCAACAACTGACGAACGAAGAAGCGCCTAAAAGCCCTAGAGCGTGAGATCGTGAATTGCGCAAGGTCAACGAGATTCTACGCCTGGCCAGTGGCTTATATTGCCAGGCGGAAGCTCGACGCCGCAACAACAGCTGAACGCCTTCGTTGACGTACCGTGACCGTTTACGGGGTCGAGTCGAAGTCTGCCGCGTGGGTCAGATCGCTCCGTCCCGTAATACCTGCATACAGCGCGTGCCGAGGCAGCATGACTGCGAAGCACTCGCGCCCAACAGGATGAGCTGCTGTGTGAGGACCATCACGCGTGTATGGCGGATCAACCATGCAGTCTACAGGCGTCGTGAGGTCTGGAAGCGAACTCAGGCCGTGACAAGCGTGCACGTTGCCCGCTGTACGTTGCGCGACTCGAATGCGCCCTTAGGATTGCATGGGGGGGTGTTTCGGCGCGGCAGGTAGTTCGTACCACTTGTGCTTGATGGCAAAGCCGTCTGTCGCTCGACAAGGTTCAGCGCAGTTTCCATGCTGACCGGCCCAATATAGCTATGGGTTTCAGACTTTACCTACGTATCAACGGTGAAGGGCTGCTCTATGTAGCTTTTGTTGTCGATGTTTTTCGGCACGGAACGTATGTCGGCTGGCGTGTGAGAACAGCATGAACGGACTTTGTACTGCGATGCCCTGGAGCAAGCACTCTACGCCCGGCAGCCAGGCCACGACGGACGGCCTGATCCACATGCGATAGGTAGTCAGTTAGTCTTAATTGTTATACGGAGCGTGCTCGCTGAGGCTGGATACGAGCCCTCTGTTTGGTAGCAAAGGAGACAAGCTACGACAACGCCTTGCGAAACCATCATGGCTTGTACAAAGCGGATTGATTTTAACGACAGTCCTGGCGGAGCCGCGAAACCGTGGAATCGCCACTTGAAGTGGGTTTTCACTGGTCAACACCGCAGCGCTACTGCGCTTCGATTGGATATATACCGCCGGCAGAACTGAAGGCAAACTTCTACCAGTCCACACGAGCGTCGAGGCCATGGCTGCCATGACTTAAACGAAATGGCCTCCATAAAAACCCGGTGTGATTCAGTTGCATATTTAGAACTCTTAGCGACATTGAGCAGCGTAGCGGGACACGACTGGACTTGTCCAGGACGACGGAATGGGAAGTCGATCATCTATAGTGTCAACTGGGCCCGGTACTACTCAGATCTTAGTTCGCTTTTTTAATGCACGACTGCTGCAGGAGTCCATTGCGATAGAGCAATTGCTCCTTTCGCAAAATGCGATGGGTCGCCCCACAGACCCAATCCGCTGCGAATAGGGTTAATCCGATGCACACGAATTCTCTCTTCGTAGAAAACAACCTTTGGTGCTGGCTGTCCGCTGCGCCGCACTCGGTCTGCAATGCCCTCTAGTCGGAATCGCTCGAAAGCGCATTGGCCCGCTTCTGGCTTTACTGATGCTGGTCATCCAGCCTACTTTGAACGTCCATTCGCGTGAAGTTGGGTTATCAAAGCGAGCCGCCAGCCTTTGGGCGCTAGCCCCGGTCTATGGGCCCTCAGTGTCGCTTGCTGGGTGCTAACCCGGTCGGACTAGTTCTTCGGTTCCGGGGCCACTTGCAGCTGGTCAATAAACTCTTGGTCGGAACGTTGCCCATGAGTTTCAGCGCTCTGCTAGGTTCTGCTTGCACGCGGTATAAGTTTGCGCTGCGGCAGTCCTAACGCGGTTTAATACACATGCTTTCGCCTTTCAATCGTCGCGCGTTTCCTGTTTCTGCTGCTCCACCGCATCCCGGAGCTGCAAGTACCCTCGGTAGTGATTCTGAGTTTTGGTGCTGATACGTAGTGTAGATCCGACTGTGCTTGGAGTTCCTGCGCACACAGAAGGTTCTCCGGAGCGCGGTCAGTGACGCGAACCGAACTCAAACCCATCACTGCTCGGTTCTTTACCTACTTACTGCCTCTAGCGTCGTTGCCCGAAACGCCGAAACGATTCTCGCTATGGGCTGGTTGTTGCGGTTGTGATTGCCGGCTGGCCGCACCCCCGACGCTAAACCTGATCGGCTATGCAGTCGGTTTCCGTTCCAAGATCTTTTAGTGGCTGAATCACGCAGGAATAATTTGCCCTACCTGTTCACAAGTAAGTAAAAAGGAATTCAGCAATTGCCGCTGCTTTCGTGACAGCGTCTGCTTGCTTCGGAAGATCGCTTGTCACCAGCTGCTTCTGTTGGCCTGTCTGCCCCAATTGTCACTCGTCACGATAGCCGCGAGATCTAGCCCTCGAAATCATGGACGTTGAGACTGCCCGCGCTGAGGCCGTCCGAGATCTCGCTGGGCTATCCATGAATATTAGCTTCGGAGAGCAATCGTCAGATTGGCTTGCATTGTAAACCGTTAGCTGCGCCAAATCGCTGCCACTGGACTCAAGACAGTTGGTTCGAATGCGGTTTACTCGAAGCGAAGGCGCTCTTGGCCGAAAGCTGCCGTAATGCAGTCGCTTCGGCCAGGAGCAGCCGTCTGAAGGACGACTATGAGTAACCTCATAACTGCGATAGACGCAAGGGTAAACGCTTTGGTTTCTTCGGGAGCTTGTGCGTCCCTTACCAGAAATCAAGTCGTCGCTGCCGCAGTACGCAAAGATTGCAATGAACCGGAAAGGTGCGACGGTCCCTCAATTGAGATGAGGTTATCAGATCTATCGTGCAGCGGATGCCAAGAACAACTGTTGAAAACACCTGCCTTTGTGTAACGCTTCGCAAGTTCCCACCATCCGTGAGCTGCATCCCCAGCAAGCTCAACGCCCCGCTAGACCGCTCTTCTATCCGGATTATCAATATCAGTCCTAAAGCTGTTAAGGATTTTTTTGGGACAAAGAAGAAGAGCAGGCGCAGCTCACGAGCTTCTCAATAACGTGCTTCCGGAAGTATGCCACAACTCCAGCAGCCCTATTTTAACAAATTTCATTCAACACCACTCGTGGAGACCGTCCGCGGTTTCCGACGTTGGAGTGCCTGGCCAGGCTTGATGTTGTATACGGAGCGTGAGCTGTTCCGAGAGGTCCTCAAATCCGTGGGATTTGACGCCTGGGAGGGGTTGCCACATTGCTTGATACTGCTCCAGACCAACGTCGTTCAATTCGTTTTATTTGGGTTTTCACGGGAGCGAGCAGGCACTATCAAGGGATCCGATATGGCTGAGACCGAAGACTGCTAGCGCTCATAGATCGAGACGCGAACGAGTTCCGCTCCGATACTGGCTCTGTTCCTACTTCTACCTGTGGAAACGATATTTCTGCTTCCCTGAAGTCATTCAAATCCACAGCTGCTTCCATCGCTGGTGGTCCCCCTAATACCGTATGGCTGCATTCCAGAACGCGCTAAATTTCTGTGAAAGTATCTTTTTGACATCTTGGTGCAGCGCCTGCAGCCACCTCGAGCATTTCCATTCCGCAACCGATCATCACGATGTACTGTCGATGCTATGGTGGTTTCCAGTTCTAAGTCTTCTTGGTTGAGATTTTCCAGACTAATCGTAAGCGCCAACAATCACACCTGTTTAACAGAGACCCGTTTCATTTCCATACCCCACTGATTCCATCGTCACTACGCGAGGAATCAAATAGGACATGCCAGCAGCGAACAGACTCTGGACCACAACATTGATAACTGGATTGATGCCGCGGCTTCAGGAGCCGCTTTCTGTAAGCAGAACAATTGTTGTTATCACAGTTCGCTATGGCCGGAGCAAGCTATCTAATCAGATAAAGCCCTTTCTCAGACCAAAGAGCCCTGCGCGGGTTGCCCGGGTTCAACCAGCCCTGCCCGACGTAGCAACTGGCGCGAATTAACCACCTGACGCTGCTGTGGCATCGCCATCGACCGATACACGCTGGTAATGTCGATGTTCTAAGGTGCAATTTTGAAAGGCAGTTTGCTAATGCACCCCGGTATTTGGCGCCCAGCCACGGAGATCCCAAGGATCTTTTTGTATCGGGCGCCGATTGAATTTTCGCAAAGCAGGCCTAACGGCCACTGGCACTCGCTGATTGAGCAGGAACTGGGGCGCGCCCTTTACTGGGGCCTGTATCTCACTCCATCGCCAGCGCACAAGAATCCAAGATGCCTGAAATGTGGGAAGACAACGATTCGTGGTCTATTACAAGGCGCTGGCTGAGAGAAATTGCAAGTGGCCAAAGCCGGCAGATGAACTGATGCGCTGACCGGTGACGCAAGATCAACTGGTTTTGCTTGATGCTTATGATATCAGCTGCTTCAAGGCATAAAATGCTGCACTATGAGGCCTTGGCTAACACTTTTTGCGTGCTCAACTGCCTGTTTTGCTATAAATTTGCAATGAATAGACGCCGAAACAGCCTCTCAATCACGATATCACGGTTTGTCGCCGCTGAGCTTACTGTCGGTGTGGCTGATCTGCAGCAAAAACTGGGTTGACTAAAGAGGACTGAGAATTCAACTCCAGCCAAGCGGTCAAAACACCGCCGACATTACATCCCAGATCCTGAAGAGCTGTTGCGTTGAAGCGTACGCAGCATTTGCGCAGTAGCGGCGAAAAACCGCCACCCCAGGTTACTGTTCCGAAGCGAGATGGAAGCTGGAAATTGAAAACGGTTGCGTGAATCAGCTTCCCGGACGACCGGAAGAAGCGGATGCGCCAAAAGCGTCACGGCAGCGCCGGCAGCGTGGCTTTCTTCCGACAAGCCTGCCTGCGCGAACGATCGAGCTGACGCTCAGTGAGAAGAAAAGCCGAGCCAGCAA
>Ga0163217_1012815_pt1 | contig 17962 bp, 11 predicted proteins | sample SynspAceP_FD_185933 | JGI IMG/M metagenome (GOLD analysis project Ga0163217, IMG submission 185933) | Saline lake microbial communities from Ace Lake in Antarctica - Synechococcus sp. Ace-P (PacBio error correction) | ecosystem: Environmental > Aquatic > Non-marine Saline and Alkaline > Saline ...
GAAAAAGGAGGAGGGGAAAAAAAAAGGGAAGAGGATAAATAAAAGCCCCGAGGGCCCGTTTTTTTTGGGAATCAGTTTGGGATGAAAAAAAGAAAGAATCGAAGTCCGGTCGATCCTCAATTTTTTTCCCATTCGATTTGAAAAAATCCAAGATTGAATTTACTCAACTTCTCGACCTTTATAGCATAAGTACTATTCAGAAATTCGATCAATTTTTGGGCTTGTGATTTTTGTGGGATTTACTTGACTTTTCTGTTTCCTAACGTTATAGAAGGCCTGGTGCCAAAGAAGCTTGGCCATGAGAAAATGCCTGCAACAAATCTTCCAGGTGCGTTTATTGAGTTTTTTTGAAGGCGGGAAACCATATCCTCCTCTGGTGATTCCCTGGAGCCCAAGGACTTTGAATACCTACGTCCCGACCGCAGCTCAAGAGAGTTATTTTCTTCTTCTTGAGCCCAGTTCCATTGGGTAGAGGAATACTTGAATTCTGAAAATAGTGGGCGATTCCTTTTTAAAGTAACTTTACTCCGCTTTTGGGTTGGATTTTTAGATACCAAAAAACTTTAATGAGTCTGGGAATAGAATTCGACTGTAAACGAATTTCACCTTCTTGAATCATAACTGGAGCTGTAGGGGTCACTCAGTATAAAAAAATAATTTCCCATTTAACTCTCTTTGAGCTGCCTATTCTGAATTTCCAAGATTTTGCACTGTTTCCAGTTTTTTGGGAGTACCTCCAGGATAGCAAAAAATAAGAAACCTCGGAAATGGAAATGCCACCAACTTCTTTGGCTTGCTATCTGTAAGGGTGGATAAATGCCTCCCTTTTGCGCCCTTTTCGACTTATAATTACGGTTGGCTCGAGCCCTTGCTGAAAAGCAAAAGGAAAAAAGGTAAATATTAAATAGTAGTTTTATTCCAATTATACCTGTCATTGCCGCTTTGTTCTATTCTCTAATACTGATCAGACCTATGTACGCTATATGATCCAAGGGAATTCCCGCAAGGCCACAAATGGAAATTAGTACCGCCCCCCATTCCCAAGAGTGCGTTAATCCTAAATACATTTGGTTTTGAATGAAAAGGTTTTAATTTCAAGCGCTATAAAGGGATTCCAAAAAATAAAATTGCCATCTACCCAGGCAACGTCACTAAATAAAAGGATGTTGAGCCAACTCCGATTTGAGAACGAAAATAGCTAAGATTAAGGTAAAGTGCTAATAAATAGTGCAAATCTTGCCAGGTTAAGTAACCAATGAACTGTCTAACTTTTGGCGGGTATCCAAATTTGAATTTTGCAATCGATAAGCCGATGAAAGGCACTATCACGTGAAATATGGGAGCCACTCCCAGCCGGATTGCACCTCCCGCCATTTGAAAAGATAAATTCCCGCAAAACTCCAAAGGACAACTAAGTCAGCAGGGAAATCCAATTGTTTTCCCTTTTTCGCTGGAAACCTTTTAAAAATTCTTGCAGCAAAACATCGAAAAGTCAAAACTGCACTGATTAAAAATAAAATAAAGCGCCGGACAAGATGTCTCCTTTGCAAAACCAAATTATCCAAATTATCCCTGACTAGATGAAGAGGGTAAATCCATTTGGATAGTGATTGATTTTCACGATACAAGCTGCTTTTTCCTCAATGTTGAGAGGCTTTCTCAAAAGCAACGGTCCGTAGATGGTCCAATGACCTGAAAAAGCACGTTTCATCAGGTAAGAAGCATTCAGATTTATTTTTTTAATAAAAGCTGAATGATTGCCACCGGTAAGTTCAGTTCGACCTACACTCCTCGAAATATAGTATCTCCAGACAATTGCCTGATTACTAGGCTTATGAATTAAAAAACCAATGCCCAGGCCGCATGCCCGGGAACAAATGAATTTCAAGCGATTTCTTTCCCACTTTTAGCTTTTCGCCTCTTTTAGAAAATAATCTGCCTTCAAGTACTTTGATAGTTTTTTAAAGCCATAAATTGGCAAGACTTTCGACGGACTTCAAAACAGAATCTCAATTATGATGAAATTCCCAAAGGCAACTGAAAGTTTTTTTCGCCCAAAAAATTTCCCAAACATGATCTACATGACAGTGGGTAATTGATCAATTGGGTGACCTTTTAGCTTTTTTTCTGTAAAAAATCAGGAGATCAGTTGCTCTCTATCTGTAGCAATCCAGGATCGATCATGTGGCGTCGCCAGATCATCAAAATTAGGTAGGCCTGTTTTCCTGAAAAGGATTAATGTAAAAAGACTAATGTAAAGCAATGGTAATTGTCGCTGTAATCGAGCAAAAATAAAGATTATACCTTTAATTTGACTATGAAAATTGATTTTTTACTAAATAATGGAGAGGTATTGCCGGCCTTTACGCTGGGTATAGCTTAAGAAAAGCGGGGAAACGTCCGATTTTGATCTCCCGAATGAAATCAATCCAGCCGAGTTGCCGCAGGTTATTTAATCCCATTACTGGCGAAAGATGGTTAAAACTTGGAAAGCAGATCAGCTTTTTCCCAAAATCCTCCCTATTCTATCAGAACTGGAGCAACTCACTGGCGAAGAATTTCTGAAATATTCAAAAATTTACCGTCCTTTTTATCCTATTGAAGAGCAAAATGATGAATGGTCCATAGTGCTGACCCCGCATTTACGCCTTAATTTGGACGTAATTTATAATAAAAGTCAGTCTTCAACACTTTATATAGTTTTTGGGGGGAAAGTGATGCTGAACGAATTCAGGTTGGCTTAAATCCCAAAATTCTTAGATGCATTGAGTGAGCGCTTCGAAAGAGTTGATTTTTCGATCATTTTGAGGAAGATAAATTATCACAAAGGAGCCGAAACATGCGCTATAAAAACTGATCTGATGTTTTTGATTTACTGCAATGCGGTTGGTGCGATGAATTCCAACTTCTTTTAAATTTTTGTCGTTTGCCCTCCAGTCACAGGGTGACATTTAAGAGAGTGGAACAGAAATTTAAATCCAGATTACATCTTAACTCGAGAGTTTTTCCAGAGTAGGACTTGGGCCTAAATCTCATCGATCGGGTCGACTTACAGCGAAACATGATTGGATGAGGAAGCCAACGGAATCAGCGAAGGAGGAAATACTTAATCGACTTCAAAAGTCCTTGTAAATGACTCAATTATAAGTATTAAATAGCATACAGACAGGGATTAAGGCCCAGCAACTCAGCGACAGGAAAGCCTTCTAGTAAACATCCCAATGGAGAAGACGTTTACATATTTTAATGTTTGAGCTAAGGTGTTTCTCTTGTGCCAATATTTTAGTAAAATTAATGACGGGGTATTTTGTTTGGAAATACGCCCATATGAAAGTGAAGTGACATAGCAACAGTTATTTTAATTATATAAAAGCAACTTCTAGTACAAAACGAATGCGATAATACTGTTCGATGCATCCCGCTCCTCTTACGCTTTTTTTATAGTTTTTTTTTCGCGAACGCGCCAGTTGACCAAAGATCGTATGTAAAAAAATAGACCTTCAACACAAGCAATTTTGAATGGTATATTCTACACTTCAAATAACTGTCGAAGTCTTATTATGATCGGGGTTGGGGCAAACTGCGCAATTGGCCTTATCGAAATATCTGGAGCTCAGAATTTTTGATCGATTGACGCAAAATGTTGGCTACGTAAGCCTACACAAGCCAAGAATATACATTACAATTCTCCTGAAGAGTTTGCTTACAAGCAATCTGTGCTTAAATAAAGAACAGTTTCAACGAGGAAGGACAGACTAACCTTTAATCGATTGGAAGCGGAATGTCCATACCAAGGTCAAATGGATCGTTCAAAGATGATTTGATCTAAATGCTACTTCCTAAAGTCATCATTGAAGAGAATGCTCTAATGGATCAATCGTTGCAGACGCTTTCCAGTCCAACTTGATGAATTCCTTTCCAGAATGGTATGTTGGACGAATAGCACTTTACCTTGGCAAAAGGCTGGAGGTATGGAAATGGATGATCAATCCGTGCCAATTTTTTTTCAAGATGAAGAAAAGCCTAAAATCCTGAAATTGAAGGAAAGAGAGGCGCTTTAGTCGTCAAATCTGTTGGAACTATGTAGCTGAGAAAGTAGGAAAAGATATATTTCAGTATTTCTTAATCTTCTCCCGAAATCAATCGAAAACGAAGAAAAACAGCAATTTGCAAATACCGCGGTTTTAAATTATAAACCTTCCGGATGATTTGGAAGAATTATTATTTGCAATCAACGCTCAGGTTAAAAATGCATTTAAAAGATATAGATCGAATGCGGCAGTGCTGAGACTTCACCTCGGTTAACGGAGCAAATTAAGATGTAAAATTCAAGCTGGACGGACCTGATGTTGCCTATTTGTTAATAATGGAGGAATACTAAATACATGTGCGAGAGGTTTCAAGTGAGATGGAAAGGAAAAAAACCCCCGAAACCCCCAAATTTTTCGCTGGAGGACAGTATTAAAATCAGAATCCAAAACTCTTTAGCTCCAAATGATCGCTTGGAAAGACTCGGCCAAATATTGCAATCGCAATCTTTTCGAAAGAGGCACAACTACACTTACTAGGTGTCCATTGATGGTTCAGTCAGGATAAAATTTTTCCTAAGAAATATCACTTCACATTCCTATGCTTGGACTTTAACAGTACGTGGGAAGAATATGGCGATTTCCAGGCATTTCAAATGTAAAAATCTATATTTTTCACATTTGAACATAAGAGGACAAGGTAAGCGGCTTGACAAATGATCAGTTTGATGAATTTGTCCCCCTATGTTTTTTGAATGATTCCACCATCATTTATTCTTCCAATTTTAAAGAGTCCGACTCCTTAGCCGAGAAACAGATTGATCTGAAGGATTATCCGGAGGTAATTTCAACTCTATATGTCGCAAGTGACAGACACAATAATCACTCCAACAGCTGACTAATGCCAACATAAAAATCTTGGCCGCTCGACCGAGTAAATCCTAATATCATAGTTTAATAATGAACGATTTAAGCGGGAATAAATAATTTGAATGGATGAATATCGGGAAACCCAGTTCTCAAATTCAATATCTCTTCAGCAAAGTATTGAGGCTTTGATTGAATAGTCGAATGAATAAAGAATTGCCTAAAATAAGATGGAAGAGAAAGCTTTTTAATCGTAAAGGATTTTCAAATTCAGATCAATTCAACACCAGTATCCGAGAATATCAACTGGGCACAGGCTAAAAGTCTAAATTGAAAGACTAGCGGCAAGAAAGAATGCATAGAAGAAGCGGGAACAGAAAAGAAGGTAAAGTAGAAGCCAGCGCTCTATGACTACGACCTTGAAAAGCCTCATTTGCAGCCATAGATACCACTTCCAAAAAAAACACTTCCCTTCTATTGATCTAACGTTTTGAGTTATGAAATCTAAGAAGGAATAGATACTACGAACATTACATCGTTCGATTCGGCTGCCTTAATCAACTTTACACGTGAGAATAGTAGCATTGGGAGTAACTAATAAAGTAAACTCTTAGAGACGTTTAGAAAGCAAAGCCTGCAAAAGAGAATTCAGTCCTAGGCAATGGATGAGCATTTTTCATCATCAATTGTCCAATACTCGATTTTGTTGTAGAATCCCTTCGAGGTTTTGGAATTAAACCTGACAGGAAAATTACAGATTTATTTGATAATATTCCTGTTCAGGGGGAGTGATGATTTGCATCGGAATTTAGATCTGGCAGGTGATTATTCCTTCGAATATGATATTTGAAAAGTTCGTGTTGACTTTCAAAGGAGATATGATCGTAGAACGGTTCGTGTCATTGGAACCAAGATATTACTGACAAAAATATGTACTTACTTAAAGTTGAAGCCAGTTCTCTTACCACAAATCCAAATGCCCAAAGTTTCGATGCTCCTTTTCTTGCGAAAAAACCCAAATATTTTAATTTGAATCCTGATTCTTTAATCTTAAGTAACCTTCCCGGCAGAATAGACTGATGTTGATTACATTGTGAGAAGACAGAATTTTTTGATCGCACCGACAAACTTGGCCTAATCCACACAAGCAGGGTTCAAGCGGGCAAATAATTGATATGCTAATTACGCGCGTTGGTAATTCTGCGATCAATTCCAGCAACTTCTATGCAGATCTTAGAAAATTACAAGATTCATAAAACATCATTTTTTGGAATCTCGATTAATATGTGGGTCTTTTTGGGAATTACTCCCACAAACTAATTTTTGTGGGTGGTATGGATAATTGCTATTTAATGATTTATAGACCGCCTGCAAATCGTCCTGAATCATCAACCCGGTTTTCGAAGACCCGACTGGTAGTGAAAATTCAATATTCTATTTGCAGACTTTCGTAGATCTTGGGATATAAACTTAATGATGAGAATTAGAGGAGGAATGTGATTACCTTTTACTTCAGAACTTAGAATTCCCATATTTTTTCGTCTTACCGACCAGAGGACATTACTCCTAATTTTTAACAAAACTTCAATTGGTGGGATCTATGATGTAGGATCAGCTTGGAATGCATTTGCGCCTTGGAAAAAATCAATGATCAAATACTGAAGTCAAATCAAACACCGAAGGATCTCCATTTACCATCGTTAAAATAATTTCAATAACCCATGGCTTTCAGTAGTTATGGGGCTGGTTTGCGGACATTTTGTTGATTACTACGTGAAATTGAAACTTGCCAGACCAATTGAGAAATTATGAAACAGAGATTTGAAGTTCTATGTAACTTTAGCTTTCCAATTTCTAAATCAATTATGACAATCTATGACCGCTACGGGAAATGCGGATTTGGAAAATGACCAACTGATAATCAGGTTGAAGTCAGATCTCTTACATTAAAAATTTTTATGAACCTTTCTATTCGAAGTCCAAAGGTCAGTTTTCGGACAAAGAACTTTGAGATTAAGAACCTAGCACAGTCTATCCTAGATCGCGAAAAGTTAGTATTTGCAGTTGATTTTCTACCAAGGAGCCAGTGATATCCAAGTCTCGATCATGATTCGCTATCAAGCTTTTCTACGCAAAGTATAACGAACTTGCTGACTCGGTCATGATTCGAATGAAGATATCTTTACAGTTAGCCCTTCAATCCTCCAAATGTAATTTCCACAAATTTCCTCAGAGGACAAAGAGAATGAACAGGAATTGGATGAAGTGAAAATGTGATAACACAAGCGCTAAGAACAATTTGATTCATTTAGGCAAGCTGAAGGGAATTCGCTATTTGAAAAATTGATAGGCCAATATTCAATACGCATTACTTCAGGATTGGACGATAAAAAATCACAAGAAGGAAAGAGGGAAGATAAGATTTAAAGATCAAATCCGGAATCATTTCAATGAAGTGGCCTGGACGAAACTCATTTGATGCCATTCGATTCGAGCAAGAAGTTGATTTATTATTTTGAGAAATTAGACATCACCGAAGAATTTAGTAAGGCTTGACCACCCATTTTGGAAGTATTTTCAAAATTCTTCTCAATGGAGGAGACTATGCAAGAAAAAATTGTTTCTCAAGCCAGGAGATTGTCGAGAGATCAATACTACTTGTTCCAAAGCTACACGCTGCGAAATGCAAAAGCATTTAATCTCTGATGAACAGACGAATTGAAAAAATAAAGGATGCAAGCCTGATGTGCTTTTATATTAGTCAAGCTTGTCTTACGAATTACTTTTGCCGCAGGTACTGCTAGATAGTCACCATCTTCACGACAATTTCTTTTCCATTAATGATCACAAATTTGATCCCTAATTGAATATTGATGTGGGTCTGTGAAGGGGATTGGTCCGATATCGGTCCGCACTGAAAAAAGTAATGTCAGCCAAATAGCTCCTTCCTTAGTAATCCTCGATATTAATCCCAATCGCTTAGCGACAGTCCAGTCATTTTATGGTAAGCTTGCTAGCGTTTAGTAACTTTTTTTGTCGCTGACATAATATCCAAGTACTTCTCGGGAAAGTACATAAGCTCTTGGATGTGGTGTCGTCTCCGGTTTGAAAAGTCCCTTCCATCCTGAGCCACGATCATAGTCATAGATGCTTCATGAATTCGCTTCACATCAGACTCGTCCATGACATGATAGATTTGTTCCTGTTCCTCAATTGAGTTGACTTGTATTACTATAGTTCGGCCCCCCTTTTCTATAGTAGGTTCCTTTACTTCTTCTGATAACCCAATCATTGGAGCGTTTTCCTCTAACTTGGATCCCACTCTACTCTAAAAATTGAATTCTATTGAGGATCTCTTCCACACGGTCATTTAGAAATTAAAAATTATTCTTTTTAAAAATACTGTCTTTAGTGCTGGGTTTTTCTACCCGAGTAGCAAATTCACTATTTGTTCCAGAGCCCAGCTTGGGAATCAAAAACGCTTATTTCCCTGTATTGACTGGCAGTGTATGGATATTGATCATCTAATATCTAACCTAATGGCTTCTACAGAATCTACATTGCTAAAGTTCTGGAACTTGCTCCCCACATTTTTATTCCGATTGCTTTATCATCGTCAGGACTACGGGGATCTGCGCTTTGCCTTGAAATCGAAATGCCTCCCTGAACAGCTTTCTATAAAGTCCCAACCTTCTTCTCGTAATGCCGAAGTATAAATCCTCCACTTTGGGCAGCGATAGTGATATGCGGCAAATTACCTCTCATCAATTTTTGGCAAAAAGTCCCGTAAATATTTCAATCCATTGCAATTCCGGAATTGCCCCTCATCATTGCTTGCTTTCATATAGCTCTTCATCAATTCTAAATTCTTGAGGATTGGTTGCCTGTCTTCTAGCCCATCACTTCTTCCCGAATGGTATATGGCCAATTAGGTAAGCGAACATTTACACCCAACCAAAATTGTCAAGAAGTTTATTAATAGCTGCCGAGTTGCGCATGGGCTACTTCCGGTCCTGACCGCCTAAAGCCAGTGTAACACCCTCTGACGAACGAGACTTTCAGCTAAAGGCATCTCCATAAATGGGTTTCTAATGCGTGTCATGGTCCGATAACCTCAGGGAACACAAAACCTTTAGCATCTATCGTTCTTTGGCGTTGAATTCGATAGATCCGGCCAATTGACATAATTCGATCAGCTTGATTCCTAAATCTCCTTGAAAAGTTTCAGAACCCGTTTCCCATCATAAATTGTCCCCTTTTTTTTATAATCAAAAATCAAATCAAGGTTCTTTTGAAAGTACATTGGATCAAAAGAAAGAGGGATAGATTGCTAGAAATGGTGATTTTTATACATGGATATTTATGAATTTGAGGCACACCAATTTAGCATAAAAAAAGGAAGCTTTTACTTAGAGGGTAAAAGTTCCAATGGAAAATACTTTAAGGAGTGGTTTTTAATCTATCTAAATCCGAATAGGCATCGTCATCCGCGATCTCAACCGGTCGATCCATACTTATCCAGGCTTCCAGTTTGGGGAGTTTTTCGATTGCTATTTTTAGCAATTTCATCACAGCCCGCCGGCCAATACCTCAGCACCTCAACATTCTGGATGGATCCGTCAGTATTTGATACAAAGCGGACTATCCACCGTTCTTTCGATACTTATCCTTCTGGCTTGACTAGGATAGGTTTAGATTTTCTTTAAGATAACCGATACAAGCTCCATCCCTCCTTTGAATATGCTGTTTTTTCGACAAATCTTTATTCATCGGGTAATCTATAGTAGGCGGTTCTGTTAACTCAATCGCTGGAGTGGTGTATTTTATAGGCGCAATAATATATTCAATGAATCATTTTAATCTTATCGATTTTTTTCATCATTCGGTTTAAGATCGAAATTTCTGGTGCTTGTTCAGTCGTGGGGTGGTGGGGCTTGAATGGTATTGGAATCTCCCGGCATATCCCAAATCTCGATGAAGAACTGAAATCTTTCAGTTTGAAAGTTCATCGTAAGCTTCCATCGAAAGCCATAAACAGGGCAAGATAATACTAACTAACCAACCAAGATTTGTGAAAGTAGAAGACCATTTTTTTAGGTCAGAGCGTGGGTTTTTCCTTTAATTCCATGAGTAATTTTATTTAGGGTGACAAATAATACTCACAAGAAATTTAAAAATCACTGGGTATGCAGTTTACAAATCTGCTAACCTAAATTTTAACTAGTTTAAAAGATTGTTTAAAATCAGTCAAAAAAACCCCGAAAATTTCGTGGTTATATTTTTAACTTAGTTTGAATCTAATTGGTAATCTCATTCGAGTCGAACTGGTCTGCTTCGTTGTTCCCCAGCTCCACTTAGGAAGCATCAACTTACAACTTTAACTGCTCTTCGTCGCAATCCACCTCCAATGCCTCTTCAGTATTCCAACCATCTGTTATAGGCCACGGTATTCACTAACGAAATACCCATAACTGTCCTTCGAATACCCATTCTTCGGGGCTGAGTTGAATATTTTTAAGTTTTTGGAAAGGTAAGCGTTCCAACCAGACATTCCTCCTGGAGGTTAGGCTGAGTTTCTAACTATCGTCCAAAAATTTGATCTGCTTTCTCCACTACTGAGCTTCTTTGATCAAATTTTCTTAATTACTGTATTTTCTTTAACGTCAACGTCAAAGTTCACTTCAATTTTTATCTTCAATTTCTACATTTCATCAGGAATCTCCTCGATGATGGGTTGCTCCACGGACGGAGGAGAGGTGGTGGTGGCTGCTCCGGTAATAGGAATATCTAGCAATTCTTCGAAATTATCAGTCCAACTTGTCCTAGGTCCTTAAGCGAACCATCATCGTATGACTTCCACTCGAAGGCCAGCAAGAGTAGCGTACAGCTACCGCTAAACCAAATTCAGAAACATTCCTGTTTTTCGTTGGTTAGTCAGCGCTGGGAGTCTTTTTTTTGCTTCCACTGAATGGATTTGGTTTTATACTGGTTAAAAATTTTTCTCAAGTTCAAAGATTTAACAATTGTAATAATTAATATACGATTAATCAAAGTGGATAGGGTAAATCGGAATCTTAAAATATCCTAATAAACCTAAAATTCCACCTATTTCTTGGCAATCCATGTTCCATAAATCGATGTCCGCAAAGGGGATAAATCGTCCTGTTTCATACTCTAATACAATACCAGCAGCTAGGCCAAAAGAGAATGAAATTCAAAATTCAATTCTATTTTTCCTTTAAGGCAGCTCAGATTTTTTGATTCCGACTCCAAACCAAAAGAAGCTCAACCTGCACAAACAAATAAGGTGATATTATCTTTGCTTGTAAATCAAAAGTATTCGCATCTGGGAATTTTTCGCCGGGGTAAGCATCCGCGACGAAATGGATTATCACCAGCTTAAGGCTAATATTAATTCTCGGCATCCTAACTTAATTCCCTACTAGCCTCCGCGTACTCTTCAGCTGTAAGTAAATCAGAAAGGCAATCACCCGAGATTCTATTTATGCATCAACCTTCCCCGTAAGGAGATTCTTGACTAATTCTGATTGGCTTCTAATTCTGAATTCAACTCACAAGAATTCACCAGTCAATGGCATGAAGATCAATACCGTTTTCCACCGGCCTCAACTGTTCCAAAAAGCACTCACCCGTCCTCTATAGATCACCAATGGTCCTCTACTTCCTTACATAAACGATGTCACCTAATTCGCAAGCAGCAATTCTGTATTTCCGATAGTAGCAAACAATCACCTATCAATTTTATACTCCCCAAATCGTGGTCCTTGTGTGTACTTTAATCTGAGGAAAATTCATTTTTATCTGTTTATAGTAAGCGATCCAAAAATAGCAGGAATATGATAAGTTTGTACAAAATCTATTGGGATAATTAAATCGTAATTGTCCACAAATGCTGTGGAATGCTCTTTTGAAATGCGGTCGTGATTCGATGGATACATTGATAGTTCTGTCAAAAAGATAGGTTAAGTTCAGATTTTGGTTGATCAAATAACTTACTGTCGGCCGGATTTTGATACTTAGATTTCCCATTTGTTAACTGTACTTTTTTCTTCAATTTTCGCTGTAATAAGTTTCGGGTATCTACCGACTTGTGTGTTTCATTCTAAACTGGCAATTCATTCTTCCCACAATCACGTTTGTCTTCCTTGGATTTAATTGTATTTCAATTCCAGCTTTATGAAGCCGATGTTAATTCCAAAATCATTGGCTTCGCTGCTCGGTTACTGAGAATTGGGAAAGTTCAATCCCAAATTCGCTCTTTGTTGAAGTTCAAGCAATATTCAATCTGTCTTTTTTGTTAATAGGTCCAATCTATCAAAGGAGGAAAGCGCTGCAGAAAGCAAACCAACTTGATTTTTCAACGTAGATTGTTGGATAAACTGCCCTGATTCGTTTAATTCTGAGGGCGCCAGGGATTGTTCTGCAAAGTATGAAAAGCTCTAAGCCCATTTTGGTACTTGCAAGGAATTCCGGAGAATATTGCTTACATCATAAGTGGAGGTATATTAGCATGTGTGATATTGATACTTGTAAAAATATCGCTTCAGCACTTTTACTCTGAAAGTTCCCCGATAATCTAATCTCCAATTAGGTTAACGGGGTTCGCAGGGAAAGGATTAAGGTTGATAACCTGCTAGCATCTTTTCCTCGAAATAAGCCGCTAAAAAAGATGGAGTCAAAAACATCTTGACCATTTAACAGAAAAATTCCCCTGAATTGCTTCCAACTCGACTTTATTAATTGCTCGTTTATTTTCAAAATCTGTAAAAGTGGGGAGATATATCGAAATCATCCCCTACTTGAAAGTTGTCCCCACATAATTCGTTGTAATATGGTAACAGAGCCCGATTCTGTTAGGGCTGATGGGAACGGTAAAATCGCCTGGATTATCGATATGAATTTCTGAAATATGTTTCACGGTATTTCCCCAGAAATCCGCTTGGTCGCATTCAGTGTGATTTTGAAGTTTGAAAGGGCTCACATACTTCCAAATCTCATTGTTTTATACACTTCTGTTTTTGCAGAAAAGGTTTGGCGTCAATTCTGGACTCGGGCTCATGAGTCCATACTGGCAAATATCATTTTCTTAATGGTAGGGTCTTGAACGTGCAATAAGAAAATGCTAAACCTGATTTCCAAAAAGTCGATCCATCCGTTTTTTTTCTAGAAAGCCCAGTATTTGGCTGTAACCAGGTAGGAATGTGCCCTCTACTTTCCGCACGTAAAATGGTGATTCCTTAATCATCAATCAAGGTTTTGGAGGAGTTTATTGGTAAATAGGTGAATTCCATAGTATCTTTCTGCTGTCAGAGTATTCCTGCCTGGGATGCTCGTCGCTTTTGGTGCATTCAGAGCAGCTAATTTTTGTTTTTGTTGTAGAGCTTGACTAATAATCGAAGCTGCCTTGAGACTTGATCTCGAGTGTTTTTGAATGGTAATTACCTAAGGTGTCTCGCTGACAATAAGCTCCCTGTCAACCACGTGGTAAAGTCGTACCGTAATCGATATTGCTTTAATCCAATCTGTCCAATGGGGAACTTATCAAAAGGATGGTATGTTCCAATAGGGGGGGGGGGGGGGGGGGGGGTGACATGTGATTGTATTGGTTTTCTGCCGAATCGCCAGAATTAGTTCGAACGGAATCAGCTTTTTTTCTTTGGCATCCTAATCTCTTGTGGCCTCATCTTATCACGGCTAGGACGCTTCCGCTGTAAATCCTACTCGAAGATTCTTTGTCAGATCCCATTTCACCGTATAGAATCGATTCATGAAGAAGCTCTTTGAAAAGTGGATCAAACCCCACCTGTTCCCAATTGATCATTTCGATATTGAGAGCGGGAAGGAAGCTCGATCAAGTCTATTCTTGCCTAAGACAAAGTAGGAGAAAGGTTAAGATTGAAATTTTGATAAAGCGGAGATTTGGAGAATTCAAAAATTCTGAATTTTTTTAAAGGTCGATCAATGAGGGCTTTTGGTTCGAAGCTGTAAGTAATATTTCCTTGTTAGGTTTTGATTGTAAGCCTGAATCTGAGCATTCGTCTGCGTCACAGTACCAAAAGAATGGATAGAGACAGAAATTACTGCATATCACTAAATCTAGTTTTCGCTTCAGGATTGGGCCCTTTAATTTTCCCGAACATTGTTTGAAGCTGAATTTTTTGTCAGTTTCAATTGTCTAAAGCGATCGCCTCGATATGCTTCACGTTGTTGATTCGTTTCAAATTTCTGTAGTGCACCGTCAAACGAACATCCCGATTTAACTGATCATATTGCGTCTTGTCGATGAATTTTTTCAATACTGAAATAGAAATGGAAATACTGACCCTATCTTCTGGAAGTAATTTATGGGATATCCACATTAGTCGAACATATCATATTGATTTGTGGCTGTACGACTCGTTGTGAAACAGTCCGAGTTTCTAAGCCTCAAATCATCCGATGAATTGGTGCTAATTTGGGACGCAGACTACAGTCAATATCAGCAATTTTAGCAATTAATCAACGCATTTTGCCGCCCCAGCCATTTTGGGACTTGGTAAACCCATAACTCGTAATTCATTGCCAAATACAGATACTTCTACTTCCTCCTCATGAGCCCTGGATTACGTACCCCAATCATAGTAGCCTGAGATTGGGAGAGTTCTGGTCGGCCCACTACAGTAACTTTGTACTTGGTCGAATAGTTTTGAGAAATGGACGGTTGAGCGAACTCTTGTTTAATCTCGTTCCACTTTTAACACACAAACTCTTTGAATAGCAATTCATTTCATTCTCAAGTGAGGCCAAATAATGCCTAGGGTTCTCTAGTTTCCTTTCGGGTAATGTAAGTGAACCTCGATCTGCATAATAATTGTCAGTGAAGTCGGTTCTAGCCTTAAGAAAGGCTGTAATCTCACGTCAAATTGCATCTTCACTATTCTGCATGTAAAACATTTTGATTTCGCTCAACGAACCAAATCAAGAGTTACCTTCTTGAAAACTGCTCTGCATCCTCTGGCCTGCAGATCTTCCACCAACATACTCTGAGCGACTGCTCATTTCAATTCGTCGTCCACTGTTGAGTCTTATTCGATTCCCGGATATTCCCGAAGGAAGAAACATAAAGGACTTTGGGTCGCACTTCCTTGGCTGTTTTTTCTCAATTCCTACGACCATCAACTGTGACATTGGAATTATCAGGTTCCGGAAATCTCAAGAAAACCTCGCTTCAAAAAGTGATTCTTGGAATACCTCGCCACTCGACTACCTACAATACGGAAAAGTTTGCCATACGCATCACCACAGCTGCTCAAATCCGTGAGGTATGTCCTGATCCAACGAAATGGATTTTGAATCCGTTGATGCTTCCCTGTACCGGTCCAGCGCCTGGCGAACTGGAATTCGTAAAAATGAGATACAATCCACATTTTCACCGGCCTCGTTGTGAGTGGACTTTTATCTACGATGTAGTTTTCGTCCAACTTGTAACTGCCCAGGTTCGAAGGTCTAATTCAACTCGTAAGTAAGTTTTTCCAGTTCTATTGACTGTGTTATCGGTTATTCAGATCTTCGTTTGTCTGGCAGGTTAGACCCGGAAGGAGTATAGGGAAGGTTTTGGAATTGCGGTTACTGGGGTACTTTCGCTCTTTGGCCATTGAAATTTCTATATCTCTACGCAGGATTTTTGACATTGTTTCGCATTCAAAATTTTCATCCAAATAGGTATTGGGAAAAGTCTGCTGACACATCCTGCCTCGATGCTCAACTTCTAGCTTGTGCAGAGACGAGGCTGAGTCGATCGAGAAACCTGGTTCTGAAAGAAAGCTTGCTCGTCTTCCCATTTTTTTAATCCGTCCGAAACGCGACATCTTGGTGTGACTTCGAGAGATTTTCAGAATTATCAAAGCTGGTAATAAGAATTGGCTCTCTGTGATTCTTCCCATTCATTGGTCCCTGTTTCGGTAGGAAAATACCATCGGCTGGAAAGACATTTTCGAAATGATGTCTCCATCTTTCATAAATCTTCAAGTTGTCTGCCAAGGTTGATCAGTAATTTGCCACCATGGTGTTGTTCCTGAATTGAAAACTCCATCATGTACTTTCCATTTTCCCTCCTTGGATAAATGGATCCAATAACCAGAATTCATGTCATTCGATGTTCGTGCGGTCAAAATCCACTTCAGTGGTGATCGCTCGGGTATCGCTCCAAAATTTCTTCTTTGGTTAGCAATTTGTCCACTTTGAGTCAAATTGGGATTGTAATTATACATTTCCTCGTTCATAGGAAAGAAAGCAAAACTCAAAAGTGGTTCATCTCAACTATAAAATTTTCCCTATCCTGCTTTGAAAAATTTCTTGAGGAAAGGACCTTCCTTAACGTAAGTGATTTTACGATCTTCCCGAAGTAATATTAGCTGGGACACCTGGTCCATTTTCTCGATAGAAAAATATTATCATATTATACCCAAGCACTCGTGCGCGGCCGATAGCTGCACCAAGATTATCTTCAGTTTGTTACTTTAAGTTCAAATCGTTTATCATTCCGTTTGTGGCGAGATTCCAAGTTTCCAGTTTTGATTTGCGGCTCACCTAAATTAAATGGTGTAACAGCGGCCTCAAAAATCGCGATATAAGAGGCCTGATCTCGCTCACCTGATTAGAATACCCGGAATCAAATGTGCAAACTCCCCACTAAACTGAACCATCGAAGTCCTCTTTCGTATCGGTAAAAGGGAGTGGTCAGCCAATTTGGGTCAGCCATTCGGGATTCATTACTGTAGTTTGCATCGAGTCACAATATGCTTATTTCGTAAGGGTCTTCACTTCCAGTGGCAATTCGGGTGACATTTGGACGCCTCATCTTCAAATAAAGGAAGTACTCTACGTTAAATTTATCACTAAAAACATGTAAATCAGTCGAGTCCCTAATAAGCTTCGCGTCTGGAAGGAAACTAATCGGCTTTCTCAAGCTTCTACATTAATTTGCTTCCGGACTGTAAGATCGCAATATGATGATTACTATCGACCTGTGTTTTATACGACTCGTAAAGTCTACTCCTTCGTAATGAGGAAATGTTTCCCGCCTTGGACAATTACAGATCCGGGAGAAATATTTAAGCCGGGAGTTTGAATTTCACTGGCGAGCCCCCTGCCGTAAGTCTCCCCTTCAGAAAGTGACTTTGTTAAGTCTAGTGACTAATTCTGCCATCGGCTTGGTAGTAAAATTGTAAAGTGTGTGTGACATACTTAACCTTCAATACGACGTCGTGTCCGGATTAAATTTCCTTTGCCAGGATTGGATCCAATGGTCAAGAAACAGGGAATACTAAGAGTCCCCGATTTGGAAAGAATTGTTTTAATCCTTCCGACGAATCAAAATTCCCATCGGGGGCGGGGATATTTTGCGGATTTAGATTATCCCCGCCCAGAAGTCGTATCAAAAAGGAATGTCTTTAGAACAATTTTGGCCTTCGAGTAAGGATGGGTTGGTCTAATCCTGTGCGGTCATCTCGATAGATTACCTGAAGCTGGAAGCCTTCTCTTAAAATGCTGGTTTGCCAATTAATTGAATAGATGTTTTGCATCATCAGATCCCAAGTAGGATCCTAGTGTTTATTCTTGCAGGACGAAGAAGTTTTAAGAAATCAATTCATCTCTGCGCGAGCTTGATAATCTTCGTTAATTCACCGACTTTTATGGACTTGCCATTTAATAAGTGTAATTCTGAGGAAACAGCTAGAAACCTCATCATTTGGAGTCTTCGGAAAGCGAATACATAGGCCAAGTTGAGGTTGCCAAAAGTAATTCAGAAGGATCGAGTTTTCTTTGAAGCCATTATCTGCTCGAAGTCACTCCTTACGGTAAAACTTAAAGTTGATTTCAATGATCTTGCTCCAGTATCAAAAGGTCTAATGAAGTAAGGAATTTGTTTCTCGAAATGGATCCATACAGATTGTTGGCGTTATTCCCGCGGGGAACTTGGAATCCCCCCACTTCCTACTGCTGGATTTGAGGGGTTGAATAGTCACTCTTGCTCCCCTAGCTAAGTCAATAAACGCAGCAAAATT
>Ga0163217_1016866_pt1 | contig 17961 bp, 18 predicted proteins | sample SynspAceP_FD_185933 | JGI IMG/M metagenome (GOLD analysis project Ga0163217, IMG submission 185933) | Saline lake microbial communities from Ace Lake in Antarctica - Synechococcus sp. Ace-P (PacBio error correction) | ecosystem: Environmental > Aquatic > Non-marine Saline and Alkaline > Saline ...
CACACCCAGAAAAGATCCAAACCGGCGCCAATTCTACTGCGGGACTGCCACTATCGCGGGCGCCCCCCTTCCCCCCCCGCCACCGCCTGGTGGGGGGGGGCCCGGGCCCCTTGCAAGCGACCACCAAAACCCACCCTGGCAAAAGCCCTTCCGTGAATCTAACCGGGCAAAGCGGGGCCCGACATCCTCAGCGGCTAGGCCGCGGCAAACCAGGTCGGTGGCTTTTCAAAAGTGGCCCGGACATCGGAAAATGCAGCAAGTCCCCGACCGCCCAAAGCGGAGTAAAAACGATGAAGCATTCCCTAATTAACGACAGCGTCCCGGCATCCAAGTTTGCGGTCCGACCGATGAGCGCGCTGCGTGAACGGGCACGTGCCTCACCCGCCCCACCACCAGCGAAAAGAAACCGACACCCCGCGCGCCAAAGCCAAAACAGGCTGTGTGAATCAGCGCTGATCGAACCCTGATTGGCCTCCGGCAATGGCAGCGTTCGATACACCTGCACGGATTGCTGAACAACAACGCGTTGGCGATATGCCTTGCCGGAAACCGCATCACGCGGCGCTGACAACCGGGGGCCTATCGCCGTCGCACCACCCGCTGGAACGCGACATGCATCGAACCATGACGAACATGCGACGAGGCCATGCCTGTCGCCCCGAAATCCGCCGGGCCTGAACCAAAGCCCGTAATTCGAGGTGTTGATCGTCGATGAACTAATGACCAGCAGGAACGGCTGGCCTGAAATCCACGTCAGCCGATGCGCCGCCCGAAGACCCGTCCACTATGAGGCGGTGGGTCAAACCAACGAAACGCGCGACGCGGCGTTCAACCACAATATCCAAGCCCCATCGTGTGCGCCAGGCCTGACCTCAATCCAAAAATGGACAGACAATCTGGTCCGCCACCTCGCGCGCGCGGCGGGCCAGGAGAATCGGACAAGCTCCAGCCCGAAAACTGATGCCCCGAACAGCCGGATGATCGCTTAAGGACGCCCCGAGCTGTTTGATCCCCTAACTTCAACGGAAGCGCAGTCCGAGACATCGGGGGCCGGTCTGGAATCGGACTGCCGCGTCTATTACAACAACCAAGAAGACCTTATGGCAGCGCACCTGAACAATTCGCCGCGGCGTGCAGGCCCCGAACAAATCGCTCGAATCTTTACGGCGCTTGCGAATATTCCAAACCAGCCCACGGTGGCTCCACCCATGCCGATCACCGCGGCAAGTCGATCAACGCGGTCGCCCTGGGATCCAACATGGGGCGTTTACGGCCAACATCTTCTGCGGGAAACCTCGGCCACGTCTGAGGGCTGACAGCTGCTGGAACCCCATGGGCCCACAAAAACGCAGACTCAAGCCGCGCTTTTCGATCCAAGCAACTTTCTTTCCACCTACGGACTCGCCTGTAAAAACGTCGTGCAAGCGCTGTCCCGGCCCGTGACATCGTGCTGTGGAACCGCGACTGCCACAAACCCACACTACCGGATGTGCGCACGGTCGCAGGTGTGTACCTCGAAGCTATCCGCTGAAGCGAAATCATGTAGGCCGTCCGCTGCGCGAGATCAAGCACCAGTTGCGCGCCAGGCGGCGGGCAAGCTGAATTCAGGGGCATGTTGCGCGACCACCTGCACCGACGGCCTGGTCCTATAACTCGAGCGGGTGATGAGAGTGTCGTGCGATCAGCCCACCTGATCTTCCGTGGACGAGCGGGTGCCTCTGCCCTTAACACCGACCTAACCGCCCACGACCGGCATGAACGCCGCCAATACGCTCCGGTGCGTTCAAAGTCGGACATCACGCGCCGCCTAGAAAAAGCACAAAGGCCCGAAGAGCTGAAAGAACGCAAGACGACGAAACTTCGAATACGCGGCTGATCCCCGCCCAACGCGTCGGTGCGGGTCTATACCACGCAATCGACCATAAAACTCTGACATCCCTTGCGACAGGGTCGTGATTCACAGTGAACGATCAGGACTTAAGGGCGAAGGGTTTTTGGAAAAATAAAGGCAGAGCTTCCACGAAGCCTATATGACCCATACCTCGACCTCCCGAACTACAGATATCGCCTCTGCTGATGTGGGCGCGTCGGTCGAGCTGAAAGCTTGAATCGCTGCCAGCGCCAAATCGAGCCGCCTTGCGACGCCGCGCGATTGCCGCCACCCGCCTGAACAAATACTTTAACAGTGCTGACCGGCCGGGCGACATAATCCCGCAAAATATCGGGAAAGCGGGTACCACTATACGACAGACAACAGCGACCGAATGTGGACTGCTGAGAAGACCACTTGTCTTGGATCAGGCCGTGTACGCTGCAGCGGCGACGGGCGGAGGATCACTCAAGACGATATCCTAGGATAAGATAGGCATCCAATCAACAAGACCTCGCCAATAACCGTTTTGGTCATGACCACATCGCACACGCGGTTCCAAGCGCCCTATCTACGAATGTCTGTCGCGATCGGCCAGACGTGGATGACCGTCCCTGAACGCCAGCAAGATGGAAACGCCGTCCTTCGACAACGCGTCCACCTGAGGAAACATCCCCGTGCCGGACTTTAAAGCCGTTCCACGAGGCGTCCGAAACGACAAACGTGAACCTCCAGAATTGAATTCGCACGGCGTCCTTCCTCGCTTAATAACGAAAAAACACCGAACCTTGAAGCTGAACGCACCTCAAAGGAATGCGATTGACGCCAACCAGACGGTCGTGTCATGCCACTTATCATCCCCACCCCCCGGCTTTCCCACCTTGTTAACCTGACAGTGTAAGCCAGGTAATCTGTCGCATTGCGAATTTGGACGCTCAGCGAAATCCACGGTTAACCGCCGCCCCGATCTGGGGGCTACGCGTCTACGGAAGCGCGCTGAACGGTGCGCAAGAAAAACCGTCTCTCACCTGAACAAGAATTAAGCAAAGACCAAATATCAGACAAAAACGACGTTCCTCAAGAATCATCTCCGAATCGTCGTTCTTTCACCGAACGAAGACTGTGGACTTTAACTCGGCCCACGAACTTAACCTTCTGTCTCGATATGGGGAAAAACTCAAATACATCTCTATATTTGACGCTACGGCGCAAGCACCCGAACGTGGTGCCCCGCGGGAACAGCCCCAGCCGGAAATCCAAGCTTCGAAAACATCACAATATCTCTTGCAGCACAAAGAGGTTATCGACTCAATCAAAGCGCGCGGGCAAGCCCAAGTCGTGTCCTCGATGTTGACGAGGAACTGAAACCCCTGCGAAAGAGCTGGGGCGGAAATGTCTGTTCCCCCAAGGCCAAGCTGCGCCAAATGGAACAACAAGATCGAAACCGTCCGTATCGGCAACAAGGCCGGGCCGTCGTGCCGAAACGCTGCTGGCCGAGTCAAGGATTACAAGACCTCAAAAAGACTGCAGAAGGCCGGACCGGCACGAAACTCTGGTGCTGCAATCCGCCTTTCGGCGACAGTGCAACGACGTTCTATCAGTCCCGAAACAGAACTCCGCGTCATGCATCCGAGATCGTCGCAGGCGAGATCAGATCATGAAGCCACGACTGCCGGCTCGGCCATCGAGGCAATGTCCACCAAAGGAAGGTCCACGATCGTGGGCCCGCGATGACCCCAGACTCGTTGCTTAAGACCTGACAGCCCTATCGCGCGCGGTGTGTGGTAATGAAACCTGTCGACGGCCTCCGCCCAAGGTCCGCCAGAAAAGCGCGCGAGCTGACTTTATAAATTCGGAACATCGCGCAAGGAAGGCATCGAGCTATTCGAACTGGATTCCGTAATCGACAAAAGACCGGAGACATCTGGCTGCGCGCTGAAACCCGCGCAACACAGGCGCCGTGTCGCAATGACACCACGCAGGCCTGCGCACGCCGATGCGCCGCTGTTCCTGCCACTCTGACCTGGATTAAGCAAAAAGAATTCAATCGATGTCGAAGAGCTGAACAACCGCTGGCCGACCCCCGCAGAACATCGACGGCGGAGCCAGATGGGATCAACACAACCCGACGGACAGCGCGATATCTCACCGAAGCGCCAGAGACGGTACTACAAGATGAAAGGAAGACGCAGGGGTGTTTTGCCGCTGACATCACCGCGTGCCGAATCCGAGAAAACGAGGCGTTTCCTGCCATCTTGCGACCGGTGATACCCGCTATGAGGGCCGACCTTGCATCCTTGTGACCCGATGCGTCGAGACCAAGTCTCCATGAATGACGCGCGAGAAAATGATCACGGGGATCAACAATCGGTAACTGGTCGCCGTTCCCCGCCGAGCGGGCCAAGCGGATGTCTGATCCGCGTTCAAGACCTCTAAGCACCGAAAGGCAACACATGCTGTGCGTGCCCACTTTCAAAAGAATTGCCCGCCCGAAAGGCCGGGCTTCGCCGAATATTGGCCTTTCTACCGGTAAAATGGGTGCTGAAGGAAGGTAGCCCGCGCGCCCGACCTATGCGATATGCCGTCGGCCCTTAAAACTCAATCCCACCTAAATCCCGCTAACGAAAGACCTGTGCACCAGCGGCCGGCGGGACTGGCTGCGCGGTTCCTGAGCTCTATGCCGCCGCCCTACATCGGGTGCAGTCTAGCGTTGGCGGCAAGGAACCTTGCATGCGCAACAGAACCATAATACCAACGCGTTCACCAGTCCTGGTTTTGCGTACCGGCTGAACGGTCGTCGCGATGGGCAAACAATCGACGCTGATTCGGGTGCCGACGGGGTAATGACGCCGGGTTGTCGATTCGCTGACTTGGTGGCCGGGTAGTGGCGTGTATTGGCGTGCCGCGATCCGCGCTATGTGTTGCAAACTGCGAAACTACGACAGGCCGGTTGAAATTCCTGGCCGGCGTGTGCCGACCACATGACTATAACGTCACCGGCTGGACCGCAAACGCAAGATCTGACAGCGCGGATGGCACCGAATCGTCCCCGCGGATATCACCAAGCGGCCGTGGCGAACAACACCACAGGAAAAACGTCGAATGGATCACCACGCCACGGCTCACCGCGACGGTTCGAGGTGAAAGATACGCTCTCAACGGCCGCGGTTTCACCGGTCCGGAAGAAAAAGTCATCAGCACGTCCTCAAGCGCCGCTATTCGCACCATCAACGCAGCGTGGCACGCTTACACCGCCGTCATCGCCCGAAAAAGCGCCGAGAATGGAACACCGCTGCCCGGAACCGTCGGCATCAATAACGCGATGCGTTCGAGGAAGGGTCACGCATGTGCGATGCCCGTTCACGCGAACGTAGACCGCCGGCACGCAATGAAAAAGGCGGACATCTCCCCGCCTCGTCCCACCCGATATTATCGGCTTGCGGTGTGGTCACCTTCTTCCACCCTCGACGAATCTTGCGATAAAACGCCCCCAAATCCTGGAGAGCGGCTGTGATGACCTGATCCAAACCACTCGCTGTCCTCGTAATGCCACCGGCGTTCACTCTTCCGCAAAGAGGCATAGAAGACAGCGCGGCCTGAAAGGATGCTGCCTCGATCGAACAAGCCAAGGGGCGTGGCAGATCGCGGCCAACGGTCGCCCGCGTCGCAAAGCCTTTGATCAGGGCTTACGGCGTCCTTGTGGCGCGCAGCAGTCGGTTGATCTGACCGCCGGCAGCACAATCCGCGTCATAGTACCGATGGGACTCTGACGTGCCTTGTCAGCCGCAATGGTTTGCCCCAGGTCGTCCTCGTCCAACCTTTGAATGCGTTCCGTCGGGCGCGACAATGGACTGTGCGCCTTGGCTTAAGGTCACAACCGGCGTTCCAGTCGGATGTTTCGAAACCATGTGGATGACAGAATTTTCGCGTCTGGACTGGTGTCCATAGAAACCCTTCGTCGTCGCTATCTCAAAACCCGACACAACGCCGCGGCAAAGCGGAATGTCGCGCTGAAACAGCAACTGGCCGGCTCTGCCCCAGATGACCATTTCTGCTAGAACCGATACAACACGTCTTGCAATCTCCACTATCACAGCGGATGAAAAGTACACGGTCGATCACACCTCCCCCCTGATCTAGCAGATAATCGTCTGCCCCCATGCGATGCGTTGTATCACTGAAAATCCCCAGATCGCGAAAAAGCAAGTGTGCGAACGCTGCACATCCGTGCTGACGAGCCGGCAAACAGCGGGGCTGAAAATAAATCGCATCGCATCGCGACTTTTGTCCTGATCCCAGGTTCACGTCTTCCCGTTTTGAAATATCGATGCGGCTGGACAAAACGTCCGGTAACTTGGGATGGCGGCCTCTGCGTATTTCACGGTCCCCGCTGCTTCCGCTGGCACGGTGCCTGTAATGCGGTACCCTGGCGCGGTGGATGCTGACACCATTACTGGTGCCCGTTGTGCGGAACCTGCCCCACCTGCGCGTCACGCGATGCAGGCATCGTGTCCCGCAGCGTGCAGCTGGCGAGGCCGAAATCTTTGCGCTTGGCTTGTGCGGTGCGCTGGTCAAGATCGCGATCTGGCAACTGGGTTTGGGCCCACATTCTGGATGCGTGGTTTAGGTATAACTGAATGATGGCCGCAGAACACATAGAAATTACGGTGCAAGCAAAAACGTCGGAATCACGCGGACCAAGTGCGCTGGGGAAACCGAAAAAAAATCCGTAATCCACCGCAGAGAAGATATTGAGTTGTGGGCGCTGGGCGCAGCGCGTAACCTCCCGACAGGGCACTCCCCATCGCACACCGAGGTGCGAGCCAAGACGCGAGGACAGGGACAAGGACCTGGGATGTGCGGCGCGGACAGCGGACGGTGGACCAGATAGGGCGCAGCAGGGTTCGGAGCAAAATGAGGGTCGCCAAGGTGGGCAGGGGGAGCGAGCATGCAAAGCAGCGGGCCAATGCGCACACGATGACTGGCACAAAGAACGCGGCGACGCACTGGGCTCTGTCGAGAGCTGGAGAGGGGGAAGAGAGCCACCCCGGGCGGGAAAGAGCCCACAGCGCGGCAGAGAGCAGGCGCACGGCACATAGAGCGAGCAAGAGACACGCAGAGCCAGAGAGTATGGGAGACACGTAGAGTCGTGTCACTATGCACACGCGGCACGTCGTCGTGTGATCATCACTCCTAGCACTCAGCGAGGAGAGAGGGGTGCGCAACGTGTCTCTAAGCTCGGCGGGTAACTATGGGCAGGCAGCAAGAAGAGCCGCGGGAGAGCACACGGCGCAAACTGCGACGGCAGGAAGCATGACCAGGCGGGGCCACGAGGACTCAGTGAATGAAACAGAGAGAGAGAAAGATACCAGAGGGCGCCCAGAAGCGTGCATGAGGAATCAAGAGCGAAGGGGAGACTGCGGTAGCGGCATCGGCCAGTTCTAGGACCAAATGATCGGGTATGTATGTGTGAGTGTATGTATATGAGTATATGATGTGATAGCACATATAGCCGAAGAAAGGAAGCAAAGAGAGCGGGGAGGGACCAAAAGCGGACGTAGTAAGTCAGGCGAGGAGCATGCGACCATATAGGCATGATGAGGAGTCACGGTTCTGTGTGTGTGAGAGTTGCCGTGCAGACCGGATTCGCGCGAGAAGCAAGGTGTGTGGCAAGACACGAGGAGAAAGATCGGTACCTACCAATACAGTATACTACTATGAAAGCCATAAGCATTGTCGCGTGAGTAGTCACTGTGCCCGCGCAGCAGAAGCAGTCGGCACTATGCGCGACCAGACCTATTTTGAGAGATTGAAAGGTGTACCGCAGTACTCAAACTGGTTATGCTGCTCGCGAGTGTATCTCTCTGAAGGGGGTGCGCCATCGGTTCTGATCATTGCCTATTTTCACTAGGTTCTCATTCCTGGTCATCACAGCAAACTAACACAAGACGCGAAGTCACTTTCGGCTCTTTTGTGATCTAGTTGAATCACAAAATGTTCCGGTGGGTGTCTTGATATACTCAAGTCAGTCTGGAACTCCTAACTGTCGCTATCCTGGTGACGTACCTTTTGTGTTTGTCCGTGTCGGGTAGAAGTGTTACACCTTGTCGGGTATTGTTGTTCGTGTCCTTGGCATAGCTAGTTTGTCGTGCTACAATCCTGGTCGTACAAGAAACCTTCCCCCTCACGACGCCGAGCTAGGACACGAGGGCCATATCGTGTAATATTTAAAGTCTGATCATTCAAGCCCACTGAAACGAGCTTTGTGCGCACGCTACTGGTCATTCAGACTCAGCTGCACGACACGGTCTTTCAACATTCTGACACCTTGAACGAGAATTACGATTTGCACCATTTCTGCGTCATGCCGCCTGCCCCTTGACTCGTCGGCCAACCGTTGTGCAAATTCGTTCCTTTCGCACCGTGTATGGAACTGGCGTTGTAACGGGATGTAGCACACCCATTCCACTGCCCGGTAATGGGGTAGCGTATGTTGTGTCCGGTATCGGGTTCAAGGTCAGCATAATCGGGCCCCAGGGCAAATTTTTCCCATCTTAGGATTCGCTAATCTTACGTAACGATCACTCAAACCGTCAACAATCACACACTTTCTTATACTCGGTTCCAGCCTGTCCTTTTACACGCGTCTTTTCCTAAATTCTATTTTAATCAATTCGACGTTACTGCGTTTGATACCTTACAAGCTTTCGCACTGTTTGTCTACGTGGTTGCAGATATTTCAACTTTGTCTATATCTCTCCACCCAGAAGTAGTACGATCTCAAAGCTCAGTTGAACTCCACTCGTACTCTAACGTGGATCTTAACTATTCTACACAATTCTCTGCCTCTCCTCTGTTCCACTTTAGAGTTGAATCCTGTCTAACATGTCGAATTCTATACCTACTGTCAGTTACTTTATTTTTATCAGCTTCGCTACATCCGTGTTCTGTTTAACTCAAAACACCTTATCAAATTCCGGCCTCGTCTCCTTGTTCTACCTTTATGTGTACCTTCTTAAATTTCTTTTTCCTTCTTCAATTACTTGCGTTAATTATTCTTCTTCACTACTGCATCTCAATCCTCTTACTCTTTCTTAAGTTTAAACTTTTGTCTGCTACAACTCTCCTACCTCTCTGGCTGTCCCGCTTTCTACAACTCCCCTAATCCCACTACCAAGACTAAACATCTAACGCCTGCATCCACTTGTCTATTTGTCCTTTACTTACAACAACCTCCCATACTAAGACTCTTACATCTCCATGGGTCTCCAAATTCGTTCAATCCTTTTGCATCTGTATGAACCTCAACAACCCCACGCTATTTCCCTAATCAAAACTATTTCACTTGTGTTCCTCTTCTTAATCTTTTTCACGAAAGAGATCCCTCGTCTCAATTCACTCTTCGCTATCTTCCTGAAACGCTTTCGCCACTCTTTAGAAAGAACATATGCAGCACCTTCTTCTCGTATGTACTCATCTCCCGAATCCTCATATCTTCACCCGACCTCTACCTAAATTGCCAGATTGATCTAATAAATTAAACTTCTCCTCAACCAAAGCTGATCTTAACTTCAACAGCTGTCTACTACTACATCTCTTACCCTATCTCTTATCAGGTAAAAAACATCACACCCTAAATCCTTCCTGCCCGTATCTCTAAGAATGCTTTACGAGCTTAACTATACGCCTCCTAACTCCCTCATTTGTTTTCTTTCTATAACGTAACTTACTTTTCCGCTGCGCTTAATCTTGTCATAACATCGCCTTCTCTCGAAGGATTTTCCTCTTAAGTTAACCGTCCTTCTTCTTTTCACACAATCAATCTCAACATCGAAGGGTTACAACAAAGTCTACAATCACCTCACCGGCACAAAACCAGGGGCGTGTAACACCAAAACTTCCTACAAATTCGCTCTAACCTGTTTGTCACTGCTCACAATCTAACTTAAAACCCAATCATTTGTCTTACTGTAAAATATGAACGTAGTAAAAAGTACTCAACCTTTTCCTTGGTTCATCTTTCTGCCTGCTTCTTCTAACCTCTATCACTTGTAGATCCCCCCTTCCACATATGCTTTCATCAAGTCCCCAATTCCAATTCTATTAGTTACTTCGTCACTCCCACATGTCACTTCTTAACGAATTGCGATATTCTCTCGGTCCCAATTTCCTTTTTCATTCTCCTCTGACGTATCTTTTTCTACTCTCCGACATCTTTCTGCCTTAGCCTATTCTAATCTATAACCTTTCCGCCTCACAACCTCCGCATCTCGTCAATAACCCATTCCGCCTTCTTAACTACCCGGACTCCCGCCTTTAGCTGCTTTCAGCTAACTTTCTTTCCGAACCCTGAAACGGTGCCATTTCCCCTCCCCTGACAGTACTCTTCTTTCCTACCTTCTTGCTTAAAATCTGTTTTATTTATCTAACTTCGCATCTACCCCAATTCCCCCCCCCCCCCCCCCCCCCCCCCCCCCCCCCCCTTTTCATCGCGATTCCTCTTCACTTATGGCTTTATTTTGCCAAGCTATACTTCAAAATTTTCCTTAAATTATTTCTAACTGATCATTCCATAATGTACAAATTAAACACTTATTTAATTTCCAAATTATTATCAAAAGCCTCCAAAGCACCCACTTGCGCAATCTGGCAGGACAGGCATATCCTCTCTCCATGATAACCACCCTCATATCGTTATCTAAGTCGCTTTGTCGCTGACCCTCTTTATCCATTTCCGGGCAATACCAAGCTGTACACAAGCATAGATAACAGCAATCAACTTTTCCTTTCCTAATTGACTAATAGGACTAACAATCTACCTTGCTCGCTATTTTACATTATTCTCTTCAAATTTATCATCCTGCGCACGCTATTTTGTATTCTCTTCCTCACTCCCCTACGTCGCCTCTAAATAGCCATCAACGTCTGGTTGGTGTTATGAAACCAAAAAGATAGTATTTTACCTACCCAAGGCCGTACAGTCTGTTGTCTCCTGTACTCAGGACTAAAATCAAACATCGGCCTATAATATGAGAGTCCTAACTTACACGGTGTACATGTCTTAAATTGCGCGGTACCTCTTGGAATTTATAAATAACTACCCCTGAATTCAACGCAGTTCTTTCATGCCACGTATTGAGGAGTTTAGGAGGTAAGGCAGTACACTGTGAGCTACACTACACTAATCATTACTTTGTAAGAAAAACCATAAACCTTAAAGCACCACACGTAGAGTGTTATCTTTTCAGAAAATAATGAAAAGACCGTTAATAGGATGGTAAGTATTGTCATATGCATTCGACATGAACTATATCGGGGAATATCCTCCACACCCAAGGTGTTTCAACCCGTTCACTTTATCAAAGCCTACTAAAGTCTCTCGTGGACCGCACAAATCCCCCCAGATTCCAATACGGAAAGCGCTTGGTAACTATACATATCCGAATGAACACCTGAGCTGAAGCGAATAAATACATGATGAAGCACATTACTTAAATCTACAGCTGGTCATACAATCGTTCCGGATCTTCATGGTCTAACTTATAACAGATAGATAAAGTTCCTTAATACATCACTTAACGCATCTGTTCTATCTAAGTTGCTGCAAGCTTGAGTCAAATCAATAATTCCTACCTATTTAGATTCCGCCTTTTCTCCAATCCTAATCACTCTCTTACAACTGGTAAGTTCCAAACATCCCTGAAAATCTCTATGTCCGCACAATACCTCCTCTACCTATTTTACAACTTTCTTCGTCTCCACGAACCATACGTCATTCGACTACTTCAAACTTGTGCGTTGGTCGGACGGTGTCGTCTATCTTCTCCAGTAGGCGCACGAGCAGCGTGTAAGCCTTCGTACCTAAACCGGTAGAACACCACGATGTGTGTGGGCAGGAATTTTGGCATCCGAACGACGCTGTGCCGAGATGGACTATCTAAGTCTACTCACATTTACCATAAAACCCTCCAATAGACACGTGGAACACTCCGGCTCAGTTCAGAATATTGTCTTACCCGGCTAAAAAACTCTCACAATAGTGTATAACAGTAAGTGCAGATATCCGTAGCTATCTAGTCCGTTTACATAAACCCTCGAGCCAATACAAAAGTCCTAAGAAAAACTGATAATATGCATCTATAGGTGTGTCCCTAGGTCGATGGACGCATGTTTCCCTTCTAGTTCGCGCTTCGCTAATTCAATAACCGCCAATCACCTTCCGCACCTGTCTACTTCACTGACATCACTGAGGGGGAAAGACGCGGGGTCGTAATAAAAGCTTTTTATTTTTCCGAGGCTACAACTGAGGAGCGGACGAATCCCTTTGATTCCGAGGCGCGTGATCGGTGTGATGAAAAACACTCTCAAGTTATCTGGGAGAAAGCCCACCTCTGCCCCAGCCAAGCGGACCTCAACCTTGCGTACATTCGGGTTTATGCGGGTCCGGGTCAACCTCGGGGATTAAGAAGCCTCAGCTAATCGTCCACTCAGTCAATTCCCTCGGCGAAGGTAAGACCACGTTCGCTGTCTCTCCAAATTCCTTTTTCCGTCTCAAACGGTTCCTCGGTCGAACAAGATTCCGCCGCCGGTACCCCCACGAAATTTTCCCGACAGAGCCGGTGCCGCAATCGTACGGCTTCGGCCTTAACGGCGATAAAATCGCGTGTAGCTGATCCATATCCGGGTACTTCTGGTGTCGCATATTCAGCTGGCTTGAAAAGGGACCATTTAAATCTGCAACTCCCTCCACCGTCAAAAAGCACTTTATCCCGAGAATCGCTCACCAAAAGCTTCATACGATGCTAACAGCCTCCTTTTTTTTCCGGGAGCACGTACTCCCAAACGCCTAAACACTCATCCTTTCCGGTGTCAAATGTTAACACAACAACGGTGCTTTTTCGGGAATATCCATAAGCTTCTTCCACAATTCTAACCAGCGGACCTTTTTGCTAGGTGCCGAGATCGAATAAGACAGTATACAAACACGCACGTATACTTTGCGAATACTGCCTAGCAAAACGTCAAGTGCTAGTACTATAGTTGTACATTCTTTGTTTTCCGCAAAAACCCCCAAACTCCCCTACAGTATAACAGTCCCTGGTTGTGAGCTGGATATTCAGTGAATATCCCCAGTTAGACTATCAGATTCACTATGAAATAATATTCGCACATCTTCTGGCACTCCCCTCTTTCACTCTAATGTGAAGTCAGAATGTCGTACTCAGCGTACAGCCCGGCTATGTTCTGTGCCATCCGTTAAATAACAATAGCTACTTAGTCGAAGCACTAGAACGCTTACTTTAGGGTCTAATACATCCGTTGGCTACTCTCCTTTCAACTCTCGCCGGCGGCCCCACTCTCTCTTCCTAAATTCTTCCACCCAGTCATTTGCCTCGTTCAAATCGGGCATATAACGGATCGCCGCCAGTCCTGCCCAATTTCTCATAAAAAAACCCCCACCTTCATCGCGACCACAATACCCTATATCTCCCCAAACTCGGCCTTGCTGTCCATTTAACCTGACTGTGGCTCCCCACTTGCAATTCAATAACGTACACCTATACATCCAAAACTTATTGACTACGCAACGACTCGTTAAGATTCGTCCCTAGCATCACTTCCTGGCCTCTCAACCGTCGACCTGCGCAGTTTCATTTTCAAAATTTCTACTTCGATTTGTGTGCTGTAGTCCAAACTCTACTTGCAAGAGTTCGAACTTTGTTGTCTCAATGGAAAGCTAATACGTTTGTCGATATGGCACCTTACCTAAATGGGGTCACCTAGCATGACTGGTCATTCCAAATATATCAGTCATAGGCATATGCCCATCTACGCTTTTCTCGACACCTCACCTAACACATTTAATTTCATTAACGTGTATAAGCGACGAGTGATCAGACTCTAGGCTCTTCGTAGAAGGCTCGATCATCAGATACAAGCATAACTCTTGCGCCACACTAACATACTACCATCTACAGTATTCATTTGGGAACTAACGTCGGCAGCTTGAAGGGACGGCAGGAATCCGGGGGAGAAGACTTCAAGACGGAAATGTGGTCCCAAGGAAATTTCGGGGAACGGGGCAATCCATGCGAACTCGTGGGGAGCAAAGATCAAAACCCAAGGACCTGAAGCTTGCGGTGCCGATTGTTGAAGCCGAAGCACTTCTGTTGAATAATCTTGCAAACATAGTGGGACAGAACGCAAACGCTGGGCCTTATATCCGAAATTATCGTGCGGCGGTTCGCACGCACTTCTCATTCGCGGACGCAAATCGAGAAAGGGCCAGAATATCCCTTTCGTCCCGCGATGGCAAAATCACTGCGAGATGAGAGCGGAACACTATCTGCTAGGCATCGAGATCGCGAATTATACGCGTCAAACCGAATACGGCCGAATTGCAACGAGAATATCATCCTTGTGCACCGCACCGCTCGTGATGGATCCCGGTTTCACTCATTTTTGGCACTCATTCATCGACAACTGCAGCTCCGGGTTCTGTCCCACATTTAGAGTTTAGTCGACATACTCGATAACATTTTTATGCTCTAATCCGCCATTGACAGATTTAACCCGACTGGTTCGCATCAGCGCAATGAGATGCATTTTCAAAATTCTCATCCGCGACACCGAGGTACAAAAGGCAAACTCGTGTTCAACCTTATCCGTACCTTCGAAACCTCATAAAAGCGCCAGATCCGTGCCAAAGATTTGTCGAGGTCTCGCAACAGCTACGAAGGCTTTTGGGGCGAGTGTGATTCGTGGCGCGAGAGGCGGACATTGTAGTCCCTGCGGAGATTTCGCCCGAGAAACGGGTTTCCGCGCGCGCAACAGGAATGGGCCGACAGACGGCCGAACACGACCGGCGTACGTCCGCGGACTGCGCGTCCCGTGCGCCGGACGTCTACCGTAACCGAACGCAACGACGCCGCTGATGCTGGCGCGGCGTTTCGCCCGCAAGGCACGAACGGCAATCACGAAAGAGGTCAGACGCGCCCGAATGACCGCATTGCCCGACACAGCGGTTAGCACAAGGCGATCAATTGATCAGGGAAGACGCACTACCCGCAAACGCACATTACGGACACTACCGCGACAACACCTATACCGCCGATCTGCCGAAGCCGTCAAAGACAGGTTCTTGGGCACCAGCGTATCCGAACAGCGCGATACGAGGTCTAACAGCTGTCGTCTATCACGGCCTTTTGCCTGGACGCAGCCTCCGGATCCAGCAAGACCGAAGACTACCCCGCGAACCGCGCCGATTTTCGTATTCCCGCCACGTTTTGCCGCAGGCCCGCGAATGTCCATCACCCGCAGCCCTGCGCACAATCGCCTAACATCGCTGCTATGCGCGGCGGACCGATTGAGCGATCAACTTCAACCCGAGGGAAAACCCGTAAAGAGAGCAGGCAGGGCAACCCGCCTCTTACTCCAATCAGCAGAATTGCGGTCGGCAGGGGCTATGTGAGATCAGCTTGATGAATCACGATGAACGCGACGGAAACACCCATGCGCGCGCGACCTCTGTTAAGGTCAGGCCGGACGGTTGCGCGAAGCACATCCAGACGAAACCTCAGTCAGCGTCGAGACGCGGCGCTGAAAGCTAGAAAGAGTGCGGTTCATTTACGAGGCCCGCCTCTGTGTTTGCGGTTGGACCAGCGTACTGTCACGGGCGTTCTTTTTTGCCAACCGTGACACGCCCTGAGAGCGATGCTCCGGTCCGAGCGGTGCGCGAAGGCTGCATCGGCGCCGCGTCACCGCCAACTGAACGGGTCACGCGATCTTGAAGCTTTGGCGAAGCGATGCCGAGGCCGCGATGAACGGCGGGGTTCGGCAGCCAACCGCCCGTGTAAAGTCTGTTCGCTAGCATCGCCCTGTACCGGCGCTGGCGCACAAGCTCCTTGCAACACAAATAATCCGGCGCTAAAAGCTAGCTGCGCGATGGCCGATAATAGATGGTCGTGCAACGTTAGCCCCAAGTCTGCAGCCGCCAAAATCGCTGGTCATCGAATTCGCCTGTGGATGGCGTCGACCGCCCGACGCGGTGTTGTGCACCAAGAATAAGCAAAGCGCGCGTTCAGCCTAGCGCCGTTTTGCAACCCGCGGGGACAGCCACAGGCACGGATCTACTGGCTTTGCCCTGTTCCTCGCGCCGATCAGACGTCTGCCACAAGGTAGATCACGCGGAACTGTCGTTTCTCGGTGCGCCATGGTGGTGTGGCAAATAATCCAGCAGCGCGTCCCAGCCGAAGCACATGTGCAGACCTTAACCCGCATGCGGGCCGCGCCTCTATATCTTGATCGAACGAATACCGCTCCGCCCACCCGAAACGTCCCGTAGCCGTGCTCGAGGCGGGAACACACGGGTTGAATCGCCGAAACGTCATCAGCGTTCGGGCCCGCGGTTTCACTCAACGCGCGGGGAATGGCGCGGAACAGGACCAGTTCAAAGCAGCTCGTAATCGGGATGCCCGCAGCAACGCCCTGCGAAAGCGCGCGCGCAAAAAAACCGTGCCGTGATCCGCGAGTAAGACGTGGGCCCAGGGTGCAGGCACCGCCACAAGCCTCCAATCCCACCAACAGGGTAGGGCGGTCCAGAGAAAGCGTGTGCGTCCCATAGCCCAGTCCTGTGCCTAGAAAGTATCATCACGTTAATGCGGGCAGAGGGGGATACAAAAAAGGGCGGAGCCTGCGCCCCTGCCCGATGTCTCAATTCGCCATCAGCCCCATCGAGTCCCCAAAGGATTCACCGACGAAAAAACCTGCTGCCTCAGGTTGTTGTTAGAGGATCTTTTTTCGAATCCTGCAACAATCCTTGCGGCGGTCCAGTTCACCGCGCTCACCGCCAGTTAAGATGATCATATCGCGCCCGTGCCAACCCACGCAGCGGGGGCATACCTGCACGCAGCAGACGCATGGCGACCAGACTGGGCTGCCCGCCGAATTGCACGCGCCCCCACGCCCGCCCGTCCGACGTCGCACTGCGAATGCGGCCCCCAAGGGCGGCGTGCTCCGACACGGAACGCGCAGAACAGGTTTTGCCCGTCGCGTTCAATACATCTTGTTCCTGCACCTCGAAAAGATGTACAAATCAACTTGACCGCCTCGCAAACCCGCTCGCCTTTCGCCGGCCCAGACAATGCGCGTGCCGTTCAACGCCCGCAGCGGATGCTTCACCAGACAGTGCGCGGTCTTTTCAAACGCGGCCAGCGCCACGGCAGGATTTACACGGTTCTTGACGATCTGGCCCATGCCGAACAGGTGGACAGGTGCGTGCGAACGGTGAAGAAACCCGCTGCGCGCGACTTTGCCCATGCCAAGCAGTGGGACAGGTCGCGCTCTACGCCGCCCTCTGACCGGGTGGGAGACCGCACAAGAACACAGGCCAACCGAGGTGGCACATTAATCGACTTTTTGCATGCCCCGTACGCATCTCGAGCGTGGATACCGGAGGTGTAAAGCGCAGATCGCACCGCGTGCGGCACGCCGTCGCCACCGCCCGTTGCCGCCCATGAAGTCGCCAAACGGTCGTCAAACACATCAGAAACGCCGAGGAAAAGTCGCCCTGAACCGCACCACCCACCGACACCCGCCGCGGTCGTTGCCGCCACCTCGCCATGCCCCCCTTAAGGCCGCGTCGACCATCAGCGGTCAAGCGCTTTTTTCGGGTTTCAGAACTTGAAAGCTTCGTTCGCTTCTTGAACTGGGCTTCGGCGTTGGGTTGTCGCATTGCGTCGGTGCAATCCTTGGCTGGGTGCGGAAAAGCAATTTTGATCCGTCGCAGCGGCTCCTTGGCGACGCCGAGCGCTCGTAGTAATTCACGCTTTTGCCAGAATTAACCCTACGCTGACGTACGGGCCGCCGGCAACGGACCGCCCCACAGTGTTCGTGGCGTGCTTACGGCGCGCTTGTTATCGTCCATATCTCCGAATCGGCACGAGATACGCATCACCTGCGGAAGCGTCAGCAAGCCGGGCAACGTCCTCGTTTCGTCCTGAGCCGAGCCATAGATGCTTCGCCCAGTTCATGCTGCCTCAGTGAACGTCGAGCCGTTTTTTGAATGTATCAACGTTGTCATGCCCAGTTCA
>Ga0163217_1031147_pt1 | contig 17961 bp, 29 predicted proteins | sample SynspAceP_FD_185933 | JGI IMG/M metagenome (GOLD analysis project Ga0163217, IMG submission 185933) | Saline lake microbial communities from Ace Lake in Antarctica - Synechococcus sp. Ace-P (PacBio error correction) | ecosystem: Environmental > Aquatic > Non-marine Saline and Alkaline > Saline ...
ACACAAAAAAGAGAAAAAGATTTTTGTTCCCCAGTGTTCCGGTTTAAATGAGTTGTGACGCGACCCAAAATCCCTTCACTTTCCAAAGGATCCTTGTAGGAGTCGAGGGCATGCCAGGGCTTAAATCGCAAAATGAAACTGGAAATTACCCGGACAATCCGTCGTGTTTGGCGCAAAGGGCGGATCTTCCGAGCTTAAGCCCGAAGGCCTTTGTAAAAACAGCTCGGCATGCAGGCGCCCCGCTAACTGGTGACCGATCCCCGCTTTGGCGGCGCTTTGCCCCATGATCCAACGAAAGCATTGAGGCAATGCCGGATGCAAGGCTTGAACGCAGAGATATTTTTTTTTTTCTTCAATCAAGGGGTAACCCCGTCGGCCCAAGAACGTGATGGATGGGGTGCGGTGTACCGCCGGTTGGCCACATGAAATGGCGTTATTGGGCTTTTTGGCGGCGGCTCGGCCTGCTGGCGCGGGCCAAGGCCATTGCAACTGATGGCCGGACAAGGAATCGGCCGCTGTGGGACTTCGAGAATGTGGGTGATAAACTATCTGCGCGTAAACGTCGCCGGCATTGCGCCGGTGGTTTGGCCGGTCCCCCACCACGGCAGGCACAGGTTTCCGAAGTGGGCCGCGCTTCGGTTATCACCGAATGATGAGGCCCGCATGTGAAGCGCCAATTATTTTCCACCCCGCATGTTTGCCCGCGCTAGTTGATCCTTGAACCCGGAGCTAACTACTGGCTGCCGCCGGGCATTACCGCTGCAACCGGCAATGGGACGCCCTATCAATAAACTGGAGGCCCTATTGCTCTCCGGTTTGTTTCATCCGATGGCCCGAGGGTACGCGCTGGAGGCATGCGCCTGGTCAAGGGAGTTTTCTTCCCAGGGCGACCCGCGCAGGGCCCACTGATTGGAGCCCGGATTGAAGATGCTAGTGGGCCTCCAGCAATGGGCGCCACGCGTTTCAAACGGGGCCTGGGCGGCATGCCTGCCCTGGCTCACCCGCTGGGCGGCACTCTAAACACGCCACCATGGAACCCTTAAACGCAATTCTGAAATGCCTATGTGCTCCAGTGCGAAATCGCCAAGCAGTAAAAAATCGAGCCGCGATGGAGCGGCCCTGGGGCGCTATCCTGAAATTTGCCCAGGCAGGATTTTGCTGGCGTGCTGGAACTGGTATTGGAGCTGCGTAGCGAGGTAAAAGGCCAATCGCGCACATCTTGGCGGAAATCGGCATTGATGATCGCCAGATTGGGAGCGAGTTGGGCAAGATGGCTGTGGCGGATGCGCCATCGGCACCAACCCGATTCAGTTTGATGCGGCGCAGTACATGTGCTATTTTTTACCCGGCGTTGAACGGGCCAGTTGTAATGGTCGGCTGCCGCGAATAGTAACTGAACTGGCTATAAGGCATGGGTAAATGAAAGATCGGCTTGCTGGCAATGTGAATGATGTGATGGAAAAAGCCTGCAGGTAGAGCACGGTAATTACCCGGAAATGTTTTGATGACCCTGCTGTTTGCGGCAATTGCCCGGTGCGCAGATTCCGCCGTGTATCGCTGCATGGAGGGGGAGGTTCCCTCAGTCACTGATGAGTGTGATGTGTTAACATTCCAGTGGCAAAGCAAATTCGGCGTGAATGAAAACGTTTGCCTGGATAGACGAGCTGCAAGGCGTGGCATGGCCGCGTATGTGGAGCAAGGGTACGCCGCTAGTGGCAATCTGTTTTTGGCCCCAGTTGATGGCCAAGGCCGTTGGGCGGCGCGGTGATCAAAAATCGCCGAAGAGGCTGGGGACGTGGGGCATTGTCGTTTCAAACCAGGTGTTGTGCGTAAACCTGGATGGATCCCTGGCAGGACCAAGCTTGATCTGATGCGTAAAGCCATCAAGGATCAGGTTGAGCCTGTTTACCGCCGCAGGCTGAGATTTACTGGCACTAGCGATTCCCTGCCCCTATTACCTGGGGTGCAGTTATGGCAAAGCACTTTTTTCAATGAGCGTGCAGGGGCATCCGGAGTTCTGCAAGGCGTATTCCATGACCTATGGATGCCCGCGTGGGGTTATAGCCCTATGCGCGCCTGCGCGAAGGGCCAGGCCTCGCTGTTCGCGGAAGTGGAATGCACCGCTGATGAGTCGTGGATTATCAAGCTTTCTGCGCGAGGGCGCTTCGCAGGGTAGACCTGCCGGGCATGATCAGCTATTGCCAACAATGTCCGAGCTGGGCGATTGGGAAGGTGGAAAATAATCCCGCCATCCGTCGCAGGGCGCGGCGGCCCAGAACGTCAAACAAGGTCTTCCAAGTGCTATCCCCACCTGCCGCTTCGAATATCATCACCTTCCGCCTCCGCCGTTCTACAAGGAGCGTTTGCTGGCCCTGTTCTGATCAGCGTATCAGCAAGGACGGGGTGATCATCATCAAAGGCCCAGTCGCCTACGCGCACCCAGGAGGCGGAAACCGGAGAAAAAGATGCGAAATTCACAGCCGTCTTCAAGAGCTGAATCAATGGTGCCGGTGTTCGTGCAGAAACGCCGCCGCCCGACCAAACCCACCAAAAAGGCTCACAAATCCCGCCGGATGGATAGCAAGACCAGCGCGGGCCAGTCGAAATCGCTGCGGGGCAGGGTAGAACGTCCAAATCGGCTGATTCCCAAGGTCAAAATGGAGATTCCCGCGTGCGCGGGAATTGACGGTCCCCAACGCCATTGTCATCCTCAAGCGAACGCGCACTGCTGTCCGGAATAAATTTTGGGGGCTTTAACGGAAGGGTTTTGCAGCCGCTGAGTCTGAAGGGTTAAAAACCCGTTTGATGCGACTTCAACAACTCAGAGGATGCAACATGTACTACAAATACTTAGATTTGCCGACCTTTTAAAAAGGTTTGCCACGCCCCGTTTTTGAAAAAACACGTGCGTCAGTTTCGAATGCAGACAAGCACTGCAAAGGGTTTCAAGACCTGGATCAAACTTCATCTGCGCTGATGTACGCCCAGATCTTCCTGGGCCACCAGCCTCAGAGAGGTGGAAGCAAGGCCTTTAACAGTCAGAAGCTGCACCATTAACACCTGGAACCCGCACTTAATCCGGCGGTTTCAAACGCTGGCCCCGAATGCCAATCACAAGCGTCCAGCTGGCCTGTTTGAGGCCGTGTGCCGGCAGCTGATGGCCAAGGTGGGGCGCCGCTCCGGCCAGGAAGTTACGGCGACCTTCTCTACTTGCTGGATTCCACGCCCCATTCCGCTGAAGGGCCTGGGTTACGACGACTGGTCCAAAGATAACCACAGCCACCGCAACACAAGGGCTGAAGGTCCATGTACTGATGACCCTCGGACAGCTTGGACGCCGGTCGAAAGCATCATCACGCGCCCGAACGTCAATGACATTCGAAATCGGGCGGCAGATGGCCCCATTGCCAAGGGTCAGGTTTTTAATGTCTTTTTGACAAAGGCTACTGCGACTACAACTGGTGGTATCAGAATCCAACTGTTCAGAGGCTTGCTTCGTCACACGAACTACAAGAGTACGCCGGTTATCCACCTCGGGAGAGGACAGAAACCTGCTCGATCCCCAGCAACCGCAAGAATTCTGGCGATCACCCTTGTTCAGCTTCAAACATCCGCCGTCCCGGCGGCAAACGCATAACGAGTACTACGGCACCCGTTTCGCAAAGTAACGGTGGAGCGAAAAGACGGCAGGCCCGCGGTTGGTGCTAAGCTCCACGACTGGAAACGCCAGCCCACATCATTGCCGAGCGCTAAAGCGCGCTGGGGCATTGAGCTGTTCTTCAAAGGCTGAAGCAAACCTGAAGATCCGGAAGTTTCTCCGGCACGCAGCGAAAATGCCCGTCAAGGTGCAGATATTTACCGCTTTTGATCACCTATCTGTTGCTGCAAATGAACCAGACACTCGTGTACATCCAGGTCCTTGCGCCACTGCCTGACTGAAACTGAGAGCAGGTCTTTTCACCGTAAAGAAACAGACCATGAACTCTTTGTGCCGAAAGGCAACGACAACCGACTGGAACATGCAGCGGATTTCAGGGGGCGTTTTGCCGCTAATGAATTTATTCCGGACAGCAGTGGCGCGAGCGCGGGGATCCATTTTAGGTGTAGAGGCTCGGAGTTTAGCAGGCAAGTACTTAAAGGTCAAAAATGGATTCCCGCCGTGCGCGGAATGACGTGGCCTAGTGTGCTCTGGTCCAGAAACAACACCAGCACCATCAAAAAACCCGCCCAAACCCAACGGCCTCCCCGATAAACGTCATCCTCAATGCGAAAGCGGGGATCCAAGCGGGTGTCCTTGCCTAGCACAGGCGATGAGTATAGCTGAAAGCCCCGCATGGATTCCCGCCCTTTCGCGGGAATGATGAGTAGTTAGGGAATGACTTGAGGGTGAGGAATAAAGGTGGGGAATGAAGGTGGGGAAGGGAATGGCTTTGGGTTTTCTAAGGGACCTTGTAGTGCGGAACCGGTCGGGGCACGCGGACGCGCGCCCATCCACCCCATCGTCCATCCTCGCGAAGCGGGATCCATTTTTGCGGACTAAGGGCTCGTGAGTCCAGCGGCCAAGCCCTCAAAGTCAAAATGGATGTCCCGCCTTCGCGGGAATGACAGTGGAAATGAGGAATAACAGTGGGGTGTGGGATGACGATGGGGGGTGGGGTTTGGCAGGTCGCGGCGGAAGGCCTGACTCAGTCTTCCATCTTCGGCTTCCCAGCAAATCTTTCCTGGCGGGCGGCGCTCCTTCGGCAGCACGGCTTTGATTTCCCTCCACCACCGAGTCGACGTCCGCGGCTTCAATCGCTTTCCTTCAAAATGCCCGGTCAGCTCGGTATCCGGCGTCAGTTCGCCTTCTTCAATACAACGTCCCACCATTTCCTTCGCGTTAACGTGTCTGCAACAGCTCTGGCGCGTACTGGCCGGTAAGTATTCGGGGTCTAATGTTGTTGACGTCCGGTCGAGCAATGGAGCGCGGCATTTGGTTGTTTGCCAGGCGGCGTCGACTGCCTGGGGCAGGTCGATGATCACCGGGCCGTAGGCGTCGCCAGGACGTTTTGAACTCGGACAGATCGCCATGCACAAGGCTGCAACAGAGGCATCAGCTTGACGTAGTGCAATAACCGTGCGTGGTCTTCTAATCGCTTGCTGCGCATCCAATGAACACGTCGTTCAGACGCGTGCTACGCCGCCTTCATCGTTCCGTTACTAGCTTCCCATCAAGCAGCACGCCTTCAAGCAAAGCCGTAGGGCTTGGGTAACGCGTACGCCGGCGCGTCGAGGCGATAGAGGGGCCGTTCCTACCTCGGCGTTCTGCCAAAGGCTTTTCTTCCTGCTGATTGCCGACCGATTGGAGCCTTTCTCCATCGCACTGGAGCGCCTGGAGTTTCTGACCTTGCGGCCTTCTTGGTAAAGGACGGCCTGCTGAAGCTGCGTTTTGGCGGCTTCCTTGTGACTTTGCACAAGCGGGATCTCCGAACCGCATTGCACCCAGAAAAAACAGAACGAGCCGCTTCCTTTCCGCTCATAGCGGACGGAATCACAGAATCGATCAGGCATCTTCGAACCAGGGGTTCCAAACCGTTTTGGGGATTTTTCAATAGCGCCCGTTAAACCGCAAAACGGGGTGCGTTTGGGGTATCTGCGGTGGGGCTTTTTACAGGTAAACTCAAAAAGCCTGATTGCTCGGCTTTAAGTCAAGTATGGCAAGCGGCTATTTTGTGAAACCATTCCTCAAGTGCCGCTGGTGTCAAGGGCCTTCGCGTTGCGCGGGGCGCGGCATCCAGTTTGCGGACCATGCCTGGGCGGCATTCATCAGGAACTCCGAACCAGCGGTAAAATGCTGCTTAGTAAACCCGCCGCTTGCGGTGATTAAATGACCGGGTTGAGTAGCCAAATCAGTCGACACATCTGCCGCGGGTTTTTTCTGACCCAAGAGCCAGGAGCCCATTTTCCAAGGGGTGAAGGGCAGAAAGAATGTTGTCCCGGGTGCTGTTCTACCGACTCGTCATAAAAGATAGTCCCAAGAAAGGTCCGCCCGTGGGGTGGTCGTTAGTGAATTGACTGCGGTCGAATAATATAAGGATGGTGATTGGGGATAGGCCGTCTGGGTACAGTGATTGAGGGCCAGCACCTTCGGCTAATGGTGCATGGGCTTGTGGTTGCGGGCGTAACTGCACCAGAGGACGATCCTGGCGGCGCAAAGCCGCTGTGGCAAATCGACACTAAGGGAGAAGGGGGCGTCAAGCAGGCGCTTGCGGAACGGTGTCCCTAACCAGAGCTGCAGCTTCGCTTCCCCATCGGAATCGCCACGGCGCCCGCGTACCAGGGCAAAACGGGGGCTGATACGGTGGCCGCTGACCAGCCACGGCAAGGAACCCATGGCATCGATTGGGCGCGTTTGCGCATCAGGTCTACGCGCATTGAGGTTGCTGCGGCGGTTGATGCCAGATCCGCCTGGGTTGATCAATCGGCATAAGACCAGGCGGCACCCGTTCCCACTGATGGCGGAGCTGATCATCCCAATCCAGCCGGTGGATCAGGCTGTGCATCCACGACAAGCAATACTGAGTGCCAATTCCGCTCGAGCCCCATGCACGCCGCCGAAAAAGCCGAATAACCGGGCCCGGTGGCGAGCGCTACCGCAGTTCTATTACCCTGATGGGTATGTCAATCTCGCCGATACATGACGCTATGCACTGTCCTGGCAGCGCCAGGTGTCTGGCTTCCTTGCGCAAAGTTAAACCGGTTTCAGCTCCGAGTTTCTGGCAAGATAGCGCTGGGATTGAGAGAGGGTGTCGGGCATGCACGTGGGTCGCCAATGGATCTGTGACAGAAACGGTGAACACGGGCATATGGCAAGTTGAATGACAGCCCCGTCTGCGCCGCATCCGTCCCCCCGTCGGTTTGCAAGATTCCGCGCTGGCCTCACTATAAGACCAATGGTCTATATTGAAAATCCCAGGCGGCTCGCCCCTAGATGCCTGGCCCTTAACATAAAAAATGAAAATCAGGAGCCTTGTATGAGTGCCGTAATCTTGCTCTTCGTAGGTTTTGGCATGATGGCGTTGGGTACTTTGTCTATTCATAGTTCATTGCCGAAAAGATCTTCAAAGCTTGACCCCGGACTTCCCGTAACCCGCACATGAATTTGAAGATGGTGTGGATTTTTGTTACGACTAACAATTCGTCCTCTGGGGTCAGCCAATTTTCACTTCCGTAGCCGGCGCGGCACCCCATTGTTGGGCCAGCCATTGCAGTAATCTGGGGTTGGGCGCCTGCCTTCGCCTGGGGTTGTGCGGGTACCATTTCTTCGCGGTATTCATAGACGCCGGCGCTATCTGGGGCGCAGCGTGCCGGCAACAAGGCCAAATCGTCGGCTCTCTGGACCCGGCGACGTTTTGGTTGGCAAGCGTGCACGCAGCATCTTCATGATCGTTAATCTTCCTGGTGCTGTTGATGGTTCAAACGCCGTTTTCGCGGTGGTGATTGCGCGCCTGATGATGTCCTTCCCGACAGCCGTGTGCAGTCTGGGGTCGATCATTGGTTTGCGCTGATCATTCGGCCAGTTTGATCTATCGCCGGCCCATCAATGACGCTGCCAGGTCTCGATTCTCGGTGTGATAGCGCTCCTACGCCCTGATCTTCATGGGCCCCGTCATGCCGATTTCAGATGCCAGCCGAAAGTGGTAACCGTCTGGCGTCCCCCCTCCGTAACGCGGCCTGGATCCTGTTTGCTGTTTCCTCTATGCTGCCATTGTTTCGGTACTGCCCAGTGGGTGGATGCTGCTGCAGCACGCGACTAATATCAACGGCCTGCAGCTGTTTATCGCCTGCTGAATTCTGTCGGCGCCCATCGTGATCCTCAATTCCGGTGATGATTTGCACGATGTTCCAACGTGGATGTACCGCCGGTACGCGTCGCCTGATACCGCTGCTGTTCGTGAAACCAATTGCCTGCGGCGCCATCTCGGGCTTTCCACGGTCTGGTGGGCGTCCCGGTACGACCATCCAAGCAAAATTGAATCGTTGAAACCGATATCCGTTTTGTCCGGTTCTTCGTGCGATTGGCGAGGGCTGGCCTGCATTGGCAGCGATTCTGGTGGCGAACCGCTGGTTTTGCCTAGCCTGGCCGACTGGCGGGCGATGTTACACGCCTTGTAGGGCGGTGTGACGGCCTTCGTTGAGGGTGGTGCATACATCATTCCATAACGGTCTGGCTTGCCGCAGGTAACTGCCGCTTACCTGTTGACTGCGTGATGGCTGCCTCTTTGCGGTACACCATGGACAACACGCTGGCCTGCGCCTTGCAGCGTTACATCTTCCAGGAGTGGGGCGAGAATCTATAAACCAGGAAATGATGAAAAAGCCGTTGCCTTGCCACCTTGCTGGGCTGTTAGGCAGTTTGTCTGTTTGCTGGCCTTCGGGCCGGTGCGCTGACGGCTCCGGTGGCATGACATTGGCCGCTGTCGGTCTACCAACCGATTGCATGGCCGGTCTGACCCTGCTGGTGATCACGTGATGCTGGTGCATTTGCGCGCCCATGTGGAAACGCTGGCACCGGCTGTGCTCCCTGCTGGGGATGACCCGTTACCGCACTGATCTTCCAACATGGCGGTACCTTCTACGAACAGCAGAACTGGTTCCTCTGGGCCTGGAAATCGTGGTGTTGGGTGGCCGCGATAGCTGGTTGCCATGGAATGCGCGGCGGCACTCAAGCCCACCGGGCACAGGTAGCTGCGGAGGACTGACATGACACAGGGGAACCCCCCTCAGGAAAAGGTGCCTGCTCAAGCCAGGCACGCCTTTTTTCTTGAGAAAGCCTACAGCGCACGTTATCGCGAGCCATGCGCCCGCGCCCGGCGCGAACGGGGGACGACCTGTTCATGCTGTTGGTTTTTGCCGAAATGAATGGGCCTGCCGAATCCGGCGCCTAATTAACACTCTCGAGCTCCAGCCGTTTGCTGCTGGAGCGCTTTATCATGCACGTGCGCATGGGTATGGAGCGTCACCGCTCGACCATTTGCGCTGCTGCTGACACTTCCAAGGTTCATCATGTTTGAAATCTGTTACAGCGCCCGCCTGATCTGGGTGGGCGGTAAAGGGGGGGTGGGCAAGACCAAACGGTTTCCTCGGCGTCTCCTGGCCGTATTGGCTGCCCAGCCCCCCCCGCGTGCGCGCTGTCTGGTGGTGTCTACTGTCGGCGCACAGCCCTGGGGTGATGTGGTTCGCCCGGCATTTGGACGATACGCCCAAAGCGCTTGCTGCCCAATCTGGATGCGATGGAAATTTGACCCGGACATTGAGTGGAAGCGCATCTGAAACGGGTCACCGAGCCAAAAATGCGCCGCTTTGCTGCACCGGAAGATGATGAAAGAGCTGCAGCGGCAAGATGCAATTGAGGACGCGGGCAATCCCGCGGGTACCCAGGAAGCGGCGTTGCTGGAGCGCATAGCGCGCCTGATCAATGACCCGGACAGCCCCCTATGAATCTGATCATCTTTGATAAACCTGCGCCCCACTGGCGCACACCCTGCGTCCTGTTGAACGCTGCCCGAAGCCATGGCAAAAGCGCCTGGACGCGATGGTGCCTGGCTGACGCATAACCGTAAATCCGTAAGAGCTGGCCCAAGGTGCTCAAAAGCAACCTGACGCCGAAAAGTGGCCGCGATGTGGCCACCTCCTTTTGAACGATCCTGGCCGAAACGCCCTGAGCGATCTGGACGAGCGGCACCAAGGATATCGCCCAGACGCTGCTGAAACGGCGCCCGGCTGTCATGCAGGCGCGCAGACACCTGGAAGATCCCAACGTCAGTGGCTTTTCTTTTGTATTTGGACGCCCGGAACGGTTACCGATTCTGGAAACACGTGGCGCGCGGTGGCAACCCTCCAAGGAAGTAGGTATTCCGGTGGTCGCGGACCTTGGTCAATCGGGTGATCCCGGCAGAAGACCTGAATGTGATTTTTTGCGCCGCGCAGTGAAGCAGGAAGGCGCAGTTGCCCTGGAGCGCATTGAATCTGGGAAGTTGGGGCAATTTGCCCAGGCCGCGTCTGCCATGGTTTTGGAGACCGATGTGGGCAGGCGTTGACACCGTCTGGAGCTTGATCAGCGCAGAAGCTGGCCGATGCTGGCTTTTAATCCTTCCAGCTTAGCCCTTTGAGTAAGCAATGGCCACGGCCGATTCCACCCGGGTAGCGCATCTCAGCCCTCATCGGGTGCGGCCCGGCCGTTCAATCCAAAAGGCCCGTCATCCAAGGCTGCCTTTCACATGCCTATCAAGTTGGTCGGCAGTGAGCAGCGGGTCCTGTAGTTCGGATCCTCCCGCGGCTCGTGGCCTTGCCTCGGCAGGCAGCAGCCCGGCGAATAAACGAATGCACTGAGTCCGTCCCGGTAGATAAGCTACCGTGGTCGCCTGCCGGGCGCCGTGTGCAATCACGGTACGCATGATGCGCACGCGCCCTGATCTGACGTCGAAACCCCAATAACATGCATGCCCAGGATGAATCAAGCTGCTGGCGCCAGACCCGCCCGCGCAGGCTTCGGTGTCAGGGCAAGGTGGCCGAACCAATGTTCATAATCGCAGACGGGTCAAGGAACTGCTTCCAGCAAGGCTTTCGGCGGTTGTCAAAATGCCCGATAAAATGGTGCCCTTGGACACGTCAGCACGGCGCGGCCCCCTTCGATGGTGAAGTGCATGTCGCCATCGGCATAAGCTGTCCAGCACACGCATCCCAAGAATCCGCTCCAGCTTTTTCCGGGGTCTATACGGGTTCCTTCCAGGGCCGGTAAAGCTGCGAAGCAATTTGTCATCCATCGTTGTTGTCCTTGGTTGATCCGCCGTTATTCATGGCGACGATAAATCCGCTTGAAAGTATTTACTGAACGGACAAAATCGTTCTGTAAATATGCCAGGCACTTGTTCAGAACAAAACTTTCAATACAACACTTTCAGATAAGGTTAACAGGCCATGCGGCCTTTTAATCCCTTGCGCCTGGCATTATGTTTCTTTACGGTTGTGGGCGGTAGCCAGAATCCGTCGCTTTCAGCATCAGGACGCCGCCGCCGAAGGTCAGAACCACGCTTGATTCACCTCGGCAGACGGCACCAGACCTGACCCTCAGCGGTACGGTAGCAAATCGCGCAACGAGGCTGAGCTGGGGTTCGCGCCTGGCTGGGCAGATCAAATGAGAGGCTGGGTGATGGCCGGCCAGCATGTTGGAGGCTGGCCGAATGTTACTGATGCGCCTGGATCCGGCGGATAATCCGCCAGCAGCAGTCGGCTGCTCAGGGGCACTGCAGTTCTGCGCGAGTCCAGCGAAAACGCCCGGGAAGCCACATCGCAAAGGCGCCCTTGGATACCACCTGCGCGCACGTGATCTGATTCCAACCAAGACTTACGAAGATGCGCGCGCAGCAGCCAAGCGCAGCCAGCGAGAAACGTCAAATCCTGCCCAGGCGCAGTTGGCTCAGGCACGCAGCCGCAGTGGCTATGTAGAGCGTGAAAGCCCGCCAGCGGTCTGTTGCTTGAGTCAGTGGCTGTACGTAGGCAAAGGTGGTTTCCGGCCAGGCTGTCAGTCCGCTACCGTCTGGCCTTTATGAACGGCCGCGCGATGTCGAGTCTTGTGCTGAAAAGCGCCGGCGCAGCGAATTGCCGACGCAACAAGCGCGAGTGCAAACTGGTATTCCGCGACCCAGCAGGCTGACGCCACGCTGCGCGAGATATCCGGCTCAGGCGGATGCCATTGACTCGCAGTTGGCGCGCCGCGTTACGCGATTGAAGCGGATCCGCAGGCCTGGGCGTTGGGCAGCAGCGTGACGCTTGACGCTGGTGCAGGCGTAAACCGGTCAGGGCTACTGCAACCATGGTTGCCCGTCCGCAGCGCTGATTGATCGCGGCAGGGCATGGGCGTATGGGTGGTAAAGGAGGCAGGTGCAATTTCACTCCCGGTAACCCCTGCTGCGCATGGATACCGAGCAGGCCTAACATTCACGCGACTCTGCTGCTGAACACACGAATTGTCCCGCCCTCGCGCTCATCCTGCTGGAAGCGGCAGGCGATCGAGTCATGCCATGAGTCATGACGCCGTTGCGCTTCAATCTCTCCGGCGCTCGCGGTGCGCGAAAAAGTCAGTCCACGCTGGTTTCTTTCTACTGATCATCGCTCTGGCTGGGCCTATATGCCTTTTTTGAGCTGGGCCGCGCTGAGGACACCGTTTTCGGTCAAGAGCGATGGGTCCGTCTCTGTCCAGTTTGGCCTGGCGCCACCCGGCCGAGCAAAATGCAGCCAGGCAGTCTGGCTGACCCGCTGGAAAAAAAACGCATCATGGAGTGCCTACTTCGACAAGATTCGAGTCCACTTCACGCCCGCAGGTCTTTTGAACATGCAAGGTAACCTTCCGAGGATTTCACCCGTCCGCAGGAATTGCCCAACCTCTTTTTAAAACGAGGTGCGCAGCGCATGCAGACGAAGCGCCGCGTTGCCCGCCCGGAGTTCAGGGGCCTTTTGTCCAACGACGACTTTTCCGATGTGTACTTTTTCCCTTTATTCAACTTACGGCGCCAGGCAATGCCGCAGCCCGCCAACTGGTGCGTGAAGCCGAGCGCTTGCGTGACCGCTTTTTCAACCGCGTGGAGGGGGTGCAAAAAAGTCAGGGCTGGATCGGCGAAGCAAGCCCGCCCGGGTCTTTGTTTGATCTGGACGCCTATCCGACTGGCGCAACTAGTTGAACCTGCAACAAGCAGATTGGCGATCGCTCGACGCCTAACAACCGCTTGTTGCCGGCCGGCTTGAATTGAGACCCAGGGCAAGCCGCCTTTACTGGGCGTATCGGATGCAGAACCTGGCCGATTCTCGACGCGATCCGCGAATGTTTGCCCCGCTCGACGTCGGCGAGCGTTTGAATTCGCTCGGCGATGTCGCCGAGGTGGTACGCGGCTATGAAGACGCCGCCCAGTTATCTGGTCAGGGCCTTCTTTGTGACGACGCGCTGCTGCTCGCGTGGTGTTGGCGCAATGGGCGAAAATGGCCTGGATGTAGGGAGCATCTTGGCCAATACCTATCAAGGAACTGGCCGAGGGCGCTACCGGCTGGGTTTATGGAGCTTTTGCGTCAAGGTGACTAAAATCAGCGCGAGGCGATTACCGCGCGCTGTCGAGCTGTTCAGAATCAAAGTTTCTGATTGCGGTGCTGGTGGTGATGCTGGTCAGCTTTGTCAGCCCTCGGGCTGCGCCCCGGGGTCTGTCGTTTGGCATCGCTGTGCCTTGGACACTGGTAATGAACCTTTTTTGCTAATGTTGATGCGCGGGATGAATCTGGACCGAAATCACTCTGGGTGCGTTGATATTGCCCTGGGGCTTGCTGTAGATGACGCGATCATCGCCATCGAGATGATGCTGGGTCAAGATGGAGGAGGGCTGGGACAAAGGTCCGGCTGCTTGCACAATGCCTGGACGGTCAACAGCCGCGCCCATGCTGTCGCGGCGAACCCTGGTGACGGGTGCTCGGCTTTGTGCCTATCGCTTTGCCAGTCCGGGGTGGTGAATAACACCGGCAACATTTTTCTGGTTTTTGGCGTTTGCGCTGCTGGCTTCCCCTGGTTTGTCCGCGGTGTCTTTACGCCCTGGTTGGGGCCCCCCGGGTTAAAAGCGCTGCTTAAAGAGATCAAAAGCGCCGCAACAAGGATCATGCCCAGGCTTACAACACCGCGGCTATCAACGCTTTCGGCGCTTTTGATTGCGGTTTGTGTGCGCTACGCAAAAAGCGTTGTGCTAGCGAAACTGTCGGACTCTTTTGTATTGTCTTGTCATGGCGAATGGGCGCGGTGGGGTACAGAAAACAGTTCTTCCCCTCTCGGAATCGCCCTGAAGTTGCTGGTTTGAAAGTCTTTAATGCCGAGGGCAGCAGCAAATTGGCGCCACCGATGCGGTTGCCCGGCGCGTGGAGGCGCTGCTTGAGGGGCATGACGAGACTTGTTTCGGTATCCACCTATGTGGCGGGCAGGGGGCGCCGCGCTTTTTTCCTGTCGCTCAACCCCTGAGCAATCCAAAACCCCGGCTTGCAAAAGTTAGTGATCATTGCCCGGGCAATGCCGGCTGGCCGTGATCGGTGATTACCGAAGCTGCGCGAAGCATGTCGCCGCCGGCGGTTTCCGGAAGCCCGTGTGCGGGTGCATCAGTTTGGTGTTTGGCCTCCCGGTCGTCCTGCGGTCAGTTTTTCGCGTCATGGGCCCGGATAACCGAGGTATTGCGGTGAGCTGTCAAATCAATGGTCAGACAGGTCATGTCCCGGCAATTCCGGCTGTTTTAATCCAATGCAAATCTGGATTGGTCAGAGCGGGTGCCCGGTGCAAGGCTGAAACTGGATTACGAGCGGTTGAAGGGCGATTGGGCCTAACCCCTCGCGAATTGTCACAAACAGCTGCAGTTTCAGTGGGGCGGTATGCAGCCACTGTGTTACGCGAAGATGTGCGTAGTGGTGCAGCTTGTCCATGCGCGGCCGTGCCGGAAGGCGTCAAGGATTTTTCGCCGAACCCTGCCACTGCGAACCTCTGAACGGCGCATAAAAATCCCCTGCACAGCCGGACACTGATCGAAATGGTCAAGTGAGGATCCGGTACTCAAACGCTACAACCGTGAAGCCCTTCATCCACCCGTGCAGGAGTGATGTGCAGGGCGCGCAACCGCCGGATGTACTCTGGGCGCTGTGGGAAGCAACTGGGCGGAGCTGCGCGACGCAGTTTACCCCGATGGCTATCACCTGGAAATCGGCGGCCTTCGTGGAGCAGTCCGGCCAAAGGTCAGGAATCGATCAAGAAAATCCCCAACCCATCATGAATTTGGCCTGATGATGATCGTGATCATGCTGGCAGATGCGGAGCTTCTCTTGGCACCTCATGGTGTTGGCAAACAGCGCCGCTGGGGGGTGATAGGTGCGACTCTGGCATGATCAATAGGCAACCAGCCCTTTGGTTTTGTTGCACTGCCCTGGGCTGACCGGGCTGGGCAAGGGATCCCCTGATGCGCAAACACCCTGATTCTGACCATAGCAGAATTCGACCGACAACCTCGCCTCGGGTATGGTAAATTCAATGCCCTGGTTGAGGCCAACGGTGCAGCGAAACCCCGGCCCCGTCTGTTGACTTGCGGCTGGCAAGCCGCGCTGGCCTTTGTACCCTGACTCATGAATGCAATTTGGGCCCGATGGCCTATGTCCTGAATCGGCGGTACGCTGGGTCGGGACACTGATCACGCTGCTGTTTTTACAGCGCCTTTTACGCCCTCTGGTTCAAGGGTTTGTGGCCGCCGCGCCAGGGGCAAGCTACTAGCCAGCAAATCGGCTTTGCTCTATCCTGCATGCATGGGATTTAGCTGGGAGTTTGAAGAAAAGGGAATGCTGGACGTAACCCACCTGGATGCTGGTGCTGGCTTTTACTACGGCCCCTGTCCGGTATCAGGTTTGTTCGTTGCAGCATCCTTAACCGCCAGGTCATGGCGAATACGTACTGGACTTTGGGCCTGGCCTGTTTTTTTGTTTGGTCGGTCTGGTCCTTCAGGTGGCCAGTCCGCCGGTACCGGCTCTGGGTCAGCGCCCGTGGGTCATCAGCCAGGCGTATTTCGTGGCTGTGGTGGGGCACCCACGTGTACCGTGGTGGCAGTGAGTACTGGGGTTTTGCCAAGGTCATGTTGGCAATAATGCTAGTACCGGGCCTGCTTGTGTTTTATCTGCTGCGCGACTCTTCGTTTCAAGCACAATGTTGCATAGCGCCATTGTTGTTGCATTTGCGCGCTCTCTTTAACATGAACTGCGTTTACTCCAAGGCTTTGAACGCTCTCTGTTTTCTGGCTCTGGACCCCGCCCTGTGGACTGTCCACGGCTGGGTGTACTGAGACGGATAATTCGTCTATCTGTTTTGACAACGCGTATATGGAACGCTGCCAGTCTGCAGCAGCAGCTGAAGGTTGAAGCGCTTGAATTACAATGGAAGGCCATCACCTCGTTTTAACAAGCTTTTTTACTCTGCTCTGGCATTGGTACTGACCACCCGTAGTCTGCCAGGATGTTGCTGCGGCGTCAGGCTGCTGTCGATCCCGCTGACGGGGTTGGTTCAACCGGCGGTGCCTTGAAGAATCAGCGTCAGAATGATCAATGCCGGCCAGCTCCATGGCCGCCCGTAAAAATCTCTGTTTGCTGATCGGACCTGGATCATTTCAATTCGATAAAAACGTCACACGGCACAAGGTTGGTGATGCGTGCTGGTGAAATTCGCCCAGCACGCTGATCGATCATGCCCGGGCTGCCGATCTGATCTGTCCAGCTTTGGTGGAGAGGAGTTTTCGTGCGTCGTGCTGCTTGCCGGATACACCTCAGAGCCAGGCGCTACACCTGGCTGAGCGCATTCGCACTGAATGGCAGCAGGTGGGCGATTCCAAAAGCAAAGGTGGTCAGTTTTGAAGTGACGGTATCGTCGTGCCCTGGCAGAGCCACGCTGAAAAGAACTGAAAATCCCTATACGATCTGGCTGACCGCGCGATCAGGCCCTCTATGCGCGAAACAGCAGGGGCGCAATCGCACCCTGACCTGGGAAGCGGCCCCACACCAGGCCCGCGCCGACAGTTTAGCTGACCATTTCAGCGCAACTGCTTCGGGCTGGTTATTCCCCGGCGTTCGCCAGCCACTCGTCTCTGGTCATGGCGGCATCGGCGCCGGGCATAGCGGCTAACAACGTCAAATAATCCTGCCGTAACGGGTCCTTCATGACGTGCGCACGCGTCTGATCCTGACGCATAAACCGTTTGGATGTTCTGGTGATCGAAGGCGCGCCAGCTTTGAATTGTCCCTTCAATAACTGAAATAGTCATGCCCCTCCGTTGGCGTGATAAGCCGCCTCGGTATCCAGGCTGCCAGTGCGGTTAACGCATCAGCCATTGGTAGACATGCTGTTAGGCAGAAAGCTGCAGAGGTGGAGGGATAGGTCTCGTACAGATCGACAAACCTTCGACGAACGCCCTGCCCCGCGGGCATAGTTGTAGACATAGGGCACATTCCAGTCCAGGGGATAGGCGCCTAAAACGCCCTCCATCAAGCGCGGCCTGCCCTGCTGACCATGCTCAGCGTCAGATTCGGCAAGCCACCAACCTGAAGTACTTTTCGTGAGGCCCCATCCTGATGCGCCATGGCGCATACCCTTGACCCATCTGATCGCCGAAACAATACCAGCACTAACACATCGGGCTCCGCGTGCGTGCTGCCTGCATGGCGGTGCGTAGAATCTTTCTGCATGGAGCCTGCAAAAGGGAATCAGGGTGCGACGTGAGTCCCCTGCACATTATCCGTCGCCGGTGAAGTGCCGCAATGGATAGTTCGGTGGTATGGCCCCAGGTGTAATCGGGCCCGTGACGTAGAAATACGTCTTGTCTGGCAATGTGCCTCATTGAGGTGCTGGGCCAATACCTTGGAGGCCATCCCAGGCCGTTTGTAACCTCTCACGGAACATATACGAGGGCATCCTTGCCGGTGTGTCGTTGGAGTAGGTCAGGGTGCCCGAAAGTAAATCAGCCCCGTGCTCAGCGGGCGGCGCTTGCGCGGCGGCAAAATAGCGACAGCGCTGGGAGGCGCCGCCAAAAACAGCAATCTGAGCGCTTGCGCGGCCAGCTCTCAACATTGCTTACGGCTTTGGTCGGGTTTTGGAGGCCGGTATCACGTTCCGCAGTTGGGCCAAACGGCCGGCCCAGTAAACCGCCTGCCTGATTGCTTTCCTCGACGGCCATGCAGTGCGCCGGGGTCTGCAATCAAGCCTTCCTGTTGGTACTTCTCACCACTCCGTGGCGCAATTGAGCCAGCAACAAAGGTCCGCAGCGCTAGCGGCTCCGATCGGCAGGCAGGCACTCAAAGAAGCAGGGCATAAAGAGCCCCGGGCTGTTCCTTTGCTCGTCACTTGGCCATCCTGCTTTTGTTTTTATTGGCCAAGGT
>Ga0163217_1031754_pt1 | contig 17959 bp, 30 predicted proteins | sample SynspAceP_FD_185933 | JGI IMG/M metagenome (GOLD analysis project Ga0163217, IMG submission 185933) | Saline lake microbial communities from Ace Lake in Antarctica - Synechococcus sp. Ace-P (PacBio error correction) | ecosystem: Environmental > Aquatic > Non-marine Saline and Alkaline > Saline ...
GGATGAACCGCTTTGGCGCGCTGGAATGCCCAGACCCGCGTGTTGTTTTGCAGGAAGAAATCTTCGCGGCCTGACGCTCCGAAGGGAATTGGCCACCGTATCTTCGTAACGCATGGGAAAATCGACGAGCAGTGTTTTTTGGCGACCGGGTTTTGTCGTCAATGAGCCCGAGACCGGCGGCATACGCGAAATCCGTGGACAATCCGAACTTGGCTCCGCGCCAACGCGCCAGCCGCACCGACCCGTGGTTCGTTCAAACGTGAAACGAACTGTGGGAACACTCAAGCCCAGACTGGCAAAAAGAAAGGAAAAGAGAAACGCATATGAACAGACGCCAAATTCAACACCATAAAACGGTTATCCGTGTGGGCGGCCTTTCTCCCCATCCATTCCTACGCGCGCAAGATACCTGATCGATTACGCTTTTTTGGACCAATACAGTTTCGGTCTCTGCACAGACCCACACTCCTATGAAAACACCGATATCGCGAGCCGCAACGGTGTTTGATCTCAAGAGAACAGTTTTGCAGGCAGCCCGCCGATCAACGAGGCATTGGTATCAACGCCGCAGACATCGGAAGCTGTTGCGGACTTCAGCTGCTGTACTTATGATGGGCTGCTTGGGCGTACTCTTCTGTCGTCTCGCACCAGTCGTACTTCGCTCGGCGATCTTGACGACCAAGCGTCTGGATCACCAAAATCGAAGACTGAAGGCAAATCTTCTATGGCCTTTTCGGGATTTCAGCGTATCTAACGCGCAGGAGCCGTAAAAAGTGCAGGCCTTAACGCCGGGTCGCGACGTCAATTTCGTGAACATGGCACAGCGAGTTGGCGGATGGCAAGTGCGAAACCCAGCAGATCGACGCATTCTTTAATGTGGGACCCATGGGTGACACGTTGGCACATGAGGACCTTTGCCCACAGTCGTGTCCCAAGACGTTACCCCGTCTATGGTACCTGATCCATGCGCGATGACTTCATCAACAAACGCCCGGATGAAAGTATCAAAACTCCTGAAAGCTTCATTCTGAGGCGATGTTTTTTTGCTGCCAAACAATCACGAGCTTTCAAGAAGGTTCCAATCGCTCCGAACCTGCCAGAAGCATTCAACCGTGTGACGAGAACTTCTTCGGGTTTGATCCTGTTTGGTCCGCACGATATCAAACCAGATGGACTTGTCCCGTGACGGATGTACAGTCGAGCGCATGCAAAAATGGCCGATGGGCATATGCCGAAAAGCTTCATTCCCTCGAATTCCCGGATGTGCCAGCTTGGATACTGACTTTAAGTTTTCAATGGCTTTCAAAGATCTTATGGCAACGGGTTTTGATCCGAATCTGTAAAGATTCTTAATGAGAAAAAGGCTAACGCGGATGAGAAAACGTAAGTTGCCCGCCTCAATATGCGCCGATCCTCGATCCTTGAGGCAACACTGATAAGATCGAAACATTGCCGCAGAGGCCGCAAGGAAGTGTCGAACTTTTGGTATTTTCCGGAAACTTTTCTGCCCGGATACCTTATGGACACTCTGCCTTGATGCTCTTCCAGCGCGAACTGAATACTATCCGCGTGCTAGAGAACTCTGTTGTTATCGGAGATGCCGCGGACTGAGCGGCTTTGTAACAACGGCAAAGCAACCCACAAGTTTAGCAATGGTTGTCGGGGTTAACCGAACGAAGAGGGTGGCACACTCTACAATAGTCAACTTTTGCTCGAAAGTGATGGTTCCATTCTTTGGATGTAGGCAGTTAATGCCTACAAACCATGAGCGGATGAGCTACGGTTTCGGTACTGGCGAAGATCCTAAAGGTGTACGATACTACCGTTGGTCGACTTGGTGCATTGGATTTGCTACGACACTCGAACGCCCTGTTTCGCGTATGCCATCCAATCCAAGGTGAGAGATTCATGTAGCGAACTGGCCTGGCGGGTTACCATGGAGACAGATAACGTAATCGAACGCTGCAACACGAAACTACGCATCTCGAAGCTCAGTTTGTGGTTTCGGTCACAGGTGTAATTCCTAAGGAAATTCATCACCGAATGGGCGCGAAAAGGCAACCGAGTTTTTTTGCTGCTTGGTGGTGGCGTCTAGCCATCGTTGGGCCGGATGGAAAACCTTGTCCTTGCTAAGAGCGAAAGCGGCCAAGAGGAGCTGATCATTGCTGAATGATAGACGACATCAACAAAGCAAAAACTTATCGTCGATAGTTGGTCACAAGCAAGGTCGGACGTAGTTCAACTGGTCGTTCATGAAAGCAAGCCTGCGCCGTCGCACGATGTGATTAAACGCGAAGCAGATGTCTTGTTTTAGCCAATCTTAGAATAAAGAAGCGTGTGCCCTCACCTAATGGGGGCACGCTGACTGCTCTGACTGCGCTACAGAGAGTGCTGAGCTTGTTTTGAACACGTTTTGGAGCTGTTTCTTAAGGTGGAATTTTCCCTCCGCTAGTCCCTCATCAATCCCTATATGGACTTGCGCCATAGGCGGCGTTTGGAGCCACCATGCTTACGGGGCATTCCATTCGCCTTCGCCCTCCGCCTTGATGCCTGTGCTGTCACTGGCCCGGCAGGGCATTGGCGCAGCAATGTCCCGGAGGAACAGCAGGTGCAGAGGGGGAGTGAAAATGAAATTTGTGTATCTGGTCTGGCTCAATGCGGTTGTTAGATACGTCACGCATTGAAGCGATCCTCAAAACATTATGGCGAAATGATTGCGCCGCAAACCATTCTCGAACATTTCGGCCGCCCTTTCTCAAACTTGCGGATCGCCAAGTAGATCAGCTTCGTGGCTGCGTCTTCGGTCCGGGAACGATCCCGCGTCTTAATCGATTTGCGATTACACGGTTCAAGCTTCAATTAGCGTTGGTGTGTAGATGATCCTTTCGGATGGCGGGATCAAAAGAAAGAAAACGGGATCACTTTTCCTGCAAGCCCTGCGCAGGCCGGTGCGATGGAGGCAATTTTCCGGGCCCATTTCTCCTCGAAGGCGATCCACCTCCAAACCAGCTTGAATCGCTGTAGGGCGCTGTAAATCCGCGTAGATCAGCGGCCACTTCCTTGCGATCTTTCCAGGCACAGAAGTACAACGAGTGGGCACGAAATGGACAATGCACGTTTGCACGGGCCGTGTCCGGAAAGGCTGCAGTATGGCGTCAGGGAAACCCTTGAGGCAGTCCTAGACAGCATCAGGATGGTCTTGCAGCCCCACGTTCTTAAGCTCTGTCCATCACGGAGGAGCCAAAATTTTGGCGCCTCCGTTGTCAGCGATCCAAAACCGAAGAAACCTCGCGCACGCCACTTTGCTGACGCCAAGGGCCCGTAGACGGCTTTCGTTCTTGACATGCGGCTATCGGCGTCACGGGATTTTGACCAGTAGAGCGTCAAAAATGACGCATGGGATACATCCGGTCCACGCCCCGGGACTGCCATCCCGAACTCATCCAGCACCTGCATCGTCACGGCGGCTGATCAAGTCTGGCGACTTGCAGGCCATAGACGTCCTCAGATGGCACACGGATATCGCGGACCGTCGACCCGGCGCGTAGAGGCCCAATATCTTGTCATCCATCCCATCCCAATGACGGTCTGACCCTTCTTCACCAGTTTTCAAGGTTCGAAGCTACCGTCCCGGTTCCCGTGGCACAGCTATAGGCCCAGTTCGCCGTCTTGCCCCTTCAATCTCTTGGCGGATGACCCCGTTGCGACGGTTGGTCTGATCAGCGGGGCCAATCCTTGCGTCTTCATAGCCCAAATGTGACGTCAACCAGCACCGAGCAATTCGCTTCCCTCAGCTGATCTTGAGCTCTTTCCATTAGACCGGCATCGCAAGCAGGTCTTCAGGCCGCTCGCATCCCTGCAGTAGTTTCGTCAGCAGTTTCCTCGATATTGGTCATCGTCCTTGCTCCTCTCAGGAAGCATGGACCCAGATTGCAGTTACACAGAAGATCGGACCACTCCCCGTGCAGGCTGCTGATTCCTTTGTACGGGGGATAGCGACGACTGTTTTTTTTGAGCGACGTCACAATTTAACTGAAGTTCCGGCACGCCCAATCCAGCCAACAATTTCCAGTGCTTTCCACAAACCCCCGTCGTCTGCCTCAGCAACGGCAAGGCCCGAACAAAGACTTGGAGGATCAGACAGGCTCGCATAGCAGCAAACTCTGGTAAGGTTCGCTGACGCCCCCTTCGACCAGACCCGACCCGCTTCCCACGTCATCCCTGGATCCAAAACCAGATGACTAGCGATCCTCGTTGTTTGAGTGAAAAATTGTACTCCGCCCAGTTTCCGGGTCTTGTACTTCGTCGGTGTCAGCGCTTCATAGAAGCTGCTAACTATATTGGATTTTCATACAGTGAATCCTACAGGCCGCGATTTGTGCAACAAAAGCCATGTCGACGACAAATGGCGTTCACGTTTGGAGATACTATTAAGCGATGGCAAACAAAAGCGGTTTCACCATTTTCTGGACGGTCCCACGCTGACCTCCCTCTCGTCGGCGAGCAAGTCCTCGACAGCAGGCCGTGCTGAGCGCGAAGTGGTGGGAATAGACCCAACCCGGCAAATAAGGCGATGATCGCGCGTGGAAGATGTACCTTTCAGGCGGGCATGGGGGGATGGGCTTGAACCCTATTCGCAGCCTACTTCCGCGCAATCACCGGCCACCGGCAAGAATCCAACGAATTGCCCAACGATAGCAATGCCAATTGCCCAAAGGGATCGTTGCCATGCAGGATGCACATGCGCCGCCTCATTTGCGCGAAGGCGGGCTGCGAAAGTGGCGAGGGTGAATGTTCAGTTTCTTCAATGCTGAATCTCCTATAATTGGTGGTGGCTTAGAGCCCTTAACGCCCTAGCCAATCTCAAAAATCTCACGCGCCTGCTGCGGTGTGGGCGACGGGGCGAACCGGGCCCTCGGCGCAAAATCCTGCCCGCGCGGGTGACGAGGGCAGCATTGGAGGTGCAAGAGTATGTTTGTCCAATGCGAATATTGTCCCTCCAACCCGGTGGCGTAGATGCCCCCTGCTGCGCACAACCATGCGGTTAAGTTCCGCCTGATGCGCCCAACCCGGCAGCACACCACGGGATATCGCCAAACCAGCCGTTTGACCGTCTGAATGTAGAAAATCAAAACTCTCACGATCCGCAGGCATGGCGTTCTTTCACGCCCATGACCAAACTGAATATAAGGGCGCGCCGGGATCGCGCCGCGTCCTGCCATCCGCCTTAGCCTTTAGGTGTGCTACAGGGTCGAAAACTCGATCTGGGCAGGAACGTTATAAGGTCTTCATCTCTCCCGCCAGCCAGTCGGACAAGCCATTCTGGCGGTTTTTTCGTAACGCGTTGGGAAGTTGTTCGACCCCACGAAGTGGAGGCCATATCGGGGGGCCGCAGCGGCAGCCATAACCGCCCCGGTTTCTTCCCGCGCCCTGACGCGCCCCCGGTTCGAGAATTTGCACGATCAATGCCCGGGCAATGTTTGGCGCAGCCCTCTTGCAGGCGCGCGAACGGTCTTGGGTCTGTCGGTGGGCGTGCCCATTCGGCGTGCGCACATGGGGCATGGCAGATCGTCGCCCCCCGGCTCAAACGCGGCTTGGGTGCTTTTTCGATCTGTTCGGAAGTTGTCGATCGCAACGCCGGGTTGTGGCTTTCGTGGGGAGCGATCCGGTGATGGCAACGGCGGATGAAATGGCAGGATTATCGGTCATAGGTGTCCCTCGGCTCCTCAGTAAACATCGGTTAACGGCCAACTGTCGGGGCAGGCGATGACACGATAAAGCGGCTTGGCCTCCTCCGCGCGCGGGCGCGAGTTCCGGCGGTCGTGTAGGGTCTCGGCACATCGGCCAGATCGTCACTCTCACCTTGATGGGTCTCCTGCCCGCCGGGCGCGTCGCGCGTTTGCGCGAAGGGGCCGATTTCATCGCTCTCCGTGCGGGATCAAACGATCACAAACGTGCGGGCGAAGCCCCAGCGTCGAGTCAGATCAACAGACCGCCGTGACCGCATCTGCTGCCTGAGGCTGCACCAACAACTTCCAACCGCGTCACCGGGCGTGATTCTTGCCCTCCCGCCTGAGCATCAGCAGATCCCACCCCGCCTTCCCATCGCGCGCAGCCGGTCGATTCCGCCGCGCCCAGTTCCTCGCCCGTCATGTCGTCAATGTCGCAGGCAAATTGCACACCACACTGTCCTGTCTCGAACTGCCCTCGGAGGGCCCTTGGTCGAAGACGCTGACCCGCAGAAATTTTTGGCAGACCCTTCATACCCGCATCCCCGCGCCTGACCCGGTACAGCGCACCGCCCCGGCGGACGGCTGTGGTTTGGGCTGCCGCGGTGACATGGGCAAGGATCGCGGCACCGGTGGGGGTGACCCTTTCCGCCCGGCACTCCATCGTCGTGCCAGTCGTAGCCTGGCAAGATCAAGCGCTGTCGCGGGGGCCGGAAAGGGAGTTTGCCATGCGCCGTCCTCAAACCAGACCGCCCCAAGCGGCGCGGCGCAAGGAGAATGTCGCGTCTGACAGAGCCGCACATATGCGCCTGCGGCGGTCCACATCCATCAGCGCGTCCCAATCGCGATCTCATGAACATGGCACCCGGTCGATGGGGATGTCCATGCACGTTGCGCCTCTGCTCTGGCGCAATGCGGTGCAAAATGGCGGCAGGCGGCCTTGCCGTGCCGTCTGACAGCGGGGGCCCGTTTTTCCCCAGCAACTCGGCGCCAATCGCGCGTAAGTGGTTTTCAGCCATGCCGCGTTCCTGCATCTGGCGCGGTCAGCACCAGTTCAAACCGGCGCGCGGTGATAGCCCGACAGCCACATTGCGCGGTCAGTTCCGCATGGCCAACCTCGCAGGCAAAAACGGCAGCAACATCGGCCAGCGTCGCGCTCGGCCACTCGGGAAAAGCGTGCAAGCATTGCAGCGATGAAACATATCGCCCGCCGCCCGCCCACCGGATCAAGATGCAGATGCAGGCCCGTCGCCCCGTTGATACGGCGTCGGTCATCAATGTACCTCAGGCCAAGGTTTTTTGCAAAGCCCCTCGCCAAACTGCATTTCTGGCAGATCGCCGATGACCTCCACCCCGAACGTCGTGCAATTCTGGGTAGCATCGCTTTCCCGAAGCATAAGAGGTATCAAGCTCCAGCGTGTTGGGATGCGCAGCAGGCGGACCCGGGTAATATCCTCGCCCGCAGGTCTTGACCGCCGTTTTGAATCGCGTCGGTCGCAGGGCATGACCACGGGGATCTTCGCGTTGTTTTCAAATACTTGGGACGTTATCGCAATTGGCATAGACCGCTTCCCGGTCAAAAATCCGTCGTCTAGCGTTCGGTAATTACATCCGCCCGCGCCAGCGCCATTGCCCATTGCCTGTTTGCCTGAGCGGCGACGGGCAAGCGCCCACCTAACCGTCGGAGATATGCAAATGCACCTGCATCTTTTCGCTAGAGAAACGATTGCTGATGTTCGGGTCCATCCCGGTGCCGGAAAACTCCTTGCCGATTTCATCGACCACCAGCACGTCCAGATCGCCCGAAGCCGACAGGCGCATCAAATGCGGCCCGACGGGCAGAACGTGGCATGTTGGCGCATTGCGTCTTGTAGATAGGGGGCCTCGCCCTCAGCCATCCCGTCACTGTCCTAGCGCCGACGACCCTGTGCCAGCCAATCGTAAGCGTTCTCATCGTGCCGATGCCCGAAAAGCACTATCCAGCGCTCCCAACTTCATCGGCCATTTTGGCCACGAAGATACGACGTTTCAATGCCCCCGCCGAATGGCAAGGTTTTCGCCCCCATTGTTTGCCAAGGCGATCGAGAGCAATTTTGGCCAGCCGCTTTCGTTCGGGCGCGCGAAGACGTTGCGGCTTGAAATGCGGTTGAACAGGATGATCCCATCGGCGCATTGGCCGTGACGGTCCATCCGCACCGACATGCCGTTGTCCGAGCACCGCCGATCTCATCGGTTTCCATCCGAAGAGCGGATCTCGCAGCGAGGCTTTCTTCGGTCACGCCCAGTTTAGCCAAAATTGCGGTCTGTCCTCGCCGTTGGCCGCCCCGTGGCTGCCCATGGCGGGGCAACGACAAAGGGATGCGCACCGCGTGCCGCGAACCTCGGCCACGATGGCGGCCAGTTTAGTTCGCGCAGGTTTGCCAGCCCCGGCTGCCAGCGGTGAGGCGATTGGACAGCGGGTTTTATCTTGCCCGCCGCAATCGTCCTGCATCGCGCTCGGCCACGGCGGTCGCGCTGGGTCGTCGATCTGGGTCGCGGCAAAAGTCTGACGTGCAAATGCGCCATTCGCGGCAGCGCGTATTCTCGACAGCTTATATTAGTTCGGTTTCATCTCGCTCCCCCTTTGACATCTTTTACCCTGGTGACCCCATCGGCCAAGGCGCGAATTCTCTCTTCGCCCACGCCAAGCGCTTCGGAATTTTGCTCTGCCTCCCGAGGCGATGGCGAGGATGCGTTTCGAAGATCGCTTGGCCCAAATTTCCTCCCAGGCTCTGGCTTCGCGTCGATTACCGTGCCGCAGTTGGAATGTCCATATCGTCCTGCATCTTGGTGAACATCGGCGTGTTAGAGGCCGCCCTTTGATCGTCGGCGACGGTAACAGAGCCAAAGCAAGACCCCGCCCTGTGGTTGAAGCAAACAGGTTTGGCACCCCCCGCGATCTGTCCGTGGCCGGACACCCCGGATCGAAGCCGGGCGTGTCCATAAGAACGCAGCCCCTTCTGGGTCACCGCATCGGCTAGTGATAGACTTCCATTAGCCCGGTGCCTGCCGCTTTTCTCTTGGCTCCGCCAAGTGGATTTCTCTAACACATTTGCAAGCCGCCCGCCTGATTTGCTGGGGCTGACCACGCGTTGATCTGCGTGTCACGCACCCTTGGTATGCTCCAGCCACCAGTCATGCGCTCGAACCAATTTGCGGCCCACCTCTTCGCTGCGGGCGCGGCGGGTGAGCAGGTGTTCGACGCCAAAATCTCGGGCGTTTCCGACAGGACCTGGCCGTACCGCGTTGCGCACTGAATATCCCGCCGCCACGCAAGGCGCGGGGTTGCCGACAGCCCCGAAAGCCCGTCCGACCCGCCGCATTGCATCCCGATGGTGCATATGCTCAGCCGAACAGGGTTTCGCGCCGCACGGCGTTGGGCCTGATCCAACATTTCGCGCCCGGCGTCCTACCTTCGCAATCCGCGCGGGCCGTGCCGCCGACGTGCTGCATGGTGATCGGTGCGCAGCATCTTGCCCTCGCCAGACCCTCTTCTTCGAAGAATTGCCGACCAAATTGTTGCGCTCGCACCCAGTGACAGGACCGACGGCCCGCAGGTTGGGATGACGAAATTGTACTGCCCCGCATAGCGTGCGGCGCAGCATGGTCCTCGGCTCGGCCCCGTAAGCTCCATCCCGCAGCCGATTGTGGGATGAAAGGGATCACGCCGTCGACATTCTCCATGCTCCATCCGCTCGTTTCGTCGAAGTAGTTGGCGATTTTGGCGCGCCGCCGTGGCCGAGCAATTCACGGTCACGAAAAGCCCCGATGTAGTTGCGCGTGCCCACCCGGCCATTCTCACGCCGATGCCCATAAACTTGTGCGCGCTTTGTGGGCGGCAGCATGTCGGTTGGGGTATAATCGCGGGCGAAGCCATAGTCTTTGTCGACCCGCATCGAAACTTGATGTTATGGCTGTGCAGCCAGTCCCCGCAGCGGATATCCTGCGCTGCATAGCGATTCACCGTGTCGAATTTCAGGATCGGCGGCGCCCTGCTGGATGGGCCGATTGCGAATCTTGTGACCTTGGGGCGGTATCGTGGTTGCATGCAGCCCGTCTTGCGGCAATAACCGCCCTTGGGGCACCGCGAGGTCGCCACGACCACGTTATCCGTCCGGTGACCAGCAGCATCACCCTTGCGCTTTGGTGCTATACTTGCATGGGTCTGGCGCCCATGCGGATGTTCCCCTCTCAGGGTGTCAAAAAAAACCGCTTCGGTAACAGATGTCATTAACTGATATATTTAGATTTTATAGCTATGGAAAAGAGCACATGCCTCCATCGGAACAAACCTGCTGCGCAGTGAGCGGCTCAGAACCCTGCTAAAAGCATTTTGGGCGGAGGGGCTGAACTTAGGTCTATTCGGAGGGGGGGAGCCGACCGGGCGCGGGGTCTTATGCCACGCTTGCGCGATCAGATTGTCCGGCTCGACCCTCTGCGGCCAGGCACCCCATACTTCTTTCTGCGCGCCGAATTGGCCGAGACCGTTTGGCGTCAGCTTAACACCCCCTTCGAGATGCGCTGCAGCAAGCTGGCTAAGAGGGTTGGTCAAGATTATCCGCAGTCGCGCACTTTTTTGGTGACGCCGATTGATATGTCGGCAATCGCGAAGCCCAGTTTCATGCGCATCGCGCTTGGAAACCGAAGTAAGTGCGCCGTTTGCGACGGGCATCGCAAGCCCGAGCCCTCACGGCTGCGCAGCATCGTTCGCCTTGCAAAGCAAGCATTTCAGATCGCTCCCGGCCGATGTGCCGACTTTTCAGGCTGGGAACGAAGTATTCCACCAGACCCTGTTCGTCGCGGCGGCCATGTGCAAAGTCAACGCTCAAGCGAACCACGCGCGGGCCCTTTGGAACGTTCTGCGCCGCCTGCAACCTGGATAATTCGACGAGGCGGGGTTCCGCAATCCTTAACAACAACGAGGTGATTTTGGGGCGCACAGCCGATCCTTGATGGATCGAGGCGGGCGACGCCCCGCCGCGGATGGATGCGCTGCGTCAGCACCTGCAACGCACCGTTGACCGCATGAACCGAATAAACGGGCGGGCTTTCCCGGAAATATTTCACTCGGAAAAGACCTAACTCAGCGGTTGTTGGCCTTGCGCATTCTGCAATTTATCGAGGCTTTCCTTGTTTGGTGGCCGGGGTAAGCCCGATGATCCCCGCCGCCGCCTTTGGACCTCTCAACAACGAAATCCCTCATAGGCGGTCATTCTCAAAGCCCTCGTCCGCGACCTCCTCGGTCAAATATGCTGCAGGGATGATGATCAACGCAATCATGTCGCGCCCCACCACGATACACCGGGAAAGACCGCGGCATTCGCCGGCAGCCACGGGGCATTGATCTCATCGCCTCATGCAAAGGGTCAAGTTTTGGTCGGGCTTTGAAAGGCCGGCGCGTGTAGGCGGGCATCTCAAGTGTGCCATTGATCGGCGGCAATCTGCGCAAGACCCTCGCGTCTGTGACTACTCCTGCCGCGCCGGCGCAATGATCCAACCGAGTGATGCAGAATGTCCCCGGCGCTGGCGGCACGCGCGTCTTTTTGGGCGGCTGTCCTCACCAGCACATAGCCCTCGGGAACAGTCCCTCAATCGCGACCCGTTGCCGGTGCTCGGGTTTCGGAAATTTCGACCCAGTTTTGATTGCGTCTTCACGGGCGGGCATGTTAAGCGCAGGGTAAAGGCAAAGGCCCGACATATTTTGGCGCCTTGGGCCGCGACGCGGACGCGCACATCCCTGCACAACCTGATTGCGCAGCCCGCGCTTATAGAGGCGTGTGGCCAATGTTCGCGGACCGAAACCGCCCTTAAGTTTTCACGTAGTTTTCGGGGTTTTCATGCCCGGTCTCCCCTTCAGTCGGTTGTCTGTTATGAAATGGTCCAGCCCGCCTGCCTGACGCTCTGTCAGAGGCCATGCGGAGGGCGGGCGCGTGGGTGCCGCAGTCCTGTCCGATGGCCATTCAGCGGCAGCCTTTGACGCCGTGACGTTCGTAGCCGTTATGTTCTTCGCACGAATGTTCCTCAAGGCACGCATGCCCGGATCACAGGTTCGCCTCTGCGTAGTTGCCGCGTCCGAGCGCTGCGTGATGGCAACCGATCCGTTCCGGCCAGACATTGATCAGACGCAGAGGTGAACCCCCCGCGCGCCAACCGCATTAGAGCGGCGGGCGGCCCAGACCTCGGCAGCCGGCCGACCCAGACGATATATCCGGCGCTGCCCTCAATCGCGCGGGCAAGTTCAAAGGGTTCGGCGTGGGCCATTTGACCGCCCCTTCACCCCCTCGACCTCACAAGCCCGTGGGCGATGCCCTCGGCCCCATCGCAATCACATCTGCGTCAGTACAGCATCACCGGCAACCCGCCCGAGCATCCGCACGGCGCGCAACATAAATCGATCCGGCCACGGGGGGAGAGCGAAAGGGATGCGGGGCGGCTGGTGTATCAATCAGCGCATCGGCGCCCGCCGCAGCGCTCGCCTTTGGCCACGCACAAGCGTCGCGAATACCGCGTCCGACACCCGCCAGCAAGCGGCGCGCGCCGTCCGTCAACCATCTGGGCCACCTCGGCGCACCATCCGTTGCAGGCTTCATCATTGGTCAGCGCGTAATGATTCGCCAGTGTTGCCGTTTCACGACCAGGATATGCACCCCGGCGGCGACCGCGCGGTCAACTGATCGGGGCAGCTTTGCGCGGCGCAATCTCTCCGTTTTTGGTGTTCATTAGGGCGTCAACAAGGCTGGCCGCGAAAGATGCCGGTGAGCGCTTTTTGGATAGATCATTGTGTCATGCCGAGGTACCTCTCAGAAAATGTCCGGCTCACCCGCCGCTTGCCCAAGGGCCGCGGTGAGGTAGTCAAAGTCACAGCCCTGATGCGGCCTGCCCCACATGACGCTGGAAACATATAGCCCCAGCCGCCGCTCGAACGTGGCTCGGGGGCTTTCCACGCGGCGCCGCGGGTGGCGAGTTCGCCCTCGTCCTCCAGCATGTCGAGGGTTTGCTGCCTCAAGAGTCCAGTGCGCAACGATGTTCTCCTGTCTTCAGCAGCGCCAGTTGGCCCCACCGACGAAAGATTTCGGCGCCGACATGCAGGATACAAGCGCCCGTAATGACGTGGCCGACATCCGCGCATCCGAGATCGCAGCATGTGCGGTGGCCTGTTTCAGCAGCGCCTTTCGGCATCGCAAACATGCCCCGCATTCAGGCATCCCCGGCCCGCCCTGTGGCCCCGCGTTGCGTAAGGCACCACACAATGGTCCGGCGTCACGTCGAGGTTCTCGTCATCAATGCCGCGGCTTCCATCTTCGGGTAGCTGGTTCAAAGACGCAGTGCGGACCTTCGTGGCGGTGGAACTTTGGATCACAAGCCGCAGGCTTTGATGACCGCGCCATTGGGGCAAAGATTGCCCTTGAAGCACGGCAAGTCGAGCCTTCTTATAGCGGGTCGACAGGGGCGGATCACATCAGTCATTTATAGAGCAGGCGCGCCCGCGATCCTTCTTCCAAGGGTTTGCCCAGTACAGTGATCGCCCGTAACGATCGAGCTTGTCGCCAAGTTGATTCCAGCAGCGCCCGCAGACCGCCTGCCAAGTAGAAATCCTCCATTTAGGTATTCGCTGTGCCCAAGGGGCGAATGTTTGCAATGAGCGGCGTGGTGGGCGGCCAGTGCGTCCAGATCGTCCAGCTCAGCGCCATCACCTGCGCGCGTGGCCATGGCGAGCAGAATGCACCACCGCATTGGTCCGATACACCCCGTTCGCCATCGCCAGCGGTTGCCGGCGTTTCTGCACAGCTGCTGGCGTGATGATTTTATCCGCGCGTCAGGTCTTCCCAAACCATAACGACGATCCGCGCCCGCAAGAGGCGCTCATTCCGGTTGTGGCCTGGTCCGCGGCGGGGGATGGGAAGTCGCCCCCGGCAAGGTCAGCCCCATCCCCTCGCAATACGCGGTCAATGGTCGAGGCCCGTGCCCATGGTCATTGCGCAATGCCCGATGACCGCGGCGATACGCCTTCGACGCCAACCATCCTCGCCGAGATTGTGCCCGCGCGCGCTTCATCCCAGAACTTCCACGCATCGAACCCAGACCCCAGCGCCGCCCGCGTAATTGCCACGGAGCATCGGGCCGCCGGCAGGAAGGAATAACGGCCACCCCTGCGCTGATTGCGCCATGGTGAGACCGCGGGCGTGACTTGTCACAGCCCCCCCCATCAGCACACACCGTCCAAGCGGATGCGAGCGGATCGTCTCTTCGTCTCCATCGCGATCATATTGCGGTAGAGCATCGAGGTCGGCTTGGTGAAACTCTCATATCGAGATCGTCGGGATCTCCAACCCCAGCCCCCCGGCTGCGCGATTTTCCCTTTTCACGTCCTTCCGCAGCGAAGTCGCGGGAAAATGGAGGGTGGGCAGGGGTTCATCTCAGATCCAAAGTGTTGCAGGAATGCCGATCACGGCGGCCCTCCCAGATCTCGGCCCCAGACCCATTTGCCATCACTACGTGACCGGATGGCCCAATAGCTGCGCAAGATCGTCGGGGGCAAACCAGCCGCGCGCTGCGGAGCCTGATCGGCGGTTTTCCTTGGGTCACGGTCATGGAGTTCCTCGCAGCTAAATCACATCTGCAAAGACGGTATAAAACACATCTTGCCCCCCAACCTGATATATTACCGTATCACCTCCATTGTCGATACCATTTGAGGGGCTCAGGCTGCAAAAATGTCGGAAAAATCACTGAAACAATCGCTCCGGCCCGGGAGCCGTCTGTTCGGGTTCTTGGCTCTCACGTCTGCTCTCCCACGGTGACGGAAATCGCCGCGGCAGCGGGATCGATTGGCTCTTTACTCGACATGGAGCAACGCGCCGCAACGACCTGAGCCATAATCACCGACCACCTGCGCGCCGCAGGCAGTGCCAATCCCGATGCGCAGATAAATCGTGCGAATGCCCGTCCTCGACCCGACGATAACCAAACGGCTCTTGGATATCCGTGCGCAATCTAATGGTTTCCGATGATCCAGAACGCCGAAGACGCCCGCCGCGCCATGTCTTGACCGCTAACCCCCCCGAAAGGGCTGCGCGGTCCATCGTGCGGCCACGATTCCGCGCCAATACTACGCGCGGCCAGTCGATTTACCTGACCACTTATGCCGATGCGCAATGCGTCCATCCGTCCAGGTCGGAAACACCGCGAAGTCGGTTGCGGAAATTCCCGCCATTGCCGCTGTTTTCCTCCGCGTGGATGCGATCTTTATCGGACCGGGCGATTTGTCTCTCGGCGATGGGCCATACCGGCAACCCGATGCATCGCGATGTCCAAGACACAGATCCGCGACAGCAGTTACCGCCTTTCACGCCGCCCGGGCTGGCGCCGCAGGGATCCCTTTGGCTACGGGCCGATCTGGCGCGCCGCTACTTTTTGACAACGATATCGAATTCCCCGTCGCCATCGCGGGCGACCCTTGGCTGCTCACGCGGGCAGATGGGAATGCGCTGGTCCAGACCATGGCGCAGCCCCTCCCCACCTCGAAACAGAAAACCGACAAGGGGATTGATCAATGAGCGCGCAACAACAAGACATTTCACCCCACGGCAAGCATCTGATCCGGGCATAGGGGGTTGGAAAATTGGGTCGGCGGCGGGAGACGTTTGCCAGATTCTCCTGCCTACCGGCGAAAGCGATCAATTCCAAAGCGGCACCACGGCCCATGTGACCAAGCCTGCGAAAGCCGCCGAAGAACGCCTTTTTGTCGTACGCTCTTCCAACCGCGAAACACGCCGCCGATTTCCTTGACGCATTGCGAATGAGATGGGGCCCGCGCCGAGATCATTCAGCCCGAAGATCGGCACCCGCGAATCCGGCCTGCCGATAGCTCGTCTACAAGGCGAGCGTGGCGGACAACGGGCAACTCCCGCCTCTTTGCCGATCACATCCGCAAGGCAACGATCTAGACCGTCGCGTGGACGAAGCCCCTGACAGATCGCCAGCCGATGCCCCCGCCCCGACATCCGCATGATCCAACGCCCATTGGCCCGGTCGCGGTCTTTATGGCGCGTCGAATTTCCCGCTGGCGTTTTCCATCCGCAGGCGGTGACACCGCGGCGTGCCGCTGGCGGCGGCTGTCCGTGGTCGTCAAAGGCCACTCCGCCCACCCGGCACGGGTGAATTTTGTCGCCGAAGCGATCCATGCCCGCGGTTTCAGAAATGTGGCATTCCCCGGTGTCCTTTTCCCTCATCCATGAAAAACAGCCGCGAGGTGGGTCGAAGACGCTTGGTGAGCATCCCGCTGATCAAGGCCGTGGGCTTACGGGTCCCTCGGTGGGGGCCGCGGCGCCTATCTTCGACCTCTGCGCGCCAACGCCCCGAGCCGATCCCGTTTTCGGTGAGTAGGTTTCAAGTCATCGATTTCGTTTGGCCGAGGCCACCCGAACCGGGGCACCGGAAAATCGGCGCGGGCTGGGCCGGGTCGCTGACCATGGGCGCAGGGCAGTTCCTGCACCAACCCAGGTATCGCGGTCGTGGCCAAGGGGGCCGAGGGCGAAGCCTTTGTCGCCGCCCGCGAAAGATGCGGCTTGAGCAGGTCCGCCACAAGTCATGTTGACTGGATGGCATCGCCAAGCCTATCCGCGCACGGCAAAGAGCGTTTCACGCGGGTGGCGCAACGCGGTGCGCGCGCTGGTGAGCACTGACAGCGAGGGGGCGGCAGCGCCAGCCGAACCTCTTTTGAAACCGATGCCCGATACCTACCTACAAGACCACGCGGCTTGGCGAGAGGTTTTTGGCCCCTTGGGTCTGGTGCTGCGGTGTCTTCGGCGATGAGATTGCAAGAGCTCGCCAAAAGGGTTCGTAGCCAGTTGATCCGCCAACCAATCCACAATGGACGACGGCGATACCGACGCGGCCAAAGCACTGATGCCCATCCTTTGAACGCAAGGCGGGGCCGGGTGCTGGTGAACGGCTTCCCCAACCGGGGTCGAGGTCTGCGATGGCATGGTGCACGGCGGCCCCTACCCGGCCTCTACCAACTTTGGCGCGACCGTCCGTGGGACCATGGCAATCCGCCGCTTCCCTGCGACCCGGTGTCCGTACAGAACCTGCCCGAGGGCGCTGCTGCCCGAAGACCTGCGCGGGGCATATCGGCCATGAACGGGCGCATTGATCGGCCCCGTCGCCGTACTCGACGGCGATGCCGGTACGATTATGCAGATAAGGTACGCGGCTATGCCCGAAGGGCTCGACTGCGCTTCGCCCGGTCTTCTCCGAAGAGGATTTGCGAGACCGGTGAAGGGCGCGGCTTATCGGCGCGCGGCGTGGGCCCTTCGTCTCGGGTGCTGCCGGGGGGCGGATAGCGTGCGTTTCGTGCACAATGGGGCACGGGTAGGAAAGAATCCCGGTGGATTGGCCAAGGACAATGGGCGTGACCGTTGCGCGCAGCCGGGCGTTTTACTGCGCCCACCATCGCAGACCGACCAGTCGGCATGATGATCGCCGCCCTGCGCCGTCTTATATCCCGCTGGCACTTAAGCAACACCCGCGCCGGTAAGCTGGATCGTGCCAGAGATCGTCCCGGCGCGCGGGACTCAAGCAGTCGAAGGTCCGGACTGATTCGGCTTTGGCGCGATTGGGCACTTGTTGCGAAACGATTGACGCGGGTTTGATTTGGAAGTGCTCTATTACCGACGCTCAGGTCCATCGAAGGGGAACCACCGGCGCTATGCCGAGGCGCGATGAAATCCCTTGAACCTGCGATATCGTCAGCTGCACATGCGCTGACCCGAGGCGCACACCACACATCGGCGCGGCGGAACTGGCGCGGATAAATCCGACGCTCTGCTGGTCAACACTGGGCGCGGCGGGTTGATTGATGAGGCGCCCTCAATCGACACCTGACAAACAAACGCAATCGCGGGCGCTGCCCTGGATGTCTTCACCGAAGACCTGTCGAGCCAGACAACCCGCTTTTTCTGCGGCTTGATAACGTTTTCCTGCCCCTGCGCATATCGGCGGCCAATAGCGAGGATAACCTCAAAACGCAATGGTTGGCATTGCCAGCACATCCGCGCCTTCACGAAGGGCGCGGGATCGACGAAAGCGTTATGTCACCTGAAGCCAAACCCCGGCCTGAACCCTTAGGCCGGGGCACACCGCTTAGGCTTCGAGCAGAACGGGCATGAGGATCTTATTGGCCTGGCTAC
>Ga0163217_1045172_pt1 | contig 17958 bp, 23 predicted proteins | sample SynspAceP_FD_185933 | JGI IMG/M metagenome (GOLD analysis project Ga0163217, IMG submission 185933) | Saline lake microbial communities from Ace Lake in Antarctica - Synechococcus sp. Ace-P (PacBio error correction) | ecosystem: Environmental > Aquatic > Non-marine Saline and Alkaline > Saline ...
CGCCTCGCCGAAACAGCCGGGGCACGGGTGTACCGACCGGAGTTCTGCACTACTGCTGCGGTCCCCGCCTATGCAAGCTGTGGCGGAGGTACACGCCGACTTTTCCTGAGTGCAGCCCATTCAAGCGCGAGACGCAAATCGACACCTTGGCCCGCACCACATGCAAGACGCTCGGTGGTACTAGCAACATTACTTCTCAGGGGCTTCGAGCGGATGTCTCCGGTTGTTTCTGCATCCCTGAACTTATGACCGGCTCAAGAATCTGTAGTCGCCCTGACGAGGGGCGCAAGCACGTAGTGGTGTGTTCATCGAAACCCCATCCTGATCCTTGTGAACAACGGCTGAGCCTTATTGTTGCGTTTTTTTGCGCACTTGACCTTGCCATCGGTGGTACAGGTCCGATTACGTCTGTGCGGCACAACTTGAAGCCGCAGGACGAAATGAGGTGAGAGAGATGTTCACGCCTGAATGTTTCGGCGTATGGGTTGTGGCAGTTGCGTCAGCAAAAATCAACGACGGCCAATCCAGACCTTGGATCACGGACGCAACGCGTAGAGGTGGATCGGGAGCCGGCAAGGTCACTGTAGAGAAGCACAAGAAAGTGCCGATAGATCCGCGAGCTGAATCCAGGAGCTTGGCTTATTTCGCCCTTAGGTCAGCGCTGAGCGTTCTGACCTGCTATCCACACTAAATCTCCAGTTTCTGAGAGCTCCTTTAAGCCTTCTGGGAATACTGGTGACTCTCGTTTGGTCGATACTCTGAACCATTCTCGGCCGCGAAGCCCAGTTTGAGGAATACGCCTGCTCGCGCATTTCCAGTCGTGTCATAGGAGTTACCGTCTGCGCTTGAACAGCTTTTCAATGCAGCGAACCGTGGATTTTTTCGTCTTTCTTATGCCGACCGCCACTTTCCTACAAGCGCCTCCCAATGACCTCGCCGGTCGGCCAGCATCGCCGGTAAAGTCATCCTGGGTCCATGCAAGGCTTCGTCTTGTTTGAAATGAATGCATGCGGTGTGTCATAGACGCCGCTCGGAGTGGCCAAAGAGAAGTTGCTAACCTAATAGGTTTCGGGTCATTCGTGGAAATAGTTTTAATGCCCTAGCTTAGCAACCTTCGTTGACCCCACAATTTTCAACCAAGTTGCGGCCTGCAGGGGGGCTTGCTCTCCATGTGTTTTGCGCTCATGACTCGCAGAAGTTCGGCGAACGATCCACCCTCGATTGACGAAAACCGCAAATGCCTGAACGCCTCTCTGGCTCCAGGCTCGGTACTTGGCATACGAGGTCTTATGTATACGCCAGACAGACATGTCTCTATTCCCGCTGGTTGGGTGGCAACGGGAAGCAGAATCCCACACTTGGCAAGCCTTCCACAAGCGCCAGGGTGTTGTACTGCAATTCGCAGCCATCTGGCAGATGGAAGTCCAGGGAAAACCCTGAATGAAACCAGTCTTTCAAGCCGAAAACCACTGATGGCCTGCCAGTGAAAGCGCTTCGAGAACGTCCTGCGCATCGAAAGCCAGTGTAAAAAGTCCCACTCAAGCTCGCGAGTTTCGCGAATCGGTGAAAGTTGAGGTTCCGCAAATTTTGTAAGCTGTCCAATAAACTCGGGCAGCTTCTCCACCAAGCAGCGAATGCTGAATGCCCGTGGGCCAGGCGGTGAAATAGGCAGTTGCCGAGTTGCTCTGAACGAAACTCTTCTCCCAGCCATTGCTTGGCAACGCGACCGGGAAATCCTGCGCAGCACCGCCAGCAGGCGCGAGCGATTAGGCTTATGGTAGATCGCAGGCACCTTTCGAGGGTACTCAGCGCAGTGCAACCCCGGACTTTGCTCCAAAAGCTCGTTGGAGGGCAGGGCACCATCCTGTCAGGTAGTTTCACAAATGCAGTCCCTGTAAAGGCGCTCAGGCTCAAGGGTTGCCCATCGATATGCATTACTCCCATTGGCCGATAGCTCTGGGCATGCTCCAACTTCGGATAACCGATCCTCTTGAAGCGGTGAATGATCTTTGCCGCGTCGTCAACGTCCGACCGTTGACCAAAGTAGCTCAAAGTCCTTGCTGTAGAGCGCCAAACAGGGTCAGCGATGGGCTGGTCGTGGTGGTATGATGAGGTATGCCCGTAATCGCTATGCCCGGTCCATGAATGATTTTGAAACGATCCGCTAGTGCGGCAATTCGCATTAGATGAACTGCCATGGGTATCTGAAATCCTGATTTTTCGTGCGCTGACGCAATAGACGTTGTTCACGTCAAAGGAGCAATTCGCCAACCGTTCAGGAACTCAGTTTCCGAGAGAAACTGCGATTCCGCATCATGCTGGAACGTTCTTCCACTGCACGTAAGAGGAAACGTTCTCCAGCACAAAGGACGTTCAGAATAACACCCTGCACTAGACGCACCCGCGCGGCGACATGCAGCAGGCCTTTCTTGGGGTAATGGCAGCGGGCAGCAGGTTCGTGAGTTGATGGGCGTTGCCCGCGACTCCAGCACAAGTGGTCGGAAACCCACTGGGGCTGTATCCCGGTCGGCCAGTTGCTTGAGCTTGTCCGTAGGTAGCCCATGTGCCAAGGTATGTGAACCGCCGATCGACAGCGGATACTACCGATGCATCACCAACGGGTATTGCTCGCCAATCGCATCGAGAAGTAAGAAGGGCCTTGAGCCACCGCCACGTAATTTCGGAAATGATCTCAAACTCCAGTCCGACCCGCCGGTCGCGTTCAAGAATCTGCTGGTAATACTCACTGCGAAGGCCAAGACCGCACCCCAGTTGTTTTGGTGCTTTACTCATTCAACGACTCCAGCAGGGGAGTGGCAGGCACTCCCCGCAAACGGCATTATTTCGCTGGTCTTACCACCTGGCCTCATCGCAACTTGGGCCTGAGTCCATCAGCTTGAAACCCTGGGCCTTTACATTCTCCCGGCCTTGCAGGCATTTTTGGCGGTCATGCAGTCGTTTCTAGGCCACCTAATAAGCACCGTTGACCGCCGAAAGCACTTCACTTCAGCTGCTAATTAGAGAGAGGTGTCCTGGCGCCTGGACCCAAGGCAGGTAGGCAAAACAGGCTAGGCCGGCCACGAGAGCCAGAGCGGCACAGTATGCGACGTTGGATTTATTCGACCATAGTGACAATCTCTCTTAATTGTGGCTGGTCTTATCCGCAGGTTTGCGGGAAATGAAACCCCCCCCGCCCTGATTAGCTTTAGGCATCGCTGCGTGCATAGCCCCCAAGAAATTCGCAAGGCTTTTGAGGCATAGAAAGACAGTACCCCCGAGCCTTCTGGATGGGCTACAAAGAATGAAATAGCACCTAGACAGAACCGTAAATGTTTCGGCTCAGGTTGCTTGACAGGCCCTCTTAGTTACGTGACATCGAGCCTAAAGCTCGCCTCTGCAAGCTGCAGGGAACCACTCTTAACTTACGAGGAATAACCCAAAATGAAAATCGATCAAAGCTCTGTTTTGTAGTTACTGCTCCTGAGCATCTCCAGCTGGCCAATGGCTGAAGGTGGTGCTGGACCGAACCTTCGCAGCCGCATGGAGCAGGCACGCCAGACGTCTCTGGAGGCCTACCGGGTGGCCCAAGCAGCAAAAGTTTGAGGCTGCCTGTAGCCAGCCAGTCCAACGACAAGCAGAGCACAACCAACTGCTGAAGTCAATCTAACCTTACAGAAATGTAATCACCGCGGATGGTTGAAATATGGGGGTTTTAAAAAGTTTTTTTTTTTTTTTTCCAAATAACTGGGGCCGCTGATCGTCGTAAGGCAATTGTGGCAATGCACCGAGTGGAAAGTTTGAGGGGGTAAATCCCCGACCATTGAAGCAGCCATGAACCCGAACCGGGCACACACCATCAGCCGGCTTCATTTTGACGGATTGACAGAAAAACGGCATGCAAAGCACAAACTACAAGGCGCACCGTTCGTCCAAAGGCCTGCAGCCACCGGTTATTATCGGCGGACTTGCCTGTGGGCGCACGCCCGGTCCTGGGCGGTGAACAGCCCGCCGGCCAGCCCACACGTCTGACTGGTAACGAATTCGACCTATTCATCGGTGAAACCCCGGTGACATCACCCGCGCAGCGCGGCACGGCCATGACCATAAGCAACCGGCTCGCTCCTGGCCGATCTTCGTTGGCGCGAAGGCGATACAGGTCACATTTGCGCGTGCGCAACCATGCCTCAAGGAGGGACCCTCCATCCATTGGCCACGCTGCCATCATCCCTGCCGGCGAACATGGATGGTGTTTCCTTGGCCTGAGACTTCTCCATGGCTCGGCCCCTGATGGCATGTATGAGTACAAGTTCAAGGTCAACCAGAACGGCAACTACTGGTATCAACCAGCCATATCTGGCTCCAGGAGCCAGCTCGGCGTATACGGTGCGCTGGGTCATCGATCCAAAGGAGCCCGAGCCCTTCAGTTACGACGTGATACGTCGTGTGCTGAGCGACTGGACGGATGAAAATTCCAACGCGGGTACTGGCCAAAGCTCAGAAACAGTCGGACTACTACAACCAGCAAAAACGCACTCGTTGGTGACTTCATCGATGAACGTAAGGCGAGATGGGTTGGTCCGCGCGTAGCCGATCGCAAGTGTGGGCCGAAGATGAAAGATGAGCCCGACGGATCTCGCTGACGTCAGTGGCTACACCTACCACCTAGCCTGATGATGGCCAGGCACCTGATGGCAAAGACTGACCGGCCATATTCAACCAGGGCGGCGCGCAGAGGGGAGGGGGAGGCAAGGGGGGGAGAGGCGAAAAGATCCGCCTGCGTTCATTAATGCCTCGGCCTATGACCTATTTCGAATGTGCGCATCCCCAGGCCTGAAAGATGACTGTGGTTTGCGCGCCGAATGGTCTGACGTCAAACCGGTCAGCGTCGACGAGTTTCCGTAATCCCCGTGGCCGAGAACCTACGACGTGATCATCGAACCAAGACAGCGAACAGGCCTATACCGTGTTTTGCCCCAAATCCATGGACCGCACTGGCTATGCCCGCGCGGCAACCCTTTCGCGGTAACAGGAAGGGTTGAGTGCAACGGTCAAGCCCTTGAGCCCGCGCCCACTGATTGCTCATGGGTGACATGGGCAGGACCACGGCGGCATGGATCATGGGAGCATGGCCCGGGACTGGATCACGCAGTATGTCGGGCATGGATCATTGGGGCATGCAGGGTGGCATGGCCGGCCATGGATCACAGCCAGATGGCTGGAATGGATCTCGGGCATGGCCTGGCATGGCTGGCATGGCAGGTGCCATGCAGGCACACCCAGCCTCAGAGACCAACAACCCGCTGGGTCGATATGCAATACCATGCACCACGCAATAAGTTGGACGACCAGGTTTGGGTTTGCGAGACAAAAACGGCCGACGCGTCCTCACTACTCTGGACCCTGCGCAGCACCTTCGATCGACCCCGGATGGTCGCGAACCAAAGTCGCACCATCGAGCTGCAACCTACCCCGGGCACATGAGAAATTCTCCTGGTTCCTTCGATGGCAAATCAAGTCCTCTGACGCCGAGGCCTCTGCGCCTCAAGTACGGCGGAGCGTGTTCGCATCACGCGGGTCACGACACGATGATGGCTTCACCCGATCCACTTCAGGCATTGGAGTGATCTGGGAGGATGCGAACGGCAATTTCTGTGCGTAAAACACAACCATCCTGACATGCAGCCAGGTTCCAAGCGCAGCTAATCGGGTGACTGCCGATAGCGTTGGGTCCGTTGGGGCCTATCACTGCCATGTTTGCTCCACATGGAAAATGGGCATCGTTCCGTGGAAGTCCGTGTGGATGAGTTAAAGAGATTTTCTGATGAGTACTTTTTGAAAGCGTAATGCCCTGTTTGGCAGCGCAGCATGTTTCAGTCTTTTGGCTGTTCTGCACGCGCCGACGTCCCATTGGCAGGTGAGGGCACAGCGAGCAACGAACAACATGGCTGCCGAGTCGGCTGCGCCCGACGCCAGTGACAAGCCTGCAGATCAATCGAAAAGGCAGGCCGCTGGCCAGCAGTTGATCAATGGCCGCCATGGATCATGAGGGTAAATGAACCATTGAACGATATGGGGCACGAGAAGATGATGGATAAGCATGGCGGCACCGAAGCCGAAGCAGGTTCCGACCATGACCAACTAGGGTTTTCAAACGCCCGTCCCTCATAGTCGCTGGCCGTGTCGCTGAGTGCCACTCAGCAGGCGGCTTTACTCACCCAGGCTGCGGAAAGAATGGATCAATTCGGCAATGGGGCAACGGCTTCCATGTCGATGGAACCACAGCCAAGATGGGCCAACGGTTCCGCCAAAGCGCCGATGGAGGGCATGGATTCAAACAGCAAGATGGACCATGGTGGCCATGCAGGGTGGCTTCGGCAGCATGGATCCATAGCCAGATGGGCCCCACGGGCCAGAGCCAGAGAAAGGCCCAGGCTATGGATCACAGCAGATGGGGCAATGGGCCATGGCAGGACAAGATGGAGGGCATGGATCAATTTCAAAAGATTGACCATGCTCCCGCTGCAAGCCCCCGAAGAAACCACCAGCCGTACGAGCCGGGATTCCACCGTTCTGACGGATGCTTGAATCGCCAAGCGGCTTTCCCGCCATTACCTGGCCACAAGGTTCACGACAAGCGCATCAAACAGTTTTTTTTCCTGCTCGATCAGTCGAATAACCAGGACGCAGATGAGGGCAGCACCCCTGTGTCCTGGGATGCGTCGGGCCTGGGTAGGCGGTGATATCAAACCGGTCTGGTTCCGCTTCCGAAGGCGAAAGCGACAAACGGCGTGACCGAGGATGCCGAATTACAGCTGCTTGTAACGGCGCTCGATCGGCCCTTGGTGGGATGTTCGTCGCGGGCGTGGCGCCAGGGACTTTCAAACCGAGGTCGCCGCAGACTTGGGCGCCCTTCGGTATCCAGGGCATGCGCTTTAACGGCCTTATGAGGCCCGGAGCACACGCCTTCGTCGCGAGAATGGCCCAAACTGCTGCCGACTGGAAGGGGCGGTAACGCATTCTGCTGACCAACCGGCTGATTCTTCTCAGCCAACTGCCGAAAATGAACTTCTACCGGCAAGAACGATCCTGAGCGAGGTGTGGGTCTGGGTTGGCAAATACGAGCTCGGCTTGCGTCTGCGTTACGAGATTGTCAGGCAGTTTGCCCCCTAATCGGGGTTTCCTGGAGCCGCTTCCTATGGCAACACGGCAGACATGGTGCGCGACGAAGGGCGGTGATGTAGACGAGGGCGTTTTGTCGCCGGTATCGGATGTGGTTTTTGAGAACCTGACAATGAAAAAGAACAATTAAAACTTTGGTGGCGGCCGGCCGTGGTCGGTAGCACAGCTGTCCCTGGCCGGCGCTACTTTGGGCGTGGGTCCAACGGTGGGGCCGAATGATCCCCATGGTCCTGCAGTGTAACTGCGTTTCTCACGATGGCCGTGACCGCTCTAGTCAAGAAGTCCGTTCGCGGGACATCGAGGTTCCCAACTGGATGATCAGCTCTTATTTCGCGCCCGGTCGGGGCAAACTACAATCCATGTGTATACGCTGTCAATTTGGCGCCAGGTGTGGCGGAGAACCGAGGCTAAGGCCAAATCGCTTTATCCCTGCGCCCCCTCAAACCTCGCCAAAGATCGGTGTCGATGGCAATCCGTCAGCAGCGTTCCTGGGGTGATCAAGCATGGCAATCAGGGCAACGGTATGCCTGCGTGGGGCAAGAGCATGGAGACGATACATCCTGGGGGCTGGGTTGCCTTCCTCAACCAACTGCCGACGATGGATGCCAGCAATACCAACAACGTCGTCGCATCCAGTGCGGCCATCCAAGCACGGTGGGTGGGAAAACGAATTGCATAACCAAGAAAGGAACAGCACGGCGACAACAAGCCTGGCCCATCTGACAATAGTGGGCGGTGGCGATGACCATTCATTGGATCAGGTGATGCTGGAGACTGGTCATCACGTATGCCGCGGCTACTGATAGCGAGGGTGGCTCCGCACCTAAGGCAGGTCTCATTCGGATAATGAGTGGCGATGCACCCATGCGGGGATGAGGCGGTCGTCCAGACGGAGGTTGATCAATCCGCGAAGCACAGGCTCACGGAACGACCTCGCCAAGACAACCACACCGTTTCTAATCACACCCACAGCCGATGGCAAAGGAGCACGTACATGAAAGCTAAATATCTGGCCTTACTGGCCGCTCTCTCCGTCCGTCTGCGGTTAAAGCAGCTGATGCCCCTACGATTGATGCCCATCGGATGCCAATGCCGGATGTTGCAAGAAGTGGGATTTCACAGCCTCGAAAGCGAATGGCTTCCAAAGTCGTCGACCCAATAGTGAACAGCACATGAACAGCAGTGAAGCAAAGACTGGCGGTCGCGCCACGGTTTAGCGTCTTGCCAACACGCGGTGATTGACGCAAGTTCCGTCCGAAAGGTCATTGTCCGGCGGTCAGGTCATACGAACTCACCAGCGCGATGACTTGCTGAGGCATCGCGTTCCCGGGATGCCGCGCGGGCTCCCCGGCATGGAAGTCGATGGCGTAACAGCATGCCTACCAGGTTCATTGCTTGACCAAGACGGGTTCTGATCAGGTCGTTGCAAAAGAATATCCGCCAGTAGTACTGCTGCAACAGGCCGCTTGTGTGTAGTTTGGCCGAACTCATTTTCAATACGTCCTTTAACCTAAGTAAAAAAGGCGCCTAGGGCGCCAGGGCTGTCTCCAAACCAAAGGAAGGCAACTACGAAGGGGACAGGCAGGACCAAGGCGCGGAGCGGGCAATCAACACCGCTTTCGCTTGCCAGGGTTAGAGAACTTCAGCGGGTCACTCGAACAATCAGGCGGACTTCATCCAGATCCGACTCGTAATCGGTCGCGCGAGTGGTCATTTGGCGGAACACGGAAAGACATATCCTTCAGTTGATCCCAGGTCTGCACAACGTAACTTGGCCTCGATGTCCCGCCTCCCCAGCGCCATTCTGGTTGGTCAACGGAAATCGCCGTTGTCATCACGGCGCATATAGTACTTCGTTGGCGTTGCTGTAGTACGGCATCCCAGCCCTAGGGCATTCGAGTCATGAAGCTCAATGCCAGGCACACCGAAAGGCCTCCCATATTCTCAGGTCATAGCGCACTTGCCATGGACTTCTCCTTGGCGAGTTGAAAAGTCGCTGTACTGGAGGTGAGTTTTGTCGAGGTAAGATTGGACAGTCCAGGGATTGGCGCAAGTAGTCGAAAGTCATCAATTCCGATTTGTTGCGCACTGGAGACCACACCAGTACTGTTGGTGATGCGCCGATTGGATGCCGACCTGGCCGCTTCCAGAATGTTGTTATCGAAGCTGCCGCGAAGGAGCTGCTTCCCTCATCGACCGCCTGTATAGTTTCAGCCCGCCGATGCAAGGCGACATGTCCGCAAGCGGGTAGCTCAGCGTGGTGCCCGCGTAATATTGATTCCAGGCATCCTTGAGGCGGCTTGGTGTAAGAGACTAAAGCCGACGTTGTCATTAAGCGGTAATCACCACCGAAATAGGCGATCATGGCGAGTCCACTTCGCCCGCGTGAAGGTAGCGAAGCCGAGTCGAGCGCTGCCTGCTGGTATTGGGTTGGTATCTCGAGTGAGGCGACCGCTGGAGCGACAAGTCCTTCACGCTGCTGTTAGACCACGGTGACCAACACAAGGCTCGAAAAACTCTCCCGGTAAAGCCGTGCATCAACCGTATTGGACGACCGGGCTGCGGGAAAACGTCGCCTACCTTGAATCTCGGTATCCCATGAACCGAGTTTTTCCACCGCGCCCCAGTTGGAGTATTCCTCAAGCCTGCCCAGGCTGTTGTAAGGCAGCACATCGACAGTGCCCCCGCTCCTGAACGGCCGTCCCAGTGGTCAAGCTTGATGCCTAGCATGCAAAGCATCGACACCCGAAGCACCCTATAGGTGGCCCTCCCCCCACCCGCCCCCCCCCCCCGGTGAAGCCAGAACTCGAATCTGCCTATCACACCATGCCCCCACTCTCCGATAGCCATTACACTCGAGGCTGTTGGACTGGCCCTTTACGGAATGCGCGTTGGAAGTAGAGGTTTCGAATTGAGGATGGTCGGCTGCTGCCTTTCGATAAATCCCTCGCCTTTCCTCGCCGCGGCCATTGCAGCTGCCGGCACTGAAACCCGCTCCAAGAGCGAGCAGACGAAAGTCCTAACAAGGGTTCCTGTTATTCATAAATGCTCCTGATGTTTGGCAGTTTTGTCATTGTGTGGTCGCATATATGTGCCAACGCGGCCGGCATAAGCCAAGCGCGCCTCGGCCCATATTACACAATGCCAAAATAACGTCAGGGTGACTTGGAAATTACATTTCAGTCAGCGCGATGTCATTTTATCTATTTTGATTAGGCAACCTGTCCGCGGCTTGCCGGTAATTCAAGATATTCAGATCGGCCATTGGAGTCCTCGTAGGTCATCTGGGCCCGGCATCACACCGCAGCTAGAGTCCGTCGGGGTAGTGGCCACGACCCTGGCGATATCGAGTTTCATGCGTAGCGGTAATGAATAACTTCAGGCGGATTCCTTTCCGTTAGCGCAGCATACTCCTTGCATGGCCCCTGCCTCTTGGCCTGAATCAATCCGACCATAAACACGATCAGCGCCGACCTTCTGCCAGAGCGGCAGAGGAACAACCATAACGGCAAGGCTGCCAATAACTTTGAGCTTTCATATTTAAATCCACTCCTACAAGGTGGTGATTAAAATATATCCGCTCAACCTGTCATAAAAATGAAGTCAAAGTTACTCGCACGTAATGCTTCCTGCCGCGTTACCGGGCGAGTAAGCTTGGCGCGTGCTTTGCCCGGGTTTTGTAAAAGCTATAGCTCCTGCGGTGCGGCGAACCTTCCTGTGTACGCTGCCTTCGATCAAGCCAGTACGCGGCGGCAAAACAACATGGACATCAGCGGGCGCGGTAATCATGCCCGCCGACACAGGGCGCGGCCGATGCGCTTCATCACCCTCAGATTCCGGCACCTCCGCCCCAGAGATTGGCAACGAGGCCGGCGATTGATCACAGGCACGTCATACACCTGGGCCGCACAACGCAGCACAGCGCCTCACAATTGCCATCCCAGTAGGGCCGGATCAACCCCATGCGCCCGGTAATCCACACGCGCATGCAGGCGTTCTTCAGGTATCAAGCAGCTGATCACCCAAAATTCCGCCGAGACGCCCGGCCAAGGCGATAAAGCCCGACCCCAGTGGGCCCCGACAAGTTTGAGCCGAACCAGTGAGCAGCCAGATGCCGCCCGATAGGGGAAGGGCAGTTGCCATGATCAGTAGGGCCTCAACCGAAGCGGCTGAAGGTCAGGTAAAGCAGCACGAAAAGATGATCAACAAGGTCGCCCCCCCCGGTACCACCCGCAGCCGTGGCATTGGCAGCGCTCGAGGAATTCGAACTGACCGGAGTAGGAGACGGTCATTGCCAGCATCGAGTGTACTGCCCTCCTACGGCGTGGCTTGCACCTGGCACGTTCGATGCCAAGGTCGCGGCCCACGGATTCAATCGAACAATAGACCCACACCGGACAGACGCCGTTCCTCGCTGGCGCAGCATTGGCGGCCCTTCGGTCAGACTTAACCTGGCGACGGTGCCCAAGGTGATTCTGCTGGCCGGCTTGCGTGAGGATTCGCATACCGCCGTAGTTGCCTGCGGACTGTCTCGCCACTCCTTGGGATAGGCGCAGGTTGATCGGGAAGTCGGGCCAGCCTTCAACCGTCCTCACCAATATTGCTGCCGCGATGGCGCCCGATACCACCGCCTGCACATCGGCGATGCTCAAGGCCATAGCGCGCCGCGCCAGTCCGATCGATTCTGGAATGTCCAACGTAACGGCCCGCACATAAGGCGTTCTGCAAGGCCGACTCACCCCAGGCACCCTGGCCACGGCCTCGATATCGCGCCCGTTATGCGCTCGATGTCGACCAAGGAGGTTCCCGGCACTTTTCACCCCAATGGGGCTCTATCCCGTCGCCAGCTATGTCGATGCGGTTGCGGATGGGCGCACCCAGATATTGACAGCCCCGGAACTTTATACGCGCGATGCCAGTTCCTCGATCAGCTTTTTCGGGTGTCATCCCCGCGCGCGCTTGATCGCGTGTTTGAACTGCACCGTGGTCTCGAACATTTCCAGCGATGCGGATCGGTGCGTCCCCCTCTGCTCGCCCGGCCTTGGCCGAAATACCCGTGCCACTCTCGGGCACACGTGAGGATCATTCCGTTGGTTTTGCTGCAGCAGCTGGGTGGCCTTGCTGGCCCGGCAGCCGGAGGGCTGATGGCAAATGTACACCAGCGTTCGCCCTCGTCCAATCGGGGTGAACTCTCCTCCCGAGTCTGCTGAGGGGCCAGAGACTGGACAAAAACACTAGCAAGGCCAGCGCTAGGGTCACCTTAGGCCAAGCCAGCACCACTCCAGCACGCCGGTAATGCACCGATCAGCCAAACGATTCCAAGGGGTTCTGTTGTTCGCTGGGGGATATGCCCCGAATCCAGTAGCCCATCAGCACCCGCGTACCCAAGGTTGACCGAGAGATATCCGGCGGCAGCCGCCATGGCATAGGTCTTGGTGAAGGCCAGCGGGGCCACGAACAGGCGCCTCCTGGGCCTCCAGGGTGAAGACCGGGAGGAAGGACAGGGTTGATGATCAGCAGGACTGAAGACAGCGCCCGGCCCGACCTCGACCGCGGCTTGCCGATCACCCGTCCAGTGCGCCTCGCCCTGAAGCGGTTTCACTCCAGGGTTCGAGCCCTTCCAGGTTTCGATGTCTTGTGCCGCGTTTCCGATCATCACCACGGCGGCGTCGACCATGGCGCCGATGGCGATGGCGATCCCGCCGAGCCGACATAATGTTGGCAATTGACGCCCTGGTAGCGCATGAACGATGAAGGCCATGAGGATGCCCAGGGGCAAAGGGTGAGGATCGCGAACCAGCGACCGAAGCGCAAGTGCCGAGGAAGAAGCCAGGCAAACCAAAGGGCACCAACCACGAACTCTTCCAGCAGCTTGTAGCTGAGGTTATCGAATGGCGCGGTCGATCACAGTTGCGAGCGGTCAATAGGTGGTGACCACCTCGACGCCGGCCGGCAGGCTGCCGCTTCGAGTTCTGTCCAGCTTGGTCTTCACCGCGGCGATGGCATCGCGGGCCAATTCTTTCCGGAGCGTAAGGATGAACCACGCCCGCTACCACTTCACCCTGGCCATCCAGCTCGGCAATGCCACGCTCCGCATCTCTGGCCCCAGCTGAACATGGTGGCTACCTGACCCCAGCAGCACCGGAAACCCGCTGGCCGAAGCCCGCAGCGGTCTACATTGCGGAAATCCTCCGGCTCTCTAGATAGCCTGAAGCCCGCAACATGTACTGGCGCTCCGCCAGCCTCCCAGGATGGCGCCGGCCGGTTTCCTGATTGGCGCCTTCAGCGCCGCTTCGACCTCCTGCTGAAAAAGTTTACCCCATAAAGCCACAGCTTCTGCGGATCGAGCAGCAACTTGGTAATTGCTGAACATAAGCCGCCGAGGGTGGCCCACTTCGGCCTACGTTTGGGCAGGCATCTTGAGTTCGTACTTGAGAAACCAGTCCTGCAGTTGCCGCAGCTGGGGCAAGATCCATCTGGCCGCTGCGTCCGAACCAGCGTACTGGTAGATCCAGCCCACGCCCGGTGGATCAGCGGCCGAGGGTGGTGGTAACACCCTCGGGCAGGCGCTCCTGCGCCTGGTTGAGTACTCCAAACGCGCGAGCGCGCCGCAGTAGAGGTCGTTATCGTCCTCGAACAGCACATAAACGAATGAGTACCAAAAGAACGAGTAAGCCGCGCACCGTCTTCGCCCCGGTACCGAGAGCATGGTGGCGCCAGTGGGTAAGGTCACTCTGGTTCTCGACGATCTGCGGCGCCTGTCCGGGAAAGCGGTTTCTGATGATGACCGTGGGTATCGGACAGGTCGAGCAGTGCATCCACGCGTGTTGCGCAAGCGACCAGACCGCCCAGGGCGGGATGAACAGGGTTCGCCAGCAGCACCAGGAAGCGATTGCCGATAGACCAGTGGAACAGGCGCGCGATCATGGCCGCATCACCACCCCCCTCCTTGATTGCGAGCCGCTCGACCCGCAGGCCGAATCCGTCTGCGACGCCCGATACCGAGCACGATGATCCCGCTAAGCCCAGCCGCTCTCGGGGCTGGCCAGTGGAAAATCATGGTCCATACCGGGCATTATTCAGGCCTCTCGAGATGGCCCTGCTTCCAGGGGTGCTTTCCTCAGCGTCCAAGAGCCGAATCACACCATGGGACTCAGTAGTTTTTCCTTCTCATTGTCCTGCCTCGCAAATGGCTGCCATGATGCCCCTGCAGGCCTGGCTTCCGAAATCGATGAGGAACTTGGCCGGAGGTGACGCCGCCTGAACCTTTCCTCTAGCCGACAGCCACTTCGAGAGCGCCCATCGGCCCCTCGCGGCCCCAGACTGATTTCTGGGGACGGTAGCGTCCGTCGCCTTCGACCAGCAAATCACGCAATGCACGCTGCCCGGTGCGGATTCACGGCTTCACTCGGCACAAGAAGCGCGGTTGTTCGACGGTACTGTTCAGAGCGTACGCGGCGAACATGCCGGGGCGCAACTTACCGCAGGGTTGGTAGCTCGCTGCGTACCGTGAGCGTGCGCGTTTGCGGGTCGGCACTCGGCAAACAAAGCGATACGCGCCCTGCATATGCGGTTTGCCCCGGGAAGGGGTCAGGGTGGCGCGATGTCAGGAAGCCCCACCTGAACCATTCCAGCCATTGCTTTCGGGTACCGCCGCATCGAGCCCAGACCGTGGACAGCCCGTTGATCCTGGCCAGGTCCTGACCCGCCTCCACGGTCAATCCCGGCGCGTACCTGCAAAGGCTTTGAGCTCGCCGGCGATAGGTGTGGTGAGGGTTTGCACCGCCCGCGGTTTGCCGCTGCGGCAACCCTGCTCATCAACGCTTGAGGCATGGCCGAGCAGGCGCAGGCGCTTCTTGGGTCGCACTATCAAGCGAATGTCAGCGGTAACGCCATAACTGCCAGGAAACTCCAACGCCGGCGGCGAAGCGCACTCGGGAATCAGCAGGTCCGACCAGGGGGGTACCGGTAGCAGCACATCGCCCGGGGCACGCCCGTAAACCCGCTCGCGAATCCGCCAGCGCGTAGCCTGGAGGTTCGCACCTCTCGCTGGTTTATAGGCCAGGGAACCGACCGCCTCGATACCACGAGGGCAGTACAACCGCGGATCACCGAGAAGTTCGCATTCCGAGGCTTTTGGCACGGCCTTGAAGCGGGGACGCTCCAGGACAGACGGTCCTGCTCGGATTTCCCGCGTATTTAGGGACAAGCTCCATAAATCCATGAAAGGTGACTTGCCCGGTTTATCGAAGCGCTGCTCGGGCCTGCATCGGGTCGTACCAATAGGAGCACCTTGCGCTCGTCCGTCGGTGCAGAACTGGGCAGAACCTCAATGTTTTGGGCCTGCCGCGGGCCAGCCAGTAGCGCCTGCCGCGCCCAATCCCACGGCCAAGCAAGGCGAACCCGCAAAACCAAATGCGATATCTTCAAATCTCAGTCCCCTCCAATAGGCGTAATACCAGGCTTGCGGAGAGCTGGCTCAACTTGCGCTGCTGTTCAATTGCCGCAGCTGCGCCTCGATCAGGTCGCGCTGTGCGGTAAATAACGATGTGAGCTGCTGTTACCGGCTTGGGTAGGCGGCTAGTTCGAGAATCGGCCCGTTTTTGCTTGCAAGCGGGATCAAGGTTTTTTCGGTGCGTGACAAGGTCTGCGCAGTTGCTCCAAGCTCGGCAATACCGCCTTCAGCTCAGCCCTGATGGGCCGCCAAGTAACGCCTCCTGCTCGGCTTTCCATCTGCGACACACGACGCCTGTGCTGCCTGGCATTGATCTTGGGCCCCTGAACGTGGTGCCCTACGAACAACGGCAGGTCGCAGGTGAAGTTGCACACCATCACCATATGCCGAACTGGTTTGTCGCAGAATTGTTGTAGGCAAACTCGACACCCCAGTACGGATGAGGTCTTTTCGGCGATGGCCATCGTTCAAGCTCGGCCGCTAAGCCTCGCCGACATCGGGCCGAGGCAGCGCGCCAACTCAGGGTGTAGGCCAATGCGTTGCGGCAGGTGCGGTGCCTCCAGGCTCAGATTGGGGAAACCATTTCCCCCCCTTTTTTTGCAAAGGCGATCGGCCTCGTGCCTATCCCAGCGAGGCGGCAAGCGTTGGCACGAGCCACTGCTACATCGCGATTCAGCTCGTCTCGCCGATCTGCCAATGCCAAAGCTTCCTGGTGGCCTGGCAACGTGGCCAGCCGCCCAGGCTGAGCACTACCCGGCCGGCAATCAGCGATTGCACGGTCGAGCGGAGCATCTCGAGCTGACGATCCAGTTTGATCGAAGAAGGCCAACACTGCGATTTCGGCGTAGTACACGTCCAGCCAGCTCCACTGCCGTCTAGGCGCTTGATTCCCCAACTGCATGGCACTTGCTCGGCTTGGCCCGCTCATGGAGGCTTCGGCAGTTGCGACGGGCCAGACGCTGTCCGCCGTTGTAACCTCCTGCATGAGTCCAATGCGGCGCATGCGTCATGGAGTCACGATTAATTGTTTAACGGTCAGGGCCTTCGATCGGCAGGTTGTCGATGCCTATAATCAGCCTTGGGATCGGCAAGGCGTCCTGCGGGCCCCTACAGCCTGCTGTGCCGAATGCACCTGCGCCTGGCGCGCGGAAGTTCTCAGGGCTACTCTGTTCGCCAGAGCTTGGATCGTTCGAAGGTTAGGGGCTGTGCCTGCGCGGCAAGCCAGGGAGCTGCCCAGAAATGCGGCAGCCAAACACGCCGAGATAGCCCACGGCGTGAAAAAGGAACAAGCGGACATGCTTTCGCCTCAATGCGATTGATCGAGGTCGCCAAACAAAGCGTGGTCGGTCGGACGAATTGCGCCTGTTTAAAGGCCGCCGGAGATCACTGCAATTAGACGAAACAGGAGGGCGCCAGAAGTCCTGCGGGCTTCTCTCTAATCACCGACTGGGTCGCAATATCCTTCGGGGCGTGAGGGAAGAGGGGATATGGCTCTGATAACAGGTGGTCTGGAGAAGTCCTCCGGTCTGCAATTCCTGGCCGGATTTGCAGGGGGGAGCTTATTGGCCAACCCCAATCAGACGTGTCCATTTTTGCCTGCCAGCACGGAGCATCGACCATTGCAGGCCCTGATGATCGGGCGCTCTGGCAATCGGGCAAAGGTTGTGCCGGCATGCCTGAAAGCCCACACCGCCGCCGAAGGTCGGCAGCACGAGGCTAGCAAAAATCATTAAGCAGGATCAATCCAATCCGACGCACAGCAATTCACCAGTCGGTGCGATAGGGCGACGATAGCAGTTGCCCCGAGCATGAACGCTCCTTTTTGGCAATAGTAGGTTGAATTTGGATCAAATAGAGTGTCCATGCAGGGTAAAATCAATCGGGCCTCAACGGTAGCTCCGTTTACCGGATTTTCTCAAGCTCGTAGGGTATCCGTCCGGCCCAAACACACCTTCCGAACCCAGCATTAAACCCGCGAGTTCTTATCCCGAGAAAACGGCAAGACGAGACTCTCGGAATACCCGCCAATGAATGCAGGGCATGCAGGCACTCCATCTTGCCTGGCTTTGGAGCCCATTGGCGGAAACCACCGCGACCCAAACTCGTATGGTTTCAGGCCCGAAACGCTCGACCGCGGATGCGGCAGCACAGTGTTTTGGTGTGGCTGTCACGAAAAGCCAAAATGCGGAGTGGATTCTAGAAGGGTGACATTCAAGGCTGGTTTCGAAACAATTAATCAGCCATGATTTGGTTGATCGCCACATCCCCATGGATAAGAGCGATCTTGCAAAGTTGGCTCAACGCGAATACATCCACAACGGCCG
>Ga0163217_1004839_pt1 | contig 17957 bp, 15 predicted proteins | sample SynspAceP_FD_185933 | JGI IMG/M metagenome (GOLD analysis project Ga0163217, IMG submission 185933) | Saline lake microbial communities from Ace Lake in Antarctica - Synechococcus sp. Ace-P (PacBio error correction) | ecosystem: Environmental > Aquatic > Non-marine Saline and Alkaline > Saline ...
CGTGTGGTGTAAGAAAAGGAATACGAACCTGAAACAGTGGCCGACGGGTTAGATGGCGAGGGCGTTCCGAACCGATGAGGCGCTTTGGGTCAATACCGAAACGCACTTATCAAATAGTTTCCAAGCCAGTCAAATACGCTCTGGGGGGCGGCTTTTTAATGTTGTTGCGCCATTAAGTGCCGTGCCTGTGCCAGCGGTATAGGTAACCGTGTTTATCAGTGTTTGAACTTCCTGAACCTGATACGATACCTGTAACGCACGTCCATTACGACGTGACGCCCAACTGGATATGTTTTAAATCTACAGTGTATTAGTTGTTGCACTTGTTGCAGTCCTATTATTTAGTTTAAAGGGAATTAGAATGTCTTTTGGCTTGGTGTCGAATCCGCTGGAATATTCAATTTTTCGTTTACCAGTCAGAATAATTGCCACTGGTAAATGGATTCATGAGGGCAATCCAATATGTCTTGTGGTGTTCCACTGGCGATGATTTGGCCCGCCCATGTGACGCCGGCCTGCCGGCCAATATCGACAACAAAGTCAGCCTACACGAATGGCGTCTTCGTCGTGTTTCTACCACGATATACGATATTGCCCGTAAATCTCCTGAGAGGTCTTGTGAGTGGTTAGCATATCAGCGTTTTTCGTTAGCTCCTGGTGTAAAGCCAATGGAAGGCTCGTCAAGAACTACGTACATAACGCCGACTAACCCTGCAACCGATTTGGCTGGCAAGATCGAATGCGCTGCCTTCGCCGCCTGAATAGCGAATCGGCTTTTGCGGTCAAGGGTTAAGGTAAATACTCGAAAACTAACCGTAAATCTAAAGTGTCAAGCCTATCACGAATCTCTTTTAGTATTTTAGAAGGCGATTTCACCACGAGAGCCTGGTATTCAAGTGTTTTTTTCAAATATTTAAGCATTCTGCAATCGATAGGTCACCACTTCAGGTAAGGTTTTGTTCGCAATGAAGACATAACGTGCGCGAACGATTTAGTCGAGATCCTGGGCACTCACAGGACAGATTGAACGCTTGATGTTATTGTGATAAGTCAGTCACGAAACGCTGTCCGGATTCATGTTTCATGAAAAAACGTCGGTTGTATACAAATTTGGAATGACACCTTCAAAAGATTGAGCGAGTCATTCTTAATCGCCCACGCTTCATTAATATAGATAAAGTCTATTTATCGTAACCTTCCTGAGGCCTCTGTAAGTATAGGCGTTTTTTTTAAGATCCCTCTGTAATGATCCTGATTAATTTGACTCGAATAGTCAAAGCGCATAAGGCTTCGAGCTAAAAAGGCGGGTGAGTTTGCTGGAGTCAGAAAATGCTACGTCGTCCCCAGCCACGAATTGCCGCCTTCTGCTAATGTCAGTGTTCAAATCATGAAATGATTATCTATCTGGATCAAACATTTGATGGGTACCAAAGGCCATCACAAGTTTAGCAAGCACCGTTTGGATTAATTAAAAGAAAAAAGCGGGGCTCTAGTTCCGTTAAGCTGTATCCGCAAACAGGGCAGAGAGCGAATTTACTAGAAAAAAATATACTACTTCTTTGGTCATCATACTCATGTTTAATGACTTTGCAATCCATCGATAAGCCAAGCAGGTTTCAAAGGATTTCGGCTAAGCGAAAGTGTTGTAGAGCCGAACCGTAAATTTAAAACGATCGATGACGATTCAATGGATGTTTTTTATTTTTTTTCTAAAGTAGCGTGATCATCTTAAAATCCACGACGATCCACATGCGTCACGATGAACCTTTGAAAGCAAAGTCGCTAAAGGTGTGTAAATCTCACTTTTCTATCTTGACGATAGGAGCTAGCAGCATCATTTCGTATTCTTCAGGTAGCGATATATACCTTATCGACCATTTGTGAGATGGTTTGCGCCTCTAAAGGTTCACCATCGATCCTGGACAGCGAGGTTGTCCTGCTCGGCAAAAATAACAGTCGCAGATTAATCATAAATCTCTGTTATTGTACCGACGGGATTTGATGCAAGGGTTATGTGAGAGTTGATTTTTTTGTTCAATTAGAGATCGCCGCGATAGTCCTAATCAAATAAAATTTTGTTTGCGGATTATTGGGGATTCGAATTGTGCAGGTTTTCTACTCATGGGAATAAAAAAGCTGGCGAGCGTAATGTTTGAGAGAGATTCTACAATACGGCGTTGCCCTTCGACATATAGTGTAATCGAAGGCGAGCGAGGATTACCTGAGCCTGGATAGGCCCAGTATATCACCACAAGTTTGTCTCTTGGGATGTTAGGTCCACAATTTTAAAGAATGTGAGTGGCGGGCCCCGCGTAATGGTAAATGGTAAAATCCATAGGTTCTCCAATTTGAACGTCGATCAAACAGAAAAAACTGCTAGTAAATTTAAAATAACTGTCTATTTTTACAGTAGTTGAAATGGAGCTTTCAACGGTATTTTTGTAAAAGAAACATCTTTTTTCTTAATCCCCTAAGTATAAGTGTTGTACTTCCTTTATGGAATAATGCTACAAGAACGATGCGTTCTTCCCTTGCACTAGCGCTGATACTAATTAATTTAAATGTTAGGTTTATTCCTATTCTGCCTGTCATCGTGTTGCGGCTGACGGATTAAACGGGAGCAGATGCCCGCTTTCATGGACAACGCGATTGGCATTTATGGAACTTACGCAAGCGAGTCTGCAGAATTCCGAATGGGTATGTGGATAACCGATAAAAAGGCCGTAAACGCGTAAATTGTCATTGGTCTTTTGGTTGTTTGCTATTGGTAGCCCTGATTTGTGCGAAAGCCGATGAATTATGGTGCTAATTGGTTGGCCGAGCCGTTCGGGTGCGGGTGCATATTGCCAGCAACCTTGAATGGTCACCTGCTAAGTGATAATGACAAAGGAGAACAAATCGCACGAAAAGCAATGGCAATTTGTGGCGTTAGTATTGGCGCCTCTTATGCTTTCCTTTGTGTTGAGGGCCATGGATTTTCGCATTTGGTTGGCTTTTCTGAGGCTTATTATTCTACTTTCTTTTTGTTTTTATCATTACTTGGCATTCATTTTGATTATTTTTGCTGTGCCAAATATTGTACAGCATAACCCTTTCGGCGTGAATAACCGACACTAGCCTTACAGCACTCGGTCCTTGTCCATAAAAGATTCAAATTTACGTTTTTTAAACCATCAGCGTGTTGCTGTTGCACGCGAAGCTTAACAGGCTTTGTTGTTACCAGTGCCAGATTGGTTGAATATAAATCAATTTGATTTTATCCACTGTCCGCAAAACACAGTTTGGTTATCCTCGCCATCATATTGGGTTTGCTTTTGCCAGTATGTTACCATTAAGTGATTATTGCCTAGAGGTTCCAAAAGGCAAGAATGGAAAGGCGGCTCGTCGCGGTGCTTATGCTGTTTAGGATGTAAGCTTCGAATATTAGCCTACAAATGGGGCTTTCCTTAATCTTTGGGGTCTTTGGTGTTGTTATTGTGGGCCTATTTTTGTCGCTTTAATCATTAAGAAGCGACCATGCCTTCATTGATTAGTAAACTGGCCCCCTTGGTTATTCGAGGCATTCGGGCCAATGGGTGTTTCTCCCCGGTACGTCATCAGTTTATGGGTCTTTTTTTGGTGGTGTTGGCGGCGGTTGGGCTGCTTCACAAACCATCAGCAGTGGCGTCTTTTTGGTATTGTTGGTGTTATGTTTTTTTGATTTAGGTCGATTGGTCGGTGCTGTTCAAAAACCGGCCCCTCGTCAGTAGAGTAGTTTTGGCGTTTAGCTTACCCAATATGACAGCATGAAGAAGTATCGACGTTGCGAATCAACTTTCCTGAAATCCCAAGGAGTGGAAAGGTATGCCAAATTTTTCAAAGATGAGAGCAAAGGTATACTAAAGTCCGATAAGAAATAAGATAAAGACACTTTGGATGCGATTGGCACCCAAGATGATTCTTTTAAACACATCAATTTTATCTTTTTAGTTGGAAGAACAACGTCATGTGCAACGTGAATAAAACAAGTAACTGATGGTAACGCAGGCATGAATGCCGAAGTGCGGTTTTATGCCATTGGAGAAGCGGTTGCAAACGTGAACATAGCGACATCAGAAAGTTGGCGTGACAAGGCAAACCGGGTCAAATGCAAGAGCGAAAACCGCAGTGGCACCAGCGTAGCCTTAATGGATTCGCGGGCAACTTCCGACTGGGTCCAAATTGCGGGCGATTTCATTAAGAAAGGCTCAAAAAGTTTACGTAGAAGGAATCGTTGGCGATCTCATAAGAATGGGAAAAAGAATGGTATCAAAATAACGACTACCTACAGAGAAATCGTTGCTAAAACGAAAATGCAATTGTTAGATGGTCGTGGAGATGGCAGGAAATACGCAGCACAGCAAGGCGATCGATTCACAGACCGGTATGGACAGGGCGGTGTTGAATGGCAATAGCGCCACAACAAGCAGCACTCAGCAAGAGTGGGACGGACAAGCTCCGGCCGCGCCACCACAGCAAGCACCGCAAGGCTTTAACCACCCGCAAAGTGGCGGTTATGATCAAGCTCCACAGCAAGCGCCCAGCCACCTCAAACAAGCTGCGCACAGTCCATTGCGGTAGCTGGGGTAAGATGCTGCCTCAACAAACGCCTGCTCAAGCGGCACCAACAACAACGAGCCCGTCAGCGGCCGCCTCCGCAGCGGTGCCAACAGCACCAAAAGCAACCTGAGCCGAAAAACCTCAGCAAGCGCCAATACTTTGATGACCATTATGACGATTGAACATCCTTTTTTGATTTCTTACATAATTAAAATTCTAATAAGCTTAAAATGAAAAGGCCCTGTTCGCGTTGCCACAGTTCTTTTTTGTATATATAGATGCTGAAGAAGGTCAATGAATAAATGGGTATAGGCGGTGAAAATGACGAAGATGACACATCTTTGTTTTTGGCAGCAAGAGGTGGCCGGGAATTAGCCGCTTAAAAAATTGCGAAGTCTATCTGCGAAAAAAGTCCTCAAGTGGGACTTTTCATGTCCGTAACAACCCGCCTCGATTGCTCAAGAACCGACAGAAATCACTTATCACACGAATTTCGGTTGAGAAGGTTGGAACCAAAACGATGTGCTTGGGTATAAACGTCTGGATGGTTCCAAGACGGTTTTAAGCGTTTAAGGCAAGGTAAATTAACGGGATTGAGGCACGTTTAGATTTACATCGCCATACCAGTGGCTATCAGCTCGCCGAGCAAGTGTATCAATTCGCGATGATTGTATGCGCAATGATATTTCGGTGGCGATCATGCGTGCATGGAAGGGCGATCGAACGCCAGAACCAGAAAATCAAAAGGCCCAATAGATTAAAATGCAAATAAAAATAAATGGCTTAGAGATCTCGAGTGGTAATAGGCGTTTTCACAGTGCCGCAGCGACACCATGGCGTGTCTAGGCGCCGTTTAATGTGTTGTTCAAAAAACAAGAAAAAGCCCCGTTTGGAAGTATTGGAGAAAAACAATCAAAAGCGCTAGTATCATGTGCGAACCTGAAAAGAAAGCACACGCGTTAGTTTTCGTGCGTAATAGCATATTTTGCTTATAAAATCCACCCACTTATGCCCTGTCTTGGACTTATGTTCCTCTTGAAATGTATCCAAGCTTGCACCAAAACATTTAATCAATCGTATTCAAATCCTATCGAGGTAGAGAATGCAAACGACATCCGCGCAACGACATCACTCCTTTACATTCTCAAGCAGTGGAGTTTAATCGACGCTCTTTAATGTGACTGTTCAAGGAGTTTGAGCACACCATAACGTGTGCTAAGCATTTTTCATACGCATCAGAAAACGATGAAAACGTGTATTTTTGTCGGTTTAAAAACTGTTCCCAACTGATTTCTTGTGGTTGTGGCACATCATTCTTGAAACACACCGTATGTTGGCTCTGAGCGTTTTCCCAGTGCGAGAGCCTTTCTTTAAATGATGATTCCGACGTTCGATTGAATACCTTTATGAATGCCTTTTTACGTCTTCAGATTGGATCGGCTTATGCGTTTGCGAAGTAGACAAGAAAAGATTTCATAACCTACTGGACGTGTATATTGATGCGGTGTTCCATTCTCGCTTTACATGACTGGATATTTTACAAGAAGGTCATCGTTTTAAGAGTTTGCTGAACCTGACAATGAGCTGAGTCGGATTTGAACCTTATAAAGGGTTGTTTTTAATTGAGATTGAAGAGGCGCAAATGGAAGTTCGTACGACGGCTGTCTTGTGGCAAACCTTGGACCAATACTTTGTTCCGAATAAGTAACGTATCAATTTAATTCCGGTGGCGAGCCAACGATATTCCAGATTTATCTTATCAGGATTTGTTTGGCATTTTTACCGTACGACATTAATCATCCTTCTAAATGCGGTGTTTATGACGTTTTTGGTGATATTACCTGGCGGAGATCTGCAAGCCTGAATTTGAAGACAAAGTTTTAAAGTCCGATTCTGAAAACGCTTAGAGACGCAATGTGAGTGTGCCGAATGCCCAAGAGCCGTTATTTCTCTCCGGTTTCAATGTCGAAGAAGGGTTTCTGCGATTGAAGTGAATAGAAGATGGCAAGTTCATGTGGAGTTGTTGGTTGGTTTGCTGGGTGAAAGTAAACCTGTGCCACTTTATAAAACCAGCAATTTGAAGCGCAACTACTTTCGAAGTGTTATTGTTGGAATAAGCAGTGCTTCGCTACTTAATGCTTCGGTATGTAGAAGAACAGTTGATCTTGGTCGCGCGCCGTCACCAAATTAATGTGATCTTGAAGAACAGCAAAAAAGAAATGAGCTTTTTAATGTGTGGCATTAGAAAGGTGTGAAAACCGATGAACGATGCGGAAAAAGTAGAGGCCGCCAAAAAAAAAAAATTGAATTTTACCACAGCTGGAACGACATCGCATAAAATGGTGGTGCCCACAAGAATCGTTAGACGGCCATGTTACTCAGATTGAATGAGTCAAAAACCGTGAAGTGGGTGGCGGTAGCTATTCCATATGGGGTTACAGACTATCTTGGCTGGTTTGTCGACCGCTGTGCACAGATGGTGGATGTTATTGCTTTCAACTGGAATTAGATCCGGTTATCGACGAACCATGCGCGAAAAGTGCGTGGAACCACAATACATTCCAAAACCCCTTAATTGAAAACCTTATTATGTGTCAAACGCACATCGTGTATCGATCACATTGAGTCCTGAATGAACGCAATAGAAACGCGTCGGAAATCAGGAGCTGAAAACGGATCGACTAAAGCACAAAATCAAAAGCGGCGGTTGAATCTGATGGAGATACACAGCTAAGATTGATTGCTCGCAGTGGCCGCGTTAAAAAAGCGCGTCCCAATCGCAAATTGAATTGTAATGAGTATTTTGGCCAAAAGGGCTGGAAGAATGTTCCAGCTCTTTCCCTGAAATACGAAGAATGAATAAACTATCAGTGATTTGCCATTACCTTTTAAATCCTACCAAGGCACGAATGGTTATGGTAACCAGCAATTGGTAAAAAGATTTACCGGAACGGATGAAGAGGAAAAAGAGTATTTCATTGTTCTCTTCGAATGATGACAAATTAAAGGGAGAGGATTTTATAAAATTGGAGGGAATGAAGACTATTAACCGTTCAAAGAGCGTCCAGGCTCAGGTTTGTGGTGTTTTGAAAGCGCTTCCAATTCCAAATTCGTGCCACCATTGAATACCGACAAGCGGCTTTAATGGTTTATTTTAAAAATTTTGGTCATCTAAAGCGTTTAAAGTAACCAAAATGTCAGAAAGCTAGAGTGAATTGGCTTTAAAGACAGCCAAGATAGCTGAAAATGTTTCGTTTTGATGAAGCAAGTCGAGTCAAAGGAGCTGGTGCTACAGACGTCGTGCTCCGCCGTGAGCATCGAATCACAAGGGCAAGGGTCCATATCAGCTGGCGATGACTGCGGCCAGCGAGTGGCGCTTTCTGGGTTATGCGGCGCCAACAAAGAAAAATGGGAATGGCGGAATGTCCCGTATTCGTGCGGCAAATTGCCTTAGATGATCATGGAAAGCGATGGCAGCACCGTTAGATCGGTGTGTGGCCAATCTTTAAAGCGCTTACATGCTAAGAGTTATTGCTTGGCGAATAAGACCAGCCTCTTGTGAGGTAGCTGACCCTCAGCATGGAAGGCGAGTATATGAGCGATGTTCAGGCTGTTTTTTATCGCAGACTTGCAATGGGCAGTGAAGTAACAGAAAATTAATCGTACTAGTGCCTGTGGATTCTAAAAGTGAATATTGCTTTGGTTAACATCTACTCCAGGTAAGCTTTTGCAGTATAGAGCGTTTCGCACTGCATGGTGGGGGAATCATCGCTGATGTTGCAGCGTTACTGTATAGGGTGGTTTTTCTGCGTAAATGGCTTTATTTGCATCGAGTTGATTCCGAGAGCAAGTGGTGCTTACGGGTGGTGGTGCGAGTTTTTTTGATGGTAAGTACAGGATGCTTTCCACGCTTTTACTCTTATCGTACCCGCGGTATTTGACTGAAACCCTAGTGGAACTTTGAAATGCTTCGATTGAGTGGATGCAGATATGAGACGCACACAAAAAAAAGAAGAAGCCCGCTTAGAAGAAGGCTATTCTTGGTGTGATTGGACCTCTATGAAAACAAAACCTGGATCGCCCGCTGGTGAAGCGCAAAGAGTGACTTTTATGTCATTACATGGTCGTAGTTTGGCGTGACCGAAAGCGGCCTCTTCCGAGCCAAAAATATATAGCCGTGACCATTTGCTCAAATTTGAAGCAAGTGAGCTAAGACGTATTTACCAAAAGAGAAAGTGGAAAACACCGCCCGTGGTAACATCCACGGTCAAAACGTGCAAGGAATAGAAAGCATTAAGGTTTGATATCTCAAGGCCTTATACGATTTTGGGCAAATTTTTTTTAATATAAAAAAATAGACAAAGACCAGTTTTTTTACTGACGGAAAATTAAATGGATCAGATTTCACGAATGATACGACAGCCCTAGCAAAACGACCCGATGAGGTCTCGCCGAGGTTGCTGCAAATAACATGGTTGAAACAATCCAGAACTTTAGTTTAAATACTAATTATTGGCTTTCGATTTGCACCAATAGGGCCCAAGTAATTTATAGGGGAGCCTTTGGATTTGGTGGTTAGTTGCCTAAAGGCGCCAAATAATTCTAAGAAATTACTACATATTCAGCGGAGATTTCAGGTCGATTGTTGCCGGAAACTAATATGGAGCGGATGTCAAGGACTAACGACCTCTAACGTAGAAATATCGAGGCATTGAAAAATTAGATAAAAAAACAGGGCTATTTGTTCCTTCATCATAGGATATCAGGCAATGGAATCCCCGCCTTCGTAAACTATGGATTGTATGTGGTCTGTTTAAAAAATACGAGTACGTATTGCGATCGGTGAATAACCTCTTGCGCCGTCCCTTTTGTGTACGGATTCATTATGCACGCTTAAATAGAGTTTTAATCGTGAATGCGTTCATTGCCAATGGCATTCGAGCGAAAAATTGAAATGGCGGCTTTTTGGGAACAAAAGCTATCGGGGCTATATTTACTTATTCTTTTAATGCAGGACGCAATGCAATATTTGGATTGCTCAAAAAGAAGGTCGAAGCAAAAGAGGCTTTGGATACAAACTCAGATCCAGCGATCATAAAAATGTTTTAACTGAGCCAAAGAAAAGAGAAAAAACCGGTTTGCTGCGAATAGCCATGGAGCCGAACGTTGAAAATTGTTCGGTTTCTATTCCTATGAATAACGACCCGTGTGCCTTATTAGAGGCGAATGATTAACATCAGAAGTCGCCCACTGGCAATAAATGAAAGCAAGAGTTTGGCAGACATAGAACAGTATTAGAAAAACCGGGATCGGTCGGTCAGAAAGGTAAGGAGTTGTTGTGACCTCCCTGGTGATGTTATTTAAAGTGGCTTTGAAACGCCAAAGAAATTATCGCCGGAGTAGATCGGCCAAGATTTAGTTACAGACAAATTAATGATAAGGCGATCCATCGTAAGACAGCGAATGAAGCGGCGTGGTAGCATTGCAGAAAGGGAGAGTCTTACGACAGACCAGTGCTTTTTCAAAGCTGACCGTAGAGCGTTGTCCAAGAGAATCTGAGAGAAACCGTGCTGGCAATTATGACTAATCCATTAAAGCAGCTAAGCAAAAAAATCTGAAATAAGCCCAATCGTAGGGATAGAGTGTCAATGGGCCGCTAGGGATTCCATTAAAGTCTTGGGTGGGCTTCATCAATACTTTTTTGTTTATTTGCGATCCTCACCATTTTGTATTTGTGACGCTTGACACCTTTGGCGACAGTGGCTGTTGTGCCGAAAGGCTTAGTATCAGCCAGCTACTTAAATCCTATGCACAAATAAAGGCTTGCAGTTTGTCTTTCGCAATTGTGTGTGGGGTGAAGAGTCGAGATCAATTTGGGCCGAGCTATCAAATTAAAAATACAGTCCATTTCGATTTGGTTGGCAAACCGATCAAAGTGAATGGGGAGACGTATGTTTACAAAGTATTGATGGCACCCGTTTCGAACCAGTACTAAAAAAAGAGCTGCTTTCGGTGCTTTGCTTATTGGATGGGGTTTGCCGTATGGTTCAACACGATTGCTCAGATTGATCGGTCCTCAGCGGAACCAACCGAAGCTGCAAGCATATTAATTAGTCAAGGGGAAAGAGCGTTTAGAAAGATGGACGTTCTGTTTTGATTTTTCACTGAAGGCACCAGAATAGCGCCGAAGAAAGGCAAGCACTTTAAAAAGGCGGCTGCGATTGTTAGCTGAGCGGTCTGCTAAATGTGCCAAAATATTGCCTGTTGTGCCAGCAATGCCACGAGGTTATGTCTGGCCTGGTACAGCGGTGGCGTACGTTTCCGGGGTTTCGAATTCGTGTTGTTATCTGAACCCTATTGATTGAATGAGAGGCGAAAAAACATCTCAGCTTGCCGACGAAATGGATTGCTTGATGGGCGTACTGAGATGGCGCCAAACTATCCAAAAGGAAATGATTCCTATTTTTAAAATTAAAAGATTTCAAGTCAGGTATTATAAAACCCTAAAAAAAAGCAGGCCGCATCAATGAAATGCGGAATTTTTTGTGAGCTTAATTTCTATGCTTGGTTTTTTTGAATACCAAGCTGGGCGTTTGGGTACCACCAAAAACCAAATGCTTTAGACAGTAAAAACGCCAGCTTGGTATTCAAGAAAATACCAAGCATAGAAATTTAGCTCACAAAAAGCCGATCATTGAAAGCCGGCTTTTTTATGTTTTATAAACCTGACTCTGAAATCTTTTAACTAAAAAAGGTAAAATCAAATTTCCTTTTAAGAAAGTTTTGGCATCTCAGTACGCACCAGCATCCATTTCGTCGTGCAGCTGAGAATGTTTTTTTCCCTTCAGATTCAATAATAGGGCGATAACAACACGAATCGAACCCGGAGAACTTACGCCACCGCTTCCAAGGCTCAGACATAACCGGCAATTGTGCACAACAGGATATTGGCCATAGCAGACGTCGCTAACAATCGAAGCCCCCCCCGCCACCATTTTTTTTTTTTATTTAAAAAAAAAAAATTAAAAAAAAAAGGGGACCCTCTGCTCTTCAATTCGGCGCCTATTCTGGTAAGCCTCAGGAAAAAATCAAAACAGAACGTCATCTTCCTCAACGCTCTTTCCCCTGACTAAATGAATCTGCTTAGCGCGTTGGTTCGCTGAGACCGGGATCAATCGCATCGAGGTTAGAACCATACGCAACCCCATCCAAAGAAGGCACCGAAAGCAACTTCCTTTTTTTAGACTAGTCGAAACGGGGGCCTCTACTTGTAAACATACGTCTCCCATTCACTTGATGGTATTAGCACACCAATCGAATGGACGATTTTTTATTAATATGTCTCGAGCCCAATGACTCGACTTTCAACCCCACACAACAATGCGACAAGACAAACAGCAAGCCTTTTAATTGTGCAGATTAAGTACTGAAGCTTGAACGACAACTCGCAAACAGACGACTGTCGCCAAAGGTCAAGGCGCACCAAACAAAATGGTTGAGATACCATAATAAACCAAAAAGATTATTGAGCACCACACCAAGACTTAATGACTCCCATACCGCCATTGAACTCTACTGCCTACGATGACTTATTCAGATTATTTTGCTGCATGCTTTAATGGAATTATGCATACATTCCAGCACGGTTCTCTCAGATTTTCTGACAACGCTCTAGGTAGCTGAAAAAGCACTGTCTGTCGAAGAACCTAACTCTTTTCTGCAATCAACGCCCGCTTCATTCGTGATTGGATCGGCCCTAATGCGTAATAATACTGCGATCTACACCCTCGGCGACAAAAATCTTCTGGCGTTTCAAAGCCATCGTTAATAACACACAAAGGTCACAAACCAAACCTCCTTTCTGACGCCGACGATCCCGTTTTTAATACTGATCTTATGTCTTCAAACTCTGCTTTTTTGTGTCATAAATGCCCCGTAGGTCGACTACTGATGTAAAACTCATGATACAGGACACTCTAATCAAAGGCCACACGGGTCGTATTCATAGGAAATAGAAACCGGAACAATTTGTCAAGTTCGCCAGGCTTTCAGCAAACGGTTTTTTCTTCTATTTTTTCTGGGCTTTCATGTAAAACATTTTTTAGAAATCGCCCAGATCTGTTTGATCCAAGCCATCTTTGCCTCGACCTTCTTTTTGAGCAATCCAAATAATGATTGGGTCCTGCATTAAAGAATAATAATAATAGCCCGAGCTACTGCCCATACCAGCCGCCCATCATTTCGCGAATGCATTGGCAGAACGCTTCACAAGATAAACATCTTATTAAGCGCATAGAACTCCGACACAGAAAGGACGGCGCAAGAGGTTATCACCGATCGCAATACGTACCGTATTTTAAACCCGAGTCCCAATACAATCCGATTATTTACGTAAGGCGGTCCATTGCGATATCCCTATGATTTGATAGGAACAAATAGCCCGTTTTTTTATCTACATTGTTTCAATGCATCGATATTCCTAACGTTAGAGGTGCGTAAGTCTTGATCATCCGCTCAATATATAATTCGCAACAATCGACTGAAAATCGTGAAAATTAAGTATCTTAGAAATTTGGCGCTTTTAAGAGTCAAAACTTAACACAAAATACCAAGGCCCCTTTAAAAGAAACTTGGCATTGGGCAAATCGAAAGCCAATAATAGTATTAACGAAAGTCTGGTGTTTCAACCAAGTTTATGCAGCACCCGCGACCTCATCGTCGTTGTAAGGGGCGATATCGTGAAATCGAAATTCGCATTTAATTTTCCGATCAGGTAAAAACTGCTTTGTATTGATATTAATAAAATCCAAAATTAATAAGGCCTGAATAATCAAACCCCTAATGCTTCTAATCCCGCACGGTTTTTGACGTGGATGTTAATGCCACGGGCGTTGGGTTTTTTCATCTCTTTGGTTAAATACGTCTTAGTCACTTGCTTCAATTGAGCAATGGTCACGGCTATATTTTGGCTCGGAAACGCTTCCTCGGTACGCCCAAACCTACGACCATGTAAATGGACATAAAAGTCACTTTGCGCTTCACCAGCGGGCGATCCAGTTGTCCATAGAGCCAATCCACAAAGAATAGCCCTCTTCAAGCGCTTCTTCTGTTGTGCGTCTCCATCCTGCATCACTCAAATCGAAGCATCAGTACGACAGGGATTCAGTCAAACGCGGTCACGAATAAATAAGAGCAGCGGAAAGCACCTGTACACATCAAAACCTCGGCACCACCAACCGTAAGACACCACTTGCTGCTCACACCAAAAGCCATTACTGCAGAAAACACTACCCATATACAAGGACTACAACGCGTTGCAACATCAGGATGATCCCCACATCAGTGCGAAACGCTACTAGCAAAAGCTTTACCTGAGTAGATGTTAACCAAGCCATATTCCTTTAGAAATCCTACAGCACGTAACGAGAAGAATTCGTATACTTCTCACTGCCACATTGGGTGGCAGAGATCTCTTAGCCGAAAACACCTGGTAGCAGACATTCGAGCTCCAATTACAACGCAGCCTCATAGCGCGTATGGTGAGTATACACTCTCACCAACAGAACAATGAACTGTTTATATTCGCCAGCAATAACCGTAGTAGCATGTAACGCTTCGCTGTAATATGCCTCAACACATCGATAACGGGTCGCTAGGCACATCGGCGCTATAATCATAGGATACATAATCTCAAGGCGCAATTGCCAAGCCAAGTCGACATCCGACATTCCACCCGCCGATTAACCTTTGATTATGCGCCGCTACACCAGAAAGCGCACTCCGCATGCCGTCAACGTCATCGCCAGCACAAATGACCCTTGCCTCTTGATCGAGCTCCATCCACCGCGCGCTGAAGACACGAACGCCTGCAGCCTAACCACTCTATTGACTCGACTTCGCTCTCATGCAACACGCGAACATTTACAGAGCAAATGGTGTCTATTAAGCAATCCACTTCATAGCTCTGACCATTTGGTACTAACGCTTTAGAACTGAACAAAATAAAATAACCCATTAAGCGCATTGGTCGAGGTTCTTCAAATGGTGGCAGCGAATGGAATTTGGAAGCGCCCAAACCACCACAAACCTGGAAGCCTGACGCTCTTTGAACGGTTAAATAAGTCTCCTTCCCCCCTCAACCAATACCTAATTCCTGTCATCATCGAAGAGAAAAAGGCAAATACTCTATTCCTCTTCATCCAGTTCCGGAAATCTATACCAATTGCTTGGTTATACCCAAACCATTCGTGCTTGAGGATAAAAGGTATATTGGCAATACCTGATAGGTTATTCACAAGTTTTCGTATTCGAGGCAAACTGAGAGCTGGAAAACTCTACCAAGCCCACTTTTATGGCAAAAATACTCAATATCATCCAAATTATATTGCGATTGACGCGCTTTAACGCGCACTGCGAGCACCATCTTGAGCTGTATCAGTTTCAATCAGACAACGCCGCCTGTTGGATTTGTGAGTTAGTCGAGCCGATTACAGCCCTGCTTTCCGACGCCGAGTTTCTATCGCCGTCATCAGGACTCAATGTGATCGAGACACGATTGCGTTTGGACACAATAAGGTTTTCAATAAGGTTGGAATGTAATTGTGTAATCACGACCACTTTTATCGCGCATGAGCGTGCGAGATAACCGAGAAATCTAAAATCCAGTTGAGCAATACATCACCTATCTGTGCACAGCGGTCGAACAACCAGCCAAGATCAGCTGTAACCATATGGATAGCTTACCGCCACGCCCTTCACAGTGACTCAATTCCAAATTGATGTAACATGGCGTCTACCGACTTCTGTGCACATCCCATTTTTTGCCGATGTCTTCCAGGCGTGTTAAAAATCAAATGCACCTCTACTTTTTCGACATCGTCACGTTTCCACACCTTCTAAGCCACACCATAAAGCCTCATTTCTTTAATTGCGTGTCTCAAGACCAACATAATCGTGGTGAACGGCGCCGAACGACCAAGATCCTGTTTTCTAATCCTCGAAGCAAAGGCGAAGCACTGTTATCCAACAATACACTCGAAAGTAAGTTATACGCTTCAAATGCGAGTTTAAGTTCGTAACTTTCCCAGCAAGCCAACCAACACCAATGACTGCCATCTTCTTTCACTTCATCTGCAGCATAACCCTCTTCGACAACAAACCGAGAGAAATAACGACTTGGCATTACGCACAATCCACTTGCGTCCTAAAGCGTTCAGAATCGGCTTAAAACACTTGGAATCTTCAAATTCGCTTGCAAGAATCCGCCGGAATAATCACGCAACGTCATAAACACCGCATTAGAGGATGATAATGCGTAACGTAAATGCGCCAACAACCTGAATAAGATAAATCTGGAAATATCCGTTGGCTCGCCACCGAATTAAAATTGATACGTATATTCGGAACAAGTATTTGGTCAAGGTTTGCCAACAAAGACAGACGTCGTCGAAACTCATTGCGGGCCTTTCATCTCATTAAAACAACCCTTTTAAAGGTCAAATCCAGACTCAGCATTGTCAAGGTCCAGCCAACTCTAAACGATGAACCTCTTGAGAAAAATCTCAGCGCATCTAAGCGAGAAAAGAACACCGCAATTAAATACACGTCCAGTAGGTTATGAAATCTTTCTCTGTTCTTACTCGCAACGGATAAGCCGTCCAATCTGAAGACGTAAAAAGCATTCATAAAAGTAATTCCAACGAACGTCGAATCATCAAAAAGAAAAGGATCACGCACCTGAAAACGCTCAGAGCCAACAATACGTGTGTTCAAGAATATGTGCCACACACAAGAATCAGTTGGAACGTTTTATAAACCGAACCAAAAAAAAAAAATACGTCTTAATTCATCGTTTTCTGATGCGATATGAAATGCTTAGCACCCGTTATGGTGGTGCTCAACTCATTGAACAGTCACATTAAGACGTCGATAAACTCACTGCGAAGAAAATAGTTAAAATGCAGGAATGGTGCGCGGTGCGGTTGCATTCACCTACCTCCCGAAAATTATTGGATACGATGATTACAATGTTTTGCTGGCAGCTTTCGGTACTAACATCAAGAGAAACAAGTCCAAGACAGCGAAAAGTGCGGAATTATAGCAAAAATTATGCTATTTACTGGCAGCACTACGTCGATAACGCCCTTCTTTAACAGGCGCAACAATGATACTACGCTTTTGAAGTTTTTTCCCCAATTTCCAAACGGACTTTTTCTGTTTCTGAACAACACTAAACGGCGCCTAACCGAGCACCACATGGATGTTCGCCTGACGCACTGAGTGAAAAGCGCCTTACCACATCGAGATCTCTAACGCATTTATTTAATATAGCTTTTATAACATTGCCTGATTTTCTTGGTTCGCTGGCGTTCGATCGACCCATTCCCATGCACGATGACGCCCACCCGAATATCATTGCGCATACAACATCCGCGATTGATACACTGCTCGCGAGCTTGACCACGGTATAGACGAGTAAAATCTAAAACGTGCTCAATCCACGTATTCATACCTTGCCTTAAACGCCTTAAAAACACCGTCTGCAGCCAGAACGTTTAACCCAAGCACTCGTTTTGGTTCCACCTTCTCACGAAATCGTGTGATAAGTGATATCTGTCGCTTCTTGAGCCAATTCGAGGCGGCTATGTTTTGCGGACATGAAAGTCCACCTGAGGACCTTGATTTATCCGCAAGATAGACTGTCGCATTTTTTAAGCGCTTATTCCCGCCCAATCTTGCAGCAGACAAAATGATGTGTCATCTTCGTCATTCACCGCCTAACCCCATTAATTCCATACGACTTCTTTACAGCATCTATATATAGAAAAAAAAGGACCTGTGCAAACGCGAACAGCCCTTTTTTCAATTTTAAGCTAATTAGACATTTTTAAATTGATGTAAGAATCAAAAAGGAAATGTATACATCGTCAAAGTCATAACAAGTTTGGCGCTTGCTGAGAGTCGGCTCAGGTGCTTTGTGCTGGCGCAGACACGCATGCGGAACGGCCTGCTGAGGAGTCGTTGTTATGTGAGTGCCGCTTGAGCAGGCGCTTGTGGAGAGGCATTACCCAGCTAGCCAAAGACCTGTGGCGCAGCTTGTTGAGGTGCTGAGCGCTTGCCTGTGGAGAACCTGATCCATAACCGCGCCCTTTGCCGGATGGTTAAAGCCTTGCGGTGCTTCTGTGTGCAGCGGCCGGAGCTTGTCCGTAACTCAGCCATTGCCTGGAGGTGGCTGCTACTAAGTTTTGTGGCGCATTGACCATACGCCTGTCCACCGGTCTGAAAATCGTATCCGCCTTGCTGAGGCCTGCGATTTCCGCCATCTCCACGACCATCCTAAACAATTGCATTTCGTTAGCAACGATTTTCTGTAGTGTACG
>Ga0163217_1010367_pt1 | contig 17957 bp, 19 predicted proteins | sample SynspAceP_FD_185933 | JGI IMG/M metagenome (GOLD analysis project Ga0163217, IMG submission 185933) | Saline lake microbial communities from Ace Lake in Antarctica - Synechococcus sp. Ace-P (PacBio error correction) | ecosystem: Environmental > Aquatic > Non-marine Saline and Alkaline > Saline ...
TGAAAGGCTGCTCGGCTCTCTGGCAAATCTGTTGTCTGATCATCTCTCCCAACTTTGCCAAGATCGCGAGGCGGTTAAGCGAGGCAACTTAAGCGCAGCGCCGTTCCCTATGAGAAAATCTTCCGCCGATTTTTTTGCCGATCTCGACATCTACACGCCCGGAAACCGAGATTGCGGGCCTCTGCGGTTGCAACTGCTTGGCGCGCTAAAATTGGGTTCCGGTCTGGTACAACGCCGAGCAATAAAATGTCCCCCGCGAAGATCGCGAAAGCCTTTGTCGCTCCATCCGCAAAGAGGCACAAAGAACATAGAGCGCACTGTTTAGGCTTCCGACTCCTTCCAATAGGGGCGCGCGACGATCTTTCTTGACGAACCTACCCCAAGGCGTTTGCCCGCGGAAAATCATCGCGCAACTCTAGACGCCGATAAGCCTTTGTGTCTTTGGCTAAGGCGCGCATTGGCACCATTCACGTAGATCGCCTCTGAATCGGCGTCGGGATGGGTTTGTGGCACGACCAGCGCAAGACATGCTTTCGCCCCACTTTGTCATGCGGTACGCGCATCACGTCACATCTTGACGATCGGGGTGGTTGTCCAATGATCGTTTTCGACATCCACTGGGGGAAACACCCATTGGAAACCCCCTGAGATGATCATGGTCTTCTTGCGCTCAAGGATCTTGAGGAAGCCATCCTCGTCAGCATGCCGATCGGTGCCCGAAAGGAGAAAGGTCCGGCCCGGGCCGTCCGGGAGAGGCCGTCCTTTTTCGTTGTGTTGTGATCACTGGCGTCATGATTACGCCGCACCGTAAGGCCGCGATCTACGACCGAGGGCTTTCCACCAGTGCGCAGCAGCTTCACGCTTCAATCGTCAAGGGATGCAAGAACTCTCTGATACCCGATCACCGGTAACCCCGACCGGTGTCGATATCTGCTCCGGCGTGACTTGATTGCAGTGCGCGGTCGATTGAGGCGAAAGCCTTCCGAAAAAGCATACAAGCTCGAACCAAGCCTGCGGGAAATGCGTTCCATCTAACGTGCCGCTTTTGCGTATTAGCGCCTAAGGGCAGAGCCGGCAGAAAGAAAGGTATTCGGAGGGGCACAGAGACCCTGTCCAACAATCCGGCGCCGCGGTAAAGCAGCCCAATTGTCGATGTGTACCCAGTCTATGGCGAAGCCACCCATCGAAACGTATGGGTGAATCGCGCACGCTCCAACAGCTTGAGAAAACCCCACCGAGCTCGACAGCGAACACGGCTATCGACATGCAGCGTGGCCTCGAAACGCGCAAAGAGGATGGGCAGCAATCATAGGCCAATGTGCCGTTAGAATAAAGTGGTTCGTCCACAGTGACTGAGCGCACGGGCTGTTTGCGTGCAAGCCCTCATTTTCCACGCGCGCGATTTTCGACGAACCAGGGCCCAGTCGAGAGGCGCCACGGCAGACATGGGGTGGCACGATTGTCCTTTTCGGCAGCGCCGGTGATAGACCAGAGGAGTAGATAATGTTGAATGGATCGGTCAGCGGTTGCGGATACTCAGGGCGCAGCCTTGTCGCGTCACTCGTCAGGATCTCCGTCAGTCCCGTCATGCCGTTTCGGGCCTTCGCGAAGCCCGGGAAAGATGCGATTTGCCACGTCTAGATCAGACCGTCACGCCAAGGCTCAACTCACTTTATACGCGGAAGCTTCAAGACACAAAAGGCGGCAACAGAGCCCCGCAAATTCGACTCAAAGCGATCCTCCCAGCTCGAAGTTGGGTTTCGCGGGCTCAAGCAACCCCGACAGCGGCACGACACAGGCACCTGCCCGCGACACGCCAAGCGACTGCCTCCAAACGTTTCGACCCAAGGCGGTTGGCCCGAGATCACCCAAGGTAGAGCCCCCGTTATTCACCTTGCAAAGACTCGTTAGAGGCGATATACGCATTAGGAGTTTGGCGTCATAGCCTAGGTTATGTTCGCCAAGAGAAAATCACCCGCCAAGTTCGCGTCGCTCCCTCGGGCAGATAACAATCGTCGGTCCTTCGTCGGATAAGTGCGCGGCCGTCATAGTGGCTAAGTCGAAATGAGATCCTCAGGACATGATAGACTGCGGGGTCGTGAGCGTAATCATTATGTTGTATCAGCCTATTCGTTGCACCCATGCTGCAGCCATTCGCAGCCATTGCATCGGCGGCGGGTTTGCCACCAGGAACGCTAGCGCTAGATTGCACTTTCAAAAAAACAGTTATTTGTTAGATTTACCATGAAGAGACCCATACGGCGTTGAAGTCCCCGGGGAGAGGGCGCTTGCGCGCGAGCGAGTCTGCGGCGGCGCGCATATGCCGCCCAGATCGCAGACCCCTGCTCACTCTAGCCCAATCTTCGACATGTCGATGCGGGGGCCACGTCCCTCGCAAGAGCGTTCGGGCCCAGCTGTCCTAGGTCGAACCCCGCCCTTTCGGCTCCGAGAACGGCCACGTTCGCGGCGTTTCCAGGTTTCCGTGCCGCGGTCGGCGAATGCCGAGTGAAATGACACGCTAAACCTGAACAGAGTCAAAAGCGATATGGAACGCGCAGACAGAGAGAGGCTTTCTTAAAGCACTCGCTGTAGCGGCCTATAACTCGGCGAACGACAGCTCCTGTGTTGCGGAAACGCCGCCTGCTGCCCAGCCCTGTCGCCAGAAGAATCTCCGGTCCTCATACTCAATCTGGCGCGCTGTGCAGTGGAATGACGCAAAACCCCAGATTCTGAACTTGCCAGCGGAGGCCCAAAGTCGAATGCTCTCCAAGGTCAATCGAACGCCTATTAGTCTCCGCTCTCTTTCCTTGTGGGATCATCAAGTTGCGCAAAACGGTGAGATGCAGTGGCCGCGAATACGCGAACAGCGCCACTCCGGCTCGGGCGCGCCCCTCAGTATTCGTCGGGCATAGCCATGCCACGTCAGTCTAATACAGCGCTTATCAATACGTGCATGTAAACTCAGAGATTCTTCCACTCACTGGCACGTTGCCCACGCGCAGTTTTTGATCTGGCGCTCGAGAAGTAGTTTCCTCGGTGCCGACCGAATTCTTCCAGACGTCGCACATCAGCGGGCACGCACAGATGTCAGAGCGGCGCCAATGGTTGCCGGGGCATTTCCAATACGTCATCGTAGCGTCGCCGCTCCTCTGGCTCATCCCGCAAGGCTGCCACATTCGCTGAGCACCCGCCCCTCAAGCCAGCTCCATCAGTAAAAGGGCGCGCCCAAGACTGTCTCATTTTCATTCAAGGCAAAACCTCCGAGGACCCAGGAACCCGGCAGTCTTGCAAAGTCGGTCATGCACCCGCGACTCGCGTTCGATCACGTGAGCTCCAGGTAAAATCGGCCCACTATGGCTTGCTGCGCAGGACAAGCCTTTTCGGTTTACCCCAAGTAACGAAGCCATGTAGGTTTGACTGCCCCGCTGATACGCCTTCCGTTTACAAGCCCAAATTGTTCCGAGGCATCTTACGTTGAAGCCATTGCGCGAGCCGCTTGTTCCGTCGAGGTTGCTCATGGCCTGAAACCAATATATCGTTTGAATGATCCAGAATATGCGATGGGCCATAGCAAGGCCTCCTTAACAACGATGAAACGAGATGCCAACCGCCGTCCGACGGGCAAATTTCAGCTGCGGTTCATGAAACCGACTGTGATCAGACACTAGCAGCAATAGCAGACCGTCAAAGATCTTCAGGCTGTCCAAGTTCGTCGGAATGGCACGCAGCCAAAGTCACCTTAATTTTGCGCCGCGAGCAACATGCAACAAACGAACGAAACCGTTTTATAAACACGGCTGCTGTGCTGTCAATAATCCAAGCCCCTCCGGTAGACTACACCTCGAATCGTAAATACACGCGTTATCTTGCTCGCGAGATTTCTCGCCAAACGCAAAGAAACAAGCTTTTACAGCTTCAAACAGTTGACAAATATCGGACAATCGTTTGTTTGTTTTAAATCTCTAAAAAACTGTCGGAACTGGCCCTGAATGGTGAAAAGAAGCCAATGATCAAATATTACCTTTCGTAGAGAACAAGATGGCAAGCCACGAACACGAAAGTCAAAAGTGAATGCCGTGCTGATTGAGCTACGCCTGCCATGCCGCACTAGACCGTAACATCGAGATGGGTGTACGATCTCGAGAGATGCGGAGGGGCTTGCGCCTTGTGCCACATGCCACGTTTTACCGTGCGCAACCGCGAAATCTGTGCGAAACTGGTTGCCGGGCCCCCGAATCAGCAATAAAAGAACTGGCAAATAGACTCAGATTTTTACAGTTTTCGGATGGCGCGACGACTGTCAAGCCGTGCTAGGAGCTTGTCAGCGCCTTTAGATATGCGGTTAAATCACATTGTAGAGATACAGGAGGGTGTATTGATGTTCCACACCATGGCCCTGAAGAAGCAGAGTTGTGACACACCGATTATGGGGCCGGCTGGAATCGTCTGGCACGACCAGCACACTCTTATAGTATATCATGAAACTGAAAGAATTCGGATGGAAAACTGTTGAGCCGCGGCCCTCAAGGACAAACCACTGAGGAGGCTGTGTCTAGCCGCAAATCAGTGATGGGCACGGGGCGGTCTTCAAACCGTCAAAACCCACAGACCGGATTTTGCACACGGCCTTTGTGAGATCAGGGATCCAAGGGGGCTGCTAGACGTTGCAAGTGTCGCAACGCGCACTGGACCTCTTGCGACCTGGCGGTCAAAGTTCACGCTGCAATCAGGCGTTGGCCGCGGAGTTAGTGTGCCACCGCAGTGCATCCCATTGCCGACACGCTAAGTTGGCTCCAAACCATGAGAAGGGGTGTCTCACGGGCGGCCTCCGCGGTGTGACTCCCGAGTCCAGTTCTTGTACAGCAGCGCCCGACCCTGATTATCTTGATGCGGCGGGAGTGCGGTCGTTCTGGGGCGAAATGGCAACCGCGTGTGGTTTGGCTCCCCATGGTTGGGCCATTTTTGCGTGGCGGTATGACGCGGCCGCACCGCGCTCAGCGATGTGTTGCTGACATCGCGCGTGTCGTAGGCGCTGTCCTTGCAGTTACGCTGCTAATTTCCTGTTTCGTGCGGGATCCTGCGTTCTGAGCAAAGGATGAGGGCAAACATCCGGGGCATCCACACAGTGTTGCTACCACGCCGTGTATCTCGCTCTAGAGATTCCCAGTGTCGCTTGTTCGGCCATCGCACCAATCTGGATCTCTATGCTGTCCAGACACGCCGTTTGGGGCCCAGCGATGCCTTGCGCCGCCCCACCTCGCTCTCTAGCCCACTGGCACACTGTAAACGCTCGATTGGCACCCGCCCTGGCTCTGATCCCGGCCTTTTCGTGAATCTCACGACACCGCTGTGTTTAATGACGTCGATCATACAGGCACGTGTCCTTAGGCGGGTCGTGTGAGCGGGGGTGAAGTTTCTGGGATTTGAGCCGCTCACGGCGGCGATGGAGCGATGAAATGAGAAGGATCGGTCGACCTCAGAGTCGCTTGTCGGTCGGGGGTTGACGTGCCGCGTTTCGGTGACGCTCGTGTCTGCGCGCAGCCGCAGCCATGATGTACTTGCCAGCCACTGTAGCCTTGGCGGATTACTTGGAATCTGAAGAAGAAGGGGCTTGGTCTCCAGACGATGGGGCGCGCTATTTCTCCTCTTGGATGTGCCGCCCTGATCCTTGCGTCCAGTCATTACCTGAATCTGGCACCTAAACTATGCGAGCCCACATCAATAGAACTGCGTTTGCGCAGTGGACGCTGCCTCTGCTTTGGAATCAATGGACCCAGGCGCGCTGGTGCAGTTGATCCGAAGCGCGGTGGAGGCGTGACGCATGATCGGTCTGGACTGGGCGTTCGTGTGTATTTGGCTTGTGGTGTCAACAGATATGACGGGAAGGGAATCGCAGGCCCCTGTCCGGCGCTTGACGCAGGATGTTTTGCGCCAGAAGCCGACCAGTGGCGCAGTGTTTTGCCTTCCGCGGGCGCAGGGGTGACGCGGATCACACTTTTGGTGGCGGGAATGGTCAGCGGCTTTTGCCTCTATTACACAAGTGCTTGACCGGGGCCGCTTTCCTTGGTAGCGGACCCGCGGACAGAAGGGTGCGGCGGACTTGAACTTCGCTCTCCCCTGCGCGCAACTGGTCCGATGGGTTGTGTGGCGCGACGGGCATGGACTTGAGGCGTCAGGCTCCGGATTGTGCGCGAGCGCACAATCGGCTCGCTCGGGTGAATTACTGGCGTCTGAGATAGCGTTTGTTCTTTAAGTGAAGTGCACCTCTATGCGCACATGGGGTAGAGACCTGCACGACACCGTAAGTTTACCCGTAACATTGATACCAAAACCTTCCCTTAAATCCCGAGCGCCTGCCTCGGGTTGTTTGAAGAGCAAAGAAATTCGCGCGTGTCCTTGCAAGGTCTTGACGATCAGCCAAGAATACGGCCACTTTAGCGGGGTCAGTGATCAACTGGTGTGAGTGGCCAGGACCGTTGCTTGAGCGGATGCCAAGTTGACAGAACGCTGGCTCTTTGAAAATCGTTCGGAAAAAGATGAACGGAAGACTTGAATAGCCGAGCTGATCCTGTGCACTGTCGGTATAGGAAGACCTGCCTGTGAGACTGTTTGCCCTTTTGATTGTGAAGTGGGACGCAGGCGCCTGGCGATCGCACGAAGGGCCAAGTGATGAACCATCGACCGATACACCGCTGCCGATCGCACAGCCTTTCTTGGCGCGCGTGGGCCACGTGTACTCCACGATGCGACCCGCCCGCGCGGAACTCCGTGCGAACTGGCCGCCCCGAGCACTGGCCTGCCCCGGACTGTGGCGGGCGATCTACGTGTGGGGTGGGTGAGGATGTCAGCGAACTGCTGATATGATCGCTGCGCAGATGAAGGTCACCTATTACCGCAGGTAAATCACGGCAGGATGGCTCCACGCGAAGGGCAGCGTCGCCGGATTACAAGGCTCCCCTGTCAGCGCTGTTAGCATCGATGGTGGCAGGAGCCCGTACGCGAGCCGCCGCGCTTGGCGGGCAGCATGGCAGGGGCCAAACCCTGCTTGCGCATATTTTGGCTCATCGCAACAGGTTTCGACGCGATCAACCTCTTCCACTCTATCGCGCACGTAGGAAATCTTCGAGCGTAATGGGCGGGACATCCCCCGAAAGCCACGCTGGGTCGGGTGGTTGCTCGGACGCTCCAGTGAAGGACTCGGTCGCCGCTGCATTGACTCGGATTGAGGCTGAACATGCATCGAGCAAGCGCACCTGCTGCACGCCTCCTCCCGGGAATATTGCCTATGGCAATACCCTGGCCGGCAGTGGAGTGACCCAGCCGACCCGGACGGTGCTGGGACGCTCAAGAGCCGTGCAAGCAAGTGGCTCCCTCGCAAGGGGGTACAAAAGCACGGCCGGATCTGGGCCTATGTGGAGACGCACGGCCTTTGCGCGGGGCATACAGCCACCGTTCGGGTAGCGGGCTCCGCCGCTATTCGTGATTGCACAGAATCGGACAGGAAAGAGCACGTCTCAGCCATCTGGCGGATGCACGTGGCATCCTTCAGGCGGAACGGTTACAAGGGCTATGCCAAGCTTTACCTGCCTCGATGCGGGGTGGCGTGCCGCGTTTACGAGAAGTCGGCCTTGTCTCTGGGAGACCATCGCGCGGCGACTCATGACTTCTGGACATAACCATGTCCGAGATCCGCCACACGAGGCGCTCGACGATCGGAAAGCTCTACGATCACTCCGAGCGCGTACATCAACGCTAAAGCTGCGGGACGCCCGATAACTGGGCGCGCGCCAAAAGCTGAGCCCAGCCAGGTCACAGCTTCTTCGTCTGGTCAGAACCACCGAACTCCTGATTCCGGGCGCAAGAGTGACGATTTAGGATAAAGCACCGCTATGGTCTGAGCCGTCGAGCGTCTCTCTCAGCCTGTTCCTGACCGAGTCATCCGCGCGTGTAGCAATAGACGAGGTCCCGCCCGAGCGCAGCCCTGCGCCAATTGGAGAGGGACGGAAAAAACTGGCTCTTTGCAGGGGCAGACACAGGGCGCAGAACTCTCTCACAGCGCCCATTGACAGCATCGAACCGGCCCAACTGAACGTCTTGAATCCGCAGGCCTACCTTGCCGATGTCCTCGACCCGCATCCACGATAACAAGATCAACCGGCTGGACCGAGTTGCTGCTTGGAACCTTGGGCAACCAGCGGATACGAGAACGAGGTCAAGCTGCATAAGCTTGCGGTATCAATGGTGCGGTACCCTGCACCTTGATGCCGTGCTGTCAATTAGAAAGATGTAGCGGCGCTCTTTCGAGGCCGCGATAGGGATCGTTAACCGCAGCGCCTCTGGCGTGGGAAGGTGCTAAGTCCAGGCACGCCCAGTCTAGCCCGTCCTTTGGGAGAGTTTTACTCTCCGCGGTAAACCCGGGAGGTTCAGTTTCGGCTGAAATAAGTCACGGCAAGTCAGACCGGACGCATACTGGCAAGGCCGCGCTGAACAAGGGGCTGTTTATCACCACAGGGCCATTTCACCAGTCAGGCTTCAGATGAAAGCGATGCGCGACGGCGGCAAACGCCATCGACCTTATCAACGGCGACCTGCCCTATGCGAAAGCATTCTAACAAAAAACGGCTTAGGTGCGAAACTCATGGAAACGTGATCGAAAAAATCCAAACTCAAATGCAATTGGTTGATGGACATTGAGAGGACGAGCGCTACGCTTGAAAAGAAAAGTCAATCCACTATGGAACACCAAGAAAGACTGCGAGTTTCCAACAATTTGCGGTCGTGATCCCGCGCTCGCGGTCGAGACCTCCCCTCTATTGACAAACATCTGCCAAAGGGGAGGTTCATTGAAAGGCGGCCTCGCGAAAGCTCGACTCTTTCCACATTGAATGAATTTAACAGCCTGCGACACCTTTGTTTCACACATATTGTTGCGATGAAGCGCTTCATCGACTGCCAATCGTGTCCTATTTAGTGATGTTCTCTGCCAAGCGCCTAAAGATTTTTCGATCAAGAAATCAGGGCTTTCAGCGAAGCAACCTTCATGCGAATGGCACACTATGCATCTCATCAAAGTGACCGCGCCCCGCATCAAGTTTCTTTCGCTGGGACTGTCGAAGCGACGGGGTGTCACCAAAATGCTTGTCGTCGCCGCAGTATTCTATCGCCACGCGCGCGCAAGCTGTCTCGGCATTCGTCGAATGAGGTTACGTCTAGCTCTTTAGTAGACTTCGTCGTCCATCATCTCGCTCTTCGTTCTCGAGGATTGAGACAGTTAGATCAGTCAAACGCGCACTCCCTGGTCGTGTACAAAGTTTTGTCGCGGCTTCTTCGGGTCTAGATGTACTGGACTCGAAGTTAAGTCAGAAAGAAGGCCGCCGCGTGCTCGTTCCTAACTCCTGCTTTCGACATAGTTTCTGCCCGACTCGTGGAGATGCGGCATCTTCATCAAAGCGTGGTTTCAAGCTCATCTAGATAGCTCGCAACACGTGGCTAGCATGGTTGTAGCAGGTGACCGTCCACGCTGGCCATCAGAGTTTGATGCGCCATCTTCCGCGTCCGGTGAAAGGTTTGCTGGCATCTGATTACGCGCCCCAATGAGGGCAATTCTATACGTCGAAGACAAGCGTTTTCCATTGTCGCTTCATCTTCCAATGTGATTGACATCACAAATCATCACCTCGAATTATCCGTTCACCACGATTCCACATTCAGCGTCGCGACTGTTTCAAACGACGCGAGAGTTGCCAGATATGTAGGGGTTAGTGCTCTAGGGGACTATTACCGTATGTCATCCTGCCATACTCCCATAGAAATTTCGACTGCGATGTTAGTTCTGTCTTCGCCCTCCGTCCAGTGTCTTTGGCCAGGTCGGAAGGTTTTGCACTTGCCTGTACAGGAGCGCCGTCCCGCTGTCCCGCTGTACAAGAATTTCCAATCTCATGCCGCTCAAGTGCGCCAACAGCCGTTGGCCGAAATGGCGGTCTTGACTGCTAGGCAGTGTAAGTCCATCGGCACACACATATACGCTCGCCGCTTCTGCTGCGTCATGGTAATGACAATCGACTCGCGTGATGCATCATCAACTGCCTTGCCCGTTGGTGCGACACGGTGCGAGCCTTGGAGAAAAAATCGATGTTTTCGCCGTGTTCTTGAGGACATTTACGCTGATGGCCTGAGTGGCCCACTGAATATTGGATTCACGGCAATCGAAGAACCCTGTCGTTCATCAAGGATTCTCTAATCTCTGCATGCCCAGTTGGCATGGTCTCCACAAGTGCAGGCTTCTTGTCAGCCGGAAAACCTTCGGTCGTTTCGCTGGCGACCGTGAACTGAAAGCCAGAGCCAGAGACGCTGCCAGTGACTGGCTTCTTCGTTGTTTACCACTCTTCTGCGTAGAGCTTCACAGCGCCCCATTCCCGCTGTTTCAGCGACAAAATGTCCAAAGACGGACACGGCAAACGGACGAGTCTCGATCGAGGTCTAGACCTGCTCTTTATCCACTGATTCAACGAGTGTCGAGGCACCCCCTGCCTCCAACATGTCTCGGTGAAGGCATCCTTTGAGGCCACCGATCGGAACGATTTTGAGATGTCGTCATTCTTATTCCTTTGGCCGTGATGTTTCTTGCCGGCAAGGAGTCGAGCGCTCATCGATCCGGTCCTTGATCAAATCGGTCATCATCCTGTATTCTGTCAATCGATCGTAGATATTACGGATTCTTCGCCCACGTCCCTCCATCAGACGCGCGTACTTCTCTTCGTCGAAAAAGCGTAAGCTCTCGGTCGAAGATTGCGAACACGCTGGACTCTTTTTTCGCGTTTTCGAGCAGCACTTGTGCTGGCAAAACATCCACAGAGGTGCTTGTATTTTTTCGTTGAGGCGCTCGAGGAAATCGGATCGGAAGACTTGAAAGTATGTAGGTGAGCGCAAGGCCTTCACAAGACTGCGAGTAGAAAATGATCCCCTGTCAAAGTCTCGCGCCAAGCTATTGACGTCCCTGCATTGGTCGAGTCACGTTGACGACACCCGCGCCGTGCCTCAATTCCGTACCTATAGACCAAGTCAAGGTTCCAGCCTCCAACGTCGTGAGACCAAGAAAACCCATCCTTCTTGTTTGCCTATGTGCTATCGCCGCCAAGGGCAGCTGCAACAGGCTCCTGCAGAAGGGCTTACTTCTCAAGAGGCTAATCGAGCAGCCGGCCAACATCGTGTCCATCGCTCTGCATTTGGTTTTGACGCAAGCAGGTGTTTCGTGATGACCAACGGCCCCTCAACTTCCCGATTGCCCAGCCTCGGTCATTGCCTGACCTACCACGCTTTGATGATTTCAGCACTACACTCAACGGCGTCCAAACGTGTGCCCTCCAAAGCGGAAATCGATTCTTGGTCCCCGAATGCAGAGCTCGCTGTAGCCCTCTGAGGGACATTCTTGCGGAGCCGAAAGCAAGCGAATCATAGGCTGATTTCCCGATAAACCTGTGCCCGCGCTTTCCAATAGATCAGCACTGCAGCAGCAACATCCCGTGCCATCGGAAGTTTTGAAGAGACGTGTTGCACCATCGAGTGGCGACGACTGCTGAGGTCTCCAAGTCCGAGATCACTCCAAGATACAATTCCTTATTCCTTTTCAATTTTGGTCGGCTTTAACGAGAACGCGCCCCAGCCAATAACCTTCATATCCGCCCTAACCGTCGGTTCCACGTTTTTGATACCACGAGTTCAGTGTCATCGGGAAATCCCAGCATTATCTGCCGAAGTCCGCCAATCCAGCATGAAAACTTCCGCTTCGAATCGATGAGTTTGAGACCGAGCTTGACGACAAGCATCGCCAATTGTCGGTCTGAGAAGTTCAGTTGACTTTCCAACCGGCGGCTTTATCGCTCCTCGGAAGGCGCTCCGCCTAGCTTTTTGGTCGCGTTGGATATTTCCAAAAACTCGACACAGCGCTGGCCACCGTTTCAGCGTTTTATGACGTTTGGGGGGCGAAGCTACATGGACGCCTACGAATCCTTCTTTTGCATCTGCTCGCAAATCACAGCGACGGTTTTTCAGGCTCGCGCTCAACAGCGCTAAGAGCGCGCTGCTGTAATCGGAAATTTGAACATCGTGGAGTTGAAGTCCGCCAATCAGCGCCATTGAAACGGTCGATTTGATAGTTCGTGTGTCAGTGTTCGGATGGTATCAAGCCGTTGGCCCTGAAAAACGCAGTAAACGGATTGGCGCGGCGGTTGAGCGTCAAACCTTGCCCGAACTGGTGGTCCAATCTCACTGACGCGCTGTCGCTGGCGGCGGTGTTTTTCGGGTTGGCGTCGCTATGCTTGTGGTGGATGGCTGAATTAGGTTTGATTCTGTTTGATGGTTTGGTCGTTTAATGTGCCTTTCTATCAAAGAACCAACCTTTTACAAGAACGACAATAGTCGCATTGAAAAGCCCATGTTCTTTAATGATTTTCTGATTGTTAGACCAATTTGCGAGCGCTGTTCCCATTCGCCCCAACCCCCCTGGGGTAGCCTTAATTGCAAGTTGCCTGAGTCTAGGATTCATCTGTTTCAATTGGGGAGTATATCCGAAACTCTGTGTATGAGGCTTACGCCATGCGAGTTTGGGCGCTCATTTGTTGAACCGTTCTGGGTATAGGATACTGCGAACTGATGCGGGCAGCAAGTCCATTCTCTGACGGCCCTGCCTGTCTTCTCAAAACTGCGGATGGCCAGATAGAATCAGCTTTTGTCCGCCGCATCATAGTGGGAAAGCTAACTCGCGCTTTTGGTGGTTTTTTCGGATGACGCGGTTCAGGCATCAATCGCATTTGTCGTGTAGATGATTTTTGCGCACTGGCTGGTGGGAAGGCGAAGAAGCGGGATGATTCTTTGCACGGCGCGTCGCCAGCTTGGAGCGATTGACGGTATTTTGGCCAATTCGCCTAAAATCACAAGGGCTTTTCTTCTCGCTCGGTGTCAAGATCCGTTGCTTGATAAATCCGCTTGAAGGTCTTTTGCGACGTTCTTGCGATTTTCCAATCGCAAAGTAGGGATGGCGCACGAGGTGGACAATGCAGGTTTTGGACCTGTGGTCCTCAAAGGGAATGCGGCATTGATGGCATCTGGAAAGCCCTTGAGGCCGTCCACTAACGGCGATCAGGATGTCTTCGACGCCCCGGTTGCGCGCAAATTGTATCAATCACCGAGAGCCAGAATTTTTGCCCCTTCATTATTGGCAACCCCATAGCACCAGAACCTCACGTGTCGCCCCTCAAGGAAAAATGAACGCCCAGGCTACGTAAACGGCTTTTGTTTTGACCTGACGGCTTTCGCATCGCGATTTTTTGACGCGAAGAGCAATAAGGGAAAACAATGGGATACCATCGGCTCCAAGCCGGGTTTCTGCCAGTCCTGAAAATACGTCCGCAGAAACGGATCCTGTGACGCGGCTGACAAGAATCGGCAGACACCTTCGCCCGTAGACCTCTTCGAGATGGGCGCGGATGTCCGGGGGTCGATAATCCGGCTGCATAGAGGCCAATGAATCTTGTCATCCATACCGTCGGATCCGGGTTTTGACCTTCTGATCAGTTCCGGTTCAAAACTGCCATCACGGTCGCGCGGGACATCAAAATCGGCAGCGCCCCATATCATTGCCTTCAACGTCTGCGCGACGTGCCATTGCGGCGGTTGCTCTGTAGGTTTGGAGGGGCTGGTGTCAGGCCTCATAGCCTAAATGCGTCGGTCAGTTCAGCGCCAAGCAATCCGTTTTCATCAGGCGCAACTCAGCTCTTCAATCAAGCCCTGATCGCCCAGTAAATCGGTCCGCGTTCTCAAACGCCGTCAGCAGCTCGTCTTAAAACTTCGCTTGATATCGTCATTGTCGTCATGCTCTTCGTTAATGAAGCTGGGCCAATTACTTCATAAACAAGAAGATTCGGACACTCTCTACAAATTTTGATTTCAAATGAAGGCAACTCAGTTATCAGAGCCGCGCGCGTAATCTCAGCATCTCATTGACGATGTTGGAACTTTGCAGACGTATTTGCCCTGCCCTGTTCAAGTTCCTTCATCTCCAAATTGCGATGAGCAGCCGCAACGCTCTTCCTCAGCTTTTCCGATCAACTCTTGTGTGGGCTTTCGATATTCATAGGATAATAGTCCATCGATCATCTAAGGCTGTTGAGGGTCGCTAGTTCCATTGTTAACTTCGAGGGCAAACAACGCACAATGAAAAAAATGCAATGGACACGTCTGAGCGACGACACGCTACTTCAAACGCGTTAAAAACTCAGCAACTGGACCTAAAGCCGACATTCGACGCCGTGCTCCTCAATTCACCATTTGCTTAAATTAAATGATTTTTGGCTTCCTCACATGCCGCTAAAAGCGACTCAACATGCCCATCTGCTTTTGGTTGGCTCCAATGTTTCCAGTTGCGCACAATCTGACTTCAAAACTTCTGCACGATTCAAGTTTCGGGGAACGTTCTCAAAAGCGCTTCAAAAAAGTCGACGCGCACTTGCAGTTTCACCGCGATATTGTGTAGCTCTTAGGATAGGGTACGCAGTTTTTTCGTAATCCGCTTTGATCTTCTTCTTCATGCCTTGATGCTGGTTCTCAGACCTGAACCGGCTGATATCACGTCATCCCAACGAACCAAAGTCAGATGCTCTGTTACAAGTGCTCTAGATCGGCGTCGGTATTGTCATTCCCGATATGACCTTGTCGATCCATCGCTTAATGCGGGCCAGGTCAGGTTCACTAAGGTACATAAATTGCGAACAAACTGATCTTAGAACGAACTCGAAGGATCCTTCTTAACTCGGCTTCGACAATCCGGTCCATGACTTCACCAGGGCGATCTCAACTCCAAATCCCTACTGCCCGCCGATCTGCATGCTTCTTTTCCAAGCTCCACAAGCGCGTTCCGCATCTGCGGGCGTCGACACTATGGAAATCCTGCCCTCAGACGCCTTGTCGTTTAGGAAGTGAGGCATTGTTCCCTGCATTGAAATCGATCTCGTCCCACGCCGACACCCAGTGGCAATGAAACAGTCTGTCGTAACAGTTTCCGGTGCCTGCGCAATGTGCCAAAATGTTAGCCTTTGCCATTCCTGGCGTGGCTTTGATGTTTCAATAGCGCCTCAGATCACCGGAGGACAAGCTTAGAAATTGACCGTTTGAAGCTTGCGTCTCACTCTGGCAGCCATGAGATTTCTTGTTCGAGCCGAGCATTTTGGAGCCATAGGCCCTTTTGCCTGTGGCGCGTTGGATTTTTGAGGCTCGAAAACTTCATCAAACTCGCATCTTCACCTAATTCGGGATGTCCTGATCTATCAGCGTCGTAGCCCTCTTCAAAATATGAAACGCGCTAACTAGTAGGTCGAAACATCGTTATTCAGCAATAGTTTTCCAAGTTAAAATGGGTCAAGCCTTGTGCAGAGCGGTTGCACCGCAAGCGTTGTATGCAACACCTAAACCGCAGCTAGCGCGAAATTTAGTACCTGAGTTGATTGGACAACGACCACGTCCTTTCGCGTTGCTTCAGCCGCGATAGTCAATGGCCAGAGATTTATCCGCACGCGGGTTACCCCTTGGCGCTGAGCAATCCGCAATCAGCTCTTGGGGTCCATGTCCTGCGTCAGGCCTCGAACCCTACCTGTGGCGTCACTATAGTCGGCAGCAAGCACTTACCCGTCTCCCAGATCGTCCGCTGAGCAAATCGCTTCAATGGCTTCGCGGAACAGGCCTGCACGAAACTTCAGATCGGCGGCTCAGCGCGGGTTTTTGATGGTGTCTTGCAGTTTTCGTCAGTGCATGTCAGTCGCCTTTCTCTTTGCGGGCCTTGTAGTCCGCCCAATAGCTTTGGCCTGCTTCGAATATCTTTGACTGACGCCTTTTCGTCCGCCACAGAGCAGGATCACAAGCGTATCACCGTCTTTGGCAAAATAGACGCGGTAGCGCAGGGCCCAAAGTAATGCGCCGCTCTGAAAACGCCTGTGTCGCGACAGGTTTCACATCGCCTAGGTGTTGGATCCCACGGTTTGATGGTGCGATCTTTTCTCAGGAATGAAGGAAGCATTAGGACAAGTCGTCATGGAGGCGCCACGACACGCACGTCGTCAGAGCTGCAAATACAGCGATCGCAGGGCTTCCGCTCGCGCAGCTGAGCGGGAATGGCTCAATCCCAAGAGCGTTGCCAAAGGGCGCAAAGCGTTCAACTGTGGGAAGTCTGAAGAGACCGGTCCGAAAAAGCCGCGCTCAACCGTCTCACAGAAAGCGGAGGAAGGCAATGATCGTTTGCATTCGCGGCATACGCCTGCGCCGATGGATGAATTGCCTCTACGCTCTCCAACTCGTCGGTTCCGCATCTTTCACGGTCAGCTCTGCATCGGTGCCTCAGCGGCATGGCATTCACGCTTACCCCGGATGTCGAGGGCGACAAGCTAAGCGGCGAAGTTCAACGCTTATCCCATTGGTATTTTCATATCGATATAGCTGAGGTTCAGAACGGCGGAGGGAAAGCTATATCTCTTTGTTGGATAGGACCGGACCAGCAAGTTTTTGCCCCGTCACCAGCTCGGTGGAAAAGGGCAGCCGCAAGACAGCGTGGGAATTCCTCGAAAGTCTGCTTCAAGGGCTGTGCCTTATCGCGCATCCATCCGATCCTCACTGATAATGGATCCAGTTCGCCGAACAGGCCCGCAACCGGAACACTGCATATTCCACGGCAAGATGTGCCGGGTCGACAGTACCCTCCATGGATACCGCGCTAATGCAGCTTTTGTTTGCGCAGCCATCGCCACCCAGTTTCACGGCAGCAGGGTCATTAAGCGTTGAATCTGTGATCATGGATGCGGTCAGAGGATGTCAGCGAGATAGGCTGTGGTTAGGCGTTTAGCTTTGGCGGTTCAATGATCGTCATGGCGCGGGCGAGTGTTTCTGCACCGGTGGTCGGCCCCGGCAAACGCCAGTTTTCCTTTCTTCCGAATTCCATCGTCGCAGGGCGCGTTCAGCTGGATTTTGTCGATGGCCACGCGACCGTCTTCCAGGAACAAGCTGAAGGCTTCACGACGGTTGAGGCCATAGCGGGGGAAGGCTTGGCCAATTGCTCTTTCCCGGGATGCCCAAGAGCTGTTGCTCGACCAAGTAAAGAACGCCTCAACCTTCGGCAGCTTGAACTTTGAACTGCCGCGTAACGGACTGTCAGCAGGCTGGCCACTGATATCGCGCTCAACGTCATAGAGTTTGCCGACCCGGTCGAGCGCCTCGGGCGATTCTCGGATTGGTCGATGCCCCAGAAGTCGTGGAAGTTCAACGGCGGCAAGGTGCCGCCCAACAGGAAGCCTCGCGTAACGAGGCAAACCAATCAGGTCCAGGCGCGTAAAGCTTGGCATAAAACCCTTGGGTAACCGTCTGCCTGAAAGGATACGCTGCATTAAGCCAGGTGGTCCAGACATGCCCCTACTTCATCCGGCGCAAACCGATAGACGGCTCCAGGGGCGCATCCCCCGCCCATGGGCGCTGGTCACCACATAGGCCGATCCGTCTGCCTGACGCTTTACAAGCCCTTTGTCGCGCAAAGATCGTCCAGCACCCGGATCGGGCGTTCATCCGCATGCAGCAGGTCGCCTGCCCATGAGTCAGCCTCGATCCGTTCGATCAGTGGCGACAAGGCCTTCATGGCCGCCCGCACCACCCAACAAGGGTGGTCTCGGGGATGTCTGCGCCCAATGCGGCGCGAAGATCTGTGCTGGCGATATAAGGGAAAGATGATCGTCAACTCGCGACTAAAATATGAGCCAGCAGGGTTCGGGCTGCCAGCTGCCCGGGGATCGGACGGCTGGGTGCAGGCCTCTGCACCATCGCTCGGCAGCGTGCCGACAGGACTCTTGATCGGGGCGTCTGAAACCGCACCTTCATCTGGGCTGCAATCAATGTCCAGCCAGTTCGCTGAACATCCTCACCCACCA
>Ga0163217_1044992_pt1 | contig 17956 bp, 10 predicted proteins | sample SynspAceP_FD_185933 | JGI IMG/M metagenome (GOLD analysis project Ga0163217, IMG submission 185933) | Saline lake microbial communities from Ace Lake in Antarctica - Synechococcus sp. Ace-P (PacBio error correction) | ecosystem: Environmental > Aquatic > Non-marine Saline and Alkaline > Saline ...
ATCTGCCGTTACCCCGAAGTTGCTTTGGTAGCCAACCACGGTATGCTTTCTTTTCCCGGCTTGGGCATAGGCCTTCTAATCAAGGCATGAAATCCCTTGCCTTTGTTCCGAATTTTACCCGTATTGCCCTGAATATGAGCAATTGCATGGCTAGAAAAAATGTACAGGGTAAAAGGAAGCTCTTTTTCATTTTTTTCTAAGTTTTTTAAAGATTATTCGGGTTACTGTCTGATTATATACGACACCAACCCAAGGGATGAGTGTCTTCAAAACCTTAATCACATCAATGCTGGAAGGTCCAGAACTTAATTAATGCTGCTCGTTTTACCGCACCAGCAATCCCCATTTCCCGCTACTATTTGGGATTTCTAACCCCTCGAATTACCTTAGGTAGCTTTCCATGTTGTGGGATCTGCACTTCAAAATAACTACATATATACTCGATAGCAACACACGCCCTCGCTAAACATGAGGAGAGCTCATGTGCCGGTGCCTGATCTCATTATCAATTTTTATAATCCCTTGAGGCATATAGTTTGATTATTAGAAAACAAACGCTCCCCTAATGATTAAGCATTATACGAATCATACTCATTTTTTAACCCTTTGGTAGTTTTTCATGTAATGTTAATCGCCCATTTCACATAAAGAAATATTCCATTGTAAAGTCCGAATCAGCAGCGCAACAAAGGCGGGAGAAAGCAAGAATAATAGCCTGAAGAAATCGAAACCCATAACCAAAAAGCCTATTAATTATTAGATATACAGTTGGCCATTATTTTTATAGTTTAATGGTAGCTTAGGCGAAGCAAGAATGATTCTGGTGCCCATAACTTATCCGAGCATACTTGGGTGTCTCGAGCCAATGCCGTGATAATGGGCCCATACTTCTGGCCACCATATTCAACAGAGCGCGAAATGGGTCTGAGTTGGATCCCTTCGGTATGACTCAGCGACGAAAATGATTGTTCTCCCAAGGTGCTGCACCCTCAATTCATTTGCCCCCGCATACCGGATGCGACGGAAGGGCAGAAATCCCTTCTATAGCCTCAGGCACTAAGTCTCCTGAAAATACTTGGATAGATGTACAATCATTTCCCAGAAGGAACGACAAACTCGCCGACGTTGTTCAATTATCGATTCTCACTTGCCTTCCTGTCAAACCACCCATCCCCCCATTCGGGTAGGACAGCATAGAAAAAGATATTGGCCAGTGGGGGTCGGCGCTTACAAGGATTTATAGGACGCAAATACGAAAAGTTAAAATAGTAAGCGGGTGGAAGGATCCCTAGTTTTATAATCCCGTGACCTGCAAGCGTTTTATGTCACCCTAAAAGGTGATACAATAAATAACAACCATAAATTGCCTGTTATTCCATGGATAGAACGGAAATCAATGGGTATCGATAATGTGGCAATATGACTATCCTACCACCAATCCAGTGAGCTTGGCAAGGCCTATCCAACGGTTGTATAGTGTTACGAGTCCGATTGCATGGATATTTATTACCACCCCCTCTATAATACCCCAATCCAAAACATATAATCTAACTATTTGGATGAACATATGGTGATAATAAATGAACAGCAACTGAGAGAGAATCAGTTGCCGTATCAGTAGCCTTCGAACCCACATATTTGGATAATTACTAGATGCTAGTTGTTCGTAAGATCTTACTTATTTGTTAGTTTGAGAACAAATAATGGTTTATGGGTAATTTACACCACGAGTCCAAAATCTGTTGAGACCGCCAATTCCTGCGTCTAGCAAACAGCGGCCTTCTCAAAGGGATATAGCTCCTGATTGTCACCCGTTACTTACATGCCTTACCGGTAAAAAAGTAATCCTGTCCCAGAAGAATTGAAATCAAGGACATTTGCCGTAAGCCAATTTCCTCCGCCGAATTTTTACTCGTGCGAGTGAAAGTGCCCTATCTGTGAGACTCCGTGGCATCTTAGGGAGATACAGAGACTACTTACACCCAAATAAATCCTTTGGGGCACCTTATGGGCCATTAGTTCCCCCCCAAAAAACCAGATGATTGCAGCTACACCGTGCGTTGATCTACACACCAAAAAAAAAGATACCTGTGCAATACTCCGAATAGTCGCCCTAACAGGTGATGCTATATATTCCAGGCAACGATAATTCCAGGCGAACCGCCTCCAGTTGATCCAGGGGAGGATTCACCAGCGGCGCGATTTAACCTTATTGAATGGGGAAGGTTAAAGACCCTACCCGTTTCAGCGACCTTTAATAAGTGAATAGAAAGCAAATAATTGAAGCTGGGCCAGGTGAGCAAATATACCAAAAGGATGACTCCATTGAAATAAATCAATGGGCTGAAAAGAGGGCGGACAAGGCAAAATAGTTTTTTCCAAGGCACGCAATGGTCCTGTTTAAATCAGAATGGAACAGAGTACATTATCTATAGTGTTTTGTGCTCTCACTAATATTTTTTCGGTTGTCTTTTTAATTAATTTAAGTCCCCATTTGTGACCAGGTTTGTGCATGGCAGCCCTGTAATTGTATTTAAAACTGCGATCTCGAAAATTTTCATTTCGCTTGGTGTGTTTAAGACCTCTTCTTTAATAAGTTGCTGTTGTCATCAATCAAATAAAATAAATTCATCGCCCTGTGTTTGGCAAGATCCCTGTCGGTTTTAACGCCCTTAAGAAGCCTTTGTAACCCTGTCTTGTTTCTCCCAAGGATGAAAAGTGATTTCTGGCCAGCTACCACTGCCACGCTCACCGAAGGGTCGAAATGCCTTTTTAAGGCAGAAAATTCAGGTTGTCCTTTCTCCTCGAGAAGTAGTAGACCCATTGCGCCCCCAATAGCGCCATTGCAGATCATGGATTTAAGGAACTCTAAACACTTTGGTTATTTTCAACTTTCAAATGAAGGCAAGTTCTGCTGCCCTCAATGATTTCTGAATGGTACTTAAACCGCTTTGAAAGGTAATCGAAGATAGTCTGATCTTTGCTCTATGTGCGCTCATCCTCGGCATAAACCCCGGTATCATTTAATTTTTATATCCACCCTAACGGGTTGTTGTTGTGTAACCCGTCGACCGCCGCATTTCCTTTAAAATAGCTGCGTACCTTCGCATTATCGGCCCCATTGTTGGCCTTCCCAAGATCATTTCTCCTGCTATCCGGTACGAATCCTCTACTGGCTTTGTAATCCTCCATTAGAGGGGCGCTTTGTGTAAATTTGTTCTGCAATTCGACCCTAGGGCTCCCATATGGCTGTTTGCCATGACTACTGGAGCGAAGGACTTGGCAGCTTCGGTATAGCGGAGATACCGTTGGCAGCCGCTATTGGGCAGCGCATGAGAGATTCGTTCGAGAGGCAAGTATTGTGGATGTAACGGTATTTTTTAACTTCTAAGCGGCCGCTGCTTCCCAAATCAGTCAATTTCGCACCATTCGCCCCGAGTCGACGGTCACGAACATAGAGCATAAATCTTTGAATCCGGGAAGCTCACATATCTTTCACTAAGAATCGCTCGTCCTTGTGAACTGAATTGAACGGGTATCTCTGACCGGCAACCCCAACTTAGTAAAGGTAGATATAACAGCCTCCAAGCTGATCTAAAGGCGTCTACTTTTTTGAATTGGGCTCCTTCCCGTGCAAGTGCTTAACCGCGTCGGTTCTCAGGAAATTTTATATTTCGCAGGCCGACTGCGACTATAACCAGTAACTATACGAGGAAAATGTCTGAGTTTCCAGTAATTGCAGAACTAATCCATTATCGGCTCGGAGCCAATACAGAGTAGCCCAGTCCGGCTGCCGTGGTCTGCGACATATAAAACTCGTATTTGCGGTATTATCAGGTTTGATCTCATATCCCGATTCCTTCCATTTGCTTTAATAGTGCGCGCGACACAAAACATCCGAGTTGGTGTGGTTTGAATCGGTCATTAATACTGTGCCAGTCGTCGTTCCATATCCTGGGGTATCGGATGGTAGTTGAGGCTGAGTAGGGGACTTTTTTTGGGATCGTGACCCAACTCACTTATAGGCAACCTGCTCATGTAATTTTATCTTTCATGGAGATTACTATTGTCGCTATAAAAGGCAAACCAAAGGCTTTCCCTGGGTGCCATTTTTCTACATAGATGCGGTGATCAATCTGAACTAGGCCTTTCATCCCATCCTATAAATCTTCTTGTGAGGCTACATATGGTGTTTCGTAAAGGTCTAGGTTAACAGACGCGCAATAATTAAAAAATCACCCGCCAAGCCCTCATAGCTTTACATGGAATTTTACTGCTTGTACCCCTAGGGTAGTTAGGGGCTTCGCATATAGCGAGTGCCTCCAGAATTTGCAATATCCCGAAATAATGGTGTTTACGCGCCGCGTGCACAAATACGGGGAGATTGGCATACAAAGGCTAGCGTGTTAACATAAAGACCTTCACTTGCCAATCTTGTCCAAGATGGGGGGTATTGGGCAAATTCATAGCACCATACAGCACGCTAGAAACCGGCACTACTGTCCTCGCTCGTGAAATCCACCCAAAAGGAATATAGGTAGAAAAGGTCCCGTTCAATGCAGTGCTTGTAATGTTAGTCAACAAGTCTGAGAGTAAAATAACTAACCAGACTGCCAGTGTAGTTACGCGTGATATTTAGTCCCGAAATTTCGGGCTCTGATAAAAATCTAAGCGTTATTTTCCGCTTCTTGAGAAGGAAGCGAGAATAAAGACTTACCTTAGCATGTCTAACATCAAACCTATAACTTATTAGAAGTTAATTCTTGACGCTAATCTGTATATAAAAAGTAAGTTAGCAAGGTTTATAATGGATTTCCACAAATTAGTTGCACTTAATAGTCGGGTATGTAGAAATTTAATACGGGCCAGTAAAATCACTCTGTAGTTGCATATTCCTCACATCCCCTGTTTCAATATCAAATTTTATGCCTAATGAAAATGTCCAATTTTTAATCCAGCCTGCTCAATATTTGATTTGTGGCCAACACTCTAGATAGAATCACTAAGGTCCTCTCTCAGTGAAATGAAAGTGACGCGCTTGCCTGGCCCACCAGTATATCATAATCGTGTTTTAATCTTGGTATCGTAGCCTGTTTAAAGGAAAAATGAGACTTGAAAACATCACGCGATGATAGTATCCAATCTTGCGCGATCTTTATGCGTAAGGCCTTCGTTTTCGCGCATTCTAAATTCACGGTGAGAACTATCAAGAATCTTTTCTCAAATAGATACTCAATGCCCCGAATCATTGACTCTCTGTTTATGGGCAATTGGCCCTAAGCCACGTTGCCGTAAATGCTATAGAAACGTTTTCTACTGGAAAATCAGTGGCATGGGATTGAAAACCTGTGCTTATTGCGCGAGTTGTTGGCCGCGAGAGATGCTTTTTTAACGTAAATGGACTTGAAACATACGGTCGTAGTGGCCCCATAGCCATAGCCTCATTTCCATCATTGCCTCTATACGCCATTTCCTCTAACCCTTATAGCTAAAAGAGGCAGTTCAAAGAATATGTCAGTGTTTGTGCCTTGGGGTGGCAAAATGGCACCGACGGCGGCCTTGAGGAATGGACAGACCTCGAGATTCTAGGGGAGCACATGCCATTAACGTCCTAACAAAGAATGTCGGGTAGGACTTGGCTTTCATTATTTTTGTTGCTTTTTAGCCTGAGGCGAAGATTTATATTAGGCTGCTTAATGTCCAAGCGAAGGAGGGGTCTTAGCAAACGCATCTCCTTTATCAGCTGAGCCAAGTCTTAATTTTCCTACTTTTCCGCAATATAAGGAAAGCACACATAATTTGGGAGTGGAATATCAAATTTGCAATTGGGCTCAAACACTAACCGTTTCCTGCGATTTTTTGACAAGGCTTCTTTTGATAGGGGGGCGTTTTCCATCCAAGGAGGTAAAACCTCGCACGGAAAATTAAATAGTGGCCGCTACGGATGTTTTAATAAATTGCGCTATATGTATTGAGTCTGATTTCCGAGTAAAATCCGATGAGTTGTGCCAAACTGTGAAATTTACCGTTCTTCGATGACAGCAAGATAATAGAAGCCGTAAGAGTCTGGAAAGAGAGCCGATACGGTATTTGTTTTATCCGGGTGGCCTTGAAGTTGCGCGCGCGTAGCGAAAGCCGAGAGCGAGTGGGATAGGCTTCCCTTTCCTCTTACAGATGTAAATACTCCCCATTCCCTTTTGTTCGATTCGATAAGCGTGAAAGACTGTCCCATCTTTTTTCCGGTAGAAATCTTGGGCGGACAATTTGTGCTAGTACATAAGGCTGATTAGTAGTAGTATGTTTTTTCAGTCTCTTTAGGTTCGTGTGTTTTGCATCTGTTTATGTCCCCATTACTTTAATAAAGTTTCGTCAATTGTTCCCCAATTAGGGGTTATTCCATTAACTCCCTATACTTAATTGATGTATAAATCGTCTAACTCGACTGTACCTCTAGCACAATTTCGATCTCAAATTTATCCACTCCGTATTAGCGGAGACTGCCGCAGTATCAACTCCCAATATATTCAAAGTTAAAATAGCAGTCCATTTACTTATAAAACATTAATGCATCATAACATTGAATGCACTCCATTTAAGATTTAACTCCGTAATAAAACATACTTTAAATTCTGACCGAGTACTGAGGTCTTCTCCCGCCACCACTTTTAATTAGAGCAAATCCTAATCTTACAAGAATCCCAGTATCCTAAACGTTTTTTGGACACTCCATTTTGTATTAACTACGCCCCGCTCCCGCACTAACATCTTTTGAGCGCACTTCCCATTTCTTAGTATACCACCCTCCATTGATGGAATACTACCTTATCCTATCTTGCGAGAAGTTCTGGCCAGAAAAGTAACTGGAAATTCCACGCTGGCTACTTTCCAGCTCCACTAGGAACGTGCGAAACACTCCATACGAGATGCTCCTTCCTACGCCCCGGGCGAGCGAATAAATATGTGTCAAGACCAATATTGTGAATCTCCATAATAATAGGCTTGGGGTAAAAATTGTATTTCCGTAGACCTTCTATCATGTAAGACCTACAATTAAAATTGAGGGTGCTGTATATTCATAGTTAATTATCCCAGTTAACGCATTGTTCCCAGACTAACCAATGTGGTGCCATTCTCATTGTGTTCGTTCCCGAGAGAGAGGGCGTGCATATTCCATGGCTGATACACTACAATCAGCCTCTCTCTTCCTTGGCATCTAATTCCACACAGTTTTTCAACGCGAAAATAAAATCATCACAGAAGCGTCAAAATACAATCATATGGTAATCCATGCGTAAACGAGTGCTTTTGTCATGAGCTCGCGCCAGTCAGAAGATTAAACCTCTACATCGCAGTCATATGACAGCGGTCTAGCCAAGTGAAAAGTTTGTCCCAATTTCGAGCAGTTGAAAATGCTTTGTTCTCTTGGCTGTTATGAAGCACAGCACTCTTGTTTATCATAAAGTACCACTCGCTTATAGCATCATTTGGTGTCGCCCGTCTAGGCTCAAAAAAAGTGATATTAGTGAATCCCACAAAAATATGGTTCCAAAGTTAACCCACAGCGAAAATGGGAACAAATAGCGTAGATCTTGATCCTTAATGAAAAAGTTCTGATATACCATTAAGCCAAACGCCGCTCTTTTGTGCCACCTGCATAGGAAGCGTATTCATCTACAAAAAGTTCGATCTACAGCAATTGCGTAAACGACTCCGTAAGCTCAGAAGAGTTACTGTGGATTGTGAGTAAGCCGATATTGAAAACACTCTGAAAAATGAATGATAGAATTAACATTTCCCTACCTTCAAAAGTATTCGCCTGCGCGCGATAGATGTTTATTTAACATTTAGCGCAAGGATTATTTCTAAAGTTATTCGTAGTGAATAACCCGAGTATAAGGACAATAAGTATATATTTGAAAGAACTCTAGAAACTACATCACAAATCTTGTTGGCTTTTATTATCCAACCCGTCCATTGCATAAATTCCGCAGTCGACTTCTTAATTATGAGCGCCACGCTGCTTTACAAGCGCGGGAAAGTGAAAGCGATATAGAGTGTAACTCTTTTGACCCTACGGCACTACTCTAATATAGATATGGTATAAGGTACCTAAACATAGGAAAACAGCCCCACATTAAAAGAGTGGAGTAACGATAAAATGCCAATACTTTTTTTGGATTTCCAGAAGAGTTTTACTGATTTGGACTAAGGCTTCGTCGAATGCCTTCAACGTAAAAATAAAAAGCATTAGGGCGCAGTTCAGAGAGGTTAGAATATAGAATAATTCAGTCTTAGACTATCACTTATTATCTTGCCTAAGAATCCAAAATCTCATACAACCCAATTGCGCTTGATCCGGTGGAGAATAACGAGTCGAACCGGTGACCTCGTTGCCTGCCAGAGAGCGCGAGTGAGCCCGATATTACCATAACAAATAGCATATTACCGATGCCGTCCAGAGCTTCAGAAATACATAAACTTACTTGGGTGTCATTTTGATACAAATGAAATATAATCAATTGCGTGCAATTTTTTTCTTAATTATAATGTACCACTCCCACCACTCCCTTGCCCCTCTGTGCGTCCAACTCGGGTCGTCTTCGTTTCCCTCCCTGTGCTAATATCCACACGTTAGTGTTAAGAATTCTTTAGATAAACGTAGAACAAACATTCAAGGTGATCGAAATTATCCAGGTGGACAATAAAGAGTTGAACTTAAAATTGGGCATTGATGCCAAATAGTGGATCAATACTTCTTGAAGAGGTCTTTGGTATCTTCGGCATCTTTAGCGTAAACGGAATAATCTCAGCAAACTTTTGTTGATTCTGTTCCAATGCCTCCTAGAAAAGTGTTTTCAAGTCTTGTGCCCCATTCTTATGACTTGTCCTCTACTAACCGTTAGTTACAGGTAGTTTTAAAAAATATGACAACTTTATACCGATAAATAGTGTTATGAATGTTCAAAAGCTCCACATTCAAAACCGTATTAATTTTTGAGGTCGAATTTATTAGTCTTGAAATGAGACAGTATGCGGAATAGATATAGATCGATCTTTTGTTGTCAGTCTATGACCTTGTTTATTTTTATTACGTGAAAAGCCAAGAACCTGATCCCTAGAGAAAGCCATTTCATAATTTGGTAGTGCCAACGTGAGTCAACATTAGATAATATGCTATGAAAGGTTTTGTTGTGAGTGTGGTCATGTAAAATTAATCCTCTTAATTTTATGAAATAACCAAATTGTGAATAATGCGGACGATTCATCGCGGTAAGGGCCGCAGCACCGTAAAAGTGCTCACCTTTTGACCCCGTTGAGCATCTTCTGCATTTCTGACCGGGAAAAAATGTGAGTACCAAGTACTGTAAACACAAGGAGCATAAGTTTGCAATGGCTACTCGAAAAGAACGAAAAACAAGATTATTGCCCAGCATGCCAGCTCAAAAGGACAAAATCTCAATCCTGTCCGGAAAGACGAGAACTATGCGAAATGGAGAAACTGGAATTGCCAAAATCACGCGCCTTATATAACTCACTTCAAAAAATCGGTCCTGATTTTGCCAAGTAAGATGGTTAATAATGAATGGGTGGGTTTGTGACTTTATAGCGCAAAAGGAACAACTTAAAGATTAAATGGACCGTCACGCCAAAGATGGTGTAGTAACTATCTTTGATCCGAAGAGGCAGATTCCGTTTTCGGGGGCAACAAGAAAGGAGATGCAGGAGCCTTGATCGGACGCTATCGGCCACTTGAGACAATGAAGTAGGTCGATTACTTCTGGGAACAATTAGTTTTCAAAAACCAAGGATATATTATCGCCATTTAGGACAATCTTTGGAAATGAAGGAAGGTGAGTTATAGTAAGTTCTTTACAAGCCTACTACAAACATGGTGCACCTTCCAAGTGGGGAGCCTCATTCATTACAAAATATGCAACATCACACCCTTGGAAGATGGGCCCGAGACCCTGGGCTCATTATCTGGCAACATTATGGACATGGTAGAGAACGGCACATTTTTTTTGGTTTGAAGGTTAATCTAACAGATATTCAAAAAACTGCGGAGCGAAGCAACATCCTGATCCTTCCTCCGTAAAAAAACGTTGAAACATAATCAAACTACTTGTAAACATTATCATTTGCGGCAATAGCCTCAATCGAGCGAGGGTCACCCGAATGTATATCCGTTTGTGATGTACCCGGGGAGTAAATAAAATGACGTTATCACCAATTGCATTGCCGAAACGAATAGGTTTCCTAAACTTTATACTATGCCTTCCACTTTGCTATGGCTAAAAATAAAGTGAGTTGAATGTGTAGTAAGTTGAGGATAAACTTATCCCCAAAGAAAGAGTTTCATTTTTGAGATTAATAAATTTGCTCCTCTAAACTCGCATGGTATCGTGATGGACCTCAGGGAACATTGATTAGTGGTTAAGGTTATACACTAATCCACAATCTTTTACTCAACCCATGTGCCCAAGTTTATAGTTTTTTAATCGATTAATTAGGTTTTATATAATTATCGTCCTTCGGATTCTATTGAACTTTTATTACTTGTGGCGCTAGTTTAATAAACTTTTACACTATCTTTAAAAGGAACGCTAATTCCAACAGCGTTAGATTGAGCTCCTCTTTTAAAATCTGACACACCTAGTCACAACTACACTTCAACAATAGCCTAAAATTAATTTTGCGCATAACGATACAAGGCTTTATGACGAATGTTCAACGATGCCCATGAAGTGGCCGACCCAAAGTTTATGTAATTTAAAAAATCGCCTAGAGGAAAGTAAGTTGGAACAAACTTATTTCCCTCAACATTCAACGATCGGCACAGTTATCCCTGGGCATGACTTTTATGTATAAGGACAATCAATGGGTTGAGGCGTATTCTCCATTTTAGACATCATCCAGAATAGTGAGCGGTGCCAGGATTGGGACTATTTATCAAAGGACTCCAACATAGAATAGTAGCTCGTAAATTATTATTAATGAATTATATATGACCAAAAGGTCTAAAAGGATAAGATTAATTCCCAAAGATTGTTGCTTCGAGCGCTAGTTATCTTACAAGAATGTATTGGGCTTAACACCACCAGAAAAGGTCCCTGGGAAGCCAATATTCTCCGGTAACCGATCTCTCGAGGAGCAGATGGAAAGTTTTATGTGTTGAAGATTAATTTAAGGTGCCCACCGGAGTATCCATATCGGGAAAATAGGGAGATCTTGAACGTACTTTTTCCAGAAAGTTTTGAGCAACTACATGTTAGCGGTCCCACGATTATTCCGCCACTATTTAAGGGATAGTGCTAGAGTCCCTAACGAAAGTCAATAAACCCACTATTGTGATTAACACCTGGATCTATATTCGTCTTATTTGAACATGCTTATCTGGCACAACAAATGGGAGCTGATTAGGCAGAGGAGGACATTGGTAGTCAAAAGGCGATTTTGTTATATGATGACCACAAATGGTCTACAAAAGGCGATGTATTTACCGGCAGGGTGGATATGAAATTATTGACCCATTGTATTCAAATAAAGATTCGCTTAGGAACTCCCGGGCTGTTCGGGCCTATTTAAAGGGAAATGTGGTATCGTAATGCCCCAGGAGCTGGTGTAGCTGATGACAAGGCCAGTTTAGTGCCTACTATTCCAAGGTTTGATAAAAAATATATTTGGCGAGGAGGCACTAATACCCAGAAAAATATTAAAACATATATAGTGCGAAGCCAAAACAAATTGCAAATGAGTACAGAAAACATTGCGGAATGGTGGTTAAAACAGACAGATGGTTCTGGAGGATATGGAATGTTGATAAGGTTCTCACGAATGTCTACCAGAAAGCGGAACAAAGAGTTCGTAAAGAAATCAAAAACAATCCTAAGGAATATATGTGCACAACCAATGGATCAATCCTTTCCGAAGTGCCACACTCTGGATAAAGGTATCAGGGGCCGACATGTAGATTAAGCCCTATATCTCTATGGAAAGGATATCAAGGTAATACCAAGGCGTGACCAGGTACAGCGTGAAAAAGGGGTCGTTAGTCGTAAAATTCTTCACAAGGAGGAGTCAAGCAAAAGGATACTTGGTCTTGGATAATAAAGAAAACAGACTAATGCAATAGAATCGCAATCGCATGTATTTGAATAGGTACGTTGAACGGGCCGAAAATTAGCCACCGATCAATGGAGTAAATTCAATCTTCGTTGGAATCGGCACCTGAATGCTATTCACAAATGGAAACCCTTTGGTGGCTCATACACGGGGATGGGATCTAATGAATCACATTAAATAGACTGGTGGAAAGGAAAAAAGTCATATATTTCTTGGGATTCGAGCCGCTCAAAGACCCGAATTCGGTAAAGTCACTCTATTTGTCACGCAAGGGAAAAACGCAAGCCATTAGGCCAGAATTGGAACCTAAGGAGTATGGCCACAAATCAACTACTTGTATTATTTCGTAAAGGAAGGATTGGAAAAAAAGCAGTTGAAAGAGAGCGACCCACTCTATTTTTAAAAAAGTGAAGGAAGGGGTCAGCTCTATATGAATATTGGCCATATCAATATCCCGAAAACGAATGGTTGGCATTTTGGAAAATGGTCAATTGATAGAAACGTGCCCGACAAAACGTCACGTGTTTTAGAAGTAGAAATATCAATCTACTAACAACACCACAGGGCTGTACGGCCAACTCCCTTCGAACCTAAGCTCAATGGGCGGCTTGCTAAATCAAGTATCCGCTTATGAATGTCCGAAAAAATATGGGAAACTTACCGCTTTGAATATTTCGGAATTTTGATTTTAGATAAGGTTGTCCCCATCGCTCCATTCCACACGCCAATTCTGCGTAATTGAGGCCGGAAAAGTCTAAATAAATAGCAATACCGGCAAGTCCGAAAGCTGAGCTGTCTTCCGCAATTTAGCGCTAAAAACATTATGGGGTAAACTTAGATCACAATTAGAGTTTACAGATGTAAAATGACATTTTCTGACAGTGGTTTGCAATGAGTAATATGAATCCCAATCTCCAGAAAAAGACTCAATAGGTGTCCAAACAGCGGTTACCGCTCCTTTTTGCCTGCAACACTCACTAGCAAAGCAAAGTTTAATATGAAAAGCCAATCGAATATCTCGACTAGGTACGTATGTAAAATTGGATTGGAGTGGTATTATTAAGGCCAACAGGATATCCAGGAGGCCAAGAGTAAAATACACGGCCTAAAAACAAATAAAAATAGCGAAGTATCGAAATACTAACCCTCCTTATGGCGCGCACCCGTCGCCCTCAAGCTACCCTATCACCTGAACGATAAGGTTTTATGGAAGTTGAATTACGTGCACGTTCATTTTCCTATTAGCTGAAATACCGGCATGGAGTAAATGGAAGTCTACTTGAACGGAGCATAAACTACCTTACGTCTTCACAGAGCGCGAGAGAGAACTATCCGTACACTGCAAGAATCTCACATAGAAAATCATTAAACAGAGTTTCAAACACATAACGGTAGACCGGAAATATTTTCTCAACAGAACTATATGCCGATAACAATACGCGATTATCACATTTTAGTTGTTGAAGGATGCACACGAAACTAAGCACAAGTCGAGCAACCCTCTCGCATGATGACCACCTGGAGCCCATATAATCCAGTTTTAAATTTTCTTTGTCAAAGCCAACTCATAGCATTAAGCCCGCAGATGCCACTCCTCTGCGTATGCGAGCTTTCAAACGGAGAGTCTATGTAACGTCCTTCTCATTAACGAGAGAGGAATTGCAAGTTGGAGCATCTTTGGTGCGCTAAAGAGTACGGAGACGCACTATATGGGAGTAAAGGTGCCCGCAGAGCGAGCACTTGCTTTTTTAAGGGAGTTGACCATGCACACAATCCCATGACGATTGAGAGAGAAATAGCGGAAGAAGGAGAACCGCAACCAACCAGATCGAAACACACTGAGTGAAAAAGGGTCATGAGATGTATGCTTGATCGCAAATTCGTAACTAGTGCGTCACCTAGGCATGCCCCTTGTGAAGGGTCGCGAAACGTCGTTTGTAAGCGGGTATTTTGACTTTTTTTATGATTGTAGAGTAATTATCCATAAATGTACAAGGCCCGTCATCGGTGGAGGCAAGAAGTGTTCCTGCAGGTGCGGGGTGGGATAGGTTTTATGACCCCAAGTAACGGTAAGTTAGAGAGCATCCACTGACCATCTGTATTTACGTACTCCCTCAAGCGCTCACGCCTCGACGGTCTCTATTTGAATACTATGCCCGTTCAGGTCGGTCAAGAGGAAATGCTTGGGCCTTACTCGTCCTCGGTGGTTGGTCCCGTGGTTTGCAATGTTGCGTAACAAACTAGCTTCCCGAGATTAAGTGCAGAAGGGAAGACCCAGCAAACTTAATACAGACGTTTAATGTAAGTAAAGAGATAGAAAGTCCCGACCCTTCTACTAGAACTTAACATCTGCCTAGAAGCCCCTGAACCCCTTAATTGTAACGCGCAAAATAAATGACCAACCCTTACTTAGGAGTAGGGTTCTTATATAACGGCGGTTCCTAGTGAGAATGTCGAAAAAGTGCCCGTATTTATAAACTTCATTTTCACGTTATAGATAGGAACACAGACTCGAGAGTTCATTATTGGACTGGTGACAGATGCACAAGCTTGAAGATTTTGTCTGGGAATTGTATACCCCGCTGCAAAGCAGACAACCCATTTCCGCGATCCAGACAAGCGCTCATCTGTTCACGCGCTATCGACAATCGTCTCCGATACATTAGCGTTTGCCCAATGCTGTTCATCCTGTCTAGTAGACTTTATCAGTCCGGTAAGGGCAACTTTTTGCAACATTTTAGGCGAGAGCAAGATCTATATATTGCTAACTGGAAGTCCCTATTCAGCAGCATGCCAAGTAAGTCTGTACTGGAACTCCCCCTCCAGGCATAGCCTGAATGTCACCTTTTGCGCCATCCGCATTTGCACATATATAATGCCAGGGATCCACATGGATTACTTACCCGGCCTGTTATTTAGCGGAGCCAATGAGAGGTCAAAGAGAGCTAACATATAGGCCTGAATTATGAGCGACCCTACAGGAGAATGTACATCTCTAGGCTCAATTCGGGCGTCGTACGTAGGCAGTAAGAGTATATGTATATAGCGCTCATGAACTCAAATGTGATATTGTCCCTGACAATTATAGGAGAGAGACGAGAGGTTTGGGGGTCGAAGTAACCCAACCAATAGAGAGATTTCCTTTTGAAACGGGTTACCACACTATCCAACGTAACTGCCGCACTTCTGCACTCTCTTAGTCTCCATCTATACTCTACCGCCAGCTTTCGCGAATAAATTCGAGAAACCACCCAGCAAACTCTGGAATACAACGTTGTTCGAAAAATCTAAACCAATGGTACGAGTTCCAGAGCTAAGTGATCTTATATAAAGCTCACGCATATTAATCGCCCACAGTAAATCCTGTGTTGAATGCCTATGCCCCAACAATTCGAGGGCCAGAGGAAAACACTGTGTCACGCCAGCGGTGTCTCTTTGTGTGACACTGCTAAAGTCCGTATTTCCAGAACGCGTTACGGTACAAAGGCCAATGTTTAAAGGTAATTTCAGGTATTCGCGCCAACACTTTATTTCCCCCCGCCTCTCATCACGCAATGCTCAAAAATACCCTATTTCAACGCCTCGTTTTCACACGCGGTGTACGTACCCCGTCATCCAAGACAATAATACCGAACCTAATCTTGTTGGTTTCTTGAGGATTGACTCCTGCTTAACTCTTTTGGAAGCGAATTTGTAAGGAACAAAATACCTCCAAAAAACAAAATGTAGATAAACATTGGATATTCGGTCTTAATGGAATAATTTAAACCAATACGTTATAGAGATTGTGGATTAAAAAGTTCCCGCCACTCTATTCATTCGGTATGAAAGTTTTGGTCAAAATATTTTTTTTCTATAAATCACTATCGAGTGAAAGGGTGCTAAACTTTAACCTTAACAGAACGCTTGCTTTTAAATAATGGCTTGTAGAAATATTGTAAGAGCTTTCGGACTTGGTTAAAAAAAGGTATTGATACAAAGGCGATCTTATCAAACGGTAAACTTATCAAAAGCCTTTTGCCCTCTAAGCAAAAACTATACAAGAATCTTCATCCTGTCCCGAACTCAAAAGAGAATGATACGATACCGGGCAAGTTGGCCGACTTGATCCAGCCTCGAACCGAACCAAAGGTTCAAAAAGCGTAATGGTGGGCGGGTACATGTAAAGGAATAGCCTTTCATTCAGTAGTATCCACGAGTATGCACGATAAAATATTAGAGAGGGAGGTGAATCCAGAAGCACTTCAATAGGACGATAACACCCTCCTCGATAAAAATCATGTCAAGAAAAACAACCTATTTTCTCCGTAAGTTGATATCCTATATTTGTACACATATGTCACAGACGAATCCTCTTTGATTGCCCGAATGAAAGCCTATTCAGAGTAAGGAAACTAAACTATTCATATCAAATGTTGAGAGAGATATCACATTCTTCTCAAACCAACTCTGGAATTACTAACCCCTCTAAAGTCCGTTAATTTACCTTTTAACGACTACCAACTAGGATATTAAGTATCCATGTAGGTATTTTTCATATAATCACGACTTGTAATATTCCTTATAGTCCATAATTGAACGCCTTAAAAATCTGGTGTCGCTAAACTCGAATGAATAGGATTTGCTCCAATACATGGCCACTGAAAAAGTTAAATAATTAGATTTTGAATACTGAGAAAAGAGTAGCCTTTGGAACATATTTTGCTACAATTGATTGTAAAAGGAATAATTAAGGATTTATATAAATATTTCTCAATGAAGAGGACAGAAGCCATTTTTTTTACTCTTCTCCCATCGTAATTTAAAATTCAAGGATAGAACCCTATTTTAAATAAAGCGTTTCCACTTTCCTCCAATGTTGAATTTTGTTTTTTCATTTCCAAATCTTCATCCATTTTCCGCCTAATAGCCATTTAACTCATAGCATAGAAGCAACCCTTAGTGCAATTTGTATCAAATTGCTAAGTTTGGTGGCATTTGGCCAAGTGCTTGGTGGATTTGCATATATGAGTAAAACCGGGCCCTTTTTTCGCAAAAGCTTCCTTCAAAGATTGTTTTTCAAATTTCTGGACGGTTAATCGTTAACACCCTTAAGCCCCATGCCCCTCTGGGCTATCATTGTAAAATCTGGATTTACCAACTGCGAGTGGTATCATTAATCGGGGCAAGCCCTTGTACTTGCATTTCCAATCCTACACCCATTCCTAAGGCCCTGTGTTAAACACCGAGCTAACTTTATGGGAAGGTCAATTGTTTGTAATGGTGCGAAAATCGCCCAAAAAGCGATTGAATAATCCCCCGTCCCGCAGATATGCAACAACTTCTCTGGTCGGATAATCCAATGGGCCCCTATTGAAATACTGGCAATCGCATTCGCCATCGAGCGGATTGAAAGAAGCCGACATTATATTTTAACTCTGCCCGGTTCAGCGTATGTAAGTAGTCCCGGCTTCGTGCCCCGCGGCTCGTCCCAAGTTGCTTCCAACATGCGCCACTGGCCGCTGCGCGGGAAATATCATGTGCGAACGGGACTGAACTGCACCCATCCTGAGCGGGGGTGTTTGGTGTGCCGCAACATTATGTGCCCCAGCAAACAGTCGTGGCCAAAAAAGAGGGGCGCGAGCGATGAGGTGGGCAACATGAATTGTGCAGTTCATCCGGAATATGTCAGTGGGTCAGGTGGCCCGCATTTTAAGCTTGCAGAAGATCGAGCGCCAAGGGCATTGGTGGCACGTGATCGGTCCCGAGGCAAGGCCTAACGCCGGCACATGGCGGTGGTTTGCCAAGCGACAGTCACACCCTACGCATGGCGCTCGGTGCGATTGCGTTGGTA
>Ga0163217_1055376_pt1 | contig 17951 bp, 13 predicted proteins | sample SynspAceP_FD_185933 | JGI IMG/M metagenome (GOLD analysis project Ga0163217, IMG submission 185933) | Saline lake microbial communities from Ace Lake in Antarctica - Synechococcus sp. Ace-P (PacBio error correction) | ecosystem: Environmental > Aquatic > Non-marine Saline and Alkaline > Saline ...
GAAGATAGAGCACTATATTTTAGGAAAGGATTAATTATTGCCTCTGACAAATAGACAGGTTATAAAAATAATTAGAGCTTCTTTCTAACGGTGATGAAGCCAGAGAACAATTTAAAATTGAAAACGCTTTAAAACTGTCTGAAAATTCAGTCAAAAGCAATTGTTGAAATGCGTCTTTCGTCAGTTTAACTGGTTTAAGAGCAAAAGAGCAAATTCACTTCTGATATGAAAATTTTAAAGACCATAGAAAGATTTAAAGAATATTTCCCTTGCCCATAAAGAGCGAAGAATGCAAATCATTAAAGAGGAGTTGCAAGAAGTAAGGGAGAAGTATGGTGGATGTGAAACGTAGGTAAAATTAATTTGTCTGGCGGTGTTAAGCAATGGGAAGATATGATTCCTGATGAGCAAGTGGTTATCACTATTTTCGCATGCACGGATATATTAAACGTACACCTTTACAGAAATCAAACCCAAAATAGAGTGGTGTGGGTCAAAAGGCATCTTCATACTAGAATGAGACTTCTTAGAACATTTAAGTTTGTAGGTACAACCACCAATATATGTTTATTTTTTTACGAACGAAAGGAGAAAGTGTTTCTGGATGCGTGTTGTATTAATTCCCAGAAGGTAGTAAATCATCAAAAGGAAGCAATTCAAAACCTGATTAGTATTGAAAATGGTGTTAGCGTAAGGCTTTTATCTGTACGCAAGATCTTAAAGACGCAAGAGACGTAAACAGCGCATTAAGTAATATGGCAAACTAAAAATCGGTATTGTTAAGAAAACCTTATTAGAGCAATATCAAGGACCTTACGCCAAAATGCATAAAATGCCATAAGCATTAGAGAAGAAAAAAAAAAAAAATTGGGAAAAAAAAAAAAAAAAATGAGTTATTAGAAGCTAATTAACCACAGGAACCAGGGAAATATTCTTAGGTTACATCTGGTAAAGCCATCCGTTTTGAAGAAAAGTAAACGCGACCTAATGGGTAGAAAATGCTTCTGGAGTTCGTGGAAGTAACTGTTGGCAAAGCGAAAATGAATGGAAGTTATCGGTATGGTTTCGTTCATAATTTTGAAGAAGAAATTACGTGGTTTCTCTGAAAAATGGTTTATGGAAAGATCTAGCATAGAATGATTATCGCGTAACTAAATCGAGGTGGGAAAAAGGAGTAAAACCATCTCCATACCGATAAAACGGGGGAAATTAAGTAGCTATCAAGAATGTTCGGATGCGGATGATTTAATGATTTATCAATAATCAGACATTGGCTATTCGAATGAGTGTAGAAGACTAAGGGTGATGGAAGAGCAAACACAAGGATTGTTCGTTTAATCACATCAAAGAAATGATTCTATGCAGCAGTACTAAAGTCCATGAAAGATGAAATGCCGTTGGATGATACCGATATTAAGGAATTAGACGTGAATCCAGAGAAAATGGCACGGCTTCGTGTAATACTGAAACCGAAACCAAGAAGAAATCAACATTAAAATTTAAATAAAAACGTAAAGATGAACACTAAAATTTAAATATTGGCAGCAATGTCATACACCATGGTGGTTTTTCACAAAAGAGTGAGATAAAACAGTTGAGAAAAGCCCTTAAATCCAGGAAAATCTTGCTGAGGCCAAACTTCTTTGAAAGTGCAGCTTCCTTAATTGTAGTGCTTGATAAGAAAATGAAAAGCGCATTTATTCTTTTAAAGGAGCCACTATGCCATTTTAAGCTAAAAAAGGGATGCAAGACTTTTGATACGCAATAACTTGCCTTTAAATTAAAGCGATTGCGGTTTGAAGAAAAATCAGGTAAAAATGAGTATACCGTTGAAGCAAGACAAAAGTTTTCAAGGTAATGACTGCTGACTTAGTAAATGTCTGCGTGAAAGACAATAATACAAAAATTTAAGGAAGCCGCTAAAAAAACTATATTTAGGGTATACTTGATCTTCAGGATACCGTTATTTTGGTATCGCACAAGTGCGCTGTAAATGGTACGGAATACAAAAAGCAAAGCTCTAGGGGTACTATTATGAAAAACCTAAAGACTTGGGACGTGTACTGAAATAAAAATACACTAGCTGTTAAATTGAAACTGGAGAAACAGAACGAAATGAGCAAAAACACAAAAAAGATTTAATGGGTTTACCTCTAAACCTATAAAAGATCCCTAAAGAAGAAAGTCAGATTCAAAAAGTTTCGAAATCGTAAAAAAATATCCGCTTTAAAATTTAACGCACTGGGGAAGATGATAAAGCTTTTAGAGGCCTATAAAGAGCTAGAGCCGAATGATCTTAGTAGTAAATTTAATCTTGAATAAAGCTAACTATATTTCAAGTTAGCGATAAGACAATTTAAAATTCTTTTAAATGCTGAAGCCACAGCATTACAACCTGACAATGCCCAGATTAAAGTTTTATAACATAGGGTTTGTAAATATGGAACAGGGTAACATAATTGAAGTGCTAGAAAAGCATTACTACAGAGCCTAAGATCAATCCTCGGATATTAATGCGCAATAAACTTTCTACAACGTAGTAAATGAAGGAAATGGATTAATTGATTCGATGGAACGCTTTAGGGAATACAACAGCCGATATTCCAAATACGACTTTAAAAGAACAAAAACGACGATTTGTTTAGAAGAGGGTGCCTCGTTTTTAGTCCAGACTTCTTAAAAGTGAACCCTGATAACCAGGTATTTAGAGCAATATAAAATATTTATGGTGCTTAGTGATACAGAAAACTTCATGAGATAAAGAAGTTGATAGGAATAATCAATCATTCTATACTATTAAAAAAAGCCTACATTGTAAAGGCTTTTTTTTTTTTAAAAAATCTTTAAGCACTTCTTAATTTATGGGGTAGTTTTGTTTCGGAAATTAAAGATTCCACGGTGTATCAATAACGGTCTATTTCACTTTGCCGTGCGCAAAGTATCACGTAATATTTTCCAAACAATGCAAACCATGATCAAATGGCACCAATCTGCATTATCAAAAAAGCTAAATCCCAGGCTCGCACTCCTTCTATAAACTTAGCGCTTCTCCGCGTGCTTGTTAGATGCCGTTCTTATAGATGATGCCAGGAGGCTTTAATAAACATTTGCGTAAAGCCAAGCGCTATCAATACAAAAAGTGTTTTTACCCCCTACAAAAAAAAGGGAATTTAAGTATAAACGAAGCTATAGTAATAAGCCTGCTTTTGCATTTTTTTCAGTTAAACAATTACCTTCGAATTGGTGTGGACCAGACGGCATAAGACACCGTTGAACCTAACAAAACGGGTATAATCATTAAACTTGCTACTCACAAAAGAGACTAAATCGATGAAATACTATAGTTCGTATCTTTGCTAATACCTGCGATGTTCCTCGAAATCGATTGCCAGTAAATAACTAAATCCACCCCCTTCAACAGGATCATTGCCACCTATTTTACTATAATTTACGTGTTCTAATGATTTAAAATGGTCTCCATACAACCTACCTGCGAATTAATTCACCAGATTCTCAGGTCCGATCTTACAGGAAACAATACTAAAGAGGACAAAGCCATAATTGCATAAGGGTATAGTAAATGTCTGTCTTAATTTCTCAATCACCATGCCGAGGCCAACACCACCACCATTACATATACGCAGCTCCTATCTTAGCTTTTTGTTGTCCTAGATATATGAATTAAAGAGACTAATATTCCTAGCTCAGAAACACCCTATGGATGACCTAAAGAAACGCTCTCCGTTAATATTACGTTTTTTATCGTAAGTCCTAATAGTTCCATATTCGCTAAACCAACTAAGAAAAAGCTCGTTAAATTCAAAAAATCTACTTATCTATGGAAAAAAATTGGCTTACTTAAAAGCTTAGGAGTGCCTTTTGCCGGAGCGGTGGTAAACCATTCTGGTTCTTGGGCAGCATCTGCAAAACTAACAAAGTTGCAAAACGGTTTTTTAAATTAGTTCTTTTGCTTTTCCGTCGCTCATTAAATAAGGCAGCTTGCAACCATCGTTAATAGTTGAAGCATTGGCTGCTGTTTACGGACCATCTTTTGGTAAAAGCGGGTTCTTAATAAGGAAATTTTATCTACTTAACATTGGTATATTTCTTCATCTTTGGTTACCAATAAAGCCCTCTCCGCGTCTTGAGGAACCTCTACGGTACCGACTTCATGCAGCAAAAACCTTTCTGCCAAGCTGCCTCAGTCTTTATAGGATTGATGGCAAAATAATCTTGATCTTCTTCTGCAAACTCGTATTTACAGCACATGCAATCGGCACAAACACCCATTGCATTGTTATCGTAGGCAATCTACTAGTCGTCTTTTTGCATGCGTCTATTAATGTTGATGCCAAATTTTTGTCCATTTTCTCATGTAAACACATAAGAGGATTAAACTCATGTTTTCCATACGCAGCAACCACGATATCCCGCATCACCAAGCGCTAATGCTGTGCTCCTTGAATCAACAGCTTTCATTCCTGAGCACAATACTTATTGGAATGGTGGTACTAGGGAACCGTATAGGAATCCCAGCATGCGATAGCTGCTTTGTCTTGCGGAGGCTTGCCCCAGTCCTGCTTGTACTACGTTACCCATACAGTACTCATCTACAAGTTTAGGTCCTAGATTAAATTTATTTAAGCCCCTTTAATAGCCATGGAACCGAGTATAGGTGCCGATATGCTGAGTAAACTTCCTCATAAAACTGCCATTTGGTGTCTTACCCGCAGAAACAATTGACTACTTTTTTCATGTTGTCTAATAATTAGTTGCAAATTAAAAATTTAAGAGAATGAACTTGGTGCGTTTAATTTATTCTGAAAAGTTTACCAATTCTTTTTTTATTTTTATTTTTTAATGCAAATCATACTTGCAGTACTATAATATTATTAGGCTACTTTTGAATAAACTAACACAGGAGATATGAGCAACTTTTTAGATAAAATTTTAAAAAACCAATCGGTAATTTAATAAATAGCTTTTATTTACTCCGTTCTATCCGTAACTGAATTGTTTATCTTTTCCTAAGGGCGGTAAATTTAAAAATATGAGTTTCAAAAGGAGAAACCTTGCAGTACGAAAAAAATCAAAAGGAGCATAATAATTTATCCGTACTGCAAGGTTTCTCCTTTGAAACTCACATAATTTAAATTTACCGCCCTTAGGAAAAAAAGAAAACAATCATAACGAATAGACACGAGATAAAATAAAGTATTTAAATACGATTGGTTTTTAAAAATTTTTATCAAAAAGTGCTCAATATCATCCTGTGTAAATTACTCACAATAGCTAATACTATTAAATAATGTACTGCAAGTATTATTTGCCATTAAAAAATAAAAATAAAAAAAAAGAAAATGGTAAACTTTCAGAATAAATTAAGCCACCAAGTTTCATTCTACTTTAAATTTATAATTTCGCAAAACAAAATATAAGCAACATTAAAAAGTAGTCATTGTTTCTGCGGTAAGACACCAATAGGCAGTTTATGGAAGTTAATCAAGATATCGGACCTATACTCGGTTTCCTTGCTAAAAGGGGCCTTAAATAAATAATTAAGACCCTAAACTTGTACGATGAAGTCCTTATGGGTAACGTAAGTACAAGCCAGGAACTGGGCAAGCTCCGCAAAGACCAAGCAGCTATCCATGCTGGATTCCAATACGGTTTCCCTGTACCACCATCAATAAAGTTGTGCTTCAGGAATGAAAGCTGTGATTGCAAGGAGCTACAGGCAATAGCGCTTGGCTGATGCGGATACGTGTTGCTTGGCGGTATGCGAAACATGAGTTTAATCCTCAATTAGTGTACATGAGAAATGGACCACAAATTGGTCATCACTTAAAAGACGGCATGCAAAAAGACGACTAGTAGACTGCCTACGATAACAATGCATGGTGTTTGTGCCGATGCATGTGCTGATAAATACGAGTGCAGAGAAATCAAGATAATTTTGCCATCCAATCCTAATAAAAGATCCTGAAGGCAGCTTTGGCAGAAAAGGTTATTTTGATGATGAAGTGGACCCGTAGAGGTTTTCCCAAAGACCGAGGCCTATTCTGGTAACCAAAGAAATGAAGAATATACCTGTTAAGCATAGATAAAAATTACCTTCATTAAGACCCGCTTTTACAAAAGATGGTACCGTAACGCACCAATGCTTCAACTATTAACGAAGGTGCAGCTGCCTTATTTAATGAGCGAGGAAAAAGCAAAAAGAACTAAATTACAACCGTTAGCAACTATTTGTTAGTTTGCAGATGCCTGCCAAGAAACAGAATGGTTACCACCGCTCGCAAAAGCACTTCTAAAGCTTTAAGTAAAGCCATATTTCCATAGATAAAGTAATTTTTGAAATTTAAACGAGCTTTTCTGAGTTGGTTTTAGCGAATATGAAACTTATTAATGAACTTACGGATAAAAACGAAAATATTAACGGAGGAGGCCGTTTCTTTAGCTCATCCATTAGTGTTCTGAGCTAGAAATTATCCCCCCTTAATTCATATATTAGAACACAAAAAGCTAAGAATAGGAGCTTGCCCGCTAATGTATGTGGTGGCTGTGCCTCGCCATGTGATTGAAAGACAATTAAGACAGACATACTATACTCCTATGCAATTTTGGCCCTTTCCTCTTAAGTAATGTTCCGTAAGACGTACCTGAAGAACTGGTGATTAAATTTCGCAGTGTTGTAATGGAGACCATTTTAAAATCAAGAGACACGTAAATTTATAGAAAAATAGATGGCAAATAGCTGTGAAGGTGATAGAATAACAATGCAAATCGATTCCGAGAAACCTAATCGCAGATAGCAAAGGATACGAACATATATTTCATCAATCTAGTCCTCTTTTGTGAGTACAAGTTTACATGAATTAATACCCGGTTGTTAGTTCAACGTCTTATGCCGATCTGGTTCAACACCATTCGAAGGTAATTGTTTAAAACTGAAAAAATTGCAAAAGCAGGCTTATTAAAAATAGCTTCAAACTTAAATCCCCTTTTCTGTCAGGGGGTAAAAACACCTTTGGTATTGATACGCTGGCTTACGTCAACTGGTTTATAAGCTCTGACATCATCTATAAGAAAACGCATCTAAAACCAGCCACGCAAGGAGAAGCGCTAAGTTTATAAGAAGAGTGCGAGCCTGGAGATTTAGCCCTTTTTTGGATAATGCAGATGTGCCATTGATACATGTTGGCATTGTTATGGAAAATAATAACGTGATACATCGCACGCAAAGTGAAAATAGACCCGTATGACACCCGAATCTTTAATTCCGAAACAAACTTTACACCCATAAATTAAGAGTGCTTAAAAAAGATATTTAAAAAAAAAAGCTTACAAATTAAAGGCCCTTTTTAATAGTATATGATGATGATACTCTCCTATAACTTCTTTTAATCTCATAAGTTTTCAATTCACCTAAGCACAAAAAATATTTTTTCGTTCTCTAAAATACCTGGTATCCATGGTTCACTTTTAAAGCGTCTTTCTAAAACGGAGGGCCACCTCCCCTTCAAAAAAACGTCTTTGTTCTTTTAAAACGTCGCTATTGGCATACGCTTTTGTATTCCCTAAAGCGTCATCGATCATTAATCCATTTCCTTCATTACATACGTTTTGTAGAAAGGTTTTTATTGCGCCATAATACCAGGATGGATCTCTAGGGCTCTGTATACTTTTCTAGCATCTCAATATTACCCTGTTCATAATTAACAACCCCTATGTATAACATAAATTGCATGTCAGTTTAATGCTGTGGCTTCAGCCATTAAACGATTTAAACTTTCCTTATCGCCTAACCTTGAAATATAAGTTAGTTCATTCAAGATTAAATTACATCACTAGTATCATCGCTCTACATCTTATAGGCCTCTAAACTTATATCTTCCCAAGTTGGGTATAAACGTACAAGCGATATTTTTACGATTTCAAGACTTTTTTGAATCTACTTTCTTCTTTAGGATCTTTATAGTTTTAGAATTAAACCATTAAATCTCTTGCTGGTGCTCATTTCTCTGTTCCTCCAGTTTCATGTTAACAGCTGTGGTATTCTTATTTCATACCATCGTACCCAAGTCCTTTAAGTTCATTAAGTCCCTAGAGCTGCTGTATTCCGACCATTTTACAGCGCTACTTTGCTGCGTAATACAATACACGGTATCCTGAGGGACTCCAGGTAAACCCTACAATATAGTTTTTCACCGGCTTCCTTAAATTTTTTGTTATATTGTCTTCAACCGCAGCATACTAATCAGCATCAACTGAAGCTTTTGTCTGCTTCCAACGGTATACTCATTTTACTGAAATTTTCTTCAACCGCAATCGTTCAATTAAAGGCAGTTATGCCGTATCAAAACTCTGCATCTCCTTTTTAGCTAAATATGGCATAGTTTCTCCCCTTAAAAAATAAATTGCGCTTTCATTTTTTTCATCAGCACTACCAATTAAGAAAGCTGCACCTTCAAAGATTTGGCCTCAGCAAGATCCTGACTTTAAGGCTTCTCAATGCTTATTCCTCTTGTGAAAAACCAACCCGGTGTATGACATTGCGCCAATATTAAATTTAATTTCATCTTTACGTTTTTATTTAAATTTAAGGTTTATTCTTCTGTTCGGTTCAGTATATCAAGAGCCGTGCCATTCTCTGATCACGTCAATTCATTAATATCGTATCATCAAACGCAATCTTCTCTTCATGACCTTAGCTACTGCTGCAATAGAATCATTTCCTTGATGTTGATTAAACGAACACCTTGTGTTTGCTCTTCCATGCACCCTTAGTCTTCTAGCACTCCAATTCGAATAGCAATTCCGATTTATTGATATCAATTAAAATCATCCGCATCGAAACATTCTGATAGCTACTAATCCCCCTTTTATTCGTAATGGAGATGGTTTTTAACTCCTTTTTTCCACCTTCTATTAGTACGCGATAACTCCATCTATCAGATCGTTCCCATAACCATTTTCAAAACCACTAGAATTCTTCTTCAAAATTATGACCAGAAAACCATAAACCGATAACTTCATCATTTCGCTTTGCAACGTTATCCCGAACTCCAATGAAGCATTTCTACCCATAGGTCGCGTTTTACGTTCTTCAAAAACGGAATGCTTACCAGATTTTACACCTAAGATATTTCCACTGGTTCCTGTGTTTAAATTTAGCTTCTAATACTCATCTTCTTCTCTAAAGCTAATGCATTATGCCATTTTTGGGGTGGTCTTGAATATGCTCTAATAAGTTTTCTTACATACCTTTTTTTTTGCCATAATTACATAATGGCTGTTTACGTAACCTTCGTCTTAAGATCTTGCGTACAGATAAAAGCCTTTACGGCTATCACATTTCCAATACTTATCAGGTTTTTGATTGCTCTTCCTTTTGATGATTTACTACCTCTGGAATTTCATAAACACGCTCCAGAAACACTTTCCTTCTGTTAAAAAATAACATATATTGGTGTTGGACCTACAAATAAATGTTCTAAGAAAGCTTCATTTCTAGTAGAGATGCTTTTGACCACACCCACCTCTATTTTGGTTTGGTATTCTGATAAAAGGTGTCGTTAAATATATCCTGATGCGAAATAGTATAACCACTTCTCACAGAATCATATCTTCCATGCTAAATCACCCAGCAAAATAATTTCTGACCTACGTTCATCCACCATACTTCTCCTACTCTGCCTCCTCTTAATGATTTCATTCTTCGCTCTTTATGGGCAAGAATACTTTAACTATTCCTATGTCTTTTAACATTCTTCATATCAGAACGTACATTTTGGTCCCTTGCTCAAACCAGTTAACTGACGAAGACGCATTCAACATGCCCCCTTTTTGCCTGAATTTCAGACAGTTTTAAAGCGTTCCATTAAATGTCTCTGGCTTTCATCACCGTTAGAAGAAGCTCTAATTATCTTATAACCTCGTCTAGATTGTCAGCAGGCAATAATAATCCTTCTAAAATATGTGCTCTACTCCGCTTTTAAGCTCAACGTTGTTCTACGCAACCACTACTTCATGCCTAATGCTCCCACCGAAATAGTGAATCATGTCTTTTCACATCACATTTGAGGCTAACCAATTCACAGTCGCTATTTGGTTCACACTAAAAGAAGACGCAAAGGAAGTGTACTTATATAATGTTATTAATACAAATTAGGAATAGCAATCTCTTTTAGAATAAACACGACATCCGCATCCCTTCCATCCGATTCATCTCTGACGTAGAATTCCTCTATTTTTTATCGTTAACAAGATCGCTGTTTTTTTAAAATCATATACCTTATTGAATCTGATATGGAATTCATCAACGATAATGCATTCTCTACCCTTGAACCCCTCAAAACTAGCTTTTGCGCGCCACACCACTCTCCCACGACTGTTGCAAAAGCTCTTCACTCCCATCCATATCCGTAAATAAACCCCTCGGAAATCTGAGCTTTTATATGAGGATGATTCGTCAATAGTAATCTCATTATTTCAATATAGCGAATAGTACCCTCTACACTCGTCAAAGTTATGCGGGCGGCAAACTATTTGTGCCATAACCTACGGCAATACCCGAAGCACCATTGACCAATAAGTTAAGGAATCTGAGAAATACTTGCTCCTTTCAGTAATCATCAAAATTTAACTGATGGCAACCGTAATCCTTTCTATTCTGCCACAATAATCAGCATTTTACGCTACGAGCTTCCGTATACGCATGCTGCAGGGCATCGCCGTCAATAGATCCAAGTATACCCTGCCCATCAACGAGCATTAGCGCGTAAACCCCATTCTTTCCATACGCACCATAGAATATATACGAAGTAATCCCCGTGAGGTAACTTACCCAAACTTCACCACAAAGAGCCAGACTTTATACACTTGGATCTTACGCCCACTCGTACCAATCCAAATAAACTCTTCTAGACTGTTTTAAACATCCCAACATCTGTAAGCACGACACATGCCGACAGAATAATCAATGTAGCGATCATTCATCACATGGATAGGAAATTAATTTTTCTCCTCTGCCATTTTAAAATCTTATATTATTTACTAGTTAAAAAACATGCCACAATATACATAAAACGGGCTACCATAACAAATTAACACGTAGTTGATTTTAATAATTTATCAACCATTAAAAATATAAACTGTTAGTAATAAAATTTACTATTCCTTGCCCGCTAATGCTTTAGTTTTTCCGAGGAGCCATACATACAAAGCGAGCTTAACCGATATAAGAATAATACATAGATAATATATTAGACAAACCCCACCTTATAAGCAGAAACCATATATATTATACATATCGAAGAGCACGCGAGAAGAGAGATCACACACACCACCTAAGAAGACGTCAGAGCCAGTCTAACGTCCACACATAACGCAATTCAGAATCACAGATCTTAAAGCTCTCCTAAAACCAATACATATAATAATGGAGAAAGAGCAGGCAAAAGGCCTATAGATCGTCTCATACTAAATATAATCTGACATATCGATCAGACGCTCAGAACAGGAATGCAAGAACCAGAGAATAAGATACCACACGAGCGCCAGAGACAGGATATATATATCACGACCATCTAACAACAAGTGAGCTTTAAGTAATAAAATTATTAAATAAACACGTGGAAAAGACTTGTAGCCCGACGTATATGGGCAGTTTACCTATAAAAATATAAATTAAAATGGCAGAAGAAAAAATTAAAATTCCTTACAAACATCGATAGAAATGAAATCCGCTTACAGATATTCAATCGTCATTGTGTCCTGCATACCGAATTTAGAGTTAAAACCAGTACATAGTAAAATTTATGAAGTAAGGGCGTAGAATCACAACTCATAAAAACGCTCGATGGGTGAAGTTGGGTAAGTATCACCCTCACGGGGATACTCGTAATGATTCTAGGGCTATGGCACAAGAAGAGGTTACCTACAGCCGTTGATGGCACGAACTTGGACTAGACGGCGGAAGCCCCCAGGCAATGCTTATACCCGGGGAACTCGTACGTAAAAATGGCTGATGAAGTTGCAGTAAGACAAGACGTAGCCATCAAAATTTTTTAGCCAATACTAAAGACCCAAATAGTACGCACAAGAATTCCTAACCTTATTTGTCCATGGCCGGTATGGGCCGGTAGTAGCACAAATAGCCGCCCAAACTGGACCGGGGAGTCGGATGACTATCGCCATAGGAAAATAATGATTAACTATGACGAACACACTCATATAAAAAAGCTCCAACTCCCGACAGGTATATACGGAAGAGGAGTAAAAGAACGTTCACACAGTCGTGGAATGGATGCGCGGCAAAAGATTTGAAGTTCAAGTAGAAAGCATTACGCTAACTGGAAATTCCCATATCAATCAATAAGGCTGATAATAAAAAAAACAAGCCGATCTGGTAACGAAAAAAAATAAAAATTTTCACGTCAACAGAACGATTAGAACGGATCCATCGGGGGTAATCTAAAAGAGATCGACCTAAATGTAAAAATACATCCCAAATACAACCTCGTGGCATCTCTTATGTAACAATAAAGCCATGACCGAGCGCGCGAAAGCGTAGAGAGAAAACAACCACAAGACGAGGGCAAGGCAGAAATATAGGCGTAAACAAAAGAGTTGAGCTTAAAAAACGGGAAGATAGAGCACATATTAGAAGAAAATAATAAATGCCCTACATAAGGCGAGGAACAAACTAATTAAGCTTCTTCACGTCAGAAGCCAGAGACAGATTTAAAACCTTCAACGCCCCTGAAATCACGGCAAAGCAAGGTGAAACGTCTCGGTTCATTAACATGGGTTAGAGCAAGACAAATACGTCGAATATGAAGAACATAAAGACCATAGAAATTTAAAAGATATCCCCATAAAGGATCACAGAAGCAATCATAAATAGGATGCAAGAATAAGAAAATGTAGAACGAGCAGAAATCGAATTTTGCCCGGATTAAAGCATGGGAATAAAAACCTGATGGGAACAATCGTACAATTTCCATGCAGGATATATAAACTACACCTAACAGAATACAAAAACCCAAAATAAGGGGGGCAAAGCACTTACAACGAAAGATATAGCGAGAGAGAGTATTGAGACCCAACACCATTATATATTTTACACAGAAGGAAGGTTTCTGGAGCGTTAGAGAAGAGTAAATCACAAAAGGAAACAATTCCAAAAAACTGATTAGTAAGGAAAATTGAAGCGGTAAAAGCTTTATCTGTAGCAAGATCTAAAAGACAAAGTAACGTAAACAGCCATTATGAAAGCAACTAAAAAAGTATTAAAAAACCATTAGAGCAATAATTCAAGACCACCCAAAAAGAAATAAATTGCTCATACCATAAAGAGACACAATAGATTAGTAAACTAAATCAACCACAGGAACCAGTGGAAATATTCTAGGTAAAATCTGGTAAACCGAGCCGTTGAAAGAAAACAAACGCGACTTATGGAAAAGCCTGATTCGGTGGAATAACTTCAAATCGAAAGAAGAAAAACGTCATCGGAATTTGGGGTCCATAATTAAAAGAAATTAGTCGGCAAAATGTTAGGAACAAGATCTACAAGATGATTATCCCTAACTAATAGAGTGGAAAAGAGAAAAACCACTCCATACCGATAACACGGGGATAGAAGCTACAAGAATTTTCGGAGCGGGGGGATGAATTCTATGAAACAAAAATCAGAATTCCACTCGAAGAGTGTCGAAGACAAGGGTGATGGGAAAACAACCAATTCGTTTAATCAACATCCAAAGAAATGATCAATGCAGCAGTCGCTAAGTCCAGAAAGATAAGAGCCGGGAGAACCGATATAATGAAATTAAGACGTGAAACCAGAAAGCAACGCTCTGATAAAACTGGGAAACCGGGAAAACAGAAGAATAAAACATTAATTAAATAAAAACGTAAAGATGAAACTAAAAATAATATGGGCACAATGTCAGACACCATCGTGTTTCACACAAAAGAGATAAAAAGCATTGAAAAGCCTAAATCAGAAACTGCTGAGAAAAACTTCTTGGAAAAGGGCAGCTCCTTAAATTGGTACTCGGCGGATGAAAAAAATGAAAGCGGCAATTTTAATTAAAGGAAGAACGCTATGCATTTACTAAAAAAAAGAGAGCAGCTTGATACGGCAATAACTGCCTTAATGAGCAGGGCGTTAAGAAAAATCAGTAAAAAGTTAACCGTTGAACACAAAACTTCAGGTTATGACGCTGACTTAGTAAATGCTGCGGATGGAAACAATAAATACACAAAAAATTTAAGGGAAGCCGCTAAACTATATTAGGGTAACCCTGATCCTCAAATAACCAAAACGCTGTAAATGTACGGAATCCAGCCAAGCCTAGTACTATAAGAACTAAAGACTGGGGGTACATGAGAAATAAAATACACACGTTAACATTGGGAAACTGAGAAACAGAAGAAATGAGCAAACACAAAAGATTAATGGAACATTCTAAAACCTATAAAGGGACCTAAGAAAAAAGTCAATTCAAAAATTAAATCGAAAAAAATCGGCTTTAATATACCCAACTGGGAAAGATGAAAAGCTTAGATCCTATAAAGATCCTAACCAATCCTATGAAAAATTAATCTGGGAATAGCAACTTATATCAATTAGGCGGATAAAAGGACAAGTTTAAATCTCAGGCTCGAAGCCCACAAGCAATAACAACCTGACAATGCAAATTTAATAACATAGTTGAAAATGGAACAAGGGAAATTGAAGTGCAGAAAACAACTACAGAGCCCTAGAGACAGTCCTGGATGTAAATGCCAAGTTAAACCTTCTACACGTGATAAATGGAAGGAATGGGAGATTATTCGACTGAACGCTTTACGAAACAAAAAGCCGATATCCCAATACGACTTAAAAGAACAAAAAGACGATTAGAGCAGTGCCTCCGTTAGAAACGCTTAAAATGAACCCGATAAACCAAGTATTTTAGAGGGCAACTAAAAAAATACTAGGTGCCTTAGTAAAATGAAACTTCATAATTAAAGAAGAATCGAGAGTAATCATCATCTTAACTAAAAAAAAACCTTTACATTGAAAGGCTTTTTTTTTTAATACCTTTTAAGCACTCTTTAATTATGGGTTTGAAATTGTATTCGGAATTAAAGATCCGTGACATACGTCTATCACTGCCGGCCATGTACAGTAATATTTCCATACAAGCAACATTACAATGGCACCAACTCATATCAAAAAAGCTAAATCCCAGGCTCGTCTATCTCTCTATATAACTTAGGCGGTCTCCCTCTGCGTTAGATGCCGTCTTAATAAAGTCCGACTTAAACCAGCGTAAAGCCAGCGCTATCCAATACCAAAGTTACCCCCTGACAAAAAATTTAATATAAAGAGCTATAGAAATGAAGCCGCCTTTTGCAATTTTTTCCAGTTAAACAATTACCTCGAATGTGTTAAGCCAATGCAAAGAACGTTGACCCTAACAAACGGTATTCAAATCAAACTGCTACTCCACAAAAAAGACTAATCGATGAAAGACTATAGTCTACCTTTGCTTACGCAATGCCTCGGAAATCGATTGCCATTAAATACTAATCCACAACCTTCAACAGGCAAGATCGCCACTCTATTTACTATAAAATTACACTGAACCTATGAACTAAAGACCGCGTCTCCATACCAACAACTGCAAAATATTCACCAATCTCAGGTAACGATCTTACGGAACAATAACTAAGAACAATAGCCAAATCGGCATTTTAGATAAGTATGTCTGCTTAATCTTCAATCACCATGGGCGACGGACACCAACCACCACCACTACATATAGCGCAGCCATCTACTTTTGTGCCAATATAAGAATTAAAGAGCAATATCCAGCCCAAACCCCTAAGAGACCTAAAAAACGCTCCTCGTAATATTCACGTTTACCGAAGTCCAATATTCATATCGCTACAACACCAGAAAAAGCCTCTTAAATCAAAAAAACTACTTATCAGGAAATAGCTTAGCTTAAACTTAGAAGTTGCCGCCGGGGACCGGTGGAAACCATTCGTTCTGGCAGCATCCCAAAACTAACAATAGTGCTAACGTTAAATGAATTTCTTTGCCTTTTCCTCGCTCATTAAAAAATAAAGGGCAATCGGGCACCATCGTAATCATTGAACTGCATTGGCTGCTGTACGGACCATCTGGTAAAGCGGGTTAATGAAGGAATTATCTACCTTAACTTGGTATAGTTCTTCATCGGTTACCGAAATAGCCCGTCCGCGCTTGAGGAACCCTACGGACCAACTCATCATCAAAATAACCTTGCCAACTGCCCTCAGACTTTTAATAGATCGGGATGCAAAATACTTGAATCTTCTCTGCTAAACCGATATCAAGCACACTCGGCACAAACACCCATGGCAGTTTCGGTAGCAGCTACCAGTCCGGCTTTGGCATCCGTCTATAAATGTTGTGGACCAATTTTGCCATTTCCATGTACCATAAGAGGAATTAAACTCATGTTGCCATACCGGCACAACCACGATATCCCATCACAACGCATTGCCCTGTGCCTGCCATCACAGCTTCATTCCTGAAGCCAAACTATTGATGGGTACAGGGAAACCTGGTATTATGAATCCAGCAGATAGCGCGCGGCCGACTTTTCTCTCAAGTTCGCTTACACTTACCAATAAAGTAACTTATCATCACCAGTTAGGGCAGATAATTTATTAAGCCCCTTTAATAGAGAGCGAACCAGAGTATAGGTGCCTCGAGAGCTTATCTTGATAAACTTTCCCATAAACTGCCTATTTGTTCTTACCCGCAAAAAATGACACTTTTCAATGTTGTCTAATATTTGGTTGCGAAATAATAAATTTAAGTGAATGAACTGGTAGGTTTAATTTATTCTGAAAAGTTACCATTCTTTTATTTTATTTTAATGCAAATAAACTGCAGTAACCACACATATTATTAGCTACTGAAGTAATACACAGGAGGATAGTGAGCCTTTTTAGATAAAATTTAAAAACAATCGTAAGTAAAATACTTTAATTATCCGTCCTACGTACATTTGGTTTTCTTTTTTCCTAAGGGCGGTAAATTTAAAATAGATTCAAAAGGAGAAAACCTGGCAGTAACTAAAAAAACAAAAGATCAAATAATTTCGACTGCCAAGTTTCTCCTTTGAAACTCAAAATATTAAATTTACCGGCCCTAGGAAAAAAGAAAACATCAGACGATAACACGAAATAACTTAAAGTATTTAAATACGATGGTTTTTAAAAATTTATCTAAAAAAGTGCTCAATCAATCCTGTGTATACTTCAAAAGTACTTAATAAATAAATAATGTACTGCAAGATTATCTGCCATTAAAAAAATAAATAAAAAAGAAAATGGTAAACTTCAAGAATAAATTAAACCACAAGTTCATCTACTATATAATTATAATTTCGCAAACAAATATTGACAACAGAAAAAATATTCCCATTTTCGCGGTAAGAACACCCAATAGCATTTTATGAAGTTACCAGCATATCGCACCTATACTCGGTCCATTTGCTATTAAGGGCTAAATAAAATTAATCTAGACCAAACTGTAGATGAATACTTATGGTAAGTAGTACAAGCAAGAACTGGGCAACTCCGGCAACAAGCGCACCATGCTGGATTCAATACTGTTTCCCTGTACACCATTCAATAAAAGTGTGCTTCAGGAATAAACTGTAGCAAGGAGCACAGGCAATAGCGCTGGTGCTGGCCGATATCGGTTGCTGGCGGAATGAAAACATGAAGTTGAGAGTCCTCATTATGTACATGAGAATGCAAAATTGGTCACAACATAAATAGACGGCATGCAAAAAACGGACAGTAGCGCTCGATAACAATGCCCAATGGTGTTTGTGCCGAGGCATTGCTGATAAATACAAGTTGTAGCAGAGAAGATCAAGATAATTTACCAA
>Ga0163217_1020964_pt1 | contig 17947 bp, 18 predicted proteins | sample SynspAceP_FD_185933 | JGI IMG/M metagenome (GOLD analysis project Ga0163217, IMG submission 185933) | Saline lake microbial communities from Ace Lake in Antarctica - Synechococcus sp. Ace-P (PacBio error correction) | ecosystem: Environmental > Aquatic > Non-marine Saline and Alkaline > Saline ...
ACCAAAGAGAGAGTCAACGCCTCGCGCACCACCGTGTGAACCTTTCTCCACGGGTCCCGTGATCATAAAAAGTTTACCCCCGGGCCTTTCCAAACCATGGAAAATTGGAAGCCATGAACGCCAAATGGCCTTTCCTGCATCCCAGGCGCAACGTTCAGGGTATTTGAGAACACAAGCTGCCCGATCACTGGCCACGCCGAGTGCGCTCAAAGCATTGCACTGATTATTGGGCAGCATCAAATCGGCGACGGTGTCCTCCGCACTGATCCCCTCGCCCCGTGGAAGCGCCCGAAGCAAGTCGCGACATCCGCTCATAAGTCTGCTGCCAGTCACGGCGAATTCCACCGTGATACGGGACGGGCAGGGTTAATTCGGTAGAGCGGCGCCGTACGTTCATGAAGCTGAGAGTGTCAGGGAAAATGTGGTTTAAACCGGGGAGGGGGTGGGGGGGGCCCCTCCCCCCCCCCCCCCCCCCCCCCCTGAAGACAGGCCTTCCTGAAGATTCGACAATGGCAATACTTGTGGGCGATTAATCTGTTTAGGGATATCCAAAGCTGCGTACTCGCCGGATGCATGGCTTTTCAAACCTTGATGGAAACACAATAAAATCATTTAAGCTATAAGATATATGAATATATCTATGTTTAGGTATTAATACTATAAAAACCAATAAGGTGTTTTCCGTGATTGACAAATCGCTGATCTGCTTACGCCGCCGCAGCCCATCTACTGCCTGAAAGCGAGTCCACTGCCACGCCTTGTTGGTTTCGTCCGAGGTCAGGGGCACGGTTTTTGCCCATAAGGTCTAATCCTCTACTTGCAACGCTGGATTGATCACGATAGCCCCTGGGTACGTCTATATTTTGGCAGCCAATCACTGCATTCCCTGAGGTAGCCTGCGTGCCAGAGCCAGAGACGTGCACTTGTATGATGTCGGAGGCAAATAATAATGAAGCTATCTGCTCTGGACCTATATCCCTCCAGTCCTCGGGGGCCCGCACCCCCCCGGGGGGTAAGTGCAGTACTGGTGCGAGGCGTGAATGCGAGCGAGAGTTTGCTTTTGCAGCAGAAGCCCAAGTCGCCAGCCCGGTCTATCGGCTGATCATGCGAGAATACGACGGATCTGATTTCTCGGCACTCTACCTTGACGGACGCTTTTCTGGATGCGGTCGCCCTGCCGCCCTGGACGCTGCCTGGTGCTTTTGGCAAGCGTTGCGCGGCCGAGCCGATGAGCGAGCTTGTATTCAATCCGCAGGAGGGGCAATTGGATCGAGCGCTTTCCCAGCGGGCGCCTGGAAGCAGATGCTACCTGACCGCTGACCTAATCGCATTCCGCCATCAGGCTGCCACTATCTTGTGTTTTAACCGCCAGCCGCGATTCGGAAACTACAATGGCAGCGTGTGGCAGTGATATCAGCGTCTCGCGCGACATTACTGCAACTCGGATTCAGAGCGAGAAGTAACCGCCCGGCTGCAGATGTAGCTGCCACTCGGCGCGCTAGCGACGCTGGGGGAGTTTGCGCGGGCATCCGCCCTATGGAGCTTGAATCAGCCGCTTGCGGCCATTCTCAATTAATCAATGCCATTCCAGCGCTATCTTAGGCTGCGCTGCCCCCAGCGCCCCAGTGGAGGTGAAGTCGTGACCCAGTGCTCAGGGGTTTGGCGCGCAAATTAGGCTAACATGACGCATGCACGCGCGAGGAAACCGCGCTGGTGGTTTCCTGCGCCGTAAGGCCGCGCGTCAGCAAATCAGTGGATCCTCTGCAACTGGCGCGCGCAGGCGTAGGTCTAGCGCCTGGTGAACAGTGGAGGGGTAAGCCAGGTTGAAATTTTCGAGCAGGTGATAGGCCCCCCCGCCACAGGTTCCATGGTGATCCGATCTGTTGCAGCAGTTGCTGGTACTTTGCTGCGTACGCTATTTGAAGCCTCACGCCGACGTCATCCGCAAACGCCGTCACGGCTGAATGCTGGAACCTGAGCAGGCGCGAGAGCATGGTGCATAATGGTCACATGACCAGGGCCCGGTTGGATTAGGAAGAGACGAGAGCAGACGTGGTCTGTCGACACTGAGGTTTTCTATACCAGTAATACCAACGGTCTGGGCTTGCCTCGATGAGTCAAGGTATCGTAGAGGCTTTTTGGTGTGCTCTCGGAAGCTTGTCGCTGACAGCGGCGGGCTGAGTCTGCATTTGTTGTTGCCCTCAGTCAGCCCTCTGAGTAGAAGCCTTTATAGCTTAACGATATCGAATGCCCGATAAGCCCAGCAAACTGTATATGTTGGTCGATAGACGATCAGGGCATGCCTTGATTCCACCGTCTCTGTGTTCGTAGTCGGTAGGTTCTGCAAGTGTGCAGCTCGTTTACCACGGAGCAGGCGTTTCTGATGCTTTATCCAGTCGCGCAAGCCTGCCGTGCTGCTGATACGATGCCTGCAGGGCGCCTTGGCGCTTCTATGAGGCCATGCCGCAAAGCTTTGATTCTGCCGTGATATTTGGTCAGTCAGCGCCACGCTGTTGCCTATCGTGTGGCCGCGCTTCGGGGTGGTGCCTCGATTTCCAATTGAAAATGTCCGTACAACGATCAGCTTACTGCTGATAAGTGTGCAATCGCGCGCTCAGCCGGGCGCCGGTAATAACCACCGTCAGCACGTTTGCTTGAAGGTACAGGCGCGGTGAGCAGCCGACGCCGCGCGACGCGATATCCTTCTGCCGCTGTGCAAGCTTCAAAATACCGTGAAATGCCGAGCAATTTTGGGTTGAGTATCAGACGTAGCATCTGTTTATCGTCCCGGTGATGAAGCCGCATGCAGCAGAGCCTGCCGCGCCTGTAGGTTATGGCCATTGGCGCCGGATGTAGAGCGGTTCACTTAAGGCAGTTTACCTGACTGCATTGGGCGAATCCGCCCTTGAGGTGTGCTACCGCTCTAAGCGCCGCTGCGTAGCCCGTCGACCATATGTTCAGCGTCAGTACGGTTGCCGTTGCAATATAGAAACGCGCAATGGTCCGGCACCTCAATGCCAAGCGATCTCAGGCCGCGGCTGGAAAAAGTCAATATTGCTTGTCCAGTACGTGCCACAGGTGTCCTGCCTGTTCTTTCCGCATAGAGGTTTTTCAGCTCCGCAGAAGCGAGCCAGCAGCTGCACAAGAATCCGGAAAGAGCCCTTCTGTTTTCTCAGAAATACACCCACAGAGATGCTGAACATTGCTTGTTTCTGGTAAAGCATCAGGAATCTGCTGGTTTCCAGACTCATGCTTAGCAGCGTGGGCAGTTTCTGTCGGCGGATATGTCGACGCGTCCGATGTTCGAACTTCGGCTCGGCGAGGTCAAAGGCGCCCATGTGGCCGTCATGAAGTGCGCTGAATCCTGTGGCGAATTTGTTATGGCTCGCTCTCGCTCCTGTATATGCTCTCAGCTCTGCGAATTCTAATGACTGAAGTTGGCCTAAAGGGCGTGCTGCGAACTCGGAATGATTGCTCACGTTCCTGAGATTACGCTGTATAATTGCCTTCAGCGCACGCGTTTCTCCTCCCGGTTGGCCGGTTCTGCGACGCACCACGCTCGAACAGGTTGTTGTGCGACAGTCGCGTAGGTCCGGTGGTGTAGCCTTCGCTACCCAGCTCAATGCAGGCCTGCAAGCTGCGTTCGGCCTGGCCAGAGGTTGCCCGGCATTAGCAAGAAACAGTAGCAAGGAGCGTGTTCAGGTGCAATAATCCATCATCCCTATCCCGAGTCCCTTTTTTTTTTATGTATGCGTCATATGTCCGTCTGCCGACCTGCCGGTAACGCCTGGCACCAGGTGGACATCGATCGTGCCACTTCTTGTTCCAGCGGATTTATCACAACATGTCTCGCTATATGAAAACAATAGTGCTCCTTTGTGTTCTGCACGCTCTCTCGGTAGCTCCCTGCAGTGCTCAAATCCGGTTGCCCTGAGTAGTTTGCATTGTCGAGCCGTTACATATTGCAGCTAATCTGTTCTATTCATCGCGCATGTGACACATCTTGCAGCGGATTGAAGTGTACAAGCGACCTCCTTCCCGCCTTTTGTGCAGCCCGCGTTTTGGTAAAAACTGCAGTGCCTATCGGAGTTTCTCTTGTCCAAGCCAGCCTATTTCTCGCCCTTGCTTGACGGAAGCATTTTCTCGTGGTGAGAGCATCGCGCCGAACGGTCCAGTGTCGTGAGGTGTGTTCAATACGGCCATGGTTAATCAGGAGATCACTCCACTGATCCCTCGTACTGGCCCGCCAGATCGTTAACCTTACTATCCACATTGGCAACACCGGCGTCACGCCTGAAGATGTCGAGTCTGACGCGCTCATGCGGCCGCTGGTGATGTACTCGTGAGCTCCCCGATTCGCTGGCCAGCAGTCTGACGCAACATTAAGCACCGCTGGACGGCTATCTGCGCGATAAACAACGTGTGGCGATTGCCCCGGTATCGTACCGCGCCGCCTGACGTCGCCATTCCTCGCCGAGAAGGGCTCACGAAGGCTTGCATTATCGCCGGCGATAACTCTCACTTAGAAGAGCAGGCCCTGAAGTAGCGCACTCGCAGGCTCCCGGGTTTGAAAGGCCATGACCTGTGCCAAGTGAGCGTCAGCGTCAAGCAGGCCTACCAGTGGCGCTCCAGCCGTCTGAATCTGGAAACCGACAGCCAGCCTGAAACGCCGATGCGATACTGCCCTACATTCCCACAGTGGATCATCTACGCATTCCGGGCGTGAAGTACAACATTTGCGCATTCTTCGGCGCGGCTAAATCTCCTGACTGTGGTGCTCTGCCGCAATTCACGCCTGGCGTTGAGGGCTAGCCATTATGTCAGGCCTCGACGTGTTCCTGCGAACTGCCCAGTATCCGGAGCCCTGCGATAAGAGCGCATTTAGAAAGACTGATCCGTGATATATGTGAAAACGACATTACCGTGTCATCTTGCCTTGTCATACAACTTGCGCTGGCCTTCCGGTGCAAAACGCTGCAAGATGGCCATGGCGCACTAAAGGTGTAAATCTATATCACCAGTATACATTGACATGGCCGGGAGTCTGTAATATACCTAGACCAGTAACACGCTTTGTCCGTAGAGAGCCTCGTGCCCATCTCTAAATGAACAGTACCCCTATATCAGTTTGACATGCATTTGCAATTATAGTATACTATGACCATCACTTCTACCTTATTATCAGGGTCATCCACCGATGCGAGCCCTGGCCCGTATGATTGTCGGAAACGCGTCGACCGATTCATCGAGCAGGCCAAAGCCGCTGAGCTCCAAGATATTCGTAGACGACTAGCCAAAACGTACAAAATAAAAGCATTCTGACCTCGCGCCGGCCCCATCGTGATTGTCAGGCCTGCAATGTTCGACTACGTTTCCGGCCCCAGGCTTGCAAAGGCGCTGAAAGAAGAAGTTCCGCGTCATTCTGGTGAACTCCAACCCGCCACATCATGACGACCTCGAGCCGATGCGACCTAATCGAGTCGATCTAAATGGCAAACGCTCGAGAATCACGCAAGGAACGCCCTGATTGCGGTACTGCCAGACCATCGTGGTCAGACTGCCGAACTGCGCGCTTTGACCTGGAAAAGCACGGCGTGCTGGCCAATACAACGCTGAAATATCGCCCATGCGACTCCTCGACAAGCCTGAAGACCGTTCGCTGCTTCACAAAGCATAAGTCCACGGCCTGGCCTGCCCGGTATCGGTATCTCGCCCCTACGACAGCCAGGAAGCCTTAGCAAGGTTCTTGAACAGGTCGGCTTCCCTGCATTAATTCGCCCTCGTTCACCATCGGGCGCACCGGCGCGGCACCGCGTACACCGTTGAAGAGTTTGAAGAGATTCGCAACCGTTGTCGAACTTTCCCCTCCAAGAACTGCTGATCGATCGAATCAGCTGATCGGTTGGAAAAGAGTACGAGATGGAATGTCCCCGATAAAAGGACAACTGCATCATCGTCTTGCTCGATCGAGAACTCCGACCGATGGCGTGCAACAACTGGTGACTCCATCACCGTCGCAGCCGCCCAGACACCTTGACCTACAAGAAATATCCAGATCATGCGTAACGACCATCGCTGCGTCGGTGACTGCGTGAAAATTGTGGTCTAACTCGTGCGCATGCAACGTCCAAGTTCGGTTCAAACGCAGTGTAACAGGAGTGAATGCGTCATCGAGAGATGAACCCGCGGTATTGCGGGGCGCTCACGCAGGCAAGTGGCCAATCAAAGCTTCCGGGGGGTTTCCCCGATGCCAAGACGCCGCAACCTGCGTTGGGGTTATACCCTGTTGAACTCCACGAACGACATTACCTGCGGTACGCACGCCAGCTGAGCCTTCGAGCCGTAGATCGATTTACGTGTGATCCAAGATCCCTGCGTTTCGCCTTCGAAAAATTCCCTCAGCGCCGAGCGCGCTGACCACGCAGAGTAAACTTCTCGGCAAATTCTGCCATCGCCGATTCTTCACAGAATCCCCTGCAAGTAAAGCCCTGCGCGTCTGAAATGATCGTCACGCTTGGATCCTGAAGTGATTTGCTGCCTCTGATGCAAGACCGATCTGATCGCGAACTGACTGTGCCGGTGCCGATCGCATCTGGAACGTCGGCGAGCCTTCCGCTTCGGCAATGAGCAATGAAAGAATCTTCGAGAGCTGACCAAGATCGACCCCCAGTCCTGGTGCAGATCGAAGATCTGATCAAGACGAGGAGCGCATCAAGACCCTGAGTCTGGTAGATTACTCGCGATCTGAATGTAACCGCCTCAAGCGCAAATGCTTTGCCGACATTCGTCTGGCCGATCTGCTCATCGTCAAGTCGAAAAGACCCTCTCGTCAAACCTGCCCACAAGCTCAGTGCATTCCGGTGTACAAGCGGGTGGATACCTCCCCCGATTTCGCTACCCGATCGCTTACATGTACTCACTTATGAGGAAGATTTGCGAAGCCAACCCCAGCACCGTGACAAGATCATGTGCTCGGTCTGCGCCCGAACCGTATTGGCCAGGTATCGATCACTATTGGTGTGTGCACGCCGCGCTGGGCGAGCGTAGCGTTACAGACCATCATGGTCAACTGCAACCCGACCGTCCCACCGATTACGACACCTCCGACGCCTGTATTTCGAGCCGGGACCCTGAAGACACGTGCTGGAAATCTCCGCGTCGAGCAGCCCAAAGCGTGATCTGCAGTACGGCGATGCAAACCCCGCTGAAATGGCGCGGTGCGCTGAAAAGCCGTGTGCCGATCATCGGCTACCAAGCCCGAAGCATGACTCGCTGCCCGAAGACCGAGCGTTTCAGCCAGATTGGTCACCCTGAACACCTGCGTCAGCCACCGAACGCCACCGTGCCAGCGAAGAGATGAAGCCATCCCGCGGCGAACAAGATCGGTACCCGCTGGTCGTGCGTCCGTCCCTACTACTGGCGGCCGGGATTGGAAATCGTCTACCAATAGAAAAGAGCCAATTCGCTAACCTCCGTGACGCGTGAAGTTCCAAATGACAGCCCCTTGCTGCTGTCACTTCCTCAATCTGCGCCATCGAAGTGGATATTGACGCGGTCTGCGACGGTACCCGACTGTATCGGCGCGATCAAATGCAGCATACTCGAACAGTTCCGCGTGCACTCTGTGATCCGCTGCTCGCTCCGCCTATCGCTGCCCGGCCAACTTCAGACGCAATCCGTGATCAAGGTCGCCAGAAGGCGCTTGACTGGCCGTGTCGTCTGATGAACGGCAATTGGCCGTGCCGGCGAACGGTATACCATCATTGAGGTCATCCGCCTTCTCGCGCCCGTGACCTTGTGTCCAGGCATCGGTCAATCGCTGGCCAAGATCGCGGCCCGGTCATGCGGGTAATAACGCTCAGAATCGGCTTTACCGAAGAAGTGCTGCCGACCTACTCAGCGTCAAGGAACGGTCTTCCCCGTTGCCAAGTTCCCAGGCGTTGACCTCCGATCTTGGCCAAAATGAATCTACCGGTGGCAGGTCCATGGGCGTAAGCGACAGCTTCCCGAAGCCTTTGCCAAGCCAGGTCGCGCTGGTGAAACACTGCCCACTGCGGCTGCGGCCTTTATCAGTGCGTGAAGACGACAAGCCTAGTGTGGACGTGGCCCGTGCTCTGATTGATCTGGCTTCGAAGCTCGAGGCCACCAGCGGCACCGCAAGTGACGCCGCCGCCGTCTGACCGTGCGCCGGGTCAACAAGGTCACCGAAGGCGCTCCGCACATTGATTCGACATACAAGAATGAATGAAACACCCTGTTGATCAACACCACCTGAAGCCGGCAGTCGATGGCTGACTCCTACTCCATTCGTCGTAAGCTTCAGCACAAAGATCACCTCGACCACCACCCTGGGGGCGCAGGCCTATCTGCTATGCATTGAAATTCGGTCCGGAAAAAAACGGTTCCGTCCGCCTCCAGGACCTGCACTCAGGAACTGACTATGAAGATATCCAATGAACCAACAGGGCGCAGAAATCCCTGGAGCCGACTCAAAGCATCTGAAAAGCAGATGCGTCCGCAGATTACCACAGGCATCGCCGAAGCACGCGACCTGGGCGATCTGAAGAAAATGCCGAATACATGCGCGCGTGAACAGCAGCATGGTTAAGCACGCATTCCCGGATATCGAAGGTCGTCTAGTGTTATGCAGGTGATCGATTGTGGCTGTCTGCCGCGCACTCGGCAAGGTGTTCGTCTTGGCACCTACGGGTGAAAATCGTCAACGTGATACGACAACGTCAGCTACCATATCGTTGTACCGACGAAGCGGATATCAAGATCGCAAGATTTCCGTCAGTCTACCTATTGCCCGCGCTCCCTGAATCGAGCAAGGAAGAGGGTGAACTGGTCGCGGTGAAAACACCCGGCGGCGTGGTTGAATATTTGAAATGCTCGAGTGTCGCCACAAGTGACAGTGCCGGTCGCGCCCTGCGCCAGCCCCGCCGGCTTGCGTGTGCGCATTGCCTGCAAACTGCCAAACAGCTTTTGGGGGTGGCCTGTGGATGCCTGCACTTGTCTGCTGCCCGCATTGGAGAAGTTGGCCTGGCGCCGCGCTGATTCAGAAGATTGCCGGTTTCATGCGGCCCCTTGGTGCCGGCTTTGCGGCGTCTGCGCGTATTTTGCAGTTGCTGGTGTGCTGCGCCTTGGCGAGGGGTGTTTACTGATTTGCGCGCCGCAGTTGCTTGTGTGATATTGCAGCGTAACGCAGCGTTTTTCGCGGTCACGCCGCTGGGCCAACCGGCTTACTGCAGCGTTCGCTCTAATTGGTCGTGGCCTTTGCCGGCCTTGGTGCTGGTAATGCCCAACGGCGCCCGGATGAAACCGGCGCTAATCGCTTACATTTCCTTGAAGCGCAAACCAGGTTCGACCAGGTTCTGGTTCGGCCTTGCTTGTTCTTACGCATCAAATGGCCATCTTTGCGATTCACTTGCACCATGCTCGGCGCCACCTGGCCTTGCCACTTGCTCACCGCGCATTCTTGTCTCGCCCGCTCGGCCACGCTGATGCGAATCTGATCAGTTCGTGATCGTCCTCAGCGCCGATTCAGCTCAGACACACGCCCTTCGCTGGCCGCCTGATCGCTGCGATGACCACCGCTTGAGATGATGCCAATACGTTTGTAGTACTTTCTTCTGACTGAGCTGAGGTCATAAGATCTTATCTTACCGGGATTGAATTGAAACACTATGAATAAGTAATGTGTGCCTCACTGGCAGTGCTGACCACAAGTTTAAACAGCGGCGCGTCCGCTGCATGGGTATCCGTGGCACAATCAAAGACCACAAGAAGGCTGGTTGAAAGAACATTTCGACGTCCCTTGTTCCAAGGAGGGCACAGAGGGGATGTTAGTAGGTCGGGCCAGATCTACAAGCTGCTCGAGATTCCGGAAAGGACTGGCTGCCTCAAGCCCGGTAATGACGGTTTCTGGATCTGGTTCTCTGCGCCGGGCGTTGTCGCAGGTGCCAGCCGTTGATCGGTCGAGCAGGGCGGATCATCCGCCTCCGATATCGCGATGGACACATTCCCGATGTGACCTTATTCAGGCCGACTTTACCGAAGGAGAGCGTTTCGAGGCGATTCTTCTCGCGCGATCGATAACCAGCCGGTTTGACCTTGTTATTTCGATATGCCCCAATATGAGTTGGACTCCCGAAATATTAGATACTAACCGGGGCCATCTACCTGTGCGAGCTGGCGCTGGATATGGCCTAAAGAGTGCTCAACTGCGGGTGGCCGACTTTCTGATCACGGTGTTCATCTGGTGAGGCTTTGAATGATCCAACAAACTGCTGCCGCAGCCGCTCGACAATGATGGTTACGCACGCCAGCCGATGCAACGCGCGGTCGCTCTCGTGAACCTATCCTCTGGGCAGGGTTTCAAAGGCGCAGACAACTGATTCACCCGGCAAGGTTGCGACATAGTCGTTTACGACCTGGTTTCGCTGCAGCGCAGGTGAATCTGTGTAGGTTGATTAGAGCTTTATAAGACTCACTAGGCCTTGACCCGCATGGTCGGCAGGGTAAGAGGGTAAAGCGATGAACGATATGGCGAAGAACCATCTCTGTGGTCTTGATCATTGCGCCGTTTGGTAACGTAATTGAACAGCTCAAGTGTCCCGCAGATGACGAATCCAACAACTCTCAACTACTCTCAAGTTTCTCGAGTTGGTCAGGGATCCGTCAGGATCCCGAACGCTTTACTGTTGACGTTTTGAAATTACACCGCCGCAGCGTCCGATGCAACACCTTCAAGACCGTGCGTCCGGCTTTAAGAGACCAATGGCCTGATTGGGGACTGCTGGATAACGAGTGGTCTTGAGACGCTAAGCTAGCCCGTAGCAACACAGAAGGCATTCTGGACTCAGTTGCTAGAGTACTATGACCAGCTTCTCCGGATCTCTGATCATCCATCCTCGCCCACTTCTTGTTCTTCATTGAGCCCAATGCAGGGGCGGGGCGGTGGCGTCGGGCCGTTGCGGCGGCCGATGAGGCTTTGCGCAATGATCAATGGCGCGCATGCCACGCTAGAAGATCCAGGTGAAGACGACCTTTGCCGAACGTTGCGTTTGCCGACGCAACCAAGGAAGAATCAGCGACTGTCGAGTTCCTGCTGTGTGATCCGGGCAATTCCAGCGCTGTGGGCAGGGCACATTCCGCGCGGCGTACTGATGTCCGGTCACCGGTACCGTAAGACCTTGCCTGCCAGGCGGTCGCCGCAAGCCAAAGTGCCGTTCTTCACTATTTTCCGTTCCGACTTCGTCGAGATTTTCCGTCGGTGTCGGTGCTAGCCGTGTGCGTGAACATGTTCGAGCAAGCCAAAAGCACGCGCTCCTGCATTATCTTTACGACGAGATCGGAACGCCCGTGGGCCGTCACCTGGCTCAGGAATGGGTGGTGGTTCACATTAATACGGCGCGAGCAGACACTGAAACCAGTTAGCTGGTGGAGATCGGACGGGTTCGAAAACTCCAATGAGGCATTATCGTTTGTACGCGGCGACACCGTCCCTGATTGTGGAAACCCAGCGCTGCTGCGCCCCCGTCGTTTTCGACCGTCAGGTGGTGGTCGGTCGCCGGATATCCGGCCGCGAGCAGATTCTGAAATGCACATGCGCAAGGTCCCGCTGGGTGATGACGTCATGCCCGCTAACATTGCTCGTGGCACGCCCGGCTTCTTCCGGTGCGAAATCTGGCCAACCTGGTCCAATTCGAGCTCACTGTTCGCTCGCTCGTTTTGCAAGCCGTCTGTGGAAGATGATAAGAATTCCGTAATCGCCAGGACAATATAATGATTGCGCCGTGCGCCAAATCCATGGTCATGTCGACAAGGAAAAAGCTCAACTCGGCTTACACAGAGTCCTGGCCCCCTGCTATCGTCGGCCGCCTGGTGCTATAGCCAGCGAACACGGTCTATGAAGTGTCTCGATCATTCCCGTGGCCGCGCCCTTGGTGTGACCCTTATGTTCCCTGCCGGACAGAAGATCGCTACCTAGTCTGTCCAAGCGTGCGCTGATCAGTCAGATCTGCTCGCTTGTTTGTGGCCGTATCGCTGAATGAAATGACGCCTGGGCTTTGACGGGTGTTACTACTGGCGGCTCCAAGACATCAAATCGCGCGCTACGCATTGGCCAAGAACATGGTCACCAAGTGGGGTCTGTCCGAGAAACTCGATCCGCTGATGTGAGGCGAGGACGAGGAACCAGGTTACCTGGTCGTAGGCGGCGGCGGCAGGCATTCAGGCGTATCCGCGAAAACGGCCAGCTGTCGACCAGGAAGTGCGCGTAATATTGATACAGCTGTTACGCGACTGCGCAGCAACTGCTGCAAGACAATCCGTGACAAGTCCTGGATCCTGATGGCCGAAGCGCTGATGAAGTTATGAAGACGATCGATATCTTGATGCATATTCAACGACATCATGACGCGGTTGCCACCCTCTGAGCCGAAGGACTGCGGCAAGATTGACAAAAATTCCGCCCGGACGCCACCCCGGTACCATCACGCCCGAGCCAGATGACAGCATCGATGTGGCTGGGCGACGCGCAAGCCCGATGATGAACAGCGTGCCACACCGTTGGCGGCCCCGCCAGCGGGCGCTGATTTCTGTATGCCGTTACCTGCGGACTACAGCTCCCGGTTGCCTTGCGCGAATCGGGAGCTTGATCTTTTCTCCGTAACCCATGTCATGGGTATTTCCTCAATACCATACACCCGACTCCTTTTCCGATGGGCGCCAAGTAATTTGCAACTGGAGCGGCCTGCTGATGTCGAACGTATCTGGAGGAGGCGGCTATCGCTTGATTGAATGTGGGTGCGAATTGCCACTCCGCTCTGGCGCATGTCTCCGTTCACGCAGACACAAGAGTTACAGCGTGTCGTGCCAGTCGTGGAGGTGAGCCATCCGACGTAGCGCGCTTTGATACCATCGTGCTCGTGTTGAGAGTAGCAGCACCAGCAAGCAGTGATGCGTGACAGCGCCTGCCGTGGGCGCGGGGAATCTGATCGAAACAGACGTTGCGCCGCACTCCAGTAACGTCCCCGGTGCGCAGTTTGCAAAGGCCGCGGCGCCTGACCGGCTTGCCAAGTGTGCTTGATCGCAAATATGCGCACGTCGGAGCCATGACAGAACATGCAGGATAATGCGCCCCGTTACGCCTCGTTGTAATTGAGAGTGGGCCGTTTGTTGACCAGGCGGGTGGAGGCCTGCGGAACATAGCCGGGCATTCCCCGCGAAAACGCCTTATGCTGGATCCCGGTTTCGGTTTCGCAAGAACCCTTAAGCCAAACCTCTGAGACCATCATTCGCCAGGATGCATCTGTTTGGCTAAGCCAGGTCGTGTTTGCGTTGCATTAGGTGGGCGTTTTTCTCGCAGGAGCATGATTGGTCAGTTGTGGATCGGCCGGTGGATATCCAGCGTCCTGGCGGGCGGGCTTGCGCTCGGCCACCGTTGCGGTGGCCCGGGCGCGGCGTATTCATCAGGGCCCATGATTGTGCGGCTACCTGTGGATGCGTACGCAATGCCGTTGCGGTTTTGTAGCGCAGAGCCTCGATAACTGCAATCGCGCGGATCATGTTTATTACACCTCGCACTTATTACCAGGATTGAGCAGATTGGACAAAAGTATTTTCGGCAGGCGGCATTCGTGTTCAGGCTAGGGATGGCGCCCACCACCATCACGAACTGAATTCGTTAATCAAGCTGGGCTGGGCCTGTGCACGCTTTTCCAGCACGGCGCCTGCCGGTGATGAGCGCAAGGACACGCGCATTTCCGGCTACATGATCGAATCGCCCCTGAAGGCCGTTTGTCCTGCTGCAGGTCGCCCACGTGCAGTTGCCGGTCCGATGCCGAACGCCGCGATTGCCTACTGACACGCACTTTCAGGCCGATTGCCGTGTTATTGTCATACAGCGCCTCGCATAACCCCTTTATGATAACGCATCAAAGTTTTTCTCTAGCCGATGGTCAGTCAACTGCTCGCGAGCAGCCTCGGAGCTTGGAAAATCGAGCGGCTGGTGGATTCACCCATGGAGTGGTGGATTCAGCTCCCTGGGCAAGTCTCTCCGGGTTGAAGATGCAAATCCGCGGATAATCGAGTTTCTGCAAGAGCAGTGTGCCGCAGTCACCTAGCTCAAGCGGTCTGAATCGTGCTGGATTGTGCCAACGCGCCAGCCTACAAGGTCGCGCCTCAAGTTGGTCGCGAGCCCTGGTGCAGACGTCACCCTGATCGCCGCGAGCTCCGGGAACGCTGAATTATCAATGACAAGGTCGGCCTCTACCGGATCTGACATTCGCCCTGCGTGAGCAGGTGCTGGCCAACGGGGTGCTGATACTGGGTATTGCCTGGTGAGGCCGACGGCGACTGGTATTTGAGATTGATAAACCAGGGCAATGAGGTCGAAGGCGACAGCTGCTTCTACTCCAGGCCATGGGAGTTGCACGAGTCGCGGCAATTGGCGGGGCGGTGGTGTAGGTCCGGTATCGCTGATAGCAACTCTGGGTGCTGAATTGCCCTGCAGGGAGCAAGGTTCGAATTGTGCGGCCAAGGTCGGTGATTCGCTATGTGAATGGCCGATTGCGTCAGCGCGACTGGGTGTTGGGCGGCGAAGCTTCGTGGCATCTTGGTCTGCTTCACCACTGAGTACCGGCGACTGGCATTATTGCCGGCTCCATTGCAAGTGCTCAAGGCGTTTGCACGCTGCTGGCACAACCATTGGCCGTAGGCGCGCCACGGTAATGCACAAGTGGCCCGCAAGTGCTTGATCCAACGTCGTTATCAGCGCGGTTAGCGGAGTCGCCCCTGGCCGATTCCCGACGCTGCTCTGGCGCGTAGACACGCGGCAGAGCACGCCTCGGGTTCAACACTGGGTCGGGTGTGCTGCAGGTTGTCTGGCACCGGAGGCCATTACTGCGCGTGAGTGGTCCGAAAAGGGCAGGATGCAAGCAGCGGTTGTCCGCCGAGGCCAATTGACTGGGCGACAGGTGCGCGCTCTGTTTTCGCCGCATTAGAAAAGGCGGTTGTGTCGTCGGCAACTTGGTTAAGATTGGCGCCCCGCCTTGAACTGAGAGGTTTAAGGCCATGCGTCCGCCGCCCTAGTCGCCGAACTGAAAATGCACGGTCTCTCGGCAACCGTTGATAGCCTTTTGAAAGGGTCTCACATCAGCAGGGAACTCGGCCCGGAAGGGTCGTGTAATGTCATGATCGCTCGCCGCCGCCGCTGTATACTTCACGCTGGTAATGAGGCGCTAGCCAAGTTCTGTGTAATCTGCGCTTCAGAGTTGCGCTACATCAGGCCGAGCCTGGTGCTTTTGACCGGTGAAGATCTCCCGGCGCAATTGCGCGATGCGGAATGTGAATATGTCCCGTTGGCACTCGAACGCGGAGCCTGTTTGGAGAGTTCCGACGCGGTGTATGCAGGAAGTTTCGCTGCGCACTGGCTGCGGGGTTGCGCCCGGTACTCGTTGTAGGTGAAACGCGCGAGCAGCTCGACGCCGGCCAGACCTGCCGATTGGGTAGGGAACGCAGTTGCAGTAGTTTATCAGCGCCTTTGGCGTAGGTGGTTTGGCTCAGGTGTGATGCCTACGAGCGGTCCCTGGGCAAATAGGTATCCGGCCTGACAGCCGATCCGAGCAAAGCCCAGATGTGCTACGCCATGAATTCGGGCCGCGTTACGCCATTGTGGATGAACGAGCAGGCCCAGCCTGGTAGCAGATTGTTTTACGGTGCCGTCAAGTGCCGATAACTGCCGAAGACCTTTTTGCCATGCCGGATATCGATAGGGGGGCTGCTAGGTGGAGCTTCCCTCATGCAGATGATATTTGGCGCGATCGCACGTGCCTGCAGGAAACGAGTGTAATGAATTGACACCGATTTTCATAGTTTATACACCGCTGATGTCGCTATTGCCCTGGTCGGACTCGTTCTGATGCAGCAAGTGCCAAAAGGCGCCGAAACAGGTGCGTCCTTTGTATTCGGTGAGCGTCCTCGGCATGTCCTTCGGAGCCAGGGTTCGGCTACCTTCCTCGTCGTCTGACCGGCAATCCTGGCCTGCTGTATTTTTCGTTACATCGTTCGCTGGCTGTTAATTACGCCGAACACCATCGGATGCCATTCGCGAACGTAAGGCTTGCCGGACCGGCCTTGCAGACATCGCCATTTCCCGTCTCCGCGGCGAGGAAGAGTACGTTTCTCGAAATGGAACCGGCTTCCTCAGGCTCCTGCTTGCAGATGAATTCCTGTAGTAGATAAGTCCAACAGTTTTGCGGAAGTGGTTGAATTGTAACACCTATCTTGAGGGGTAGTGCCTTAAGGGTTGTATGGGTTCGAGTCCATCTCGCACCAATCAAACCAGGCCTCATTGCAGCCCCTGCTGTTTCAGGGCCTGATGCGCGGTTGGTCTTGTCAGGCTTCCAGCGTATATCATTCGCCCTAGATCGACGCGGTGGAGCAGTCCTGGTAGCTCGTCGGCCATAACCCGAAGGTCGTAGGTTCAAATCTGCCCCCGCACGCAGTTTTAAAGCCCCTTCTCAGGGGCTTTTATTAGCTGTCCTGTTCAATACGGACGCTGTAACAGGATGGGCTTAGTGCCCATTTTTTATTTGTAATGATTTTTAAGACCTATGCTATGGCGGTAAATTGTTCCGCAAATTGACTGAGTTGGAAGGCCATGGGTTCCGATTGTCGAAGCCTTGGGCTATCGTTGTTGGGTAATAAGAGATTTTATCCCAGGGGCGACCACCCTGCTGCGGGTTTAAATCGACCATGCGGACGGCATCAAAGCGTGGAAGCCTGCGCGGTAAGTCAGCCGGCATTAGCGTGTAATTGATTGGAAGACCTATTACGTGGCGACTCACCTGGAAGTATCATCTCCAGGTATGGATCGGCATTGTTTACACTTGAGCGAGTTCGTTGAACATGTCGGCGAGCAGGCCAAGATCAGATTGCGCTTCCTTATGAAGGGCGGCGGAATTTTCAAGTGTATCCGTGAGTCGAAGTCGACGAGATCATTTTGCAGGGTTAGATGAGCACCGAATATCTACTGCCTTGATGCGAATATTCAATCGACAAGAGCAACCATTATTTCCGCGGTTTTGAGCATTATTTTGGGCTCTCTGTGGCCCAATTGGATGGCGTTAGGCGAGGCCATACGATGCAAAGAAGTGGCTGCTGTTGTGGGAATCCCGTTTCCAATGAAAAGGCGTACCGCCGTGTAAGTTTTTCGCGAAGCATTGGAACTGGGGCATTTGGCCACAGCGACAAACGAAGCGTTATGAAGACGAAGTCGATGTGCGCGTGCCGATGATACCTCACACTCGCAGCTACGAAACTTTATGCGTTGGCTGTAGTCGCTGATGAGATTTCGAAGAGTCCGGTTGCACTGACGTCTGGACCAGGCCCCAGGAAGCGTGATCCCGGCGCTTGAAGACTTGGCGACCTGAATTCGAAGACAAGATCGATTCCGTCGAGTTCGGTCGTAATCGCTGCGCAGGATCCCAACAGGTAATCGTCCGAAGGTCCGTGAAGCAGAACGCGCCCAGTGGTTGACGCTTACGTGACCTGCCTTGGAAGAAATCATCAGCGGTACCAATCCGTGAAGAAAGTCACCCGAGTACAGCTGTCCTAATCTTTGATTCTGGGAACAATGCTGAAGCCGTATTGCCGCGTGAAAGAAATGATCCGCTGTGGAGACGCGTTCCGCACTGGCACGTCTCGCGCTGCCGTGCTCTGCTCACAGGATAATCTCGCACCGAAACCGTGGCCGCAGTGACTGTCCACGTAGCTGCCCGAAATGTACGAGCGTTACGTATTGAAGTGCGGACATTGCGGAGCTGATCGAAGTATGGGCGCTGCCGCGATCCGGTTTCGCTGCGGCGCAAGATTGCCGTGCCTTCCAAAGAACGAACGTATGATCCGAAGTGCCTGTATCGCATGTCGCGTTCGCGGCGTT
>Ga0163217_1096779_pt1 | contig 17947 bp, 26 predicted proteins | sample SynspAceP_FD_185933 | JGI IMG/M metagenome (GOLD analysis project Ga0163217, IMG submission 185933) | Saline lake microbial communities from Ace Lake in Antarctica - Synechococcus sp. Ace-P (PacBio error correction) | ecosystem: Environmental > Aquatic > Non-marine Saline and Alkaline > Saline ...
CAGAGAGAGATTGTCTTTATTAGCAGTAATTTCCAGTTTGCTTGGTAAGCTTGTTTTTTTTTTTTCCCAGCCCTCCTCTTGCCCTGGCGAAAATGGGGGGCCTTGAAAGCTCGGGCCTCGGGTTTAAGCTTCCGCCCCAAAACTTCGCTTTCCCCCTCCGGGTTTTTTTCCCGTTTTGCGGACCTTCCCGACCCCCCGAAGAATGCTTTGGGCATGTGTTTGTTTGAAAGTTGGTCTCCGATCTGGTGGGGAAGAACCAAAGCCTCAAAATTTTGGTGCCCTGCTTTTTGGCGGAGGAATTGGCTTGCCTTTGAGTCGGCTCAAAATTCCACTTTGGTTTTTGGCCCGTCAGCTTGTTTTTTTGCTGATGGGCCGGCCTTGAGACGTGTTTGCTCATTGGTGTCCTGTCCTAAGGTTGGAATCGGTTTGATTTCAACTCACCGGCGTGCTCCGTACAAAATCCTTGCGCCCGAAGAACCCGACCGTGGTTTAACTTTGGTGACCAGCCTACATGTAAGTGGGTTCCATATATCAGGACGTGCCTCTTTCAGCTTGTCCAAAAAATTCTTCTCAGTGATCACCATTGACTGTATTAATGCCTTAAGAATCTTTTCTGTATGTGGACTGCGGTATCTGAAAGCTTTTGGTCGTGTATCCTGTCTGCTAGCAGTGCCATTGTAGTATAATCAAGCCCTTTTTTTCTCACGAAGGTCCCACTCATGATTGGATCATCATCAACACGAGCGTGACCCTTGCTGAGCCAATGGTGTTGGCAAAACTCTGCCTGTCAGTTTCATAGCCTGATAGGCAGCAATCGAGAGACCCAATCGATCTGCTTGACTCAACCCAGGTCAATGTTGGCTGCGATCGATGGGGATGATCGCCTGGCAGAGCGCTTTCCTTCTGTCCCAATTGCCGCTTTCCCTCATGGTTTTCGTTTTCGTCAAAACACTCCGCAGCTTTGGCCCCTTTCGCCCCGGCAGCCCAATGGCTGAGCTGCTGGTCAGGCTCAAGCCCGCTGCACAGCTCATGAGCGCTGCTTTTTGAGGCCTTCAATGGAACTGCGTCTTCAAACACAAGAAGGTCTGGGGATGTCGATGCCCGATGTCATCACGCTTCGATGACGGCACCGCTTTTCAATTTCTCCGGTTCCGGTGTTTCAGCCATAGCGGTGCGGACACTCGCAATCGAATGTGCGGCACAGGCCCAATCCGATCATGGAGGTGTTCAGCTGGAAGGATGGGCCAGCCACGTCAGCTTTCGCTGCGGTCTCGACAATGTCCGAATCCAAATGTTCGTTTTCGAGGGATGAGAGCAAAGCTGACACCAGTTCCGCCTGGTGGTGAAGCGCGGTGCAGGCCTGCGACCCTGACCTCAAGGGCTACAGTACCGCGGGCGGCACCAAGCTGGCTGACAGCACTTCACTACTGGGGAGAGCAGCCCAGGACGAAACCATTGCGCTGGCGGTTCGCACACAACGGTCGCTATCGCTCTATCATTACACCAAAAAAGGGCCGACGCAGCTTGCGGGCGCCCTTCAGGCGCGCTTGAGCACGCGCACCGATCACCAGCAGAATCACCGCGCCCAGGGTGGCCACACAGGCCTGCGCGCAGGCACGGCCGACGGCAACCGGCCAGACCGCGAACGAACAGGCCACCGATCAGGGACCGAGATGGCCCGTCACCAGGTCACCCGATCAGGCCGAAGCGCACCGCCGCGCACCAGAGCCCGCCAGCCAGCCGGCGATCATACACCCCACAGCAGAAACCAGAAGAAGTCATGGGCAGCAGCTTCTGTTAGGATCGAACTGAGGCTAGATGTTGGCCGCGGCTCAGCCCGCCGGAGGTTGTTTTGCTGCCGCTGCCCTGCCATGGCCCGTCGAGGCGCGCAGCCGCGGAATGTTGACGGCCGGATCTGCTCAAAGCCCGGGTGCTGCAGGCTTGTCCTCCCAGCTGGCGAAAGCACTCCGTAGCTGGCCCACCAGGCCGAGCAAGGAAAGCCAGCCGCCCGGATGTGGCCAGGGTGAGCACGGCGAATGTCGAAGATGCCCGCGGCTCACCAGCCAGGTAGTGCCACGAACACGCCATGCCAGAACCGAGGGCACCCCGGTGCGATGGGCGATTGGCACGGCATGCGATGCCACGGCCCCTGGGATCAACGTTGCCTCCCGAGCCGGCTTATCGCCCTTCTGCTTGCCAGAACTGCCTTGCCCAGAAGCCGGCTTTGCCAGGAGGCCTGCGCCTTTAAAGGGGGCAGCGGCTTGCGCTTGGCGGCCATGGCGGGGATCAGCCCCGGATGCCGAGGTTCTCTTGGCGATCAACTGGTGTAGCGCTCCTCGCTCTGGCCGCGGAGGTAGCCGAGCACCGCCTTGCGGCGCCCGATCATCTTCAAGCAGGCCCTGACGGGAGGAGAAGTCGTGCTGTTCTGCTGCAGGTGCACCGGTGACTGAACGACCGGCGCTCAACTCGCCACCTGGACCCTCAACCGATGCCGGTGTCGGTGCCGTGGGTCCTGATGGCCGTTGATCAGATTCCTGCTTTTGGTGGTATTAAGCGGCAGGCCGCGCTCGAGCCCCTGTCGGTGCAAAGAACACTTACCGCCCCGGCTGCCTCAGGCCGCCTGCCTGCTGCCAACCAGACCAGACTCTCCTTCAGCCCAGGCGTCCTGCCCCAGTGTTTTGGCTCCAGCCCTGCCGGCCACGGCCGCCAAGCGCGGTTTTGATTTCAAGCGGCTCGTAACCCGGGCCGGCCAGGGGTGATCTGCAACGTCGTCGCGGGTGGCTTGGGCCGGGCCGTTGGCGCTGCTGCCGGCTGCTCAGGAGCGTCTGGTGCCTCCAGCGCTGCCGGGGAAGCCGGCTCGAAGGCCTCGGAACAGCTTGCTGCGCAACTCAACAGACAGGGAATCAGCAGTGCGTTTGCCCACGCCGGGGGGCTGTGGAGAGCAGGCGCAGGTCGGCCTGAACGATCGCCGACAAGCTTCTCGGTGGGCCAATGGCCGCCGAGCAGGGCCAGGCCATCTGCGGGCCAACGCCACTGACGGCCAAACAGCAGGCGGACAGATCATCGCTCGTGGCGCGCCTACAAAGCCGAACAGGGTCCAGCGCCGTCGTCGCGGATCGATTGGTGGATGTAGAAGCACCAGGCTGCAGCCGCCCTGGGCAGGCCATCCCACTGGCGCCGGGTGGCTGCACCTCGTAGCCACGCTGGCAAGCAGAGCAGCAGGGCCACAGCGATTGCCCGCTGCCACTGTCGCCAACGGTGCCGCTGCAGCCAGCCGATCATGGGGTGTTGTGTTGACGAACCCATGCATGCCGCTCCGTCCCCATTCCCGCCAGCCGCCGGCAACCAGTTTGTTTGTGGGGGCGTGGATCGCCTGGTGGCGGCTTGTGCTGCTTTCTGCTCGGCTGGGGCGGCTTGCCAGGCCTGCTGGCAGCCACCCGCCAGGTGCTCCCTCGATGCCCTGGGAGCTGCAGATTGCCCTGAACCCAGCTCCATCGCCAGGCGCTTGAGCTGCCCGCGCGGGCCGCCGCAAGGTGAGCCCGGGTGCGGTGGAAGGCGGAGACGTTGGCGATCGGCGAGGTCAGGGCTGCACCTCACAAGCCAAGTTCGACTGGCGGCTGGCCGACGCCCCCTACCGGTCGACAGCATTTCGAGCTTCCTGCAACGGGGAGAGGAAAGGCCAGAGCTGGCGGTTGGCACGGCCCAGTGAAGGGCCGATGAGCGCCAGGGTTGGTTTGATTGATTCTTTGCCCGATGAAGGCTGAGGTCTCAGGGGTTGCGGTTCTTTTGGCTGCCCAACGGGCGGCAGCCCGGCATCCAGCCTGCGTTGCTCGAGTCGCCACGGAAATCAAGCCCTCGCGGGTTCATCGCTCGCCGCCTGGCTATGGAGAAGAAGGCAGCGGCTGCTTCCTTCGCCTGTGTCGCGCGATCGCAGCGAGACCAAATGAATCGGCCGCCATGGGCTCCTGTTGCTGAATCAGCCCTCTCGGTGGTGGGGTGGCGGCACCGGCTTCGCCCCATTGGCAGGCCTCCGGCCTTTTGAGCCCTGGGCGCCGGCTTTGCCAGAAGTAACGGACGGATCGAAGGGTAGAATCGATGTGGCCACGAAGACGGCTGGCCGGCTCGATCAGTGTTCAGGACGAGGGAGATTTCGTCGTTTAAGGCCGAAGTGCTGGCCAGAATGACACCGACGTTTTGGAAGGCGCAGCTGCTTGAACGCGCAGGCGGAATCGACAACAGGCCAACACGCCATCGCACGGCCGCCAGCACCGTGCCAGCGACGCAAGCGAACACGACAGCGCTGAAAGCGTCGTGGCACAACGGAATCTCCCAGGCGCAACGAAGCCCGGCAAACACCTGCCGCCGCCAGGAGCAGCTGTTTCTTGAAAGGAGCGGTGTCGGAGGAGGATCGTGACGAATGCGCGCACCGTCTCTTCCAGCGCCGATGCGGTGTGTCGGCCTCGACCGAAGCGACCGTGGCGGCGAGCCGCGCTGCGATCACCAACGGCCGGCTCATCTGGTATTGAAGCGGAATCGGCGCTGGCGGCTGCCGCCGCCAGATGCCAGGAGCTCGAGCGAACATCACGACAGCCAGCTCAAGGCCCCGCCGAGATGGAGCGGGTGCAGTACCGCGTCGCCCAAGCCCGGCGAGGTACTGAGCGCGGGAGGAAGGGTGCTGAACATTGATCGATCTCTCCGACGTTTCGTGACCTTCTTCTGCCCACCGACCAGGCCGGACGGGGTGCGCTTGGGGGCCGTGTTCACCCTGTGCTGGACGCGCCCCGCACCTGGTGATCCGCAACGGTCAGCTTTGTGGCCGACGGATGGCCCAGTTCAACGCCCAAACGGTGGAAACGGCGGTTGAGCGTCAGAAGCTGTCGTTTTCGGATCAAGCACGGATCGATCCCTCCCTGCTGAAAAGAGCCACATCCGCAGCGTCAAAAAACGGGCCTGCAGGCAGGCCTACGTGCGCCTCGACCCAAAGCCCAATGGCCGGCGCGGTTGGCGGCGAAGGTGCCGGATTGAGCTGCAGTCAGTGATCAAGCTCCAAGACGTGCGCTGGGCGGCTTCGGCGCAACCTGCGCCCTGGAGGCCATCACCTGGATGTGGCCAGCGGGCTGCTCAGCGGCCTGTAGGCCCGGATGGAGTGGGGAAAATCCAGCCTGTTGGCGCCTGGTGGCCGGAACCCGCCGGGTGCAAGCAGGGCGGTGCGCGTCCTCGCGGCGACATGCAACCCTCGCAACCGTCGCCAGGTATGCCGCCGCTCGCCTACATGGCCCCAGCCTGGGAACACTCTCCGCCGCACGCTCAAACGGTCAACGAGAACGTCGGATTTTTTTCGCGGCGCCTGTTTCGCTTGGGCCCGCGCCGAAGCCGCCGCAGCCGCAGCGCTGCCTGCTGGAAGCGCACCGGGCTCGGGGCCTTCGGTGCCCGCCCGCCGGCCACCTTCCGGGGGGGATGAGCAGAAAACTTCGGGCTGTGCTGCGGCCCTGATCCATTGGCCCCGGACCTGCTGATTCTGGATGAACCGACCACTGGGTTTGAAATCCCTCTGCGCCGCCAGTTCTGGACCTGATTCGCCGCATCCGCTGCGAATCACCCGACCATGACCGTGCTGGTGCAACCGGCCTTCGATGGACGAGGCCGCCAGCTCGATTGGCTGGTGGGCGATGGACGCGGCCGCGTGCTCAGCGCGGCACCCCGGGGAAGCGCTCAGCGCATCCACCGGCGCCAGCACAGCGGAGGCCGTCTTCATTGCCCTGCCTGCCGCGAGCGGAGGCGCCGGGAGCCCATCCCGTCACGGTGCCACCGCTGGCCGCCGGTGACGGCCAGCTGGCGATCGAGGCCATCTGAATCTGAGCAAGCGCTTCGGGGCGTTCCTGGCGTGGATCAGGTCACGTGCGACGAGCGCGGCGAGATCTTCGGCTTCCATCGGCTCAACGGCTGTGGCAAAACAACGACGATGAGAAGATGCTGGGGGTCTGCTGCCGGCTAGCTCCGGCCAGGTGCGTCTGTTTCCACAGCCCCTGGACGCGGGTGACCTCACCACCCGGCCCCGGGTTTGGGTACATTTCAGCCAGGCGTTCTCGCTGTATAGGAGCTGACGGTGCCAGAACCTGGTGCTGGCAATGCCCGGGTTCCAGGTGCCGGAGGCGGAGATCCGCCGGGCGTGTTGCCCTGGACTACAGCAGCAGTTCGGCTTTGGAGGGTCCTCGAGGGCGCACTGCCCGGTGCCCTGCTGCCGTTGGGGGTGCGGCCGCGGCTGTCCCTGGCGGTGGCGCTGTGCACCGCCCGAATTGTTGATCCTTGATGACCCGCACCTCAGGGGTCCGATCCGATCGCCAGGGACACCTTCTGGCAGAAGCTGGATCGACCTGTCGGCCGCGACCACGTCACGATCTTCCTCTCGACCCACCTTCATCAACGAAGCCCAGCCTGCGACAGCATCTCTCTGATGCCATGCCGGCGTTGTGCTGGTAGCGACTACCCCCGCCGGCCTGGTGAGGCGACGCGACGCGGCCACGCTGGAGGAGCGCCTTCATCGGCTACTTGAGGAAGCGAGCGGCGCCAACCGAGCCCGCTGGTTCTGCGCGCCCCCACGGCTGTAACAAAACACAGAGCAATCGCATTGGAAACGGCAGGATTCAGCCTGCACGGCTGGGCAGCTACACCCGTTCGTGAGGCCCTGGAACTGATCCGTGACCCGATCCGCATCACCACGGCCGTGCTCGGCAGCCACCTGTTTCTTGATGGTGGTGATGGCCTTCGGCAATCAGCAATGGATGTCGGACCTGCCCTATGCCGTGCTCGATCCGTGACGACACCACGACGAGCCGCGACTGACGCCTCAACCTGGGCGGGTCGCGCTATTTCAGTCGAACATGCGCCGTGATGCGATGGCGACTTGACCGGGCGCATGCGCTCGGGGGAGCCTTGAAGTGTGGTGATCGAATTTCCGCGGGCTTAGGGCGTGGATCTTGATCGCGGCGACCCGGTGCCAGATCGGCGCCTGGATCGATGGATCAATGCCGACGAGGGCCGAGACGTGCGGCGCCTACATCAGGGCCTGCATGGCCGCAGTGCAGAAACGGACCGGGCTGCGGGCGTTGGGTCAAACCCATGCCGCTCCCACCAGCGACCATCGAGACCCGCTTCCGCTACAACCCCGACATCCTCAGCCTGGTGGCGATGTGCCGGCGACGATTCGATCCTGCTGCTTGTTAGATCCCCGGCGATCCTGGGGCACTGCCTCGGTGGTGCGCGAAAAGGAGCTGGGCACGATCGTCAACTTCTTATGCCACCCCCGTGCCGGCCCGGAATTCTGGTTGGCAAGCAACTGCCCTACGTCGCCCTGGCGATGGTGAATTCGTCTTGCCTCACCGTTGAATGGCGGTGACCTGTTCGCCGTACCCTCAAAGGCCAGTTGGTTATGGCCAGGCCAGCGGCGCCCTGATCTATGTGATCTGCGCCACCGGGCTGGGCTGTTGATCTCGACCCTGGGTGCGCACCCAAGATCGCCGCGTTTTGTTCGGCACCGCAGTGCTAACGATTTGCCGGCACCTCTTTCCTGCGGGCTGCTTGATCCGGTGGCGTCGTTGCAGGGGGCCGGCGCGGTGATCGGGGCGATCTACCCCACCAAGCCACGACCTGACCATCTCCACGGCACCTACCTCAAGGGACTGGGCTTCAGCGATCTGCTTGGGCCCTTCGCCTCACTGCTGCTGGCTGTGCCGGTGCTCGGGGTTGTCGTTCTTTTGGCTCACGAAACAGGAGACCTGAGCGATGCGGCGCCGCCTAATGTTGTCCAGCTGGCCTCAAGGAGCTTGTGGAGTCTGGCCCGCGAACCACGTCATGCTGCCTGCTGATCGTCTTTGTATTCAACAGTGGGTCCGTCTATGCGGGGCCACCGGTTGTTGCCGAATGCGTTCACACAGCCCCGATTGCGATCGGGTGAAGACCACTCGCAGCTCTCAGAGCGCATCATTGAATGCGTTTCGAGCGCGCCTACTTCCTGCCACCTCAGCTGATTGAAGCAGCGCGCGGATGGACGAGCGGATGGATGCAGGCCTCGACACCTTCGCCCTGGTGATTCCCACCGGCTTCAGCGCGATGTGCTCGGTGGCCGTTCGCCGGCGGTTCAGCTCATGTGGAAAGCGCGGACCCGCGTGAGCCCAGGCCCTTCACCGGGGTCAGTGGTTTTATGTCGCAGTCGATCGTGGCAACCGAGGTGCAGACTTTTGCCAGCGCACGCAGGAGCGGCTCTTGCCGGCGGCGAACTGGTGTACGCAATGCGCTTCAACCCCAGCTCACCAAGAACCTGGTTCGGGCGTGAACAAAGTGATCGACAACATCACCCTGCTCTCAGATCGTGCTCACTCGGTGCGGCCTGATCCGAGAGCGCGAACGGGCACGATCGAGCTCTGCTGGTGATGCCGGTGACTGCCGTTCGGATCATGGCGCCAGCAAGGTTGTGGTCGATGGGCCTGGTGGTGCTCAGCGCCGGCTTGCTTTCTTATTGACGTGGTTGCGCGGCTGGCTGGGGGGTGCCGCCTGGCCGCTTCGCTGCCGTGTTTTGCAACCGGTGCGGTCTGTGGTCTGTTTGCGCGCCACCGTCGGCTGGGGATTCCTGGGCACCTTCGCGCGTTCGATGCCCAGTTCGGTGCTGTTGTTGATGGATGGTCGCTGCTGCCACTGCAAGATTGCTCTCAGGCGGTGTCACCCCACGCGAGAGCATAGCCCGAACTGGTGCGCACGTGAGCCTGGCGCACCGAATACCGCACTTCGTGATCTGCGCCCAGGGCATCCTCTTCCCGCGCGCCACGTTCTCGGTGGTCGGTGGCCTCAGTTTTCTCGGCAGCTGGCTGCTGATCGGGTTCGGTCTTCTCGGCGTGGCCCATGCACGCCGTGTTCCTGATCGGGATCGTGCTCATTTTCTGCTAGCTCTCGTCCCAGTTGCCCGATCTCGCTCCAAACCCTTGGCACGGTTTCTTGGCGAACGCTGGCCTGGTGGGGATGGGTTTGGGCAAGAGGCGGAAACGGCCGCTCTGGTAACGGCGAACTCACCTTCCCACTCAAGCCATCGCCGTAATCGAGCAGCGGAAGCGTGCATGGGCCACGCCGAAGAAGACTCGAACCGATCAGCAGCAGGCGAGAAACCTGGGGCCCCACCACCACGAGAACGTGCCGCCGGAAGAGGATGCCCTGGGGCGAGCATCACGAGTGGTATTTCGTGCCGCCAGCAATCACGGTGCGCACCAGTTCGGGCAATGCTCTCGCTGAACTCGGCCCGCGTGACACGCTGAGAGAGGCATCTGGAGTGGCAGCAGCACCATCATCAACAAACCGAACTGGGCATCGCGAACGCGGGAAGGTGCCCAGGAAGATCCAGCGAGGTGGCGGCAACAGGATACAGCACGCACCGGTTGGGCAAACGCGGCAGCGAGCCGGCCAGCGGCGACCCCAGGCCAGCCGCGCACCACGATCAATAGGAAAGCAGCCGGCGCTGAGCACCACCATGGCCCATCGACCACACCTTGCTGCATTATCTCGACGGCGTCACCGGCACACCAGCAGATGCTCGCGGGCCCCGTTCGCGCTCTCGGATCAGGGCCGCACGGTGAGCACGATTGAGGCAGGGTGATGTTGCGATCAACTTTGTTCACGGCCCCGAAACCAGGTCCTGGGGTGAGCTGGGGTTGAAGCGCATGCGTGACCACCATTTCCGCCGCCGGCAAAGAGCGCTCCTGCGTGCGCTGCGCAAAGGTCTGCCCTCGGTTGCCACGATCGACTGCACATAACACTGCGTGGAGGCCTGGCCTCCACGCGGGTCGCGTCCATTGAGCTGAACGCCGGCGAACGGCCCAGCCAGCACATCGCGCTGGAAGCGTGGATCACCGGGCGAGTGTCGAGCCCTAGCATCCATCCGCTCGTCATCCGCGCCTGCTCAATCAGCTGAGGTGGCAGGAAGTAGGGCGGCTCGAACGCATCAATGATGCGCTCGAAAGCTGCGAGTGTCCTCATCACGATCGCAATCGGGCTGTGTGCAGCGATTCCGGCAACACCGTGGCCCTCCGCATAGACCGACACTGTGAAATACAAAGAGATCAGCGCAGCATGATCGGGTCGCGGGCCAGACTCCACAGCTCCTTGAGGCCCAGCTTGACACATTGGCGGCGCGCATGCGCTTCAGGTCTCCTGCTTCTTGAGCAATGAACCGGACACCCCGCAGCACCGCACAGGCCAGCAAGGCAGTGGATGGCGAGGAGCCAAGCAGAGGATGCGCTTGAAGCGCCAGGTCCCTTGTTTAGGTAGGTGCCGGTTGGAGATGGTCAGGTCGTGGCTGTGGGGTAGATCGCCCCGATCACCGCGCCGGCCCCCTGCAGACGACGCCCACCGGATCAAGGCAGCCCCAAAAGAGGTTGCCGGCAAGATCGGTCGCACTGGCGTGCCGAACAATCGCGGCATCTGGGTGCGCACCAGGGGTCGAGGATCTAACAGCCAGCCCGGGTGGGCGCAAGATCACAGTAGAGTCAGGCGCCGCCTGGCCTGGGCCATAACACTGCCTTTTGAGGGGGTACGGCGAACAGGGGTCCCGCCTCAAGGTGAGCAAGACGTAATTCACCATCCGCCAGGGCGGACGTAGGGCTATTGCTTGCCCCACCAGGAATTCCAGCCGGGTCACGGGGGTGCATAGAAGTTGACGATCGGCCCAGCTCCTTTTCGGCGCACCACCGGAGTGCCGCCAGGATCGCCGGGAATAAACAGCAGCAGAAGTCGGAATCGTCCGCCCGGCACCATCGCCCACCGGCTGAGGATGTCGGGGTTGTAAGCGAAAGCGGGTCTCGATGGTCGTGGTGGGAGCGGCATGGGTTGACCTCAACGCCCGCCGAGGCCCGGTCCGTCTGCCACTGGCCATGCAGCGCCTGCATGTAGGCGCGCAACCGTCCTCGGCCCTCGTCGGCATTGATCCATCGATCAGGCGCCGATCTGCAACCGGGTCGCCGCGATCAAGATCCACGCACCTAATGCCCGGCGGAAATTGATCAACACACTCAGCTCCCCCGAGCGCAGCGCCGGTCAAGGTCGCCATCGCATTCAGCGGCGCATGTTCGATGAAATAGCGCGACCCGGCCAGGTTGAGCGTAGTCCCGCGGCTCGGTCGTGTGTCCCGTCCACGGTTGAGCACGCAATAGGGCAGGTCTCGACCATCCATGCTGAAATGCCGATAGGCCATCACCACCATCAGAACAAGGCTGCCGAGCACGGCCGTGGTGATGCAGATTCGGGTCACGGATCAGTTCCATGGGCCTCACGACGGGTGTAGCTGCCAGCCGTTGCAGCTGAATCCTGCCGTTTCAATGGCGATTGCTCTGGTGGTTGCTACAGCCGTGGGGCCGCAGAACCAGCCGGCTCGGTGGCGCCGCCTCGCTTCCTCCAGTAGCCGATGAAGGCCTTCCTCCAGCGTGCCGCGTCCGCGTCGCCTCACCAGGCGGCGGGGGGTGTCGCTTTCGCACACGGCCGGATGGCATCAAGAGATGCGGTCGCAGCGCTGGGCTGTCGTGATGAAGTGGGTCGAGAGGAAGATCGTGACGTTGGTCGCGGCGCGACAGGTCGATCAGCTCTGCAAGAAGGTGTCCGCTGGCGATCGGATCGGGGGGACCCTGAGGTGGGTTCATCAAGGATCACAATTCGGGCCGCTGCCCAGCGCCACGCCAGGGACAGCCGTGCCGCACCCCCAACGGCAAGGGCACCGGGCGAGTGCGCCCTCGAGACCCTCCAAGCCGACTGCTGCCTGTAGTTTCCAAGCACACAGCCCGGCGATCTCCGCCTCCCGGCACCTGGAAACAGCCGGGCAAGCAGCACCAGTTCTGGCGCACCGGGTCAGCTCGGCTATACATGCGAGAACGCCTGCGACATGTCCCAACCGGGCCGGGGTGAGGTCAACCCGCGTCAGGGGCTGGGGACAGACGGCACCCTGGCCGGAGCTAGCCGGCAGCAGACCCGCCAGCATCTTCGATTCGTCGTTTGTTTTTGCCCACAGCCGTTGAGCCGAGAAGCCGAAGATCTCGCCGCGCTCTGATGCGTCAGCGTTGACCTGATCCACCGCCAGGAAACGCCCGAAGCGCTTGCTCAGATCATGGCCTCGATCGCGCAGCTGGCCGTCACCCGGGCGGCAGGCGGTGGCACCGTGACGGGATGGTGCTCCGGCGCCTCGCCTCGGGGCAGCAGGGCAATGAAGACGGCCTCCGCTTGGTGCTGGCGCCGGTGCGCTGGAGAGTTCCGCCGGGTGCCGGCTGCTGAGCACGCGGCGCCGTCCATCGCCACCAGCCCAATCGAAGCTGGCGCCTCGTCCATCGAGCGGTTTGCCACCAGCACGGTCATGGTCGGGTGATCGCAGCGGATGCCTGGCGATCAGGTTCCCAGAACCGGCGCGCGAGAGGGGATCAACCCCAGTGGTCGGTTTCATCCAAGATCAGCAGGTCCGGGGCATGGATCAGGGCGCAAGCACAGCCCGATTTTCTGCTTCATCCCCCGGAAAGCTGGCGCGGGCGGCACCGAAGGCCCCGAGCCGCGGTGCGCTCCAGGCAAGGCAGCGGTGCGGCTGCGGCGCTCGGCGCGGCTCCAAGCCGAACGGCGCGCGAAAAATCGACGTTTCTTCGTTGACCGTGAGCGGTGGGGGAGAGGTTGTTTCCCCAGGCCTGGGGCATTAGGCGATGCGCGGGCGAATACCTGGCGACGGGGCGAGGGTTGGCCATGTCGCCGCCGAGGACGCGCACTCGCCCTGGACTGCACCCGGCGGGTTCCGGCACCAGCGCCAACAGGCTGGATTTTCCCACTCCATCGGGCCACCAGGCCGCTGAGGCAGCCGCTGGCCACATCCAGGCTGATGCCGTTCCAGGGCGCAGGTTTGCGCCGAAGCGCAAGCGCACGTCTTGGAGCTGATCACTGCTGAGCTCAATCCGGCAACTTCGCCGCCACGCGCGCGGCCATTTGGGCCTTTGGGTCCGAGGCACGTATGGCCATGCTGGCAGGCCCCGTTTTGATACGCTGCGGAATGTGGCCGTTTCGAGCAGGGAGGGATTCCGATCCGTGCCTTGAATCCGAATACTGACAGCTTCTGACGCTCATCCGCCGTTTGCACCGTTTTTGGGCGTGAACTGGGGCACGTTCGGCCAAAAGGCTGACCTGTGCGGATACCAGCTGCGGGGCGGCGTCCCAGCACCAGGTGAACAATCGGCCCCAAGCCGCACCCGTCGGCCTGGTCGAGTGGCAGAAAGAAGGTCATCGAAACGTCGAAAGATCGATCATGTTCCACCTTCCCTCCCGCGTCTCAGTACCCTCGCCGGGCTGGGCGACGCGGTACTGCACCCGTCCCATCTCGGGGGGCCCTTGGAGCTGGCTTGCGGTCGATGTTCGCTGCGGATGCTCCTGATCCCTGGCGGGCGGCGGCCGCCAGCGCCGATCCGCTTCAATCACCAGTGAGCCGGCCGTGGTGATCGCAGGGGGCGCGGCTCGCCGCCACGGTCGCTTTCGGTCGAGGCGACCAACGCGATCGGCGCTGGAAGAGACGGTGCGCGCATCGTCACGATCCTCTCCGACACCGCTCCTTTCAAGAACAGCTGCTCCTGGCGGCGCAGGTGTTGCCGGCTTCGTTGCGCTGGGAAGATCCGTTGTGCCACCGACGGCTTCAAGCGCTGTCTGTTCGCTGCGTCGCTGCGCCACGGTGCTGCGGGCCGTGGCGATGGCGTTGTTTGGCCTTGTGTAGATCCGCCTGCGCTTCAAGCAGCTGCGCCTCAGACGTCGGTGTTCATCTGGGCAGGCACTGGCCGTAAACGACGAAATCTCCTCGTCCTTGAACACCTGATCGAGCCGGCAGCCGTCTTCGTGGCCACATCGATTTCTACCGCTTCGTCGTCCGTTAGCTGCTGGCAAAGCCGGGCCGCCAGAGGCTCAGGCCGGGATGGGCCTGCCAGATGGCGAAGCCGGTGCCGCACACACCCGAGAGGCTGGATCAGCAACAGGAGCCATTGGCGCCGGATCATCGTTGGTTCTCGCTGCGATCGCGCGACCAGGCGAAGGAAGCGCCGCTGCCTATTCTCATAGCCAGGCCCGTGCGGAGCGATGACCGGGGGGCCTGATTCGTTGGCGATCTCGACACGCAGGCTGATCGCCGGCTGCCGCCGTTGGGCAGGCCATAAGAACCGCAACCCTGAGACCCTAAGCCCTTCACGCAAAGAATCACTCAACCAACCCTGGGCGCCATCGGCTCACTGGGCCTGCCAACCGCCAGCTCTGGCCTTTCTCTCCCCGTTGCTAGGCACAGCTGTCGAAAGTGCTGTCCGACCCGGTAGGCGGCGTCGCCAGCCGCCCAGTCGAACTGGCTGTGAAGGTGCAGCCGCTTTTTTTGACCTTCGCCGATCGCCACGGTCTCCTCCCTTCCACCCGCACCGGCTCACGCGGGGCCCGCGGCGGCAGCTCAAGCGCCTGGGCGATGGAGGTCTTTGGGTCAGGGCAATCTGCAGCTTCCAGGGCATCGAGGAGCAACTGGCGGGGTGGCTGGCCAGCAGCCTGCAGCCGCCCAGGCCGAGCAGAAGCAGCACAAGCGCCACCAGGCTGATCCACGCCCCACAAACAGTGGTTGCCGGCGGCTGGCGGAAATGGGCGGAGCCGGGCAGCATGGGGGTCGTCAAACACAACCCATGATCGGCTGGCTGCAAGGCACCGTTTGCGGCGGAGCAGTGGCAGCAGGCAATCGCTGTGGCCTGCTGCTCTGCTGCCAACCGGGCGTGGGCACGAGGTGACTCACACCGGCGCCAGTGGGATGGCCTGCCCCCAGGCGGCTGGCGCCTGGTGCTCTACATCCACCGAATCCATCCGCGACGACGGCTGGACCTGTTGGCTTTGTAGCGCGCCACGAGGGATCTGTTCCGGCCTGCTGGTGGCCGTCAGTGCGTTGGCCCGCAGATGGCCCTGGTCCTGCTCGGGGCCATGCCCACCGAGGAGCTGGTTCGGGCGCATCGTTCAGGCCCGACCTGCGCCTGCCTCCACAGCCCCGGCGTGGCAAACGCAGCTCTGCAGGCGCCTGTCTGTTGAAGTCTGCGGCAGCAAGCTGTCCGAGGCCTTCGGAGCACGGCTCCCCGGTCCGCGCTGGATGGACCAGACGCTCCTGGAGCAGCCGGCAGCAGCGCCACCGGCCGGCCCAAGCCCCCGCGACGACGTGCAGATGCACCCTGGGGGCCCTGGGTTACGAGCCGCTTGAAATAAGCCGGGCGCTGCGGGCCGTGGGCCAGCAGGGGCTGAGCAACACTGGGGCAGACCGGCCTGGCCTGAAGGATAGTTTGGGGGATAGAAAAAGTTGTTTAAAGGGAGGGGGAAGGAGAGTCTGGATCTGGGTTGCGCAGCAGGGCGGCCTGAGGGCAGCCGGGGCGGTAAGTTGTTTTCTTTGCACGACAAGGGCTCGACGCTCAGGCATGCCGCTTAATACACCAAAAGCAGGAACTGAATCAACGGCCATCAGACCACGGCCCGACACGCTTTCGGTTGGGTCCAGGTGCGATGTTTGAGGCGCCCGGGTCGTTCAGCTCACCGGCCACCTGCAGCAGAACAAGCACGACTTCCTCCTCCGTCAGGGCCTGCTGAAGAATGATCGGGCGCCGCAAGCGGCTTGCCTCGGCTTACCTCCGCGCCAGAGCGAGGAGCGCTACATGCCAGTTGATTCCCAACTCGCATCCGGGCTTGATCCCCGCCATGGCCCGCCAAGCCGAAAGCCCGCTGCCCTTTAAGCCGCAGGGCGCCTCCTGGCAAGCCGGCTTCTGGCAAGGCAGCTTCTGGCATGCAGAAGGGCGATAAGCCGCTTCGGGAAGGAACGTGATCCGCGAGGCCGTGGCCAATCGCATGCCGTGCGCAATCGCCATCGCAACCGGGGTGCCTCGTTTCTGGGGCATGGCCGTGTTCGTGGCCAGCTACCTGTGTTGAGCCGCGGCATCTTCGACATTCCGCCCGTGCTCACCTGGCCACATCCGGCGGCTGCTTCCCTGCTCGCCTGGGTGGGGCTCAGCCTACGGAGTTGCTTCCGGGCCAGCTGGGAGGACAAGCCTGGCAGCACCCTGGGCTTTGAGCAGATCGGCGTCAACATTGCCGCGGCTGCGCGCCTCGATCCGGGCATGGGCCAGGCAGCGGCAGCAAAAACACCTCCGGCGGGCTGAGCCGGGCCAACCATCTAGCCTCAAGGTTTCGAATCCATAGCAGAGGCCGCTGCCCATGGAACGTTCTTCTGTTTCTGCTGTGGGTGTGATGCGCGGCTGGGCTGGCGGGGCTTTCTGGTGCGCGGCGGTGCTTCGGCCTGATCGGTGACCTGTGTGACGGCTATATCGTGGCCCTGATCGGTTGGCCTGTTTCTTCAGCGGTCTGGCCGGTGCGTCGGCGTGGCCTGCTGGGCAGCCTGGTGGTGGCCACCCTGGGCGCGGTGATTCTGCTGGTGATCGTGCGCGTGCCTGCAGCGCGCCTGAAGGGCCCGACCGTCAGCTGCGAGTCGCCCTTTTGGTGTAAGTGAATAGAGCGATAGCGACCGTTGTGTGCCGAACCGCACGCAATGGTTCGTCCCTGGGCTGCTTCCCGTTAGGTGAAGGTGCTGTCAGCAGCTTGGTGCCCGCCGCGGTAGCTGTAGCCCTTGGAGGTTCAGGGGTCGCAGGTGCCCTGGTGCACCCGCGCTCCACGCACCAGCGACCTGGGTCAGCCTTCTGATCATCATCCTCGAAACGAACATTTGGATTTCGGACATTGTCGAACGCACCGAGCTGACGTGGCTGGCCCATTCCTTCCCAGCTGAACCCTCATGAATCGGATTGGCCTGGTGCCGCAACGATTACGGATGCCGAGTCGGGTCCGCACGCTTCAGGGCCTGAACACCCGGACCGAGAATTGAAAGCGGTGCGTCATCGAGCGTGATGAAATCGGCATTCGACATCCCCAGACCTTTTGTGTTTTGCAAGACGCAGTTGGTCCATTTGAAGGCTCAAAGCCTAGCGCTCATGAGCTTGCAGCGCCTTGAAGCCCTGACCAGCAAGCTCAGCCATGGCTGCCGGGCGAGGGGCCGAAAGCTGCGGAGTTTTTGACGAAACGACAAACCATGAGGGAAAGCGCAATGGACAGAGAAGCGCTCTGCTCAGGCGATCATCAGCATCGCGATCGCGCCAACATTGATCTGGTGGTTGAAGTCAAAGGCAGATCGATGGGTCTCTCGATTGGCCTGCCTATCAGCAATGAACTGACAGGCATAGGTTTGCCAACACCAATTGGACTCCAAGTCAAAGGTCCACGCTCGTGTTGATGATGATTCAATCATGAGTGGGACCTTCGTGAAGCAAAGGGGCTTGATCATACTACCAATGGCACTGGGCGTAGCAGACAGATACAGCGACCACAAGCTCAGATACCGGGCATACGATACAAGAAAGATCTTAACGGATAATACAGGTCAATGGTGATCACTGAGAGATTTTTTTGGAAAAGCTGACGAGGCACGTCCCTGATAATATGGACCCACTTACATGTAGTGGTCACCAAAGTTAAACCACGGTTCCGGTTTCTTCGGGCAGATTTGTCGAGCTACGCGTTGAGTGAAATCAACCGAATCCACCTTAGACAGACACCATGAGCAACACGTCTGCAGCCGCCATCAGCAACCAGCTGAACGGGGCAAAGCCAAGGGTGGATGAGCCAACTCAAGCAAGCCATCTCGCCAACAAAGCAGGCACAATTGAGGCTTGGTCTCACCAGATCGAGACCTCAAACAAACACTGCAAAGCATCTCGTCGGAAGTCCCGCAACGAAACCGAGAAGCGTAGTGGCGGAGCTAACCGAGCCCGAGATCAAGCCCATTGCCCGCAGGCCGAGGAGGCTGAAAACAGCTACCCAAGGCAAACTGGGAGTACTGCTAATACAGACA
>Ga0163217_1117854_pt1 | contig 17947 bp, 10 predicted proteins | sample SynspAceP_FD_185933 | JGI IMG/M metagenome (GOLD analysis project Ga0163217, IMG submission 185933) | Saline lake microbial communities from Ace Lake in Antarctica - Synechococcus sp. Ace-P (PacBio error correction) | ecosystem: Environmental > Aquatic > Non-marine Saline and Alkaline > Saline ...
AAAAATATCAGATATTAATGAGGCTGGAATACTGACGTCCCCATCTCTATTTACGTTGGCTCGGAAAGAATCCCTTTTTAGAGAACACTTAAAAGGGATCATGAAACGTTATCCAGATTTTTGTAAAACTTAATTAACTCTCTAAACATGTAGTAAAAATGAATAGTAAATTAATTCTTGAACGAATCACCATAACAAAAAAACTATTCATCAATAAGATGAAATATGAGAGTTGAGTTAGTAGGAAAGTAAAAGAGGTTTGCGTAACAAAAGATTATTAAATAAATCTTGCAGGTAACACTCAGCATCGTATGGGTTGATTGCAAATGCGAATAATGGTCAATCTCAGTCTCCTATACCCATTGGGATCTTATCGAATTTAGCCATGTCGTGATGTCCAATGCAGTTTTACACACACAATTATTGAGTTCAAGAAGCACTGGCAATTTAATTAAGCGGGAATAGAAAAGTGTCGTATAGGCAGCTACCCTTTAGGTTCAGTCAACAAATACCTGAAACAGAGACAATTAGTTGGACGAGACTTTAATCAATGTAAGCCTTGTCCTGCTATGCAGATTGTACAACGGCTTGCAAGACGTTTAGGATCATTACACTCATTTTAGCCGATTAATCGTTAGTGCGGAGTAGTACGTAGGTGGATTACCCGTATTTGACGATACTTCTTCAATGAACGAATCAACAGCTTACTAACCTTAACAACATTACTAATGACTATTTTTAATTCTATTGCTTTTCAATCATCATATCAACCAATTCAACGGTTGCGATAGAATTGCTATTGGGGGGAGTTACCGGATTAGGAGCTGGAGCGGGCGGCAGTAGGGATTACGGCATGTAACTGCAATTTAGTAAAGGTTCTTACGAATAATAAAACAGGGACAACATTAGCCATCTGTGGAGCTAGAAAATGAAGATTCCTAATTTAATTAAACCCCCCACCCTAAACATTTAATCCATGTTATAATCTATTTCGAACGGGTGTCTAGTGCTGAACAATCCAAGGCACATTCCACATCAGCTGTTTGGAATCGTGCGTTTAAGTTGACCTATCCCAGAGCATAATAGGGAACAAGTAAATTAAGGTCTTTTAGCTACTTGTGATACCTTTTGTAGGTGTTACTATTCGATTCTTGTTTTAATAAAGTTTTGCATATTTACGAACATGAAAATCTTTGAATTAACCAATGTCAAATTAAGTAATAAGAAAATAGATAAACAAGGAGAATAGTAAAAATGAAACTAGCAATTTGCAGGTTCTGAGCTTGCCCTGTGATTGTACATACAAAAAAAATGGAATACGTTACCTTGATAGATTTGGAAAAACACATCAAAACCATTCACAGACAAATGGTTTACAAGAACGGTAAATGAAAAGAAGATAACATGGTTATTCCAAAGAACCTGGTTGAAATAAAGACACATTGATGCTGTTTTATTTCCACCAAATCAATGGAATTACGCCATATTTAGAAGAAATCAAACAATATCTACAACAGAAGATACAACTAAAAGTATCTTTTACTAAATGATAGGACACCCAAGACAACTGAATACATCCAAAAAAAACATATATGGGAACAACACTCGGACGTCTAGATGCTCCTGAAAAACGCTTTCATGGTAAGGGCCCTGTGGAAGTCAAAGCGATACAACGAAAAGAGGGACACTTCAATATAAAATGATGGCGAACAGTAGGTGAATGGTGGTCTATAGGAGGATGTTCATTCACAACATGGGAAAATGTGTCCAACGGACAATGAAGCGTTATTCAATGACGCAATAAAAGATATTCGAAACGACTGGAAAGAGATACAAAACATCGTTAATGAATTTCACCAATTGTTGCTGAAACTGAAAGCCGTTTAACGAAAAACCATAACATTAAAAAGCGACTGGCAGAAAAAAGTGAGGGGCACACTATCCTTCTTAATGTACCAAGAATTTGAAAAGACCCGTTTAACGAAATTGACCTTGAAATGGCACGGTTGCAAAAGAGGCAGAGGATAAAGGCTTAGAACCCCTATAGAAGCAAATCACTCAATAATCCTGCTAAAGAAGATATTGGAATCCAAACGTAAGTAAATAGTTTATTTTTAAAAAGAAAGACACATAAAATAATGAGTTTTACTAAGAAAAATAAAAATAAAAGCCTAGCACAGATAATACTGTCTAGCCTCTTATTTTTTTTGATTCTAGATAGTTTTTTGTTTGCACAACCTATTAGATATTAAAATACCCCAATAGCGTAGTTATAATTGACAACAACTCAAATGTTCACATATTTTTATATAGCAACAATCGAAAGGATTACATGAATGACTAAGCGAACGAAAAAAGACACTAATTGAAATTGTAAAAAAATGAACCCATTCGGAGAAAAAAATTGCTGCTACTAGGGTTCATCGTCCACTTTGCAGACTGTTTATCACTCAAATCGAACAATTGAGTACCTTATTAAATTGCAAAACCTAAATAGGTAATTTCTAAAATGCACATAAGTAAGCCGTTAAATCAACGGATATAAAAGAAAAAAAAGTAGAAATGTTATGAGTATCCTGTTATAGTAAGGCCTGACACGCCATCCAAGATACGAAATAAAAATGTTTTTTTTAGAAGATGTAGTTCAACACATACAGAGCGCCCAATCATCTTTCGGACTGTCTCTAGAAAAGACTTATAAAGGGACTGTATTGGATAAAAATAATACGAGAAATGCCAACAGTATGGCAATGACTAGATGCCCAAGTTGCCTACGCATCTTAGTAACGATTCCGTAAAGTGCAACAAAAAAACTTTAGAACATAAGTTGACAGTCTCCGGTCATAACATTCGCTGGCGGACAAGCCAGAACAGTTTAAAATATGGGAAATTTCAAAAAACATTAATTAGCCTGTTTGAACATATAAAAATGAATCGAGGAGGAATATGAAACCTTGCAATTATCTTATTTCTGCCAAATGGAACCGGCGAGCCAAGTCATACATCCATACTTCTCAGTATCCTTTAAATGGAAGAAATCAAAAAACCATGTATAACTAAAAAAAGATAAACATCCTTAAGCATATCTCAGAAGAAAATCGGGTTGTTTTTAACATTGGTCAAGAAGAAATTAAAAATATTACCCAAATTCCAAAGCAAGCAGTCATTATTTTTAGTAGAATATTGGGGGAAAACGGGGCTTAGCCTTCATCGAGCAGGCAACTCTTAAAGCCATAGGAAACGGTATTATTCGTAAAATGAACCAAAGAATATTTAATAGGATGAACAATCATTTCTGTCGATCGACATGGAAAGACCAAGAGGATACAAAACAGATTACGTCACCCTAGGGTATCAAGACTCTAAAACACACTCTTTCCATTTATTAGCAAATAAAAATATTCGGGTGCAAATATCCCACTTTTTTCCTGAAGCTGAACCACCAAAGAAATTTAATCAAATTGCACACAACAGAGTATGGTTTACCAATGCTCCTGAAAAATAAACAGCAATAAGAAAGAACGGTTGAAAAATTTAGGATGCCCACAAAATGCTAGTTATCTGAAATAATCGTATTGAAGAACTAATATGCTGAAAAAATATAAGAAAATTGGTGTTTAATCCCAAGGATCGTTCTGATAACGCTATAGAAGAAACAGCAAACTTAAATTTTGACTACATAAAAAAAACAATACTACTCATCAATAACAATAAAGACAGGGATAATGATAGAAAACGAACAACATTTGCCGACAAAATAATAAATAAAAGAAAGATATTGAAAAAATGACTGAAAAAATGTTTAATAACTTAAATGAAGGAAAAAAGAAAGGAAAGATTACTTGGCGGCAAAGGATCAAACTAGCTGAAATGACTAAGATATTACTCCTGTCCCTCCAGGCTTACAATTAACTACAGAAAGTTGTAACCGTTTTTTCGAAGATCAAACATTTGGGCTGGTTAGATAAGAAATCAAAGAATCACTACAAGATTGGAAACAGATGACAGAGAAAAAGGTTTCAAGCATTTAAAAACCCTTGCTTACGTCGATCAGGAGCACTACCCAATCGAGACAGTATGAGAACCTATTTTAATTTGGTAATGATCGCTCATCCATTCGCCTGCAATACATCTAATGAGCGTTTGCTTCGATAGACGCGCTTCTAACAGAATGTTTCTCAATTCCCTAGAAAAAAAACCCCCCCCCCCCTAGTACAATGAACATATTAGAAAAAGCTAAAAAAAAAAAGACAAATAGACAAAGAACTTATGGACGATTAAGAAATGTTAAAACCATAAAAGAAGTAACTACAAGAAACGGAAAGACTTCCACAAAGAACCGAGTACAGTTTATACAAGCCTATAAGGCGGTATTCATCATGATAAATCCTAGACTGTTTTGATAGAGACATCATGCATCCTCTAACAATTAAATGGACGCGTCAAATGTACAACAATGGTATTTGGGAAAATTAAAGGAATCTCTGAACAGGATAGCGTTACATAAAACCTGGAAAGGGAAAAAAGTTATTTGGGTGAGTTTTATTAAATGCACAAGGAGAAGACGTTGTTCGCAGTGTCGTAACACAAATGAGATAGCGAACTAAAAACATAACTGATGCCCGAAGTCTATCAACAATTCAAAACAGCACAAAAATCTTGAAAACCAATACAAAGAATCAAGACATTGAATTTAAACATGAAAAAGAACCTTTGTTGCAGACAAGAAAGAAAAAGAACAGCAACATCTGCGATTGCCATTGCTGTTGATTTACATCAAGAGGGAAAAATACTAAAGAAGAAGCGATAGTGGAGGATCAAACCCTCAACAATTTTGAACAATAACTACACCCAAGATGCAAAAGCACGAAAGGCAAAACTAGCACAAAGGCTGCCGCTCTCCGGAGCAGCTCAGGAAGAAAATATGTTTAACTGCTGAACAGCTAGAAGCAGCTTGAAAAAAGGCATAAAAAACATTTTGGTGAGTACAAGAACTTCTCCTAAGCATATCCTCTGGAATTGGAAATCAGAAGGGATTTGACAGCTAAGAGAAAAAAAAAGGAAAATGACCTCTCAGCTGCAGATGCCCGGGAAGGTAAATTTGTGTGCTGGTTGCTCAGCAGTCAGAATCATGAGAAGAAAAAAACGGTGCAATACAAGCGGATTTAAAATGAAGAGCTATCATTTCCTTAAGAGAACAACAAGGAATCAGTAATCTCGGTGAAAAAAAAAAAACAAATCCGACTTAGAGAAAAATCACAAGTTAAAAGGATTGGATGAATGAAATAAAAAACAAAGCTGCGAGCCAACGCAGATACGCCAAAGAGCGAAACAAGCATAATTTAGTCCAAAGGATGGAACAATCAGAACAGAGCAATGTTTTTAAAGAAAATCGATCCTTCAGTCAGAATAGATTTTACTGGAACAATTGAAAACAGCAAAAAGCGTAAACGAACTATTGCCGAGCAAAAAAAATATTTACCAAACTTACATGTTATCGGGGACTGCCTGTTTAAAAAACCCCCATGTCGCCGCTGTTAGATCCGCCTTTGCAAATGAATTATGCCTGTTAAAGAAAGAGAAAATTCGTACATTAGCTAAACAAGTCTTGAGCCAAGAGGATAAACGCGATTGATGAATGCATCAAGAAATCCATTGGGAAACATCCGAGGCGTTCGATAACGGAATACTATCCCTGAATACAAATCAAAGAAGACCATACAGGAACGCTTAAGAGTACAGACGATAAAAAAATCAAATTCAACCAGAATTCATGAATTCCTTTCAATTAGTGAGAAAAGGAAATCATAAAAGCAAGAATAGAAGAGAATAAAAACAAGAACACAGAAAAGGCCAACAACTAAGTTATCTATCGGGGAAACAATGATTGAATTCCGGCAGCTGCATTAACAGCTGAAAAATGCAGAAGAAGCAGATTTCTTCAGCTTTGGGGAACCAATGATAACCAAATGGAGGTTTTCAAGAGATGACCCAGTCGTTATTTTGAATACATGATAAAAAATTTAGAAAAAAGACCATTTGAACATTGATCAAGAAGTATGCCACTAGTAAAAATCGCTATGAGAAGCGTCGCCAACCCAAACAAATTAAAACCATTGGTATTGTGGCGAGCATGGTGGAGAACCCGCATCATGATTTTCCACAAGACAGACCAAATTAATCCTTGCTCTCCGTCCTACCCATTGGCTCGGTTAGGCAGCGATGCCTCAACACGAAAAGATCGTAAAAAAGATAAAGATTATCAAAAAGTGATAAGGTGATAAAAACAAACTTTTCTTTACTAATACACATGACCCATCTATCTAAGTTACAGTTCTACAGATCCATAATATGACTTCGAGATGAAACTACTAAGAATTCTTATTTTTATAAAAGGGGGGTAAGTATAAAAAATGGAATGAATACTACAGGTTGTGCGAATAAGAAGAGAGTAGTCACAGTGAAAATAACCCATTATTCACTACACACACACCATACGAAACGATCCAGTGAGGAAAAAACTCTATTGTTGAGGGCACACATTGATTCAAATTTTTGGAAGAAAGACACACACCACACATCCTTAATAAAAAACCAATCTAAAATGTACGAGAAACGAACAGGCAGACTAGCCTATCAATCACCTTTTTTCTGGTTCCCGCTAAACACCAATGAATGCTTGATAATTTAAATATAGGGTGAATCGAATCATCATTGGATAAGGAAAACCAAGGGTTTTAAAATACATAGAACATCCCGAACAACAAGAAAACATGATTTTACAGGGGTATTGCCTTCCACACACAACAAACGAAATGGAGTAACACCGTTTCATCTGCGTATACTAGGGAACCCGGATTAAGCCGATAGCCTATATCGTTAAAATTACTTTGACGAACTGATACCAAGAGTAAGACAAGGCAAAAGAAGTGATGATTCGTCACCATCGCTCATGGGTAACGAACAAGTGAAAACCAATGCATTCCAAATAGACTAGGCCAACTATTGAATTGCAATAAAAACCAGGAACACATCCTCATGGATCAAACATGGAAAAGAAGCAAGATGGCAACAAAAACATAGTTGTTTAACTTTAAGGAATTTCCTTCAGCCCATTCCAACAACAGAAAACACCATATCTAGGAGGAATAACCAAATAAGGGGGAAAAATTAACGAAAATGATTGGATCCCTACAGTGAATGCATTAAAGAGGCGATCAAAAGCAATAAATGTGAATCAAGAAACAACTAGAATTAACAATTAGAACTGATATACTGAGGGGCTTGCAAAACGAACACGTTCTAATGGGACCCAAAGAATCAATAATCTAAAGCATCCTTACAGGGGCAACAGAAAAAACTTAAATCCGATGCTGAATTTTAAAATAGACCGTCTAACCCATTAAGAGCTCACTACCATAATATTCAATAGCATTTTAGGGAACAAACTCATAAAAAGTATGTAAATACGTCTTTTCTTGTACGAACGATCTATAAGAAAGCATGCCATAAAATTTGTTCACAAATAAAGCAAATGCGAATTAGGAAAGAAGAGAGCAACCAAGCCACTCTGATCAAAACTTTCAAAAAATGCATCATAGACATTTGGTAGGTTAGAGGAAGGAAATTAAGGTAGAAAGAAATTAAACCTGTTTAAAAGAGTATTCTAAAAAGAAAAGGTAGAAACTATGAACTATACATCAAACAAAACAATTTTCTGGAGCGATAAGTTACAGCAAAGACAGCCAAGTAGAGAGTCGATTCATATGAAAGGCGAGTTTCTTTCGTGGGTAAAAACTGCATTGACGAGATAGAGCCGAAAAAAGAAGTGTTAATATGAACAACAGTTCTGGAAATGTTTGCCGACCATTCACTGTAATTTGACGCTAAAGACGAGCTAAAGTTAGAAGAATTCAAAAATTTTCAAACTCGCGTTTACACAATTGAAGACCTGCGTCAAGTGGAAGATCTAGGAACACGATTATCAAATAAATGAGCAATCAAAAAGGATGGCAGATATTCTAAAGAATGGCTAAACATGGGAGATACTTATGCCTTAGATAAGACGAGATCATGCATTATTAGCTTAAGGTTCATCATTGTATGATTGGTCAAATAAACAAGTCAACGCAGCTGCTGCAAGCGTGGATCTAAAAAAACTGACTTTTAAAAAAGCTTCATAAAAATAGAATACAATCAGATTTTTAGAATAATAAAGACAGAGAATAGTAGTAATAATGCAAATGATCTTTAAAAGATAAAGAAGCAAGTGTGTTTCTCATAATTGTGATACAATTCACAGGAAAAGGAATATGGGTTTCAATTTAATGTCCATGAAGTTTCGCGAAAATAAGATTTAGATAGACAAAGTCCTCAGCATATATTCATGCACAACAGTACCAGGATGCTCTACCAAAGTTCTTTTCAGTTATGGAGATTTTAAACAACAGATGAATTATTGAAAACAGAAGGTACCATACCCTAACACTTCAAGAAATAAAGATTTTTATGAAAAGGTGAAGCTTCCCAGAAAAATCAAGTGTTGCTAAACATTGATGATGCTTCAATCAGTAACAAATACCTTACCCTATTTTAAAAGAACGCAATCCATGCAGTCGTTTTGTGGTATAGTGTGTGCAAGAAAACAAAACCGTTCAGATTAGATCAATCCACCGTAGAGCAAACAAGAACCTTGAAAAAATCGTGATGTGGGGGGGGAATTGGCTAACACACAACTAATTTACATATGAGTATTAGGGTGAAGAACTCAAATCAAGCGAGTTCTCTTCAGAACTGAAAGAAGATTAACGGAAAATTTGTGAATATGTAGTATTCAAAGATATATTGCTTACCCTTTGAATTTACAATCGGAGATGAAACGTAGCGAAATAGGTGCCACTATGCTTTACTACTAACCCAGTTTAAAACAAAGGAACACCACTTGAATTGCATCGCGATAGTAAACTTGGAACGTACGCTAGAAGAATTAACGGATAGTAGAAAGAAGCGAAATAGAAAAAAAGATGTTAGCACGGTTTAATAACATTCATTAGATGACCAGCTACTGTTCAGTGAAAAGAAGACGGAAAAACTAGAAACCAAAATAAGGGAAAAAGCTACACCGGATAAGCGCTCACATCAGTTCCGTACCGCAAATCGCTATTCCAAACCATTGTTAGCGCAAGAAAATGGCTAATTAGACGAAGACATGACTGGTAAAACGGGAACTCTTTAGCTCACTAAAAAGGTATGGTAGCGATACAAAAAAATTGACAAGATAAAACAGGACGTTAAACTAAGTTCACTACAATAAAAGAAACGAAATCAACAATTAAAAGAGGAAGCTAAAAAAAAAAGAGACTGAGGAATGAGGAAACTGTCTATGTTGGTGAATCACTCATGTGAACAGTTTCAGTCCTTTAAATTAGCTCTGAATACTGTCTAAACTAGTCTATCACTGATAGTAATCTTCTTGGTTTTTGAGAATACATATTATTATATGAAAGTGACTCATATCATTGATTTGGTTGAATTTAAAGAGATCCGTGTGCATGGGTTTGAATGCCAGCACTTTTCTGTACTTTTACAACGAAGGGATGGAAAAACATGTATTTAAGTTAACTTGTGTAAAAAAACACGGAGAATATCAGCCAATTAATTATGGATTTTTGATAGCAAACAAGAATAGCAGTAAAAAAAACAGATAAAAGAGGGTAAAATAGAGCCACTAAACATAAAAAAAAGATGCATCATAGCAACTTATTCGTTGCGGTTAAAGTGGATTGCAACAAATACGCACGAGGGGGGAAAGAGAAACTGAAAGTCCTAAAGAAGAAAAACAATGTACAAATAGCTGCAATCAAGAAAGGATACAAGACACCTACATTCAACGACTAATTACACCAATGAATAATGTCCTTGAAGGCTAGTTGCATATACTACGGGGAAATAGTCCCCAGCGATGCAAAAGATATCCGAAATTCGGAAAATGATAACCTATACATTAATATCGTGAAAGCTAACTGTCGAACGAACACAACCGTTACAGCAGCTGACTATCTATTGCTGCAAAGAATGGTTGATCCTGCTATGCTCGAATATGCTTATTATCAAGACGTAAAGAATGCAGACATATGACCTGGCGAGAAGGAAGTTAAGAGTTAGGTGTTGAAAGTGTAGGGATAAATCATAAAGTTAAAACCTGGAAACACCGGGTACCTAATTTCTTGAATTAACAATCCACTTATTTTCCCAACAAATGAAGCTTTGTGACAGAACAAAGCCAGAAATTAGATTAACATGCCGAACAACGATTATAATGGCCATTTTCTGTCGATGCGCAAAAGCTAAAAGGTGATCTCTGGAAATAACGTTAAAAATGATCCGTATGATAAACCCGTCAAGCTTGATGAAATCAATACCAAATTGTAAAAGAGGTTGGAACGGGTATTAGAATTATAGATCAGACAATTAGACACTTTTCCCTTTATCTGAAACTTGTTTTCTCAATACAAAAATAATGAGATTTAAACAAATAAAAAGCTGGATTTACTATTTGGAACTAAACCAAGAAAGTACGAACTGCAAATAAAAATATAAGAAAACATTATGTTGTCTATCAACCGCCAACGTGTTACGGAAAAAGTCTTGCAAGCAATGGATCGGAACTAAATATGTCAGTTCCTAAAGTTAGCTAAAAAATCCGGAAACAGGCATAAAATTTTCGTAAGACTGGCGATAAGCCAGTTTGAATTGAAGAACACAAAAAGCTGGCAGTAGGTTTAAAAGAGCTAGGAAACGAAGATAACACAGAATAAACAACTCTGCCCAGAAGACAGTAAGAAATAAGCAGAATCATCACAAGCGAGTACAAAAGAACTCAGTATAAACGTAATACCTCAAATCCTGATAAACTCTAGACTGACAATAAAAAAAGGCTAATATCAAAATGCTACCACATATTGGCCACAGATTTCCGCCGATCTATTAATTTAATTGAACGTTTGATACAGCAATCAATCGAGGAAACTATTCTTTGAAAGTACATGATTGAAGAAAGCAACCAACATTCAAGACTTTCACAAGATGGGAAACAAGATCAAGCTGAGAAAATTGCTCCTGGAGAAACATAATGTAGATATCCCATACCAAACAGCTGAACCGTACCTGAAAAACCGATTAAAAGAATATTACCGTCGTTTCTGTAGTAAAAGTAAAAATAACCGTAATATAGAATATCACAATAAAGAGTAGGAAAGGATTTCGTTAGATACTATAATCTAATATCAGATCATTAATCCATTATTTTTTATTAACGTTTAATAGTATTAACAAACTTGCATGCACTCCGAATATTTTCATAAATAACTTACCGTGACAGGAAAGGTTCTTTTTGTCGAAGAATAAAAAAAGATAGATAGGAATAGTGGTCACTATAAAAAGATAAAAACAAATACATTCACTCAAAACCAATTGTAAATTGGGGGGCTAGCATTAAGTAAAGACGGTAGAAAATCAATCAGTAAATAGTTTCAAAAAGATCGCTGAATTGAATCTTTATATGAAGTTTGTCACAAGAAAACAATGATAGATAGTTTTAGTATCAGTTAACGGTTAAAGATATTGAGGGAGGGAACTGAAATAAAGCTGATTTTGATATGATGTGTAAGGTGACACAGAACCCATACTACAAGGGAGGCGCATAATTTTTTCAAGTCAAGGCATTCATCCCGCCCTTGAAGAGTAATAAAATTGGCAGGATCCATTCGACAAGATACAGGAGCCATCAACGTATTGGGGTAAACATAGATAAAAAAATATAGCCAAGTAAAATGATTTATTAAGGATCACCGGTTGCTAACAATGAAATACCGACTCGATATAAAAAAAAAATTAATTAACGTTACAAGAACAGACAATTCCTTTAGCTCATCTTCAATCGATAAAGAAAATATCAAAATAACTAGAGGAGTGTAATTTGGAACAGTATTAGTCCATTTTAATGGCGATAGTTTGAACGGGGCGATCTTACAGTCCAACCTATAATCCGAAATCTACTCTATAATCGAGTCGCTTCAGCTTAAATGTAAAACCAGAAAGACACCTTCTCTCGACAGAAACTAAAATATACAGGACAATTACGCTCTAAGCTGCAAAAGATGCAGGGATTAAGTTTAGCAAAAGGGATACCGATCAATTTCAATCAAAACTTCACAAAAAAATTGATCGTTTAACCCGAGCAATAACGGAGTTAACAAGAGTAAATAGCTAATGAACTAAAAAAATAGTACATGAAATATGTTTAGCTCTTTAATTTTTGCTTTGCGGATTATTTTAATAAAAAATAACGCAGCAACACGTTTTTCATCATTTTTTTAATCTTAGGAATCCGGAGGACTGCTTAAACAACCAAGTTAATCCAGGTTGGTTATCGGAATGTGCAGAACGAAAGTAAATCATTCGTGTTCATGTTATCCAAAGTAAGCTTCTTCTCGTCACCAATTTAAAAGCCAACAAGAATCATTTGACCAATGTGCATACTTGAGGGAGACAAATGGATAACTTTCAACCGACCAATAAATAGACTCCGTCGTGCAAAAGCCCAATCTTTCACTGAATAGAACGTACACGTCATCTTTATCGACGAAAAATCAGGTCGACAGGTTAGATACCAAAACCCCTTTCCCATTCTTTAATAGTATACCTTCGGCAAAATACAATTTTCCCTCATTCAATACGCCATTACTAATCATAATACTCGTTTGGTCAAAGGGGATTTTCAGCGATTGATTTGTTGCCCATACTATCCTTTATCTCTAGATTATACGACTTTTTTTTTGATTAAGCACAAATGGTACAACGGTTTAAAAAAGAAACAAAACCAAATGAAAAATAACCTGATAACCCAAATAAAAAGTCTAATAAAACAGGAGGTTCAAGAAATAAATGAGAAAGGAGTAAAGTGCTACCACCAATACCCTAGCGTATACTCAGTAAGGTGATGAAAACGAAATAATGAAGGATTTTAGTTGGTGAATTTATTTCGAAATCCCAGTTTTTATCCTTTACTTTAAGTAGCATCGAAATCATTTTGTGGGATCCCTCAACAACATAAGTGAAAAAAAAGAGCGATAAATGCTATTGAAACAGAGTATTTATTTTACTGGGCTTTTATAGTGAATGCTATTAATTTCCTGAAATTTAGCTTACGTATCGTCAATTGCATATCGACTAAGCACTATCATTGGACCTACTACATAATAGCTTTATAGTTAGGCACTATCCTAAAGATCTACCAGATAAAAAAATGATGTTATCAGTGTTTCAGTAGTTCCTTATTAGGATATCACCAAAGTCCATTAATTTTTTTTTTTTTTTTTTTTTTTTTTTTTTTTTTTTTTTTTTTTTTTTTTTTTTTTTTAATTTTTTTTTTTTTTTACTTCTATACATAAGGCCCTTAAAATTGTTGGACTAATTTTAACGTTTTCAGTTTACTCTATTTCTCTAATTTAACCTCAAAAGGAAAGGGGTTAGCGAGTATCTGGGGCTATATCCATCTGATGAACTAGAAATCAAGCATTTATATTTGTTTCTTATTACACCAGACTATTTGCATTAATTTAGCAGAATGGTTATATTTGTCATTATAAGGAGCAAAAACAATCGAACGGACGTAACCTTCATGGGTAGCTTTTGTGCGAGTTTATCTTTTTTATCTCCATGTACGCTTCCGTGTGCCTTTAATATAATCGTATATCCACTGGGCAAAAAGTTCAAGAAGTCAAAGAAAAACAAATCATTGCATTAGAAATAATTTTTTTTCAACATTCTCTGGTATCTACTAGGAGTATCCGTTGCTCTAAATTAAGTTTAGGTTTAGGAATGATATTTAGAGTGCATTTAGTCAGTAATGACTGGTTCAATAGCAGTTATGCCAAGAATTATCTGGCTATTAATATCTTAATGGTCTTTTTGACAAACAGGATTGCTAAAACCCCGCTTTATCAGAGATTATCGTTTTTGAAAAGCAAAATAAAACCGATTAATTTTTCCATCAACTTTTAGTTGGTTTAGGCTGCACTGGTTGGACTCCTTGATGCCGTTTTTTCTCGATCTATTACTATAAGCGTGGATCTCCTCCGCTGTTATTAGGCTATAGTGCTTGGTTTTTCATTTCCATTCCTACTGGTCTCTCTTTAATTGTAAAATCCAAAAATATCTTAATATAGCGATGTAATAAATGAAAACAGGGGAATTATTCTAACTGCTTGAATGAGTTGCCTAACGGACTTGGAGATCTGTCAGTGAAAGCTCCTAATTAAAGGAACAAAATTTGAATTATGATAAATGGGTGCAGACATGAAAAAAAATAATTGGGCTATGTTAGCAAAATCGCCCTGTAGGAATGGTTGAATTTGGAGTACCATAACCAAGAAAACAAAAAAAACAAGCGAAACAGATACGAAAATACAACAACAACAAGTCAAAAGAAGAAGTAGTAAGAAAAGGAAACAATTCAGCAATAGCTTACGAGTTGAAGCAGAAGATATGAGGAAACTTAGTTAAGTTATCAGACTATCGAGGAGAAAAATATTCGAATTTTGGCAATTGGGTCCACCTTGTCCCGAGTCGAATGCCCATCTAATAAGAGTTTCTGAGACACAAGATGATTGTTGTATAGGAGAAAGTTAACAACTCTGAAAACCATAAACTAACGTGCAATCTTTGTTAATGAGTTTGACGTGATATAAAAAATGGTTTTATGGCACACAAAATGTTTTAAATTCTTACCGTGTCAATCGGCAAACGTCGTACATCATTACCGAGAAGAGTTAATCAAAAACGAATAAGTAGGACCTGTCAACACAAGATATACAGAATACAAAGTTTAAATACTAGAAAATAATGAATCACATAGAAAGAAGTAGAGTATTAATAAATTCCTCAACTAAATCACTAGAAAAGTTGTAGCTTTTACAAAGAGCATCATTTGCTTTCGTTTACATTTCAAGGATAATTGTGGCGTTGTCATGCTGTTTCAACCGCAATTCAAGAAATTAAAAGAATTCCCAACAATCCACCCAATCAAGTAACGCAGATCATATCCCCGAAATAGCCGTCACACTTCACAGTTTTCACAGTTCCAGCACTCTTGTTGTTTGCGAAAGAAAAAGAAGTCAATAGAGAAGCACGTTGGTCGTAAGGATGATTTACATATAATTTCGCCAGATTGTTGAATACAATAAGTTTTTTAAATAAAGTTAAACCAAAAAAGCCTACATTCATTGAAAGGCTTTATTGGTTTAAAATCAAATAAATAAAAGAAGTTCTAACTAAGTCCTCATGTGAAACAGGTGAACAAAAACAAAAATAACAACTGAATAATTGAAGAACAGTAGGATTAAAAATGAGGTATGTATAAATAGAGAGTAACGAGTATAGTAGATACTAGAAAGAGGTCTAATGGAAATGTCAAAAGTAACAACTTACTATCATTATTTATCAGTTATTACTAGCAGAATTTTTATCTATTCCGTTCGCGACATCGAGTATTTTATTTATCTTATTATCTTTGTAAACAGCTTAAAATTAATGAAACTTTTAAACAACATCTAAAAAATTATCTGGTTTTTAACGATTATATAGTCCTAGTAATTTACATTATTTCTTATCTGGCATAAAAAAAAAAAAAAGGCAAAAAAAAAAAAAAACACCCCTTGATTCTTCAGCTCAATTAAAAGAGAAATACCTATTAAAAATGGTCATTACCTTGATGGTACTTTTTTTACAAGAAGTAAAGGAAAAACGATAAAGAACTAAAAAATTAAAATAAAAGCAAAGAAATTAGAAAAATATGTCGGCTCATCTAATAATGACCATTTCAGAGTGAAAATCGCGTCAAATTATTTCTACGGGACACAAAGACCCATGAAGAACATTATGTGGTTTAAACCAAAAAGAGGTGATAATGCAACGATTCCCACTCATTTTGTTTAAAAAAAAACACTCTTAAAAACTGTTCGCCTCAGATGATTTAGTAACGAAATTAACTGATGGCCTATCTTATGTTTTTTACAAAATACAAAAGAAAAAGCTGTTCAAGGTCATAGAACGTAAATTCAAAAACATTGAGAACGAGCTGAACACGATCAACTACCACTTAAATAAGTATTGAATCAAGAAAAAGGGTAGCGTATTTTGAAAAAAATAAAGTTAGGATGAGAAATGAAAAATCTAATGAGGTAATCATCCTTATTTTCGTGAGTGATTTTATTCAATTTTGACACTGCTGGGTATCAGAGGCCTAACGAGGATCAAAAAAAAAAACATTAACCATTACCCATCGTCGCTGGTTTTATACCGGCTCACAATGAAAGGAATTGTTATTAGATGACACATTGATGCATGGTAAAAATGACTATCTGGAACTAACGATTATGTTTCAGATATAACTCAAAAGATGATACGCTGAAATACACGAGAGTCAGTTTACTATTCTAAAAATTTGTAGTAAAAGTCCACCTGGCGAGCCCACTGAAAATCACGCGGTAAAATAGGATTGCCCTATTACTAAATCGCTATTTTTCTGTATACAGATGCTGACAATCACCAATAGTGATGCAGTTTATAAGAAACTTGGTTCAGCAGCGGAACACTGAAAATGCAGCAGAGCATACGATAATGTCGAACGTAAAATGCCAATCAAAAACTTATTAACACGTTAGATGCCATTGAATTCCAATTTTTCAATTACTAATGCAAAGTGGCAAAGATGAAACGTCAGAGCACTCATTCAAGCGGAACAAAATATTGTTAAAAGAACTATTATTGAGAAGCGGTGGGAGATCCCTATCAGTCACACAAGATTTTTTCAAAGAAAATATAAATGAGATAATGAAACAATAATCAAAAAGTTTGTACATGAATACAAAAATACCTTTTATTTATCAACGGGATTTCTGCAATAGCGCCGAGATCTATATAAGAAGCATTATTTAGTAAACAACGATTATCGCAACTGGAAACAGATCGATTGTGGTGTTGAAAATAACTTGGAAACATGAAGCGCTTACGTAATTCAAAGTCAGAGAAACGCAAACTTGTAATCGATAAATACTTGTAGCGAAAGAAAACAAAATAAATTTACCGTTACTTTTACAAAAGAAACGACAAATAAGCAGCAACAGTATCTGATTGAATTTTAAAATTGTTGATAAACAAAAATTGTATATCGAAATAGTTGCGAATAAGTTCTTTCCTAGGTTATGATGGTTAATAGAGTATATGTTTAAAATGTTCCTCGATGAGATGCAACAAGAAATTGGAATAGTAAACCAAACGTGTTTCAAAAACGGATGAACACGTTTTTTAGTCCCGAAAGGTATACATAAATCGCTTCAGAAATCCCTAGGTTATCAAAAGAAAGAAACAATAAATGAGGTAAAGATCATGAAAGATCGGTTAATGGATTGGATGCAGCTTTTTCCAAATCAAGTTTATACCAGATGCTTTACCAATCAGGTATTCTAATTGCACTCGTAATTGTGTTTACAAATCAAAACTAATGAAACCGTTCCCTTTTAAGATACCTATACATGGGATTGGATCTATTTTATCCGATCTTGGTTTCATCTTAATAATCGGTTATAATTTGTATGGCTAGCAGCGGCTTAGCGAATAAAAAAAAATCAGAAAAGCAGATTCAGCATATTAGGCCTACTTAGTTTTGTAACGCTATGAAAATATGGAACTAGCGGAGTATTGTTGTCAGTGAATCACTGCAAGGTACCGGACAAACATGGTTCAGTGTACAAAACATATGGTGTTTTCTGGTAATATATAGAATGTAACGGCATAGTACACAACCAAATTCCTGATAAAGAATTTAATAATGCTTTCAAATATAGGGTACACGATTTTCAATTCATTATGTATTCCAGTATTTTTA
>Ga0163217_1049386_pt1 | contig 17944 bp, 17 predicted proteins | sample SynspAceP_FD_185933 | JGI IMG/M metagenome (GOLD analysis project Ga0163217, IMG submission 185933) | Saline lake microbial communities from Ace Lake in Antarctica - Synechococcus sp. Ace-P (PacBio error correction) | ecosystem: Environmental > Aquatic > Non-marine Saline and Alkaline > Saline ...
CAAAAAAAGAGAGAGCAATGTTTGGCCAGTCGCGTTATTCAACTGCCCAATAAACGGGTTTGGCCCCCTCAGTTCTAAATTGTTCCCCGGACGGCCCGCCTTTTTTTCGAAGAAAAATTGTGGTCCCCAAATGGTTTTCCCCCGAACCCCAATTCCCCCGCCCGAAGAGGATGGAAAGTTTTTGGGTCGTTAGCCGGTAATTGCGGGATGCCACCTGCCCCCCCAGGTTTTTTCCCCGTTCCCCGAAAAATCGTGCCCACCTTGCCGTCCGTCTAACCGTCAAAAGTCCGCTAAGCTTTCGCGACATGCTTGCGCGTAGGCTTCCAAGTTTCGCTTGCAGCCGGCGGTGCCCGAAACACGCCTTCAGACGGAGGGCCGATAAAAAAGAGATTATGGAAATCCATGCTGGTTCCTTCGCACAATTTTAATGAATTTGCTCCCGGTGTGGCAGCTCCTTTTAGGCACCGGTGCGGAACGTCGCTCTGCGAACCCAGACCAAAGAAGAAATCACCTGTCCATGATGCGTTTGGAATGTTGGCATTTTTGACTCCGCCCTGCCATTGTGACCCGCCTGCAATCGGTGCCGGAACGGCTTTAGCGATAGGGGTTTCTTTGCGCTGCCGATCCTCCCGACTATGGGTACCTCTGCGAAGCGGTTCCTACGATCATCATACGGTGGCATCGGCCAGATGCCTGGCCGTTTCCGATTGTGAAATCGCCAACGGTGCAACGCCGCAATTGTATGCGCTTCGAGCATGGAACTCCGGCAATGGGAAAATGACCCTGCGCGGGCGGAAATAAAGGTATAGCAGCCAAAGTTCGATCAGGAATCCCAAGCGGATCTTTTTGAAGAAATAGACCCGAATGCCATGACCCCGGCGATCTTGACGCCGGATTGCCGATCCCGCGTTCCTTGAGCCGATCCTGCAGCCTCGGTCGATACATGGGTCGCGGTCCGACCTCGAACGCGACGGTGGTGCACCCAGCCTGCATCGGTCGTGCGTGCCGGTTGTGCACGGGTTGCGGTTTTCAATTGGTAAGATGGGATCAAAAACGGCCATCGCCGGTATCAAGTAACCAGATTGCCCTTCGTCGGAACGTGCCAGAATTTGGCTGATCGAAGATAAGACGGCAATGCCGCACAACCCTCCCAGAAATCAATACTGGTCTGGACGATCCGCGGCCCATCAAAGTGATATGATGCACACCAATAACCTGGAAATCTTCTGCATTTCTCGTACCCCGTAATATCTGCCTGACGGAAACCCATAGCGCAAGCGGCGGCAATCATGCCACCCAAACTGGTCAACCCCCTTCGTCTTGGACGTCAATCAGCCTATAAGCCGATTGAGCCGGACTTGTCAGAGTCGACGGCCAAAATGAATTTTGGCAGAACCAGGTCCCACTTGCTCATGTCCTTTTTGATCATTCGTGGCTATGTTTCTCGTCGATATGGCCATCGACCTCGGACCCGCGACACGCTGGTTACGTCAAAGCCAAGGGCATCGTTTGTCGAGCCGTCCCGTTCGTGGCCTATCACGTCAAGGACGGCGTAAAAAGGTACTTGGCGTGGTGAAGACGCAAAGCTGACTGCCTGGGCCGGACCCCCGGCCAGCATCGAAGCGATCGCCCCATGCGCGAAGGCTGATTGCCGATTCGACATCCGCCGAAGAATATAAAACACCTTCATTCGCAAGGTGCATAAACGGTTCGACCTTTTCTAAGCCCATAAATCATCGTCTGCGTGCCCAATGGCGCGACCCGGTTCGAGAAACGTCGAATCTCGCCCAGTCGTGCTGTCTGCAGTCACGCCGCCCGTCTGATTGCCGAACCGGAAATGCTCGCCGCGATGGTGCGGGTATGCGACACTGACCGACTGCGGTAACAGTTGGTTCGTCGATAATCGGTGGCGGTACAACAGAGGGTTGCGGTCTGTCGCTGGGGCGACCAATCGTTTTTACGGCAACGCTCTGTACGTGTCGGTGGGGATCGCATGGACGAAGGGATCATTCAACCACCTGCGCGCCAGCATAACTGGTTACGCGAGACAACTGCCGACTGGTGTGAAAACCTCTATCGACCGGCGCGGATGCCTGAACGACGGACGTGGCACGCTCAATGCATATCGCGACGCGACCTGTTGAACGGCGTAAACCCAAAGAGATCGAAGGTGACCCAAGCCCAATCGCCGAAGCGGGCTGGCCGAGCCGGTGCAAGCAAATCTGCGAGCCGTGATGACCGCGCTTGAACAACCCCGCCCGTCTGGCTGGCCGATATCGGTAGAACCGCGGCGGTCATGCTGACCGGCGGCGGGTGCGCTGCTTGGAGATCTTGGATCGGCGCTCCGCGGAACAGACGGTTGGCCATCTTCTGTGGCGGACGAGACCGTTTGAACTGCGTGGGCTTGGGCACCCGGCAAGGCGTTGGAGACGAAAAACAGCTGCGCCACGCCATCGACTACGACAGCTAACCCAACACCCGGGATGCGGCAGACGGCGCGGCCCCTCTGCGGTACGAAACGTATAACGGCATGGCCATCGACCGATCCCTTCGAACGATTGGGCGCCAAAGTTGCGCCGGCTTTTGCTGGCCGTGATCGTGCCTGGTGCTGGGCTGGTATCTTTCTGCTGTGGCGGAATCGAAAACAGCCCCGTGTGGAACGGTTTCGGGCCCAAATCACGACCGCTTTGTTCCATATCTGGAATGGGCCATGCACCGGTCCACCGGTACCGTAAACTGTTTCGCACTTCCAAAGCTTATCGAACGGCTGACCGTGCGAACGGAACTGCGTTCCGGCTGGGCAAGGATGCAGACCTGGAAAGACTGGCCTTGCAGCTTGGACAGGAAAACGCCCCGTTGCTGGACTGGACAAGGTTCTTCTGGACCGCGCCTGACCCATATTACCGGCGTGGTGCACGGCAGACTCGGGTTCGCTACTTCGCGGCAATCGGTGTTGCTGAACGTCGGGCGCGGACTGGCATCGTTGATGGTTGGCGATCCGTGGGCGGCATCGGGGTTGTGGGCGCGTATCTCTGTGTGGGTGAGAAAACCTGCGCGCGTATACTGTGACCGCGACACCTCACAGCCGTGATACCAGCCGTATCGCAGCCGTCGGGGCACGGGCGATTATCGCGGCGACAATTCAGCGCACCGCCGATTGATTTCCCGAACCCTGGATTTGGTACGCCCCGCGGATCGTGTTAAGGCAGTTCGGGCCGACGGCGGTGTCTTTCCGCCGGATCTTGAGACAGGTTTGGCCGCCGACCCGCGGTGCGGCTGCGCGTTGCGGCTTGCGGCTGAACTTGAACGCTAGAGTTCCCTACGCGTGGCTGCGCCACCATGGGTCCCGAAAAGGTGAACGAGAAGACGCGGCGGTCATCGCGAAGACGCCCCCGCCTGTATCGCGCCTTTGCCATTGCACCCTGAGACTGAATGATGGATGATCTGTTCCGAATCCGCGGTTTATGGCTGATGCGCGCGGCGTTTCTGCTGTGGCGCTGGTTGCTTGCTGTTTTTTCCATTCTTGCCTGCGCTTGATACCCCAGCCGATCGCGTTGTTCGCTGCCCGACCTGTCCCCCCCTTGCGACCTCGACCCGCAGAGGGCGCGGTTGCGCGCTTTGCGGATCAAGGCAGCGACCGCGTCGGATTCGCCCTGACTTTGAAATCGCCTTGGCGTTGGTCGTGGTCTGTGCGGGCGGCCCGAATCGTGCTGCGTGTGCTAACTGGCTTGTTGCGTTTCTCTGTGACCGATTCTGCGTTGTGCAACGGCCATCCGGGCCTTGGCGCGCTGCGCTGATGCAATGCGAAAAACATGAAGACCCGCGACGCACCTTGCGTGACAGCAACCTTCGGCGCCGAATGGCTGTGCGGTGGCGCGTGGCTGTATCGGTATTTTTGAATGCTGTAAATCCGGATCGTGTAATCTTTGCTGGCTGGTCCCCCGCCACAATGGGTTCGCTTAGCCTGCTTGAGCTGGGCATGACGATCCTCGAACTTATCCGGCTGTGGTATCGGAGCCCATTGCGCTGATGGGCGTGCCGCAAATCCGCCCCCGTGATCTGACAGTAATGGGCGGTCGCTCATGAGGAGAGCAGAATGAGACCAGCAAGAGCCGAATAGCGACGGCCAGAGCCACTCCTAGCTGGACGCCGTGCTGTATTGCTGGCAGCGGCGCAGCTGTTTGTTCATGGGCGGGGCCTGCCACGGATGAACTATTTGCAGGTGATCAGGCCGTATCAGTTTCCGCCTGCTGGCCGAAGGAGACCGGATTCAACATCCGGCTGATCCCGCCGGCGCCGTGGAGAGATTTGCGAGACCGAACGGGGTGCGGTTGGCGCGAACCGTGCCGTCTACCGTATTCGTGAATCGTGCGGCGAAGACGGCCGATGATGTGCGCGCGGTGATGCAAGTCTTGGGCGAAGTGATCGACTTGACCCCGAAGTGCGGCGCATGGCCGGCCGCGATGGCCGAGATCAACGTCTGCCTCTCGTGTCCTGCCCTGCACGGTGGCCGAACGATGTCAGCTGGAACGAAGTCAGCGCGTGTCGGCTGAACCGCCCGCTGCACTGCCCGTGTCAGCCCGAAGGTCGGCCCTGACCCGTGTCCTATCCGCGGCGGATCGGATTTGCCCATACGTTGCCAGTGGTGGGCCGCGTCAGCCAAGAGCCGATCTGGACGCGCTGGGAAAACCCCGGAGCGGGTTCTGCGGTATCTCCCGCGGTTCCAGATCGGCAAGATCACGTAGAGCCCGCCGGAAATCCCTTTTGCGGGGTTCTGCGTAACCAACAGGGTTCGAAGTTCAACGGCCACTCGGCCGCTGGGTGATGCGCGAATCTGGCCCGCCGCGAAGGCAGAAGAGTCCGGTGCTGACATTCAGCTTGACCATCGAGTTCAATCTGCAGAACTTTGTACAGGCCCGTCTGACGTCACGAAAGCGCTGCGGTGGTGGATCATGGATTTGTGATAACGGCCGATCTGGTTCGCAAACGCCTCGTCGCCCAGCTATGAATCGAACCTCTTTATTCGGGGGGATTTCCTTCAGCGGTACTACAAACCCGCTGCGCAATCCATCGTATCGCCCGCTGTGAACAAGACCGTGCAGGGCAAACCTACCGCCCGGATCGACCTACAAGATGGTCGTCGCCATGGCCCGGCACTTGAAGACGGCCATCGTCGGCCCCGAGGAACACATACTGCCGCCGGGCACGCTCGAGTGTGGCGGACGACGGTTCCACTGTTGAAAACGGCGCAGGGCACGGCTTGGATCGACTTGAAAAACCTCGCTCAAAGCAATCTGGCACGTTCTATTACTATTGATCTGGCGATGGAAATGTCGGGATCGAGAAAATCTCGGCCATGGCAAACCGCTTTGGGCTGGGTGGAAAGCATGATCTGCCACTATGCCTCTGTTTGCGGCAATGGTCTGGCCCCGACGAAAGCATGGAACAAAGCGCGCGTGGGGGTCATGGGTGATCGGAACGGTGAATGCCTCTATCGGGGCAGGGGCTTTCACGCTCCAGCTCGCCACTACAACTGGCGGTGATACGCGCGATCGCGACCTAACCGCGCCGTGGTCCACGGCTGATCAAATCGATCGACGGCGTCGAACAAGCCAGCGGCGCGGGCGAGCCCTTGGGGGCATGAACGGAAAACAACATGCGTCAGGCTCCGCAAAGGCTGTATGTGCGGTGGTCAACGACCGGCTGCGGCACAGGCCTACCGGTCGCGGGTCATCGCCGAAACGGTGGCGCAATATGGCGGGTAAAAAGCGGACCAGTCCAGGTACGCCCAACATCACCGCCGCCGAAACGCGCGCGCGGGGTTAGCCGCAAACGAAGACCTGCCATTGGGAGCGCCTTCGTGACCTAACGCCTATTCCGGTCGCCCATTCGCGCCCTAGTGACAAGCCGCGCTCATGCGGTATCGTGCTGGTGAACAACGGCGGCGGCGGGATCGACCGCAGGCCGCCCCCACGCCCGCGACTTCATGCGGCAAGCGATCTATGGCGGAGAGCCTCACAGCTGGACGCCGTATCCCCCACCGCCGACCGGGCCGCATCGCCGAACAACAACACACAGCCCTGCGCGCGATCCAGCCCAAGCCGTTTCAGCGGGAAAGACCAAGCTGAGCTATCTTGAATATACGGTCAAACATGTCCCCACAGGCTTTGGCCAAGATTCCTGCATCTGAAACTGGCCGCTGACATCCTGGCTGGCCGCCTGGTCTCGGGGTGGGGTTCTGATGCTGTATCGCTGTCGCGGGGTGCAGTTTAACCCTTGGGCCGAAACGCGCAAATGAAGACGCTTTTGCTTGGGGTCGGTGCTGATGATTGCCGCGCCGGTATGGTGCCGGAATCTGGCTTTCTGGGCGGAACCTCGCGGGCGTGGCCTAATTTCGTGCACGGTGGATCCTGTTGATCGGGTCGGAACTTTCGGTGCGTCGGCATGGCCCCGCACAGCGCTGGAGTCGAGCTCGGTCGTTCGCACTGCAACCAGATCAGAGCTGATGAGATCAACACTGGTGATGATGCTGGCGCCTATTACGAACTGGCTCGCCGCGCCAAGAAAACCTCGGCGGGCTCGCTGGGTGTTGTTGCGTCCTGATGATGTCTGTTCCCCACAGCGCTGGTGCTGCAAGCCAGCCCGATCTTGGGCACGCGCGAATTCGCTGTTGATGGCCGCCGGCTGGCCGGGCTGATTGTTCCTTGCAGGGGTGCACTGGGCTATTCGCCGTCGCTTAATAAAGCAGGCGCGTGGACTGGTGGACGGGCGGTAATTCCAGTCCCGTCGGCACCCCGTGGCAACTGATCAAGACTCAGTTCAGGCGATCGATTACCTCATCGACCCCCAGCACCGACCCGTTGGTCGCGGGCTATCACTATCACCGCAATGCCAAGACGCGTCTAGGCTCTGGTGGCTGGACCGGCCGCGGCGTTCATCGCAAAGGCCACCCAGTCGCGCCTGAACTTTCCCTGCCCGAGAAAACACCACCGCATTTTATCTTTACCGACGCTGGGCCGAGGAAATTCGGCTTTGTTCGCGGTTTTCCCTGCTGGCCCTAGTGCCGCTGATCAATCGTGTTTCTGCGTCGCGCGGCCCTTGATTCACAAGGAGTTTCCTCGTCGCTGCTACCCTTGGTATCGGCGCGTGAACTCTTTTTTGTTCTTTCGCCGTGAACAATGTCGATGGTGATGGGGCTGGCACCTTTGTCGGTGTGCCGCTGCCGCTCGTCAGCTAGTGGCCGCGAGTCGGCAATGCTGTGTGTTGCTGCCTGGCCTTGGTCCTGTACAATCGGCGCATGTCCCACGCGCCCCAGAGTAGGAAACCTATCGTCCCTGAGACGGTCCTTTTCGCCGCCGCCCCCGAACGCTGGGTGTGAGCGTTAATGAAGCCCCCCTGTGCGCCAAGCGGCTCGACGCCGGCAGGGATCTACGGGCGCATCTTGTCAACGGATATTGCCGGCCCAGATGTCGACTACATCGTCTAATGCATACCCATAGCACGCTACAGGATTTTCACCCCTACATCGCGGGCGCAAGGCGGTGCCTGAAACCTCTGGCGGGGGTAAAATATCAACCAACAATGACAGCCTGGCATATCCGCGGCTGGCTCGGATGGTGATCCGGGCGCTGAACCAAAGGGCATGGTTGGAGATGGGTCCCTACGGGCCATGTGGATGCGCTATCATCTGGGGCTGGACGAGGACATTCGCAAGACGGGAGCAACGCGATTGGACCCCGCGCACCCCGCGTGCACCAGGTAACGTCCCAGATCACCATTCTGGGCCTTGGTGCCTTGGCGCGGCTGTGGCCGAGACTTGGTGTTCTCTGGCCTTCAACGTCACCAGGCTGGTCGCGCAGCCCCAATTAGAGATTTCGGCGTAAACGTTCCTGCATGGTGGTACGACGGGCTAAAGGATGCCCAGCGCAGCGCCGAGATCGCGGTAAAGCTGCGTGCTGCCTCCAACACCCCTTACCTGAGAACACGCTGAATGCCGAACCCTACACAGAATGCCGTAAGGGCGCGTTATTATAAACCCAGGCCGCGGGCGTTGATCGATGACGACGCCCGTTTGCTGGGCTGCGTTGTGATTAACCGACCAAGATCGCCCATCGCCACGCTGGGATGTTGTTCCGCGTCGAACCGCTTGCCTTCCGAGCAGCTCCCTATTGGCGCACCCCAAGGTCACTGTTACCCCCCATATCGCTCGCTGAAACCCCGCGCCATCACAGCAGCACAGGCCGTCGTGAAAACATCCGCCGCGGGGCGAAGCTCCAAGAGCCTTTTTTGCATCTGGTGGACCGCGCAAAGGTTACTGAGAGCCCGCCCGGCCGCTGGCCGCAGGATTTGAGTTTATTTGGAAACATGACAGGCGAGCGTCGCCTCATTTGCCTTTTAAAAACTCTCGCCGCAAGGTATTCTTTGCCACGCCGCGCTCAGGCCGCGGTAAGACCCCCGCCTCCTTTAACAAGGTCCTCTACCCCGGCAATCGCCACGGAAGCGCCTATATAGAGTTCTGCTGCGTCCTGACTGCCCGCCGTCCGCAGGATGTGCTGCTCTAGCGCCGCCGCGCGCTCGGGATCTAAGGCGCTGCCCGGCTTCTTCCAAAGCGCAAAGCGTCTGCCGTCCAATCACTTTCGGACCCCAACAAATAGGCTTGGTAGTAAGCCGCTGGAAATAGCCAATCGCCTGAAAAAGACATGGGCTAGAAACCTGCGGCGGCGTGGCCGCATGGTGGAGCGCGTCGGGCATACCAAAAGATCGGCCACACCTGGTGCCTGTTTCCCATGTGGGTTCAACGGTGCCGCGGCCATCGGTGGAATTCAAGATCCACCAGCGGCAGAGGCGACAATATCGACCTGGAAAAACCCCAATATAAAGTTTGCAGCCCCTAAAAATCCCTTTCAAAGCCATGTTCTGCGCAATCGGTTCGCCGTCCCCTGGCGGTGGGTGGCGTAAACGACTCAGGAACCTCTGGGCAACCTCGCAGCCAATGCTCGAACAGCTGGCTCGGGCAGTTCGAATTCGAAAAATAGAAGGGCGAACTCGATGTAACCGGCGAACATTCATAGGTCACGTCCGACAGCATCTGGGTATGGCGCGCATGGCCGAATTCTGATGAAATGAAGCGTGCGCGGCGTCGTGTAGGACAGCAGCGCGGCGATGCTTTGGCAAAGTTGCACACGTTCATGCACCACCGGCGTACTGCACATCCGGGAATGTTTGCCTGCGACTGCAATGGCGCTGCAGCCACGCGCCCGACCGTTTTTGACGCGCAACGAGGCCGCAAAATGTCACCGATGAACACAGCACATTGTGCGCCGGTCTTCCGTGCTGACCTCCCCACTGCGCGCAAATCGGGGTGATAAAGCGCGACATCGGAGGGTTGAATTCGAGAGAGAAGAGCCGTGTGGCGCAGTCCAAAGGCGCGCCGTTCGATGCAAATGCCGGTCCAGAGCTGGAAAATACGGTTCAACGCGGCTTCATCCGGAGATCAGGTTCCGCGCTCACCCGCCGGTTTTTTGCTGGCAGTAGTACGCCAGTTCGCAACCGGGGCCAGATCGCCGCTTTACACATTCGTCGTGCATCATGCGGGTCAGCGCACTTTCCGGCGTCTGCCTCTGCCTGTGCTTTGGCAGGTGCCCAGCACATCCATGAGCAAGTGACGCACAGGCCTTTGGCGTCTTTCGGCCACTCTGTTTTCAGCTGTATGGCGGCAAAGTTTGTCATAGCCCAGAAAGCTTGGCCCCGTTTCCTAACGCGCATGCGGCCAAGGGTTGCAGCAGCGAAATGTCCGCGTTGTCGTTTCGCGCCGTTGGCCCCCCGACTGCCACGCCCAGACAACGCGTTTTCGCGGCAAGAAAATCGCGGAAGGGGAGAGGATTGCAGGAAACGGCGTGAATCAGCGACCGCGAAAGGTGATCACGGTCGTGCCTGCCTCTTCTTTCTTCGCCAGCAGCGCGGCGGATCGATGACGAGTCCGGCAGCCCTACCAATCGATGGTCTTTCCGCGGCATGAACCAACTGCGTTCATCGGCCAAACAGGTTTCTGGTGAAACTGTGTCCCCAGCAACGGCGTAGCCGGTCTTGGATCTCTTCATCCGCGCATCGGTCCGCCCCGGTCGCAGCGGCCGCGCCTCGCGGAACAAAGCCGCGTGGGTCAGCATCAGCGACCCGTGCCTCTGCTCGCGCGTCAGGTCAAAGCTGTTCCGTCGTTTTTCCAGACCGATGCGACCGCGCGCGAACAGCGCCTTGTTTGCTTGAGATTTCAGAGAACTGTGCCGACAGCATAGCGGCGAGAATTTGCGTGCAGGTCTTTCGCGCATCGGTTGGCTATCTGCCCCTGCGCACGGGAAGAACACCCCAACAGCCGGTCAAGCTTGGCTGCCTGCTTCCTCGAGTCGCCTCGATCGTGTTTTGAGAATGTCGCTCGTATTCGGCACTCGGCGATGGCTTCGATTTCGCATGCGGTGGCGTCTGCAGTGCTATCGTCCGCGCGGGGGCGAAATATCGTCGGAGATCTGGGTCGAAGGGAGCAATCTCGTAACGGGGTGTCCCCAATCCTGTAGCAACGGGTTTGTCATGGCGGTCTCCTTTACGGGTCAAGCTATGCACTGCAGCAGGCAATACAATCGCAATACCCGGCGTCGGAAACCCCCATGGCGGGTCGTTCCTATTTCGCCGCGTCGCCACAGGGATCGGGCAAAGATCGTGCGCGCTTGGATTACGCCGATCACGCGGTTTCTCGCTAAAGCGCGTCATATCAATCAGCAATTTGCCCACGCAGGGGGGCATCCGGCATCCAGTGATAAGCTTTGATTGGCCCTTCGGACGCCATCATCGCACCGATCACACCGGGCAAGCGGGCCGATCACACCGCCTGCGCGCAAGCTGGGGCCAGATGTGGCCGCAGGGCCTGCGGACAGATGCGAATTGGTAGCAGGGGCGCACCTTTGAGGGTCAAAGATGCTGACTGCCTTCCATTGCGACAGTGCGCGATTCCGAAAATCAAGCGGCAGCCCCTGCACGCCGTGACGCAGTGTGAGCCGGTTCACTTCAGATATGGCGGACTGTCGAAATTCCTGGGTGCCGTCCCAGCACCAAGATGCGTTAGTCGGGCGAAAAGCTCTGCCGCGAAATGTCGTGCCGTGTCAGGAGGCGGCGATGGTAAGGGCGCAATAACGGGTGGACAATAGGGTTCGTTGGGCGTCCATCTGCGCCTTGTGCAGTAGAAGAACTTCGTTTGGGGGCGTGCCGAATGGCGCTGTCCTTTATGGATTCACTGCCGTTGAAAGGTTGGCCGTTTTACAGATGTCGCGTCGATTCGCACGCGCAAATGGTCCCGAACACCGGGGCAAGCCGTCCAGATAAATTGCAGCCACCGGGTGCCCCAAGCCCACCTGCCCGATGAACCAGTACCCGCCTTGGCTTTGAGCGCCTTGTTGACTCCAGGTCCGCGGGCCGGACTTCCGGCGCAGCACGATAGACGGGCATAGCGGTTTAGTGCTACGGTCTCTGAAAAGTGCCGGCTCTGCGCGGAGCGGTTGTGGTGTCGCTTAACGGGTTTCGGATCCCGCGCACGCAACTCGGTTCAGCCCCACGCATAGCCAAAGATTCAGCGAAGCAAAAATCGGTCAGCAGCAGCCAAGGCGGCCGCCGGCTAACCCCCGCGCGACACGCAAGGGAGCGTCCCGCAGCACAAGGTTTCAAGGCCGAAATCACCAGACCAAACACCATGCCCAACATCACGACCCGTCGTTCTGCGTGGCTGGCAAATGCGGCCCCGCGCCCAGAGTTCAGCGCGGCCAGTCCCAAAACCAGCAGCATCCAGGCGGCCGGGGGCCGCCTGTGGCGCGCAGGGTGAATTGCGTGTGTGATTGGCCGGCAATAAGTCTGGGTCCGCGCGTGTTTTTCGGGGCTGTGCTTAGCCACCCTATATATGCTGAGGCTCAGACGCTAAGGCAGAGCTGTATCTGCCGGCCCGACACCTCTGTGAGCGACCCTTGATCCCACAAACGTAAACGACAGGCCACAGAGCGGCAAGCGTCGCTCCGCTGCATCAGGTAAAGACACGCGCCCCCTCGACTCATGTTTCGTCAGGATCGGCAACCCGTCGACCGCGCGAACCGGATCACAATCGCCACGTGCCCCGACTTCAAGCGTCTTCCGCGATTCCGTCAGACCCGCAGACATGATGCGCAGGAGCGCGGTCAACCGGTCCGACAGACACGCGACAGATCGCCCCATAAGATCGCCCAATGTGTAGCGCCGCGATCAGCAGCCCCGCGGGCACATAATCCGAGGACGAGAATATCAAGCCGATCTGCCTTGGCCAGATCGAGCGCTGCGTACATTGCCGGAATGGACCCCTCCGCGAATGACATTTCGGCGCGCCCATGGTAATCGTCTCGCGATCCGTTGCGTGGCAGCGTTGCGCCTGCTTTACGGTGGGGGAAATTCGGTCCAGCCGTACCCGTAAGTCGTGACTGGTATCAGACCTGCTCTGCCGTGGTGTCGTCTGAACTGGCGCAGTGCCGCGCCCTAGGCGAGGGCAGTCAGCCGCAACACGTCGCGGCCTCATGGTGCTTTGCCACGTACTGGCTTTTGCACGTCGTAAAGGATACGCGACATGGCGCTGGAACGCGGCTGGCAGTCACCACAGCTGTGTTTGCCGCGCACGTAGCCTCGAATTTCGACAGGTCCGAAGCCTGGCGCTTGACCAGGGTGTGGTCCATCATCGACACAGATGCCCACGGATCCTCGGGGCGGAACCTGGCCAGCTCTTCGGCTCAGCGTTTCCGGAACAAATCTCGGCGCCCAGGTGGATGTGGTGGCTGATCCGCAAGGCGCGGGCAATCGGCGCATGCCAGAATGGTATCAACCTATGCCGCGCGCGTATTTCTGATAGCTGATTGCTCGCCGAACATCGGACGCCACGCGGATCGCATCAAACACGCGTGGTGATCCCGGTCCCGCGAGCTCTCGGGTCATGGCGAGGATCGCGGGCGCGGTGCGGCGCAGTCGACTCTGGTGCGCGGCGACTGTGCCGTTTCAGGTTATCGGTATGCAGTTCCACCAGGACGGGCGCGATGTAATCCCCTGCATGTCCCGCGCGCCCCTTTGGCACGGCGCCCCGGTAAATACGGTGAATCAACCCCATCTGCAATGCGGATCGCGCCCGGTTTCCGAACCCCTATCGCGCAGGAGTTCGAGACGGGCATTGGCCATAATTAAATTCGTCTCTTGGGTCATTGCTTTAATCTTCAGACTGGATTGGCCAGCCGGTACAGGCTGTTTTGGGAAAGATGCTGGCGGTTATAGTGGTAACGGTCTGCGCCAGGCGGGCCGTTGTTGGTCAGTATTGACATGGTGGCGAATACCCGTCGGCATCGCGAAATCCGCCCGCGCAAGCGACGCTTCGATCTCGTCTGCCGTCCTCGCGTTTCCGCGCGCGGTCAGACGGGATGCAAAGCACATCGCGATCCGCGCACAGCAGGATGACATCAGAACCGCGCGAACAAAGCCTCGCCGCCTGTGGTCAGACGCACGCGACAGGTCACCAGGCATGGGGTCGTCACGCCCCTGCGCAGCCTCCAGTGCCCACAGACTGCGGGAATCCGTAGTTGCCACCCGTGCGCAATGCCAGCTTGAGGAATAAAATCGCGCCGTCATCCTCGCCTTCCCTAAGGCACGTGCGACACGCCGTCAAATATCCTCGCCGCCCGTCGCGGTGGACGCGAGATCGCGTCGCGCGAGAGAGCGACGGGTCTTGCGCAGCTCAAGCCTTCATGCACGCTCTCTTGCCAACGCCCGAGGGGCCGGACGCAGCAATAAACCGTCCGTCTATGCGGCGCGCCCGGCGTGTACTGCGTCACATCTAACTGGCGGTCACATATTCTCATCGCGGGCGGCGTGGTCATGGAAGAATACCAATGAAGTTGCAGCGCCCCGCGCCCTTCGCCCGCAATCATCGCAAAGCACGGTTGGCACGGTTGTGTCGGAATCAAGACTGGCGGTGAGGTTCATCTAGGCAAAGCGCCGGATAGGGATAGCAAAACCGCGCGCGTATATTCACGCGCTGCTGTCGCCCGCCAGAGAAGGTCGTGGGGTCTCCAGCTGCCACAGCGTTGCGGGATGTTCAAGTCTGTGTAACAGGGTTTGTTGCCTGCGCTCGGCCGTCGCCGCGGTCCCGATCCGGTCGCCTCAAGCGGCTCGCCCACTACTCCCAGTGTCGATACACGCGGCACGACGCGCGCAGGAACTGGCTGAGCAATAGCCCATCGTCGTGCGGCGTCAGCTGGATCACCTGCTGTGGTGCCGCGGTGTACGACATCCAGATCGCCTCACCATTACAGTCCGCCCGACTGGGGTCAGATAATTGCCGTAAATCATCCGCCATCAGGTGTCGATTACCGGCCCCGACCGCGCCCACCAGGCAATACAATTTCCCCCTTTGCGACTGCTAAAAGAGGCCCCCGCCATGAACCAGAGATTTCAGCAGGCCCCCTGATGTGCAGCACAAAAGGATTTTTCGACACGTTTTTCGACAGTAATCATCGGCTCATACCTGTAGGACAGAGGAAAACAAGAAGCTGCGTATACGCATGCTGCGGATGCGTCGAGCACCTGATTCGGTCAGCCGGCTCTCTATGACATGGCCGTCTTTCATCACCATCAGCTCCGTCGGCGAAGCATTCGCACCAAAGCCAGTAATCGTGGGTCAGATTGATGGCGCTCAAGCCAATTTCGGCGGACGCAGCCTGCGCAGCAGGTCCAGCAATCGCGCCTGTACGCTGACATCCAGACCGCCAGTCGGCTCTCATAAAGACCAACGAGGGCCCGTGCACCAGATTGCGCGCGATCTGAAGCCGTGTCTGCATCCCGGCCGGAAAAGGCCGTGGGCGAGGTCGTCGATCCGGTCCGGCGCTGATCTGCGACCCGGCCCCTAAGCCACTCGATGCCTGTCGCGGATGTCTCCTAATGGCGCGCGTTCACGGCCATCAGCCGTTCCCGACCATTGCCGCCCGCACTGACGTTCATGCGCAACCGCGTCGCGGGCAATGTTATGACGAATGCCCAGTCAGTGCGCGACATGCATGCGGCGTTCGGCTCGCCTCATCGTGACAAGTATTCGCGCAAGCCCTCAGTGCGGGTGTCAAAAGCGCACCGCACGCTGCGTCGGGCTGCAAAATGCCCCGCCAACAGTTCAGCAAGGTCGACTTCCCCGACCCGCTTTCCCCGACGATGCCATTACCTCGCCCGATAAAGTCAAAGGACACATCCGTGCACCCGATTCTCGCGCGCCGTACATCTTGGCGATGCTTCCCACTTGCAACAACGGGTCATGCGCGGTCCCTCCGCCAAAGGGTGCCCTGGGCGCCACAATGCCCTTGCAGCGCGACGCCGAGCCGCAGATTCCGTATCCGAAGCACATGAACCATCCGACCGCCGGATCATCCAGATCAGCTAGTCCAGATAGCTGTCTGTCGCGCCCACAGATCACAAGGCGTGAATCTGGCTTGGGTCGCCTCGAACGGGTAGGTCATCAAAATCCAGACTGACGACTTGGTATACGGGCGGCACCGCATAGATGTCGCTGTTCACGGCCTGCACCAAACAAACTGGATCCTGCCATCTCTAGCTTTGGGTTGTCGAACTTCGGGATCGGCGACGGGTCCCATGACATAGCGCCCTCTACCTCACCGGATAAGCATAGCGGTTGGCAATCGACATGCTGGCGATGTCTCGTAAGTTTCACGTGCATCAATCCGTTATTCCTCAAGCTGTGTCATCTTGCGGGTCTCTACCTTCTGACGGCTCGAGAAAACCGCAGCGGTTTCGGGGATCGGCACCGATAGACAAGGATCTGGTCCTCGCGCAGGGGCCGCTTCGGGGATGCGGTGACGGGTCGGATCACTGCTGGCTCGGTGGTGCTTCGGTTCACGGCGACACCCGCCGTTTTCCTCGGAAAAACCGGCCTGATAGAGACCTGCATTGGTGGTGTCTGCGGCCCCCTGATCGATCAGCCTTGAATCTGGCCCCGGTCTGGCTTTCGGGCGTCAATACCGCCGCCGACACCTGCACACCGCCCGTGCCCCATACCAGTAAGGCATCGGGTCATCTCGCGCTGGCAAAGGGCACTTGGTAGCCCGGGAAATCGCCACCCTTTCAGGGATCGCGCGGCGGGGATCATGCGTTTGGTCTTGCTCGTCCAGATAGGCGAAGTTATATGTCGCTTCATACGCCACCCCTTCCTTCATTTTGCCTTTTTAAAACTCCCCCGGAGGGGGTGCCCCTCGGCTTGTCCTCCTCTGCCTGCGGACCCTGCCTTGCGCGTCACGCGTAGCTTGCGGAATCAGCTCCAGTTTCGGATTGGAAATCGACGTAGTGGGGTGCAGTTTGATATTGCTCCAGATAACCTCCGTCGCCTTGAATATTGTTCGGGCGTGGTACAGCACGAACTTTCCTCGTCGTGCGCGGGTTGCGCAGATTATCCTCGCCAACTCCTTCCAGCCAAGCGGCCGCGGTCAACCAGCGCATAGAAGATCGCCTGCGCTCGTCCCATGCAAAAACGCAGGCCCCAATAGCCCGCGTGAACTGCGGCGGGCTCCGTCTTCGAGCCGGTGAACGATTGACCGTCTCGCATTCGTTCAGGGTGATTTTCAACCGATGTCGATGGCAAAAACCCAATTCGGTATGTCCCATCTCTACCGGCCAACGGCACCGATGCGCAAAGGAGCTATGCTGCACAAAAGCGTGGTTGCGTGCGTAGCCCCGTGGGTGGAGTTAAGCATGCCAGGAGAAACCCCCTCATCCCGCGTGTTAGGAGCCTGGCAATCGCAAGGCAGCGGCTGGCCGGAAGCTCCAGCGGGCTGCGGGTCAGATTCGTCAGGTTTCTCTGCTCCTGCGGGTTCCGTTTGAACTCAGGTCCTCGCGGTCCAAGAAAGCTCATGATATGAGCGTTCAACCTACATTAGGCTCTGTTGTCGCGTCTCTGCGACCTCGCCATCGGCGTGGCGAGTTTGAAGTCCAGCAGACGTGGGTATAGTCGAATGTCGGCCGCAGGACCTGTCGCCCGGTGCGTCCCTTGAACGTGCCGAGCACGGCGGTCAACACGCCATCGGCAGCGGTATCCCACCGATTAGAGCCGCCAACACGGGGTAGCGTGGTGCGGTAGGCCCGGATCAGAAAGGTCGCCTCTATCAGATCGCCGCGCGATTGTTTGATCGCCAGCGCGGCAAAGTCCGGGATCATAAAGCGACCCTCCGCCAATCCACGCGATTGGAACGCCAGCGTCATCTGTTCGCGATGCTGATCTACGCCGCAGTTCCCCACATCCGCGATCACCCGCCGTTTCCTCGGCAGCCACACGCATGGGCATTGTCGATGGCGCGTTTTCGCCCCCTTTGACGCAAACATACAATCAGCGAACCCTCGTCGGCGTGGCAAGCGCAAGCAAAGCGGTCTGCGCAGGTGAATAAATGAAAATCCAGCCCAGTGGGAACAGCGTGGCAATTCGCGAAAAGCGCGCAGTCCCGGCGCACAGGGCCGGTACTGTCTTTGATGCCGCGGCCCCCGCTCAGGGTCGCCCCATGGGGGAAGTTTCGGGCATCTCGACGATCAGCGTGCTGACCTGTCCCGGGGTATTCTGCGGTGCCGATGGCGAAATTGGCGAAGAGGCAGATCGTCCAGCCCCCCACGGCAAACATCGCCATATCGCAGGCGCAAAAGCGCGCCGGTTGAAAGTAATCCAGTCGCGCCACATCTGCGTATCACAGGCCGCTCCCCAATAAGATCGGCGGTAATCGGATCACACAGCGTCAGGATGCGCGTACCTGCTGCCACGCAAGCGGCGCGGGCGGGGTGGCACCTGCTACGTCACAAGATCGTGCGGGTCCGGGCCATGGCGGGTCATCAGCCCGCCGAAAGGCCGCGGCGGCGTCGA
>Ga0163217_1001758_pt1 | contig 17938 bp, 14 predicted proteins | sample SynspAceP_FD_185933 | JGI IMG/M metagenome (GOLD analysis project Ga0163217, IMG submission 185933) | Saline lake microbial communities from Ace Lake in Antarctica - Synechococcus sp. Ace-P (PacBio error correction) | ecosystem: Environmental > Aquatic > Non-marine Saline and Alkaline > Saline ...
AGCGGAAAGGAAGGGGGGGATTTTTTATTCGGGAAAAATAAATAAGGTAAAACCAATAAAGGTTTACCCGTCTTTTCCCCAAGAAAGTGTCCCCGGTTTTAATGGATTCACTTTGGTTTTTACCAACAGGGTTTTTTTTAAAGTTCCGCGACTTGGTTAAAACAAAAAAAAAAAGCCAATACTGGCCCCGGACCAGTGGTTTTTTTTTTGTTTGAGTCCCCATATTGGAGGAATACTATGGTGGTTGGGTCCTGCAAATATTTTCTTGATTATTGCTATTGGTTTTCCGGTTTTTCCTTATTCCCTCCCTGTTTGTCCCCTTTCCTGGGACCGTAAAAGCTCTGGTCTTGCTTTAGAACTTGGCCAAGTTAAATTGGGGTTCATTTTTAGGGCGTTGCCAATTCAATAGTTTGCCAGGGGCGCCATCTTATATTTGCTTGGTCTTTGTTTAAAATTCTACCACCGCTTTTTCAAGGATAAAGGCCTGCTTTTAAGTATAACTTCGTAAGGGCTGTTGCCCTTTCATAGAAAGGCGTATTTCATATCTTCTTTCCGAATTGGCAATGCCCATATTTCGATTATTGAAAGGCTGCACCATCATTGTCCCGCCAGTTTGAATCTTTAGGTCGGCCAATTCGTTAAGGCCAAATATGGGTCTTGGGACCCTCTTTTTGTTTAGAATTTCAAATTGCTCCCAATGCCCCTTTTAGGTTGGTTTAAAGCTTTTTAAGAAATGGCCTTTTACCTGTACTGTTAATCGGAGTCCGTTTCGTTTTTTCAATTCAACTATAGTGTTTAGGGCCTGTAGATGTTGATTGTCGCGTTTGGTGGTTGGTAAATGTTACGCCAAGGTATCGTTTGCGCTCTTTACTTGGGGCAAAGTAGGTGTTAGGTGAGTTATAGCATTGAGATCAACACCATTTAATATCACCCTGTTGCCTCATTTGGTCAATAAAAGGCTTCAAATGATTGTTTTAAGCAAGTCGCTTTTTGTCTGCGCATTGGCCCGTAATCCTACGATAAAAAGGGAAGGATTAAAAACTATTTTTCTTCATTGTTCAAGTTTTTTAAGTGTGGCCCAAAACTAGTAAATTATTTCTAATCCTATTGTTTAAGGAAAAAGCCTTAAACGCTTTGAATAGGCAATAAATAAAGGATGCCGACGGGCATCTTTTTTAATAAATGGTTGATTTGGGGTCCTTTTAAGCAGTGGGTGAGCTTTAAGCGTTTGTCCTATTTTCATAGGACCTAAGAAGTCCTAGCATAAAATGCAAATAACTCACATTGGTCTTTGGTCCAAAAACTAGAACTTAAAATTCCCTTTTCAAATTCTTAAAAGTAAATTTTGGCCCTTTTAAAAATTGGCAGGGAAGAATTCACTTTCTTTGGGTCAATAACAGCTGTCGTCCATAACTAATCCATAAATAACCCTCATTTCTGTGATAGGTCTATGGATACGTCTGTAGCATTGTAATATTTTTTCATATTGCAATATGCAGATTTTGAATTTTTTTGGTGACATTTTGGCTTTTTTTGAACAGCTTATTTGGAAATTCACAATTTTCAATTTCGTAAAGTTACTCTTCTTTTTTAGACCTGAATTTCATGATAATTGATTTATTCCGTTACTTAAAGGTACATACAAAATCGATAAAAACGGTTAACAATCAGGGATGTAATTTAACACTAAAACGGCTATGTTTGTTGTGAAAGTTATAAAGGTGGGTGTAATTAACTTACAATTGAAGTGATATATTGGTAATTTGTTTAACCATTTTAAACCACTTACTTTCAATGATTTTTATTTCCTATTTATCTAAATTCTTCCGTGTAAATTGGTGGCTAAAAGGCCTCTTTTTTGCTGCTTCCGAGGTATAATAACTCTTTTTTCTTTAAGGGTGATAGGGAAATACCCGCGTTAAGTATTTGATTTTTGTAATTCCCATGTATAACGGTCTAATAATTCAATACAATCGTTTCAGATGTATAAGGTTTTACTGGCATCATCACCATTGGTAAGATTGGGTTTTTTTCCAGCAGAGATGTTATAGGAATGCCTTTTAAGGTCAATTAGGCCTGCAAATCGGCATAATAACTGGTAATTTTAGCTCCCTCGTCCTTTAAAAAATTATTTTCGAACTAACAGTTTGCTTCCGGGATTCGGTATTTGGTTGGGCTGGGGAGTCTTTCAGTAAATCAATCCCTCATTTTCCCATATACAGAGGTGCTGCTGATAAAAATATTTTTCTTAAGGGCGAATTTTTTATTTTTCACCATGTAATGAAGGCACATTCTTTCCACATAGCTTTCCTGGGTGCAGATCGCAGCCCTGGTGAACATTATAGTGATCAATAAATCTAAATTCGTCTAAAATCCTTGAGTGTTGCCTTCAATTCCATGCTCTGTTAGAAACAATAGTGAAAGGGATGATATTGGGCTTTCCTCAAGAATCCATTTTTAGAGGGCGAAGTAGTAGTTCCATATACGGTAAGTCTATCATCAACTAAAGTTTTTGGGGCCAGGGGTAGAAACGAGCCAAACCACAACCCTAGAACAGCCTACTTTCTGATTCAAAATTTTAATTTTTTTTAGTAATCAATATGCATCATTTAGAACAAATGGCAATAGGTATGTTGTCCTCTGGCCCTTGGTGGTACAGTAAACATTGGATTGCTTAACGGTCCGTTGGAGGCCTCATAATAGGGTTAGTTCCAATTCGCCATTCTTGGGAATCGAATTTGTAAATTCGGTATAATGTTGTTGCTGACATAGTGGGTCACAATTTTTGGGTTGTTTCTATTTTGTAGATAGTATTGGATAGCGGAAATATTTTTTATACTGGCCTCCAAGGATTCCTACCTCATTGGTTTGAATATTTCCATCGCGATTGATAGTTCGTTGGGGAGTAATACATATTTCCAATTTAGCGACTGTTTTCCGCACAATTGGTGTCCTTAGTGGTTTTCGGATTGTTTCGGTTGAAGGAATATTTTTAATAGGAGCAGGTGACTGTATAGCTAAACACCTGTGCCATATTTAAACTGGCCTAGAGATTCAGTCATATTCTGAACCACTATTAGTTGTTCTTTATTATATCAAGGTACTGCGAGGTCCAACAGACAAACTTTGTCATAGGTAAGCCATTGGGCCGTGCCTTTATCTCCATCTAGGACATAGACAAAACTTGTGGGTTTGGCATTTTCATGGCTAAAGTCCGAATCAAGAAATGTGCGGAAAGAAAGAAACCCGAAAGCAAGTATTTAAGAACAAAAAGGCCAATGCCGTTTTGTTTTTTTTCGAACAAAACTGGAGCATAAGAAAAAGGTTCAATGATGTTAAGAAGGGTAGAGGGTGATCATCATCTTAATGGCCGAAGAACTAGCAGGGAACATCGTCTTTAATCAAGGGGGCATTATCCAAATTGCCGTAAAGCAAAAAATAGCAAGAGAAAAGGGACTGGGGGCGCATTTTTGATTGGGTCGTTATCCAATAGCGATTGCCACAATGCAAAAACGGGAATTATAAAAAAACTGGCTCCTTTTAAATAAATGGAACAAGCGTGGCAAATTATTAACGCAGAAGCCAATAATGGGGCTATTATTAAATTTTTGGGTCTTTGTAGTTTTCAAATTTTATGTAGGCCCAAAAAACCGACGGCCACTGTGAAAATAGGACAAAATGCAAGGATATATGGATAACTCATTTATAGGTGAACCATGAGAATATCCTGGTATTTGTGGGTAGAATTTGGTTAGTGCAGACGCACCCAAATAGGCCTATAAGGCCATTTTATGGCCAGAACTAAAGTAGGGGACCTAAAACCTCTCCCTATTTCCTAATTTCCAAGGGCCGTTCCTGAGTACCTTAAAATCATTAAGATTAAGAAGGATAATTATGGCAAAGCCCCAGCTAAGGAAAGATCGCAATCAAAAGGATAAGGATACCAATCGAAGAAAGGTTTTGTTGAATAAATAGGAAATCGGTTTAAGGCTTTTTAAGTCGTGAGAATAGAATTGGGCCTTAACGTGCTTTAGCAAATGGCATTAAGTAACTACCCTGATGGGCAAGGTATTACGTCGCAATCGGTCTCGTAATTGTCCCGACAGTATGGTAGTCATACTGGTCGTCTATAAAGGCAAACGTTTTAACCCTTCTATATCCATGTCTTCCGGAAAACCAACGGTTAAGATCGGTAATTCATTGGGCAACATTTTATAAATACTAATAGACCAAGGAATTGGCCACCGGGTTATTTGGGGATTGCCCTTAATAATTCCTTCAATGACCTTGGCATTCCCTATTGGTTTCCAATAACATATAAGAGGGTTCCCCCACTGCCCCTGGCTTCCAATTTAAAACCAGTCTACATCCTTTTACCCAAGGGTGTTTGTTTACAAAGAGATCAGCCCGCGTTTAATCCTAATTCTTCGGCATCGGAAAATTAGAAATAATAATGTCATTTTTTGGAGCCTGGTTTTGTTTTAAGGAAAGCACGCAACCTTCCAAAATGGTGCCACCCACTGGCAGCATAACTGTCTGGCGCCCAAGAGATGGTGGATGGCTGTCAATAGTGAGAGAGTAAAAGCAGGGCTTTCCCCTTTTCCCTCCGTCCTTTAATTCTGGCCAAAATATTGGTAGCGCTCAAAATTGCCCCAATCCCCGGCGGTATCATCCTTGTGGGGTCGTGTTTCCAACCCAGCTTGTTCAATTCTGGAAATAATATAATTCCTTACCTCGGAATGCGCTTGGAAATCCAACGCCATGAGGTTTTTGGATATGTTTTTTAGCATGAACAAGTGCCTATCGGTGGAAACGCAGTAAATCATCAACTTTAGCATCTGGATGGTAGCCTGGCATAGATGCCATGCGAACACTCAAATAAATGGGCAAGCAAAAGTATAAGGAGGGTAACGGCAGAAGAAATATTGCTTCCTAGTATGGTGTAAAAACTTAAAAATTAAAGAAATTATCCGTGAATTACCTTGGTAGAGTTGGTTTTGTCTTTATTTTTGGAGCGTCTTGCTTTATACTAAATTAAATATATTCAATGATTTAGTGCAAAAACTTGACCATTTAACTGATTAAATCTTAATTAATTGTGTAATGTGTTGAAAAATGCTATCTCTTTCAAATTAACCTAAAAAATAAACTGTATGGGAATAAAAAGTTTTCCAAGGGAGTTCGAAAGGTCGTTAAAAGAGGAATTTGATGCTCCATTCTACGTAGAGGACTAATGATAAAAAGTTTGGTCACCACCTGTTAGTGCGATCAATACTATTTTAACGGTATGGAGCATTTGGCAAAATACCATATTTCTGGGGGTCCTGTTTTGGATAGCAACGGATTTTTTTGGTGGGAATTATCTCCGAAGCCGATTGTATGAAACAGATTTCGGAAAGCCGATATTTTAATCCACTATATTTGGACAAGAGTGTAGAGCGATTTTTATGACTAGGATGTAGAGACTATTTCTTCTGATATGTCTATTTTTGATGCGAGCCGGTATATTTGATAAGCACAAAGAAAGAAGATTGCCGTTATGAAAAACGGGATCTTTGGTAGGTCAATAAGCCGTAAGGATATAGTGGATTGGCCTGCTTTGAATTAAGGCTCGGACATAAACTGGAAATTAAATAGTCCTGCTTCTTATTATCTCACATCTAGTTTCTTCAAGTAAGGTTGTATTCTAAAAATAAATATAAGCCACTAAACACAACCTTCCCTTCGGAGGGAGGTATTGAATGTGGATAACCTTATTTAAATGCATGCGAGTCTATCCCTCTCACGATCATTAATAGTAACGTCATTGTTCCAATGGTAATAGCCTAGTCATATACAAAATAAAGGTGGTTCCCTTTTTTGTGGTATATAAAATTGGTGAGGGTACTCAAAATCGAAAGCCCTTGTCCATTAAATCGGGGTCTTGGTAGTTTTGGTTTTTGCCCTCGGTTAAGTGGGTAACTGTCCAGTATTCTGTAATTTTTTACGTAAGCGGGTTGGTTTTATATTAGAAGCCAGATTTTTTCTGTCCTTATTCAGTTTGTTATTATAGGCGTTTCTGGCAATATCCGAGCAGAAAATTTTTTTGTCCACTCTGCTAAATCTTATCTCCACATTCAAGCAATTTCTTTTCAATTGTTTTGTTATTTATTTTGTTCAAATAGTTCCAATCTCTTCACTATAATGATGACCCTTACTTACATATGGTGCCAGGGGGAAAGTAAACGGCAGTTGGCTCCAATTTGATGATCTCCCACTAACGCTCCAAATTTGGTGCTCCCGTATTTTACGCTGTTCCCATTTAGTACTGGCCCAATGGTTTTTGTCGTTCTTTCGTTAATTGATGGTTGGCAATAAGCGAACCGCGCCTCAAAATTTACATGGTTTGCCTATAATACTACTCCCCTCTATAAGTTAAAGTGGGCAAGTGCTGTGGTTATGGGCCAATTTACTTGTCTTACATTTCGCTTCGCGGGCCTATACCGAACCCTTCGCCAGAAAACACCCCTCCACGTAAGTTAGGCATGGCTTGCTTACAAGCTTTTTTTTCGAAATCAAATTAGAGGTCCCTTTTAGAATAAGCCCTTTTTCCGATAACAGCAGTTTTTATGGATTGGCGATATTATCTTCAATGAAGTAGTATCTGGATGAAGTTCCAGAAAATTCAATCTTTTGTGTATTATTGATGTTATGGAGGGTTACACCAAGGAGACAACCCCCTTAAGATTGGGGACAATAGGTTGTAGAAGTTTTTCTATGTAATCATTTATGGAAATCAATTTTTGATAAAGTTTATGGGTAAATCGTTTTGGAATCAAATATAAAAGTGGGAACTGTTTTTTTGAAGTATTCGCATCAATGCGACATGGGTTCTGCTTTAATACCTTATTCAGCTAATCAGAGAGCGCTTTTGTCCCAAATCGTCCATTCAAAAAGCCAAATGTCTTAGGCCGGTTGCTTCCGGTCTTGTTGGTCCTTGTTGGGGGATTTGAAATGAAAAAGAGTTCATGAATGTATTCTCCGTTCAATGCCAAATCCAATTTTGTAGGAGAATTGCCGTCCTCCCTGATTCTTCTCTGATCTGGTTGTAGACCCAAAGTCTTCCACATAAATTGTTTTGGGGTTTTTATAATGCGTGCAGATGAGGGCAATAATGGTGTATTTTGTTTAAAGTCAATTATTTGACACACTGGAAATTTATTTTTAGAACCAATAAGGTACAAATTATCCGATTACAAAACGTAATATAATGACGTTTCTATGAAGCTATTCGATTCGGATATCAATTTCGACAACAAGCCGATAGACACCGTCTTTTCAGAAAAATTGGTGCCTTGGTAATTCTTGTTTTTCTCAGGATCTAGGGTATAGTTAATAAGCAGTTCTAAAATCACTGTTTTTTTTTCTAAGGTTGGAATTTTCAAAGATGGCACTTTGAAGGATTACACGGATTCGAATACAGTTTTTCTGTAAGTTGGGTTTCTGTAAAAATCGACGAAAGCATTTTGGCAGTTTCTGGAATTAGTGTTCGTTGATTTTAACTTATAAAAGGAGGATAGGTTTAAGATACAGTCGTAGAATTAAATGAAAGTAGAAAATCATTGCAATGGTCAAAAACGGGTTCCGAATAATTTGCTCCTTTTAAAGTCGGTTTCCTTGAAAGGTGGTATTTGGTAAGGGTTTACAATTTGCTCAGATCAACAATCCGTAAACTCACCATTCGCATAAAAAACAATGTTGGGATAAATTCGAGTTGGAAATATGCAGCGAGTCAATAAGCAATTCTTCATATTCGGCTTTTGGATAAAGGTTTGGCGTAAAATCGATTCCTTTAAAGATCGATCGTATAAAAGGGTTACTCATTTGGGGATACTAATTTTTGGTTTATTTAATGTTTCCATATCCGGTGATGGGGAAAGGAATAATTGATCAGCCAATGTAAAATCTAATTTGAGGCACTTTAAATTATACGAATAGTGGAAGAAGTCAGAAGTAGCAAGGAGTAAGACTATGAGGGCGGGCAAGGCCTGCACCACCAAATATTTTTTTTGCTAGCAGACAAGGCCCCATAAAATAGCCCTGCTATGTTTTTCCACACAACTTAAAAAGAATATGGCGATGTTCGTGCTCCAAGCCTGGGTCTTTGAATAAAAAAGGTCCATAAGCAGTCCTGCCGCAAAAAACCGTTATAGAGCCCTTTGGGTTTTGCGCCAGTCCTTTTGTGGGTTTAAACATGTTCTTCAGGCAGTTGCCTTTTCTAAAGTCTTTTTTGCCCAGGTTCCCAGGCAAACATTTCCATGTATAAAATAATATAGGTGTTCAAGGGCTATAATGCCAATTAAGTATTTTTATAAAGGGTCTGCATATATGAAGTCTTAGGTTATTGGATTATGTTCGCTATTAAATTTAAGGATATTATTGAATTCTATTCAATTTATATGTAAATATGCACTGTTTAGGGCATCTAATTTGCGTTTGTATAAAGACTACAAACATAACAAACGAAATTAAATTACTTTTCAACGCGAATAAACATTTTGCATGGGTTTTGCTAAGTTGTCCCATAAAAGTCATTAACTGTTTAACCTATTCCCGACTGGCTTCGGATTTAAAAAATTATGTATTAATGAACGCACTTAGAAACAGAGTACAGTTGATTGGAAATTTGGGTAATCGATCCAGAAGTTATTATCTAGAAGCGGCAGCAAGTTGGGCTAAGTTTGCCATTGCAACTAATCGAGACTTACAAAAATGCAGCAGGCGGAAAAAGGTAAACGGATACGCCAGTTGGCACAATGTGGTAGCCTGGGGCAAGACGCGCTGAAATCGTGGAAAACTATCTCACAAGGCAAGAAGTCGCCATTGAAGGGAAAATGACCACTTAGGTCCTAATGAACCAAGGAAGGGGAAAAGCGGTTATAATTACCGAATTCGCTGTAATGAAACTCCTGATGTAGGGAAGGTAGTTCAGGCCGTCGCCGAACTTGGGGAAGATTTAACCGAGTTATTTACCAGTATTCAGAAGTAATCTGTTGGGTCCCTTAGGGTCTATGGGTTGCTTCTTTTGGCTTCTTTTTAGGTTGGTTTTAATGAAACGTCATTGCGAAGACAGCGTAAGGGACGTGCAATCTGTTATATTTTGGGTTCAAAGGCAATGAGGTTGCTTCACTATGTCTGCCTACGGACAGCCAAGTTCCGCATGACGGAACTACCAAGGTGTTCAGACTGTTATCTCATGACTCTAAATTAGCCGTCATTGCTAGGAATCTGTTAGTGAGACCGTGGCAATCTCTCCTGTTTCCACAGGCACCATTCCTTGGCCGCTTCAATTTTTTCGATAACGAAAACGGATCAATGCCCAAAAAAGTTGTGTGCGAATTGAAAATAGGAGTTCCGATCTTTGGCAAGAAAACTAATCAGGCTTGGAATTATCTTTTGACTATCTAAGCTTATAACTACCAGAAACTATTAATACCGCACTTCGACCTGGCTCCCATAAAACGGAGATGGAACGCTCCATCTATTTTTGAAAAAAAGAAGGACTATCCCCTAAAAGAAGAAAAAGCATACGCATTTTAATTAGCCCATGGTTTTTTCATAAAAGAGATAGTCGTCCAGGACTTTCCGCATTGAGGGGAAAATCGTTCTACCTCCACTCAAAGCGCCGCCAGTTGCTTTGAATAAGTGCACCAACGAAATAGTGCAGAGAATTGGGATCTGGTAGCTACGGGAACACACGGATGACCATCCGAGTTCGCTGCTTTTTTTAAAAGTACTTGGTCGATACTAGGCTTCGGATTGGGCCGCAACACATAGGCCATTTCTATGGGGTCGACGGAAGAGCTCCAAGCGACAGTACAAAGATTACTTGAGCGATTTTAAGATTGGGAACAAAAGGGACATGCCAAACAAGGCTCATCTTTCCCCAGAATATCGGGCCCATATCTGTCCATTGACGAAACGGCACTTCTCCAAGGGGGAGCTTCTATACGGCATAATCCACGCACAAAAAGGCCAAGGCAAAAAAGGATCATAGTGGGGCCAATAATTCTCCGGTACGCCAAGGTGGAACCGATATAGAAACAATTAATGAAGATATCGGCCAGTGGTACAAGGGCTCCAATTAACTGGACAGAGAACCAATACCACAAGAAGCAGATATTGTTCGAATCAATATCCAAGATATAAAAGATTGCCTTTGACCTGGTTCAAGGGCTCAGGAACATAATTTCAATACGGTCCAACGCCATAGAGACCGCCTATACAAACTGGCCACATTGGTATCAAGGATGTAGAGAATACAGGATTTAGGGCGTTCAACACCCATCGCAAACAACGATTATCGCTCAACTATAGATCTATTCTGAACTATTTTATAACAGAAGCACAAAATGCATCGGCAGAATCGTTCAATGCATAAAATAAAAGCTTTAAGGGCAGCAGTTCAGGGTGTGAAAACGTAGATATTCTTCCTTTATAGAAACTAACTACAAATCTTTGCATAAACACAAAAAGTTACTTTAGATCCAACGAAACTGATGGAGAATGAAAAATGTCATATGTTTATTTACTTACTAAATAAGAATATATACGGTTATATATGTGGGGGTTACCAGCAATCTAGTTAAGCGTATTATGAGCATAAAATTGGTATATTTCATGGTTTTAAACCTTCTCGTTATAATTGTAATAAATAATTTACTTCGAGGAATTCAGTGGACCATCTCGTAAAGCTATTGAAGAGAAAAGGCAGATAAAGGCTGGAAATAGGAGGCGAAAGGAACAATTAGAGTTTAAACAGAGATAAATCCCAATTGGGGAAGATTTTGGCTATACGGAATGTTGTTTTTACTTTTGATTGAACAGTAAATTTTGAGGTAAAACATAAGAAACACCCTAACTAAGGGATTGCTTCACTTTTGTCTACCTGAGAGAGAGGTTTGGCAATGATGTGCAACTATGGTTCGTTAAGGCTTTCTGTTTTAACTATGCTAATGAGACGTCATTGCGAGGGAACTTTAGTGAGGTGGCAATCTGTTACATTAGGGCTCACTTCTAATGAAGATTGGCTTCACTATGCCTGCCTGTGGACAGCCAAGTTCGCATGACAGGTATCTTGGGAAGATTAGCATGGGTAATTCACTATCCTTATAAACGTCATTGCGAGGAGCCAAGTGACGAAGCAAATCTGTTTGTAATATGGATTTACTTCAGTTTTTTTATTACCACAATGGCTATGGAGATTGATTCACTTGTGCTTGTTCTGAATACAATTAAAATGCGTAATGCCAGGTAGGTGCAGAGAGTATTAAAGATTAAGCAACTTTCCTGCATCCAGATATAAACAAGGACAACGGACGCACTCTGGATTCCGCCTTTTTGTACTTGTCGCAGCACTTGGTTTTTGCAAGGCATGGGGAACCATTTCTTTTTAGAGCCGTTTTTTTTGCTCCTTTTTTTAAAGCCTTTTTCAAGCTTTTTTTCGATTTTCATTGTCCTGTTTTTTCTTCGTTGCCCACCTTGATCTAAATCAACTGGGCAAAAAAATATGCTATTTTAATTCAATCTAAATAAGTTAAATGTTAAAATTATGCCTTGGGGAGTAATTGCAGCACTATTGGGCTGTAATCTGTTTGAATTGTCAGGTCGAACAAGTATAATGAGCCACCCTTGTCATTTCCATAAGGTTGATCTTGTCCAATAATAATTACGTGCCCAAAGGCCCTCCTCCTCATTTGGTTCCCGACTACATACCCATTGAAGAAAATTATGGGTGGCAATAATCCTTTTTCCTGAAGGGTTTACATGTACCAGTTCGTTAATGCTATCGGCTACAAAAATTTCATGGTGCCAATAATTCGTGGAAGCATATTTTTGAAAACTGCCAAGTCGGATTTGGGGTGCATTGAGTGCAGAAGACATATGGCCATGTCCCTACCTCTCTCGTTTATATAATTTCACCAACCTTGGAGGATATGTAAAGCGTTCCTCCATCGGATTGGGGTTATGGAGACATAAATTTTGTGCAATTCCTCCCAATCCTTTTGCCTTCCGGGCGCCATGAGGCCATTGATCAATACTGCGAGGACTCAGCTCAATACGAACTTGTTTCGTTTCAATGCTTTTTCTAATTTTTCAGACAACATAACTATTAAATTTTGAATAAAGTTACAAATAAAAAGAAACCTTTACGGCGTAAGAAACTTAGTTTTGAGGTTAATTTGTGCAAGGCCAATTGAATCCCGTTTCCTGGGAATTTATCCACGTCACAACTTTTACAGGATTATTTGCTGGTGCAGACTACGTAGACTCGTTACCATTCTTCTTACAAACATCTATTTGACACGGGTTGTGCAGTGTTATGAAGATCAGGCCTAGGTGTTCAAATTTGATGTCCATACCCACGTCCACGAAAACAATCCGGCAAATTGTGATTAGAGATGTTGTTTCACAATTTCCGGGTAATAATTGCCAGCATTAAGATGCATGGTTCTTCATGTTTGGTTTGAAGGTGAATACCTTCTGCTTTTTCGCGTACGTCCAATCCCGGTTTTTTTCCAATTCCTTACAATATCCTGTAAGTGGGTAATCCCACCCCATTTCAGTACAATAATGTTTAAGGTCTATTTTTTTAGGACTTCCTGTTTCCAATAATTTCTGATGGGGAAACGCCCTGATCTTTGACGCATTTTTTTGCACTAGAAGAATAACTTTCAGGCAGTGCTTAGCCGCGGAATCATCCAAGGGTTTTTTGCCCTGTTTAATGCGTAGAAAATGCCGCTCCTTGTTCAAAGGCTTGGCTCCCAAACGAGGCACTTTTTTTGTAATTTGGTCGCTTCGGCTTGCAAAGGGACATTTTCGTTCTATAGGCTACAATATTTTCCAGCTTAGTTTTGGACCTATTCCGGAACATAGCTTAGGAGGCGGTACACTGGCCTATTATATTGACCGCCCACTGTGTTTCACAAACAGCTTTCCTAACGGCCGAATCCTAGGGAATTTTTTTAAAAGATCTGAATGCTAACATCGTGCTGGTATTGCACCTAACACCGATCGAGTTTTGCGCATCTATTTTCACCAATTCGCCAAGGGATCGGCCCGACCTTCGCCCTATGGATAGCTGGGCAGACCGCCTAACGGTAACATCGTAAATTGGGAATTTCGTCACGGGCAATTTTTGGAGGCAGAATAAATGAGCTCCTGGCTTCACTAACCACAAACACCTCAAAATATTGTTTTATGAACAGAATGCGCTTGTCAAAATTGCTCTGTTTTCCCTTGAGGCGTAACCGTTACCCATAGCAATCGCCTTCAATCTTATGGGCATCGCAGGGAGCTTATTTTCTTTATAGCGCCAGTGCTGTCGTTTTGCGGTGCATGTGGGATAAATGGGTTTTCATGTGTTCCAAATCGCCCTGAGCGTTTTAAGAAACTACTTTAAGCCTGTTTCTGATCCTGGGTCCTATGGCTAAAATCCTTTTCGGCCAAAGGGGACCCCAACAACAGCTGCTTTAGGTTTTTGGAAAATACTGAATAGCCGATTCATCTGCTTTCCCTTGGCGCTTTTAAAAATTTCATTTGAAAGTGAAGGGAAAAGGCATCTTTTATAGGCAATCTTGTAAATGGCCAATTGAAATGCTGGAGTAGGTAGCATTATAGTGCGTTTTAGATGATCCGTGATATTCATTTGGAGAATGGCTTTCTCGTCATCAATTTCGACCTTAACCCTTATAAAGCTTCAGTTTATCAGCCCGTAATATGGCCAATAGTCGTGGAGGGAACAGGCGATTTAAAGTTCGCTCGCATTCAAATAGTCCCTAAAACTTTTGGGCCTTCTCATCCTGCTATCTTAAGTTGAAATGACCTTGTGCTATTTATTGCAATTTCTGCACAATTGTGTCCTGATCTGATTAGTTCCGGATATCGGCCACGGTTCGGTTTATCCATTCAGAAATGATATGGCGGAGCTCCCTCCAAGCGCATCATCTTCATTGGGATACGGTATCACTAACCGGTATTAGAGCTTCAAATCTATTTCATCGGTGCGTTGGGCCAAAATACTTTTTGCCAGAAGGCTTCCAGACCATTTTTGATGGCTGTCTGACTTGGTTTTACGCTTTTTTTCTTAAAGGGGAGATAAAGATCTTCCAATGTGGTAAGATCTTCGGCATTGGGCAATCATCCTGTTTAATTCTGGGTAAGGGAATCTTGTTCCTCTATGGATTTAAGGATGGGTCGAACTTGCGTTTCTCCACGGCCTTCAAACTGTGCCTTAAAACTGCAGCTATGGCACCATTGCACCTCATCCAAAATTTCCGGGTACGTTCTTTTCGGGTATCGGGAAATAAAGGGCAGGGTAAACTAATCCTCGTTCAAACAAGGCCACCGTAATTTTCTATGCCTATTACAGGAAGCTGGTGTTTTTTTGTGATGTAGGAAATGAAGAATTCAGGGTATTATTAATTTTTAAGGCAGAAGGATGCCAAGTATTCGAACGACTAACTTATTGTCCCGCCATTATCAACTCCATCTTCATCCGGATTAACAAATACCAATTTTGCCATCAGCGTTTCGGTCATTAAGAATCATGCGCCTCGCTATCTACTCCACGTAAGGCTCTCGCGCATAGGTTCACAAAAACGGTCACTTTTTTACCTAGGATATCTTTCTGGCGAAAGCTTTTTCTGCAATTCCTGAGACTATTGTTTCTTACATCCAGTCCGTATCCACTTTTAAGACAACAATTTTTTGGCCTTTGGCATTTTTTCTGCTTCAATAATGGTGCCTACCCTCATGTCCAATCTTGGAAAAGTCTCAAAAAGTAATAGTGGTCTTTTTGTGGGCTAACTTACTTTTGTTCATTTTTCCATTTGCTTTCTTTGGTAGCTTCCAATTTGTCATAATTGTGCCTGAATGGCTTTCAGTCCTCAATTTTGCTGAATTAATATTCTGCAGGCTTAACCCCTTGATGTCCTGGCCGGAAGCAGCACTTTCACATTTTTAGCTAACTTTTCCAGTTAGGTCCGTTGGTCGCAGGGTGTCAAATCCGAGTATTGTCCTTTAGTTTTTCAGAGTAAAAGGGCCCAAAAATGGTTCGCTCAAAACTGCTAGGGCCGATTCTATTGAAGGCTAGCGAACATAAGGTGTCCTTTACTCTTTCTTCATCCTGTTTTATTACTTTTCCAAGGTTCTTACATCGGCCAAATTACTTTTTGCCCAAACGTCCTAAATTCATAACTTCCTGCCGCTTCGCGGAAACGTATCTTCTATGGATTGGCAATGATCTCAGGGTATTTTTTTAGCGTTCCAAAGTTTTCCCGATCTACCTCTGGCTTAAAAGGCGCCAGGAGTAGGCAACAATACCATTGTAATATTTATTGGTAAGCACGCACTACACGAATTGATAAAGTTCCCGTATAGCCACCAATTCGTTAATTGTTTCCCTTGCTTTGGAAATCTTTCCCAAGTGAAATCGTTTTATCGCTTTGCTTTTCCGGGGCCGTGCGCAGGTTAGACGTATACGCGCTTAGCACATCTGCATGTTGGGAAAGTCTTCCCAAATACCTCATGTGTCCATAAAGCCGCCCATTCTTGAGGTGGACAGTTTGTACTTCCAAATTTAAAAAAATCGTTGGCAGGGACATTTATTTCCGGTAATATAAAATCGCCAGCACCTGTGGCTTTAGCATACTTGGGAAAAATAATACAATTGAAACATATTATCCTTACCAATAGAATGCACGCATTTTGGGGTGTCCTTGGCTTTCCAGTAAGGGTTCCATATATCCTTGCCTTCCAGCGGCCCATCTCTTTGGTAGAGGATATATACCCTATAGGGGTGCATCGAACCAAAACATACAGCCCTTGCCTTCAACCGCCTCACAGGAACAGGGATTACCAATTCCAAGTCGCGGGTTACGGCCCGTGGCTTTTAAGGCCATCATCGATCCAAGATTACATTGGCCGTAAACGATGGGCTTCCAGTCCGTTTTTATGACGCCTCTAGAAATCCATTTCTTAAGAAAATCCTCGTAATCGGTCCAGGGTAAAAACCAGTGTTGGTTCTTTTTAGAGAGGGTACTGCTCCAGATATGGTAAGATTTGGGATTAATAAGGTTCAGTGGGTTACGGTAGAACCCAGTTTTCCATTGATCGCCAATAGGGCCTTCCTCGAACCACATTTTGGCAGGTTACCAACCAACAAAACGATCGGCCAAAAACTGTTGCCGCCTTTCTTGGTCGTACATTGTTCTGCTGGTTTCGCTCAATAAATCTCCCTGTATATAGTTTTACAAGAAATCCCGAGGGCCGTTTTTACTGGTGGACTTCGGCAGAGGTTCCTGGAAGTAGTTATTGAAGGTAATCCCGAATCCCTTAAAGGATTGTTTAATAATTCCGTGGTATTTATCTAAATAATTTTGGGGGGTTAACACCGTTCTTTTTTGCTTCAATCGAAAATGGGCCACCCATGTTCGTCACTTCCACAGAGAAGGCTACATCGTTTGCCATTTAAATTCTCAAGTATCTGCGTGATATCCCGGGCACATAACACCGGCCAAATGCCCTATATGTAGTAGGTTCCGTTGGTATATGGGTGTGCGCGGTAATAGTAATCTTGCTGGCTTTTTGGAAGGTTCTGCGACATTAATTCTTGGATTTGGTGCAAAAATAAATGACTTTTACCGCGCAGCTGAGGTATTCTTCAAAAAATAAGCTTCGTTATCCTGAAACATTCAGAATTTACGAAGGCCTCTTGCATAAGTAAGTAGGGGGTGGAATATTATGCCCTAACATAATGGATTTGCCTGAGATTTTTTGATTTGAACCTGTATTCTGTAAATGTAGTTTTCCAGAGGCCAAATAGGTCCGGTAAATCCCTCGCCTAATATTTTTTCTGTAGACCCTTCAACCAATCATTTCATAAATCGGAACCCAAATATTGACCGCATAATGTTGAAAATTGTATGTTTACGTGGGCGCTAAATGGCAGTTTCAAGGTAAATGTGCGGTGTTGAATCCGTAGGGTAAAAATGGTTTGTGAATAATGGCATCTACCAATTTCCGATTTTGATGTTTCCCAGTAGGATCTGTTGGTGTAGGTGGTGGTAGGGTTGCCATCAACTATAAGTGATTTCAAGAAAATCTACCCGCTACATTAAATTCCTAAATTTACTGGTTATAGTTGTATCGCGTCCATTAAATGCTGTTCAAACAAGAGGATATCTACACACAACCATTGCTGCAATACGGTTGGCATAAAGGTCTCTAAAGTCCATAGTGTCTTCCAGGTTACCTCTACTATTCGGCTCGGTCCAAAGCTGGATGCTCGCCCACAAAAGCACTTCGTTTAATCCTGATCCAAAAATAGGGTAGGAGCTGCGTTTTACCGTGATCGGTTTCCATTAGATCCGTTTTCGTAATCCTTCTACCAAATTTCGGAAAGTCATGCTCAATACTTTTTTCATCTTGCTGGGTAAAGGCCAAAGTCATCAAAATAAACATTGTCTACCGCATGATAAAATTGGACCATAGACGTTCGTGGCACACAAAAGTTGAATTCCATGGTGTCAAAACCACCCAAACTGATCATAATACACTTTGGTACGCCAATTACCTTTTTATCAATCGTGCCAACAAAGCCAATTGTCTGGCAAAACCGTTGTTTGGCTACTCTATTTGGTTTGGCGCCACGCATAATAGACCTCATGTATTCTTTCCGGAGTAACTCCATTGGTTCACGTTGATCCCCTCTAAGAATTTTTAGTCTGATCGCTATACATACAATCAGTCAAAGGGCATCATCTACTGAATATTGCGAGACCAGTTTCGCAATCTGTTTCCAACTGATCTATATTATTGGTTACAAAGCGTAATTGGTCTCTTCGCCTTCAAACCAAACTTCCGTAGTTTTTCGCAACTTGTATGGCGCTGCATGGTG